>Ga0222715_10000164_pt1 | contig 66938 bp, 34 predicted proteins | sample C33_9DmetaG_FD_165056 | JGI IMG/M metagenome (GOLD analysis project Ga0222715, IMG submission 165056) | Estuarine water microbial communities from San Francisco Bay, California, United States - C33_9D | ecosystem: Environmental > Aquatic > Marine > Unclassified | place: USA: California...
ACTATATGTTGCTCCAGTGACATGACGGACTTCCATTTTATTTCTAGTGTTGTCAGTATTTGTGGCAGAATTTTGATCAACAACTTTAGTATATGTTTGATTGTACAAACTGCTGTCTGTACCATTTGTATTTGGTGTTAGATATGTAATGAGTCCTGTGGGATCAACTACTGTTCCTCCATTACCAAAGCTCATTTCTGAAATCCATCCAACGCCTTGATTTGACAAACTTTGTGCCATTGCTACACTAATGTTTTCATAGTGAATAGCATTGCGTTTGTCTACATAAACTTCTTTAGTTTCAGGGTCAAATATCTTAATGTGCCCTTCAATATGAAACCCGCCTTGCTCGTCGGGCTTTTTATTTTCTGTTTGATTTTGTGTGTTTTCTGCCATATCCGTCTCTTCGAGTTTGTTATCTCTCATTGTATTTATTCGGGTAATTCTGTGCTACTATTTTGTAGGAATCTTGCTATTGCTGATGTTGCTTCACTTAATGAAGTACCATCAGATACAGTAGTTTCCCCTCTATCGTACCAAGTTTTACCTGTTCTCCTAATAATAGTAATGCGTGTTCCTGGTGCCACAGCACTAGTTAACCTTACATATTCATTTATGCCATCTACAGCAAATTCAGCGTCATACTGAACATCACCTTCAGGACTGATTGATGCTACTGTTGAGTCGTACAGTTTAAACGCATTTTTGTTTAATCTTCTTCCTCCAACAAATACTTCAATATCATCGCAACGTCCGTAACCTTGTGGAATATCAGAAGTAAACGATGTGCTTGTGTTAAATTCTCCGCCTTTTACAGGAACAAATTCTAATGGACCTACTAATAAACTAGAACCATCTGACACAAAATCAAATTTTTCTTGATTATCGTTATAAGGTAACGTTTCTGTGTATCCTGTATCAACTACTAAAGTACCAGATTCGTGTAGTGTTCTGATGCTTGTTCCGTATAATCCTCGTCTAATGTTCTGTAGTTCGTTTCCTGATTTATTCAGGTATTCAATTTTTTCTCCATTTATGCTTACAATGCCAGGTTGTCCTGAACTTGGATTAGGTAATCCAGAAGCATCATTAAGTTTAATTACTGTATCATAGTAATATAAATCTTGTGCTAGAGAAATATTAACTAATTGATATCTATGATAACTGTTTCTGTTTAAAACATCTCTATGTATTTCATAACTTAAAGGAGTGTTATAAATTTTGTTACTGTATGTCAATGTTTCAATTATATCAGTTTCTAAAGTACTGTCTTTTAGATAAACTGAATTATTTGCTCCGCCAATATAAAAGTCAATACCGGCAGTTAATCTAACACCGTTTTTATAAACCCAAACATTTGAAATATTTCTTACACTTCTTTGTAACTTATAGCTATTTTGATTACCTTTATATACATCTCTTACGATATCAACTTCAGTATATCTTGTAAACCAAATTACATCAATATAATCTCCTGCTTGTATTGTATACAGCGGTGAAAATTTAATTTTGCCATCGACTATTTCGTAATTTGCGTCTTTGGCGTTTTCAATTAAAACAATATCACCTTTGTTTAATGATTTTAATAATCTTACTTCATTATCGGCACCGTTAAAGTTATAATCTACAGCATCTCTTAAAAGTTCTCTGTTGACAAAAACTTTGATTTTGCTTGGAATAACTGTGCCTGAGCCAATCTCAGGATCGTTGTTAAGTGTAATTACATCATTTCCATCATATACAACGTATGTACTATCAATGGTTTTTAGTAATGACCCATTATACTCAACAATAACATTTGAAGTATCAGACGAAGCTAGTGATTCAAAAAATTGAATTGGATATTCTCTAGTACCTGCTGTTAAATTAATTCTTTCTTGATTAATTCTAACAATACTATCTGCTTGTCCACTTTCTTCTGATAAAACAACTATCTGAATTAATGAATTGTTTACTGGAGGGATACCAAATTCTATCAAAGTATTATCTGATTCATTAACAACGCCATTGCTGTTTACAAAACCAACGCTTGTTACTTCTCCATCTATAGTAGCAAAAACTTTTCCTGTAGAACTAAAAGGAGCACCTGTTAGGAAATAACGTGTTTGCCCGTCACCGGTAAATTCTCTCACATCAAGCAACTCAACACCGCCTACTCCTAAAGAAAATACTTCAATAATATCTAAATTATTAGGAGGGCTAATAAATCTTATTTCGTTGTTCTTATAATCAACAGTATAATCTACTTGTACTTCTTTTAAAACTTTGTTAACGTACACAAGCAAGTTAGCGTTTTGTAAAATATGCTGATCAATTTTGTAAGTCTGCTGTGTTCCGTCTGCTGTATAAATTCTAGAAAGAACTGCCGGAGCACCAAATCTATCTGTATGGAAAACTCTGATACTTAGACTTTCTAAAACTTGACCTGGAATATTTTCCTCTGGTGCTGGAACTTGTTCCGGACTAATAAACTTTTCACCATCAATTACAATTTCTTCTGGTAAGATACCAGTTGCTGTTGAATAAGGATTAGATCCAAGCAATGTTCCGCCGCTCACTTCAGCATCTAGATAATTTGCTGACTGTATATCAATCGAACCATCACTTTCAATAGGACGGAAAATTAATACATCGCCATCATTAATGTATATTCCCTCATCTGGTATAGGAATATCAATTACATTAGTACTACCATCACCAACAAACGATGGCATAATAGCACTTTCATTGGTTTGTTGTGCTGTACCAAAATTAGGATCGTCTAGTCTTGTAGTATTAGTATCGCCTTTTCTTCTAATATAGATATTATAAACTTTTCCAGACTCTGGTATTTCAGGTAACACAAATGAATGTGTACTTTCATCTGCGGCAATGTAAAAATCTTTACTGTTACTTTCTGCTGTATCCCAGCCTTCAGTAAACCAAGGCAATGCGTCCCATCCTGCGCCAACTGAGAATGTAGCACCTTGTACAATTACTCCGCCATAATCCATGCCTGTAACTAACTGTGAATAATCAGTAGTAATTTCGCCGCCGTTGTCAGGAACGTCTTTATCAATACCTAACATTCCATCAGTTGGTTTATAATACTTGTCAATTCTGTTTAAGCTATCAAGTATTTCATCATTCTTTTCATATCTAATAGTAATATTAGATCCTTCTGATGCTGGCGTAAGTAGGGTTAATCTTCCTTTAAGTACAGTTAATCCATTCACTAACTTAGTAAACAGTGTAATTGTATAATCACTAGCAAATTGTTGCTGATTATCTACAAAAACTGTGATAGAACTCTTGTCTAATGTACTTGGATACTTCAATTCAAAAGTTGTTAATCTTCCTGTTCCAGCAAACGACTCAGTTTCAATAAATCTTTCGTTAGCACTATACGATTTAAATGTTGGTGTTTTGCTAAATCTATCAAATTTAATAGTATTGTGGAAAAGTCTTGCTTTACTCTTACCAATTCTAGCAACAGCCTTAGCACTAAACTGTGTTTGTGTACCAACACCGCCTACTAATTCAATTGTAGGAACACTTGTATAGCCTTGACCGCTATCAAGTAGAACAATTTTAGTAACTTTTCTATTTGAAATATATGCTTTGGCTTTTGCTCCACTACCGCCGCCGCCTGTAAATATTACCTGAGGAGCAGTTGAATACGTACTGCCTTGTTCTGTAAGTATAATATCTGTAACTTCAAACTTATAATTGTTAAACCAAGTATTCCAAGGTTGTAAATCAATCTCATCATCGCCTAGTTTTACAGGATTAATTGTATTTGTAGTTGTATTGTATACCGGAGGAAGATCAAAATCTGATATTGTTGTATTTGTATTTTCTAGATTTTGATATCTGCTTGTATAGTTTCTAATTTTAGTTCTATAAGGCTTAACTTCTTCAATGTATGCTTGATAAGCCGCTAAATTATCACTACGGAAATTTAATTTTTGTTGTAAGTATCCAACATTGTGTATAGCATTTAAGAAACTTGTCTTGAATGCCCAATCAATATATAACTGTTCACTAAACACATAGTGAATATTTACAAAGAATAATTTGTTCCAGTACCCGGCTAATTCATCTACAAATATGTCATACTTCATAGCGTTTAGAATGTTTCTAAACTCTTTTGCCGCACTTGTATCATAACGGTTACTGTCATATGTTTGTGTTTTATCATAACCGGTTGATTCAATCTCTGTATTATAAAACTTGTTAATAATACGAATAGTACCTTGTTGTCTACCAACTAACTTAAACTTACCTTTAATAGTTGCTCCTTGTGAAACACGTTGTAGCACAGCCCAACCACCAGAACCATAATCGTCTAATCTCAATAACTGGTTGTCTTCTAGGTCAACTTCTTGCTCAGCATACAGTCCCGGAAGCGTTTGAATAATTCTAGATTCTTCAGAAAATCCAGGTGCCCACCAATCGATATATTCCCAATATTTCGTAGTGTCATATTCTTGTGTAGCAACTCTATAAAATTCTTGCTCTCTAACACTCCATGAGTATATACTCCAGAATCCATTAACTGTGCTATCTCTTTCAACAAGTATACTGAAAGATCTAACAATAGGATTAGCAGTTAGATATTTCTTACCTTGATTAGTTACAGTTACACTTGATATTCTACCAAAACTATCAATAGTTGCTTCGGCCGTTGCTCCTTCACCTTCACCTCTAATAGTAATAAGAGGAGCAGACTTGTATCCAAAACCAGGATCAACAATATCAATTGTATTAACATGTCCGTTAATAATATTTGCTGAGAGCACAGCATCTTTAATTGTAGGTTTTGCGTAGAACCTTAATTCTTGTTCTGTATCAATACTTAAATCATATAGTCTTTTAACTGTACTAGGTTTTTCATCAATCAAATTTAGATAACCGTAGTCAATTTCATCAGCTAATGGTAAAGTATACAAAGCATCATTAATAAATGTAATAGTCTGTTCTACTGCTTTATTTCTGTTTACAAATATAGTTTGTCTTGGTCTACTTTCGATACCATATTTGTTTTTATCTGATAAATTAGGATCAGGAATTTGGTTACCAAGAACATCGCTACCAACTAAACTATCAATCCATTTTCTTTCTAAATCTTCATTAGGATTCTTTGTACTTTCTTCAGTTGTAAGAACATATTCGTTGTGTATTAAATTAATATCAGTACCATTTTTATAAAACTGTACGTTAACACTAAATTCATCAGTATCTAACAAAGTTTTAAGATTACTTAATGTAATTTTATCTTTGTCAATAACAAACGCAAACGGAACTCCAGCATTTTGTGGATTTACAATGTAATCAGCAACCTGACTAGACGCAAGTGTCTTAGAACTATTTGTTTCTGTTGTTTGCTTATTCTTAACCCAGTAATAATAAAGTGTTTTAGAAACATTTCCGGATATTGGATCAACTTTTCTTTTTACACTATAAACAGTATCGTCAGGATATAACGGATTACCTGTAATTGTTGGATCATCTCCGTTAGCAAGTTCTGCCCATTGACTTGGTTTTAATGTAGATTCAATCCATTGATAAGCGTCTATTGAACTTCCTTGAGCAAAAGAATTCCAATTACCGTTTCTAAATACAACATCACCTTGTTCATAGACAAGATATTTGACTTTTGACGTATCCCACCAAATTCTACCAACTTGTTTTTCAGTCCAATGTTGAGACTCATCTTTTGTTGTTAATTCTTCATTGTTTGATTCTGTATATACAGCAGGATCAAAAGGTGTTTTAAAGTCAATGTTTTGTTCAACAATACCAAGTAACTTTCCTTTGAATGTATCTACAACATCTATATCGGCAATTTTTGTATAAGTGTCTTTTTGGTATGCCGCAAGTGTTCTAATCTTACTAATGTCAACTTGGTTAGTTTGATTTCTTATAACTGTCCACGGTTTTACACCATCTAGTTTCTCAAATTTTTGTATTCTACCAATCACTACTTCAGTAAATGCCGGATCATCTGACAAGTAGCTTGGTGAACCAACAATAATAGTATTATTACTTGTAGCTAATGAACGACCAAAGTCTTCATTAAAACTTAAATTATCTTCAAATATTTCTCCAAGTACCCACTTTCCGCCGTATTCGTTGAAAACAAATACTTTACCAGTAGTACCTATTGGATCAGCAAAACTAGTAGTAAGTCTATCAAATCTAGTTTCATCTTTATCAAATGTAGTAATCTCAAATGTTTCTGCTCCTTCAGCAGATACTGCTAAAGTTTTTCCATCTGGAGAAATACTTAAATTTGATCCAAATCTTTCTTCATAGTCATTTGTATTAGATTGTATTTTTTGTGTGAATACAAATTTATTTGATTCCCATCCGAATATAAAAACAGATCCTTGATCTTTTTCATTTTTATCTGAATTAGGTGATCCTACAAATAGTGTAGTACCGTCTGATGAAACAGTAACTTTTTCACCAAAAGCATCTCCAGGATTCAGACCTGGTATATTGCTCTTGTTAATTTCTTGAATGAATTCAAAAACTCTGTTTTCGTTTTTCTTATAGACAAACACAACACCTGTTCTCGGCGTTCCTGTATTTTGTACTTCAATCCATTTGTTGTCAATTTCAGGAGCATCATTGATACTAGTTAGACTTGAATCACTATCAAGTTGGTAGTACTTGTTATTTCTTCTAACAACGTCACCCTGAATATAAGTTTCAGTAGTTCTCCATACGCCTCTATAATTTTCAAAGTTTGATGTATCAGCATAAGGAGCACTTGAAACTAATACAGAACCATCATTAGTCATTGCTATACTTGTGCCGAACTTATCTCCAATGTCTATATTTTCAATTTGATCATCTGTTGTGCCTTGCTCTAAAGAGGAACCGTCGTCAACATAAGCATATACATTTGGCACAATATCTCTGTTAACTGTATTTGTTGCCTCCCAAGAATCGCTTACATCTGGAGTAATTACTCCGTTTCCTGTGAAGAATTCTTTTGCTTTATAGTAAGAACTTCCATACCAAACAATACTACCTTGTACATAACTTCTATTAATATCAAAAAGTCCTACAAAATTAGTATCTTGTAATAGCGTCCACTTGATTCCATTGTATTGGTATAGATATACTTTACCTCTATCATCCCTACTTCCTGGAGCAGAAATTGCTAGGTAATAACTTTCATCAACAGCACCGAGCGCCGTTCCGAGGATTCTAATTTGATCACCTACAACATATCCTAAACCTGCTACACTAATTGATGCTTCGTATGCTCCTGCTTTTCTTTCAATATTAAAAATAGCACCTGTTCCAGGATTTGATACGTCTTCGGGTGTAACATCTAAAAATGTTCCGCTACCAGGTCCCGGAATGCCTTTATAATCAATGCCAATTGCGGCAGTACCTGTATAACTGAAGAATTGAATTTCACCTTCTCGTTTTGTAGGAAATGGTCCTACATCGCCGTTGTCCGAAACTTGATTAATTCTAATTGTAATATCATTATCTGGTGAAACACCTCCTACGGTGTTACCAGGTATAACAATAGTAGTACCTGAAGTGTATGTGATTAAGTTACCCTGATTATCTTTTTCATCCCATGGTACCCAGTTTCCTGTGCCAAATAATTGATTAGCAGGATCACTAATATATTCTACACTAAATGGAAATCCTTGTACCTGTTCCCAATACTCTGGTGATCTATCAGGAAAAATTGTTTCGTATGAACTGTATGCGGTACTGTCAGTTCCGGGTTCGACGCCTGTAACTGTTTTTAATACATTCCAATACTGTGAACTATTAGCAGGATACTTAACTACATCGCCTGAGTCATAAGTAGCTGTTGCTGACCAAACACCTTTATCAATGTTTGTATCCTTTATACAGGCATAAAAGAAAGCCCCATATCTAACTATACTACGCTGTTTGTAACCATCACCGGGCTGTACTTTAACAGCACCGTCCTGTCTTAATCTAACATTATAAACATCTTTGTTTTTTGTAATTGTAAATAGAGCTGTTTCACTAACTGGTGTACTTAAAATACCTGTTATATTGTTAAATGTATCTGAACCTAAAATTGTTCCGTTCTCATCTACTGCTCTTACAGTAATTACAATGTCATTATTTGAAATTCCAGTTGCTGGTTGACCGCCTACTCTGGTACCTTGAATATAAAGTTGATCTCCAACAGTATATCCGGTTCCGCCGTTACGTACTTCAATGTCGTATATAGGTGTTCCTGTAGATCTAGTAACATCAAATGTAGCATTAACACCTTCACTACTTACATCAACTCCGCTAACGTTCTCAAATACTTGATCATTTAATCCGCTAGTTCCGTTTGCTTTAACAGAAACAATCCCGCCAGCATTGTCAATTTCATTTACAGTTAAAGTTACGTCACCGCTTGTTCCTTCAATGCCTTCTAATTTTCCAATTGCTATTGAATTACCAAAATATTCTCCGTTGCCTTGTCTTGGGCTTACCAAACTATTTCTTAGTGTCCATTGTCCGTTTGAATACTCGTAGATATCAACTCCACCCTGTCTAGCATAACCTTTGTTTGCTAAGAATAAATCTGCTCCAAGTGGATTGGCTTGAGGCAATTCTACTGGTTTCCAATCTTGTGACGAAAGATCAATAGTACTTCCGTCGCCAAATACTCTAGTAGTTGCTTCATATAACTTTCCGTTATAAAGCACAATGTCGCCTGGTTCGTAATTCGCACCAGGGTTGAATTTTTCTTGATAGTTACTTGGGATGTAACTTGCTTTAGGTGATCCAACAACTAACCAACGACCATCTTTACTTGCTGTAAGTACTTCAGCATACGCTCCAAGATATGAAGTTTGTAATCCGCTTTTAGGTGCTAAGATTTGTAAAGGTATAAGTCCTGTTTCTCCATCGGAGTAGACTATAACAGCTGAATCTCTAATAACATCGCCGCTGAAAACTGGAGCGCCTGGGTTACCAACAATAGTTTGATTTAATTCTGGTACAAAAGTAACAGCACTACCAGTCCCTGTTGGGAAAGCAACACCATATTCTGAAATCTGTGTTACTTGATATTGTTTGTTTCTTTGTACAACTTCCCAGTTATTGTTATCTTCATTTTGATCAATAAAGACTTTAGAACCTACTGGTAACTTAGAAAATCCTTTATTAACTAGTTCTTCGTATGATGCTACTCTCACACTTTCAAAATAACTTACAAACGCAAAAGAACTTTCGTCAACTTGCGGTGCTTCTCTAAATCCAGAAATAGCAATTACTATTGTAGTAGGAGTGATCTCTGCTACTTGATAGAATCCTGTTAACCCTAGAATTCCATTTAATCCAACTATCTGACCTATAGTAAAATTATGAACTCTATTTGTATTAAGAACAATTCTATCAACATCAGGTGCCTCTGCTGTAACAATTGATACATTACTAACAACATATCTATAAACATTCCAACCGCTGGTTTCGAATGTAGTCCAAATGTTATCGCCCTGTTTAAACTGATCAATTGATGTTTCGTTTGTTAGTAGTTCTTGTAGGTTATTTCTTATAAACTGAACATCACTGCTGAATATATACCCTGCTGAATTTTTAGGAACTTCAAAACGTTTTGTTGGAAATGTAAAACTAGTATTAGCTAATTGATAATCATTATCATTAAGTAAAATATAGTTTTGGAAATCGACTATATCAAATTGTTTTCCGTTAAGTAAAATAGGTTGCGGATTTAATTTAAAGTCACTTACTTTTAAATCAAACTCTGCTTCGTCAATTTGATCGGTTCCGCCCACAGATCCTAATCTAAATGCCCATTCTTCATCAAGAACAATTTTATCATCACTAACTGTGCTTACTTTATCAAACACTTTTTTGATTGCGTTGTTAGTGCCTTTTTCTCTACTAAAGCCTTGATATAATTTAAATTGAGAAACTGTATCTTCAGCAATTTCTTGTAGGTATTCTCTTGCTTGGAAACCCACTGTATGTTTTGCTAATTCTTTTTGATTTGAATTTATGCCTTCGATACTTGTTTCATAATAATCTTCAATTTGATTAATTCTAAAATCAAAGTTAGCTACCAAGCCCGACTCAGGAAGATTATCTAGTAAATCCCAAAAAGTTCTATCAAACTTTTCAGCTCCTCGCTGGAACTTTTTACTCACATAATAGAACTCTTTGTACTGTACAATGTCTCCTATTCTATAATCTGTAAACTGCTTCCATGGAAGAATATTGACTTTATCAAAAACAAATCCTGGACTTGTATAATTTCCGTCCCAGTCAACAGTTCTAAATCCTTTACTCTTAATTCTTTCTTGTCTGTATCCAGCACCTTTATCAAATAGTACATCATTGAAAACTGTTTTATCTGAAAAGATTGTAACATGCTCTTTTTGAACATAATTTATTTCAGCAAAATAAATTCCTTCGTTGTCGTTTTCTGGAGCAATTAAAAGTTCATTAATTCCTCTATAAACATCAATGTTAGTTGCTTCGATTTTAGTTCCGTCTGCTTTAAGAATATTGTAATCATAAAAACTATCAAGAACACTATCTGCTACCGAACCAATATTTTCAAATTTCAGTAATGTTGCGCCTGGACTTACAGATAAAATACTTCCTTCGGCCCAATTATGTGTGGTCCAGAATAAAAATTCTTTTACTGATGTTTCCCAGTTCTGTACAACACCTAAATCTTGATTATACTGATCAAACACCATTCCTTGACTTTCTAAAAATGACCCGTAGCCTAAGAGAAAATCAACCACCGACTGTATATTATCAAATACAGTATCGTAGTTTAATGTAAGTCTATCAACTTGATTAAACCGAGTTCTTTTTATTGCTCTTGCTCCACCAACAACAGGTACTTCGTCTATCTGTTTCCAAAGTGCTGGATCAAAGAGATCGCCTGATTGGTGGGCTTGAATAGCTCTGAAAAATTGATTTTGTCTTCTAATCAAAGAGCCTTTAATATAAAAAGATTCTGGTGCCCATTCTACGAAAGATTCGCTTACGCCGCCAATGTCTAATACAGGATCATTTTGTTGAGCAAAGAAACTATAATAGTTAAAGATAGCATTGAGCTGATCATATCCTGATACTTTATAACCGCCTGCTACTTTTTCAACAAGTACACCACTGTATCGTGTAGTGAACAACGGCGAGCTGGTATTGAAGAAAATCTCATAGTTTTCAGACGGAATAAAAATTCCTGTTTGTTTACTTTGCGGATTTTTACTATCAAGTAGATATTGCTGTTGAGACTTATCAACAAATCCTTTCATTCTAGTGCTTAATTGTAAATCAAAATTACTGTATATTTCTAAAACATCTTGCTTTGTTCTAGCATTTGATTTCAGATAGTTTACAACATATGATAATAAGCCTTCTGGTCGAGAATTACTATTCAACGATTCTACAATATCAGTAACCGTTAAAAATGTGTTAGTAGTTTTACTAACAAATTGTCCTACTTTATTTTTTTGAAAAATATTTCTATCTAAATTTAAACTAATTGTTTCAAACGGTGTTAGTAAACATGCCGCTATTAATTGAGCATAAGAATAAACACTGCTTCTGCGCCATGCTGATTCAACCGGTGATATATCACCAAAAGTAAAATCATCTTGATAGTTTGTAGAGTAGTCAACTATGATGTTGGCTTCAAGCGGGGAAATTAAATTTCCATCAGCATCAACAGGTAAAAGTTGTAGCAAATATGGTCTAGTATATCTTTTATGCTTACCTTGTCTTTCGCCTTGTCTAATAATACCATCTCTGAGATCTTCCCATAAAATTAAATTATTTGATGTATACGGAGCTGTTCCGTATTCACTATCCCACCAAGTTGGCTTGATTGTAAACCCTAGCATTTCCCATGGAGTTCTGTGTGGTGTTTGTGTGTCAAACAAATATTGATACACACCTCTCCAATGTTTAGGTAATTGTTCCTGTCTTAAAATATCTAAGTTTTTATTATATGTCCATGTAAACTGGTTATCTTGATCATAATATGAGTTTTCATAAATGTCAATATTTTTGACCAACGGCCATCTTAAGAATTCTAATTCTAAGATATCGTCAACTTGTTTTTTAGTAAATGTACCAGTTTTATCCCAGCCACTAAACAAGTTATCAATATCTAAAATTTCAGGATTATATTTTTGTTTAATATTGTTATAAATTCTTTTTTCAAATTCTAATAATAGTAAATCTCTAAAATCATCATAAGCAACAGTGATACTACCGTCATGCCCTCTAATTATTTTCTGAGGTGAAGCAAAGGTATCATCTACATACATCTCAGGAACATAAGTTTTTGTTAAACCAAGACTTGCCGGTGTTTCAGGAATGTAATTGTATGATGTAGAATAAAATTCTTTTATTTCTAGTAAGTCATTTTCATTGAGATCTCTAATAACTCTTACAAAACTAAACTCACTATCAAACACATAATCAATTCCGTGTATCAATTGTACATTATTAAGATACAAATATACTGCTTTTGTTGACGGTGTAGTTAAATCAAACTTTTCTGACAATGAAAATGTTTTAATACCTGTATCTTCAACTGTATACTTTGAAACTTTGTTTGCTCCACTACCGATCATATCGCTATTAACAAACGGACTTGAATCAGGTTTCGCATTGCTTATTTTAGATACAATTTGATCAAGGAAACTAATTACATCTTCACCACCAAAAGGTAGTGTAGTAGACAGTTTTATTAAATTACTTTTATAATTTTCATATTCTCTGGCCGCATATCTTATTGATTTAATAATGTTTACATTTTTATCGCATAATAGAGGTAAAGAACTTGATGCTACTGAGGTATATTTTACAAATCTCTGTCCTTTATTTTGGTAGTTTGAAATATCTCTAAGATTACTTGTTCCGGGAAATATACCAACAAAATCATTTGAATAATTAACCATTGATCGCAAATGATCTGTTGCTTGTCCTAATGTAAATGTTTTTAATTCTTGGTTTAATGGATTTCTTTCTAAACTTTTAGGAAATTCATAAAATCCTAAATTAGGTTCATCATTTGAAAATACCTTAAGAGTTACTGTATCGCCTTCAGTAAATTTAGTATTATCAAATTTAAAAGTTCTTTTGCCTTCAACAGTAGAAACTATTGTATAAGAATCTCTAATAAAGTTTCCATTATTATAAAAGTACAAATTAGCATCTACTGAGCTAATCCAATCTATATTAGAAAAAATAACTTCAGAAGTTTCTTCAGATAAAGTATAAGTTTGAATTATTCCCTGATCAAATACCGGATCGCTTGGAATATACAAATTATGAAAACTTACGTTGTCTAGTGTTTCGGTTGTTTTAATATAACCTGAGTTAATTTTCTTTGATTTGTTTTCAGCACTAACTTGATAGGTAAAACTATCTACATCCCAGTCTGAATTAAATTCTATATCACCACTGTTGTTTAAATTCTGATACGCAATAGAAAAACCTAATTCTTTATCAACAGGCCCTGAGCCAGGTTTATAAGATAATAAGTTACTTCCAGCAAAACTTGAAGTTTCATATTTTGTATTATCAGTAAAACTTACTTCGTCGTCATCAAATATATCAAATTTAGGAGACTGATTTACAGAATCTTTTGTTTGACTCCTAATCCAATTTTCACCATCGAAGTGATACATCAAACCGGCATTATTTTTACCAAATTTAATAATTACACATTCGCCCTTAGATGTATTAGAATCATCTGCTTCAACTAAGGCAATTTGTTTATTGTCAGCAGTATTGTTTGCTTGAATAACAATTTTCTTTACAACAAAAATTTTATTTTTAACTAGCGGATCATTGTCTGCTGTAAAAATAATTCTTGCTCCGTCAAAAACGTCAACATTATCAATATTATAACCTGCTGTTCCTTCGATAGTACTGAAAACATCAGTAGTAAAGTCGTCAATAAAATCAACACTTTGTTTAGCTATCGATCCATGATTTATCAGTTGGATGTTAGAACTAAACTCAATAATAGGGCGTTTAGCTCTTGACTGTTCGTTAATTTTAGACGCTACATTATTAATACTAGCACTGTAATCTATAACATCTCTATGGAACCATTTATTATAACGACTCCATGGATTCCGATCTTTGCTTGATCTGTTAATTGTAATATAGTCTTTGTTAGAAGGAAAACTTACAGCATCATCAAAAGGAAGTTCGTCCCAACCTCCATCGTCAAATAAAACGTCTACATCGTCATTTTTTACAGGTGGTAAATCTAGTTCTTGAAAATTAATTAATCTAATCGATGTACTAACACCGTCAACTAACCAGTCGCCTTGAGCATACTTTTCTGGAGTAACATTACCAGTAAAGTTTATCTTTAAACCGTTACTAAACTTTACATTATTAGCACTTGTATAGTTTAGTTTTCCAATGATCTCTGCTTCTACATCAATACTTGTATTTTCATCAACAGAAGCTATTCTAAACATGCCAACCCTATCAATATTATTTCCGCTCTGATAATATAATAAGTCAGGACTGTTATTTGGAACAGTAAATGAAACTGTGCCAACTTCTATTCCATTATTAGTAACACCGGTATTATAATTTGCTAGATCTCCTTCAGTGGGGTTTCTTCTAATATAAAAAGGATCACCAGGAGTGTTTACATTGAAAATATATGTTTGACCTCTATATAAAAGTAAACTTGGATTAGGTGTAAGGCCATCTGGATAAAACAAAAACTCGTCATCACTTTGACTACGAACTCTATATTCAGATATAACATCTTGTGCCTGTCCAGAAATACTAATTGTATCTGGTCCTTGAGGAAGCCAATAATATTCTCTGTAATTAATAAACTTGTCCCAGTCAATGGGAGGATTCCAACTATAACTTCTTATAGATGTTGTAAGATCGTCTCTTTCGTTGTTATTGTTAAAAAACTTTAATTGGCTTTTAACATCAATATAATCGTAAAAACTTTTAACAGATAAATTTTCACTATCTCTAACTACTACACCGGGTTCTAATTGATAAGCATGTCGCAATGACTCTTCTTTATCAACATAGATATCTTTACTATTATAAGTTCTTCCATAGTTACGTCCAATGTAACCCGAAATCCTATCAAGTGTTCCTGGTTGTACTAACGGATCCAGTGTAGCACTTAAAAACTTTCTGTTAGTAGAAGATTTAAAAATCTCCGGTAATAGCTGATAAGTTTCTCTAACAGGTAATTCACTCTGTTTGAATATTTTTTTATCCATTAACTGTTACTCGTCTTGGTTATAACCTGTGAGTTGAGTAGATTTAATTCAGTTGCTGTAATAGTTTCAACAATCTGAACATCATCAACTGTGGCCGCGCTCACTAGGATTTCATCTGGTCGTGATTGAATTTCACTTAAACTTCCGTATGCTTGATCGCTTTGTTTTGGTACCATAACAATATTACTAATTTCAGGTGAATTTGCTTGAATAATATATGCTAATAATTCACTCGAATAAAACTTATCGCCAAAGTCCCAATTATCAATAGCAAAATAATTTGCTATAGTTGCTACAACTTTAACTTTTAAATCGTTATCGTTTATAGTCATATTTTTATTTTTTACAACTTTAAATGTTGTTTGAAATTCTGTAGGTGCTTTACTTCCAAATAATGGAAAATATGTTACTGGATGATACACAACTTCGTCACTAATAGATTTTAAATCGGCTAACTCTTTACCAAATTGAACTCTTAAACTTTCAGGAGTTGGTTCTTCTGGTGCTGTAGCTGTTGCTCCTATTAGATAATTTCTGTAATTAATATCATAATTTCTAACTAACAAATAGATATCAATAATGTTACTAGCACTAGGGTCAATTCTTCTATCACTACTGGCATTATGAATGTACTGAAACTTTAATCCGCTTCTTCCAATATATGCTATATAACTAGGTTCTAAGATAAATGTTCTAGTAATTAAATCAACACGTTTAACAAAATTTTCTGCTTGATCATAAAAGTAAATTAATTGGTTATGATCGTAATCATTAACACTTGTATTAACTTCTTTGTCTTTAATTAAAACAGTATTATTTTTATTGTCGATAAAATCTAATTTTGTAAATCCATAATTGTCTGTTGATTTTTTAAAGAACAAGTACTTGTCTGTTAGATCAGTTCCAACAATATCATCAAAACTATCTGGATTATCAATTACACCGTCATCGTCTGTATCATAAAAAGTTACTTTAACACTTTCAGTGCTTTGATATCCGTCTTCAAATCTAACACTATCTGATATTTCAAACAAAATATCATTCTTTAAAGTTTTGTCTTGATCAATAATTGTAGCAACATCAGCCGATGTAAAATCTGGATTTGAATTTTTAAGTTCAATAATTTTATCAGCCAACTGTGAAGCCGATAATTCTTTACCCTCAGGAACACTATTAATATCTAATACTTTGATTTGATCTTTAATGACTGTTCTTTTTTTACTGTCATAAATTTTTTCTGATCTATCAAAATAGAATCTATTTTGTTCAACACTAGAGAATACATAACTTGTTCCACGGACTCTTACTCTAAATTCATCGCCGTCATATACAAATGCTAGAATCCAACTAGCATCAGCATTAGTATTTGTGTTGTCGCCTGCTTGACCTAAACTAAAATCACTCGAAAGATCAATATTATTACTAGAAATCACTCTCCATGTTCGTGTTTCAATATCATATCTTAGACCAAATGTTTGACTAGAAAAACTAAGATTTAAAATTTCTGTTTCAATGTCAGTTGGTAAGTTATTAACAAACTTAGGTACTACCTGTGTTGGAATTGATCCAGTTGGAATAGGATCAGAAAATGTTACAGGGCCTACGCCACTGGAAAGGTTTCCTTGACCAGCATTTGTACCATCTCCAACTACTCTTACTACCTTTGTCCATACATATTTCTTATGAGTTTTATCTGTTGGATCGTAAGTAACTAGTTCTCCATCTTTAAATGCTTGAGTATCTAAAGGTGGTAAAAATTTAATTAAACTTCCTGCTTCAATAAAACGTAAATTGCTTGTAGTGTAGATTCCAATCTTGATCGGAAATTCGTCAAAAATGTTTCCAAAATAACCTGTACTTCCATTTATATCAGTAGTACTTTGTAACCACTTAACACTAACATCACTAGTAAAAATTTTATCAAAGTTTGTAATATAAAAATTATATGTTTCTGAATCTTCAATTACTGGTTCAATTGTACTTCTAATGTAATTTAAAACAATATTTTTATTTGTATATGTATAACTAAAATTTCTTTCAGTGTTTGTTCTATAAATTAAACCGTCATCAGCAAAAACATTAACCATAGAATATTTTCCACTAGCATCTACAATATCAAAATTTCTGCTAATGCCACTTGATGTTCTATTAATTGCTTTTACTTTTAAAATTTCTTGTGAGCTACCTAGAGGAGCAAGATTATAATCTTCTCCTGTTACCATTCTATTTTGTGTATAATACTGTGCCGGTGCTTTAGCTCTAATCGAATCAATGTCTTCAGATGGAGCACTGTTTTCAACAGTATATTGTAGATTCATTGTAAGTGTAATAGTCTGAGTTACACCTATTGCATTATTATACTGAATATCAATACTAATATTTCTCATATCTCTTGGAGAGATAGAAAAACTTGCTCCGATAGAAGTTCTAAAATAACATCTAAACACACCCAATGGTAAATTACCAAAGACACCATCTGAAAATAATAAATCTACAGTATCATCTTCTTGTGTTATAACAGTATAAATATTTTTCTCGTTTGATGACAAACTATTATAGATAATATTGTTTCCTTCAATAGCATCTACTTTAGTCCATTGATTTTGTGGATTTCCGTCTGCTCCTAATTTATAAAGCCAAACATCACTATTATTAATACCTGGTGTAGTGATTGAAACTTGTTCATTGACAGTCGGTTGTGTTATTTCAAACTCAGCACTTTCTAGTGTTCCTTGTTTAAACTGTAAAAAGAATCCTGTATTAGCACTTGCGTTTCCTTTTCCGTCTTGTCTATAAATGAATCCCATCTTATTACCAGGAACTGGACTTTCTTCATAGATAAAGTTTTCAGCTAGAATAGACGTGCTAGGAATTTCAAAACGCATAGATCTACCAGAGGCATTTTTTGAAAAATTAAACAACGGTATACTTGTGTTTGTGCTATTAAATCTGTACTGATCTGTTTTGATGCCGTCAATTACTTTCGAACCTTGATCTTTACCAAATTCAGTATTTGGTACCATTGAAGCATTTATAACAGAAATAAACTGTTCAAACCAATTAGGATTAGTAGGATCATTCCATTGAATAGTTTGTCCAGACAGATTAATACCGTTACTGTCTGTTAAATTTTCTGTTGTTGAAACAGATGTAATTTTAAGTAACCCGCTTGCGCCAACATTACGTTTAGCATTATATGAAAGCATCCTAGCAATACGTAAAACACTTTCTTTTCTGTTTGCTAATTCAATGAAATTTTCTCTGCTGTTTAAGTCAAGTCTAAATGAAAGACTTTGACCTAAGAATGCAATTAGATCAATAAGGGCAACGTATTCTGAACTTTCAATAAAATCATTGAAATCTTCGGGGTAGTTTTCTCTCAAATATTCTACCATTACTCTACGCAAATTTTCAAAGTCGTAAGACTTGAAATCAGCGTTACGGAACGTCTGATAGATGCGAGTCCAATCTTCCGCAAGTATTAAATTATTTTGTCTAGTTGTAGTTGTCATATCTGTTTCTTGCCCTATACACTATTTACCGGAGATAAAAAACTGCGCATTTTATTTTCCAGCTATTCTGTGTTTCTCCTGTCAAAGTTAATTCTTAACTGTTCTGTGGCATTTAGTTCTAAATATTCTAAATCCATCTCGACCAGTACACCTTTATCTGTAGCATCTACGCTTACATTCCTAGCTTTTACTCTAGGATCTCTGTTTACAATTTCTTCTACGTCTTGTACAATTATATCAATATTTTCAGATGTCATTGGTTCAAACAGCATGTCCCAAATTACTGTGCCAAACTTTGGAAGTTGTAGCTTTTCACCTTTGCGAATATTGAAATGATTTAACAAGTCCTGCTTTACTAAATCTAAATCGTACTGCTTAAAGTTTTTAGTAGAATTTCTTGAATTAAACCCTCTATATCTAAAACTAGAACCTTCAGCAGATACTGTTCCTGAACTGGCTTCAATTGTTTGTACTTTTTGCTGATTGTATATTTTTCTAGCCATATTATTCCTCCTTAATATCCCTATCAGTCTTAGGTGGTGCTACTGATAAAGGATCATAGTTTTCATGGTTAAACCATGGTTCGTGCTGTGGAATACGTTTCATAATACTTTCTAACGGCTCCTCACTTTGATATTCTTGATTAGCCCACGGTAATGTAATATCTACAACAGCATTTTGATGTAAACTTAAAGGTTCTGCGACCGTTACACTAGCAACAGCACCTGTTTGTGCTATTTCAGCAGGATCACAATTCATCTCAATTTTATCAGCAGTTTCTCTATGGAACTGGCCGCTATTAATGTTTGTTGTGTTATCTGATCTAATTCTTGTATTGTTCAATGAATATGAGTTAATATTTGTTGCTTTAAGTTTAATATCATCGCCTACTGTTTCTTCTAAGTTCTTAGCAACTGTTTTTCTTTCAGCACCTTTGACCACTGTGCTAACATCTTTTTCTACATTTGTATTTTTAAATCCACCAACTATGGTTGTTAAATTGCCTGCGGCATCAACATGTATTCTACCAACAGCATCGGGTGTTGCTCCTTCTCCATCTGGACTTTCTGTGTTACGTCCTGTTGCTTTTATATTGATATTACGTTCTGCTTCAATATTAATATCTCTACCAGCATGAAAATTAAAATCTTGTTGTGTATGAATACTAATACTGTCTTGAGCAAAAATATCAATCTTTCCGTCTGAACTTAGTTCGATCCAAGCAGTACCTCTGCTGTTTCCAATATAAATTAAATCTTCTGAATTGTGTAACAGTATTTGGTGGCCTGTTCTAGTTCTTAATCTAAAACTTTCACCGTAGGGTATTCTTACGTCTCCTGATTCACCTTTTGTAGTATCAGCATATTCTGGTGGTCCAGCATCAGCTGTTGTTTTTCTTACAAAACGTTCGTCGCCGTCGTCCATGACAAATTGATGTCCGCCTATTCGACTTACAAAAACAGGATCAGAAATATCTTGATTAGTTCCCTTTTTTTGCTTTAAAGCATTTTGTCTTTTATCAATTGGTCCTGGTGTGCTTATACCGTAGACATTAGGTATAGCAGATCTACGAACAGTACTACCGTGTGATCCTCTAATAGGATCTCCTACTAATCCACTATCTAGTAAAAATCCTGCCAAAGGGTGCAATGGGCGTTTAGCATTTTCAATATCAACACCTTGTTCTTCTAGTGTTGCTACATTTATTTCGCCCACTGGTAATGATTTTGTATTTCCGTAAAGTTCTTGCTGTTCAGGAGATAGGTCTACATTTTCTGCGGCGGCAATTCCTGGTACCATATGATTAATACCTGGTTCAGGAACAACTCCTATCCAAAACCATTGTTTGGTATCATCAATTTGAATTACAATTACTTTAGTTCCTACATCAGGAGGAACAAAAGCCATACCATAAGATTTTTGTGTATCTTGAAACGCCCTATCATTACCGGTATTTTTACCATTGTAAGCATGGTTGGTGTAACCAAAAAACGGAGGAGCATGATAAGCTGAAATAATTTGCGATTCTTCAGCATAAGTTCCTGCGTACCTTCCTAGTAAACTTACAAACAATGTGCCTACACCTGTTTTAGTGTCGTGGCCCACTACCCTAGCAGTTCTAGGACCTGATGGTCTTATATGTCCTTTGGTTGCCGTCATTGATTTGGTCCTTCTTCTAGACTAGGTGATTTTGGTATAATAGCAACTCCATCAACCTCGCCTTGTTTAAAGTCAGCACCCAAAATTGGATTTAAATTTTGTGCTGTACCACTAGATTGTTGATCAACTAAAGTAGCATCTGCTTTTATATCAGGGTCAATTGAAAAGTCTTTTCTTAGCTCTAGTTTCTGTTTAAACACTCCGCCAGTAAATTCATTGGTTACGATCATTAATCTGTAAATTCCGCTAAAAGGATGATCTTTTAAACCATCGAAGTTTGTAATTGGTAAGCTAGAACCTGTGAACGGATAATCATTAATAGTTCTAAATCTTACATAAATTCTTGTTTCTTCGCCTTTCCATCTCATTTCGTCTTTGGCTTCAGTAAGCTGATTACTCAAACCTGCCATCGGCAAATAATATGTGTCACCAAGTATTGCTAAATTTAATGTTAGCTGTACTTTTGCTTCATGTGTATTATCATTTGTATGTCCTGTAACATTAGAATGTACCCATCGAGCAACTTCAATTTCTGTAGTTGTTGTTCCTAGTCCACCTGCTATCTTTGGTGTACCTGTCTTATCTAACCCAACGGTGATATTTCCAATTGCCATTTCTGACAACACCGAAAGATTCGCATCTTCTCCTGTATTTTGTGCTTCAGTTTTATTCTTTAGAATTTTTTTCAAAGACTCTTCAGCGGTTGTTGACCAAGCCTGTGGTTGTCCAGATATATAAAACATATTATTAAAAGACATATCAAAAGAAAGAATATCATCGTTTAAACCAGTGTATAGATAAGAATACACTTTTTTGATTTGTTTTTTAACTTTAGGTGTATCTTCTATTTTAACTGCTGGTTTTTTAAGTTGATCTAACCTTACCAAAAATGGTTGAAGAATGATGTTGTAAGTCATCGGTATGCGACCATCTATCGGATCATATTTTGGGGTTTCGTTTTGTTGAACTCGATAGTCAGTAGGTCTTTCTGGGTCTCTGCTTGTTGTGGTAGTTCCCATCTGATGACTTAATTGTCCATTGATGGTCCACCACAATGTATATCCGTCTTTATCTGCTTTTTCTATACTTTCCTTGGCAAATTCTGTATGACACATTATATCATTTAATACAGCATATAAATCTGTTTGAGAATCAGGTGATGAAGTGTATGTGAATACCGTTTGATTTGCTTCATTTGTTATAAGTCTAGCATTTGGAGCATTTGTATCTTCATCAACAGGATTAAAATATTTTTTATTTTTTTCGTACTCGTCTAGATTTGATAAAAACTTAATTTCTCCGTTCCATCTATTGATAGATTCTTGTGAAGTGGGTTGCGTAGTGTTAGCATATCCTTGCGCTACAACAATTCTATACACGTCTGGATATTTTCTTAGTTTTTTAGAGACTCTGTCTGCTTCTCTGTCGTTTAACGTCTTTTGAAAGTTTGCTATTGTTTCTCTCAAATTTGAACCTGCAGCAAAAGTAGTAGTAACTACAAGATCTTTAACAGGATCTGATGCAAAATGACTAGATCCAAATTCTAAAAAAGTTACAGTGTACTGACTTCCAGATTCGTTTGCTTTAAAAGTAACATTCTGAATTCTAATCGGTATTACCCTTCCAGCATCTGGTATTTCTTTTTGTTCTCCGTCCTTGTAGCCAAAAAAATCTATTCTTAAAATAAAAGGACAATTATCATTAAAATGTTTAAATCCGGCCGAAATAGAACTTGCCAACAAAGACTCAAAAAACAAACCTAAACTATAGGGCTCAACAACCTCAAATGATCCACCTGCTAATCCAGAATATCCAAAGTCGTTGCCTGGCATCATAATTTTAAAATTAAGATTGTCAATAAAATATTCAGGAACGCCTTTAGCAGTTATTACACGTTTTCCGATACTGTTAGAACTGCCTTTAGTTTCTTTATTGTTCGATGTTCCTGTAAAACCAGATTCACCAAAAACAATAAAACGAGAATCCTTACCATTGGCTGTATCGTCTAGATACGAAGCATTCTTAAACGAATCTCCTGAAACAGCACCCAAGCTGATACGATAAGTTACACTTTCGTAATCTTTTAAAATATTTGGTGTAGTGTTGCCAAATCTTTTTTCGAAAAAAGCTGTGTTTTGTGATGTAGCGGCATCTTCTGTAGCAGTTACGTTATTAGAATGAGGGGTTACTGCCATATACTATACTCCCAGGGTATTTTGAAGTGTGGATGCTGTAGGTATGTATATGATTAAGCCAGGTTCAAAGTCGAATACTGGATCTTTTAACAATGAAGGATTTCGTTGAGCAAAAATCCACCACAGTTCAGAATTTCCATAAAGAGCATGTGCTAGTAAGTCTGGTCTATGTCTAAATTTATTTTCAATCTCATAAGGATAATCTTTATCAGTTTCAGGTATAACTCTATACTCTAATACATCCAAGTAATTAAAATTTTGTTTTGTTTTAAACCACGGACTTGATTTTTTATATGTTGCCATTATAATATTCCTCTCTGACCGCCATTAGCATAGTCATTAAGATTAAATCTTCTCAGTGTACTTCTATTGTAGACTGGGCTTACTGTTACTGCTATACTGCTTTCTAATGGTACCCAATTGTTTGTTCCATTATAATTAATTCTTTTGTATTGAACGTTTCGTTGTAATTCTATATTGACAGTTTTAACTACAACATTTATGCCCCTCGAATCTTGATTTCCAAACATGTAATTTCCATAACCGTGTAACTGTGCGACTACAGGAGGAAAACCATTAGGAACACTTTGTCCATAAAAACTTTTTGTGAGAGCTTGAAAAAACCTAACAGCCGCTAGCCAATAAATTCCTTCATTGTATGTTTGAACTGTAAACGTTCCGTTAATTTGTATATCATCAACGCCGCTGTTTTTATATGCTTGAAAAGGGAAGTTATTATGAACTAGGTCTAGTCTAGAATAATCTGCTTTATGTTGTACTGAAATTTGTGGAGTGTATGGAAAAACCACACCTTTATTTGTTTCTTTAAGAGGTGCTAGATATCCTGACGAAGCATTTCTAAAAACACTGTCTAGACTTCCTACACAAATTTTTACACGCCAATCATTTTTTGAACCGCCTGTTACTGCGCTTTGTTCTTCTGATCCTCCACCCTCTTTATTACCAGGGTCATTTGGATCATCAGAACCCAGTGCTTCAAAAATATTTCCTGCTACAGTTTTCGCAGAATCGCCAATTCTTTTCATCTGCTCAATAATTCCAGGCACAGACTGAATGACTCCTGCTCCTGCGTTTATTAAATTTTTTCCTACTTGAACCAGTGCTATCGCAGAACCAATTGCTCCTAGAGCTTTTTCTATACCGTTGGCTTGTGGCTTACCACTGATACCAAATCTATAACTTCCACTACCACTAGATGGACCAGCATTGTTACTAGGACCAGCATTACCAGGAAATCCACCTGGAGATTGTCCTGTTCCAGCATAGTTGTAAATCTTCCAGGAAGTATTGGTTGGAGCTGAACCACTTATTGTAATTTTATTTCTTACTCCGGTTCCGCTCGAAGCAATTCCTGCTTTACTTTGTGTATTTGTTGGTAATGCCATTTTGGTAAAATTCCTTTAACTTTACTCTATTTATTTCTCGAGAAATGTGCTATTATATAAGTATTACAGGAGTCCCAATATATGACACAAAGAAGAGTAAAATACCTTAACAATAGAGATCTTTTGAAAGAAATACACAAAAGTAAGAACACATACTGCTCCTATGTTGCTAAAGAATACAGTCAATACGATATTATTCTACCAAGTTTAGAAAAAATTAACCGTTTAACCATCGCCGAAGCTAAAAGAAACCAAGCAAAGCGACTAGGAACAGCAAATTTTGAACAAGCCAAAGAAAACAACAAAAAAGTAGTAGCAAAAGAATTTGAAATCGATTATAGAAAAATTGAAAAAACAGATTTAATTTTTAGAATTATGACCTTTGAGCATGTTCCACTTGCTCCTGGTCGTAAGAAAACAGTAAAAACAGTAGCAGACGCACACGAAAGAGTTAATTTTCCTCCTTTCCAGCATTGGAAGTTTGATGAAAACGACAATCTTATCTGCGTAGGTAAAAGTCACTGGGTTGGAGGAATGCAAAACGGTTATTTCTCTAAAACTAACGGACAAGCAACTAACGAATTAGCTCGCATGTGGATGAAACTATGCGAACGCTATGCTACACGTGGTAACGTAAGAGGTTACACGTATAATGATGAGATGCGTGGGCAAGCGATACTTCAATTAGCACAAATTGGTTTACAGTTTGACGAATCAAAATCAAATAATCCGTTTGCTTATTATACTGCCGCTGTTACTAATTCATTTGTTAGAATCATCAATATCGAAAAGCGTAATCAAAACATTCGAGATGATATCTTAGAAATGAACGGAATGAACCCTAGTTGGTCTAGACAAAACTCTAACGAAAACTTAGGTGTCGATCCGGGCGATAATGGCAAAAAGTAACTCTTGACTTCTTCACTAAAAGACCTTATACTAGTATAGGAGAATGAAATAATGGCGCTATTTAAGAAAGCGGCTTGCTTTACTGATATTCATTTCGGAATGAAATCTGGCAGTAGGATACATAACAAAGACTGCGAAGATTTTATCGAATGGTTCATTAAAGAAGCCAAAAAAGAGAATTGTGAAACTTGTATATTTTTAGGTGACTGGCACCATAATCGTGCGACTACTGATGTTAGCACTATGAACTACAGTGTTAGTAACTTAGAAAAACTTAACAACGCATTTGATAAAACATATCTTATGCTTGGTAATCATGACGAGTTTTACAAAGATAAAAGAGAAATTCACAGTTTAGAATTTGCTAGACTATTTCCAAATATTGTATCTGTTAATCATCCAATAACCGACGGAGATGTTACACTACTTCCTTGGTTAGTCGGTGAAGAATGGAAAAAAGTTAAAGATATCAAATCAAGATATATTTTTGGACACTTTGAGTTACCATTGTTCTATATGAATGCTATGGTACAAATGCCTGATCACGGTCAACTACAAGCCAATGATTTTGTTAATCAAGAATATGTTTTCTCTGGACATTTTCACAAGCGCCAAACCAAAGGAAATATTACATACATTGGCAATGCTTTTCCACACAACTATGCTGACGCATGGGATGATGAACGGGGCATGATGATACTCGAATGGGGTAGTACTCCAGAGTATCGTAGTTGGTCGGATCAGCCGTTGTATAGAACATACAAACTTTCAAAACTTTTAGAAGCGCCAGACAATCTACTTAAAGAAAAGATGCACTGTCGTGTTACTATTGACGTTCCTATCAGTTTTGAAGAAGCAAACTTTATCAAAGAAACGTTCATGCCACAATATAACTTGCGTGAACTTATGCTTATTCCAGAAAAAACGGAAATTGACTCTCAAGATATTCAACCAATTGATTTAAAATTTGAAAGTGTTGATACTATTGTTGTAAATCAGATCACAAATATTGATTCCGAACAGTATGATCAAAAACTGCTATTGGAGATTTATAACGACCTATGATCAAAATTAAGAATCTTACAGTCCGAAACTTTATGAGTGTTGGTAATCAAACACAGGCCATTGACTTTGACAAAGGCATGTTAACACTTGTGTTAGGAGAAAACTTAGACTTAGGGGGTGACGATAGCGGTGCTAGAAATGGTACTGGTAAGACTACGATTATTAACAGTTTAAGTTATGCTATCTACGGTGTTGCCCTTACAAATATTAAAAGAGACAATTTAATTAACAAAATTAACAGTAAAGGTATGTTAGTTACTGTTAGTTTTGAAAAGAACGGTGTTGATTATCATATTGAGCGCGGTCGTAAACCTAATATTCTTAAACTTAATGTAAACGGAGAAGAATATTCAGCAGATGATGTTGACGAAAGTCAAGGCGATAGTAGACAAACACAAAAAGAAATTGAAAAACTGTTTGGTATGAGCCATGAAATGTTTAAACATCTAGTGGCCTTAAACACATACACTGAACCTTTCTTAAGTTTGAAGTCAAACGATCAACGTGCTATCATTGAACAGTTGCTTGGTATTACAATTTTATCAGAAAAAGCAGACGCACTAAAAGAACAAATTAGAATTAGCAAAGATCTTATTCAACAAGAGAATACAAAGATCGAAACTATTAAAGTAAGCAATCAAAAAATTGAAGAATCTATTCAAAGTTTAGAAAGAAAGCAGAAGTTATGGCAGGATAATCATACTAGTGCTGTAAATGAGCTAGATCAAAGTATTACTCTACTAGAAAAGATCGATATTGAAGCAGAAATTGACGCACACAAATGTTTAGAAAACTTCAATGAAAAGAAAAAGCGTTTAGAAGAAGCACAGCGTTGGATTGCTAATATCGAAGCAGACAATAACAAGCAAGAAAAAACTATTGCTAAACTAGACAAAGAAATTTTACTTTTAAAAGAACATAAGTGTCATGCTTGTGGACAAGAAATTCACGACACTACACAAGAAGAAATTCTAAACAGCAAACAAGAACAAAAACAAGAAGCCGCTTTACAAATTTTAACAAATAATACACAGTTTGACGAGCATACAGCAGTTATTAACGAAATTGGAGAGCTTGAAATTTGTCCTCCTACACAATATGACAACCTAGAAGAAGCAGTTAATCATAAAAGTACACTAGCAAGTTTACATAAAGAGTTAGAAAAGAAAAAACAAGATACTAATCCTTATGAAGAACAGATTGTTGAACTTAAAGAAACAGCCCTACAAGAAATAAACTGGGATGCTGTAAACGAACTTACGAAAGTAAAAGAACATCAAGAATTCTTGTATAAACTGCTTACGAACAAAGATAGTTTTGTAAGAAAACGTATCATTGATCAAAATTTAAGTTACCTAAATATGAGGTTAACATACTATCTAAGTAAAATTGGATTACCACACACTGTAGAATTTCAGAACGATTTAAGTGTCATTATTACACAACTAGGACAGGACTTAGACTTTGACAATCTCAGTAGAGGTGAACGAAATAGACTCATTTTATCCATGAGTTGGGCATTCCGTGATGTTTGGGAAAGTCTATATCATAGTATTAATTTGATGTTTATCGACGAACTAGTAGACAGTGGTATGGATTCAAGTGGTGTTGAATCTAGTATTGCTGTATTAAAGAAAATGACTAGAGAACGTGATAAAAACGTATTCCTAATTTCTCATAGAGATGATTTAGCAACTCGTGTTAATCAAGTTCTCAAAGTAATAAAGGAAAACGGATTTACATCATATTCAAATGATGTTGAACTGGTGGAATGAGTACAGAATCGCATGACAAACTTATAAGAGCATTTCAGGAATACTTTAAATGGCAAGATAAGTTTGAGTATAGTGGATCAGATGCCGCAGGCATCAAAGCACGTTATTGGCTAAGTGAAATTAGAAACTTTGCTAGCCTTAGACGAAACGAAGTACAGGCAAAAAGGCAAGATCGTAAGGCAGCCAGAAAAGGCGTAATAGGTAGACCCAAGAAAGTAAGTAATGCTGATGACGACGAATCCGGCATGGACTTACCAGAATAAACCACTAGATAGTATTCCTGAGGAATACGAAGGGTTTGTCTACCTCATCACAAACACACAGACTGGGCAAAAATACATAGGCAAAAAACTAGCCAAATTCAAAACTACCAAACCGCCACTCAAAGGCAGAAAAAACAAACGCAGAGGCACCAAAGAAAGCGATTGGAAGGACTATTGGGGTTCATCAGATCGTTTACAAGCAGATGTCGAAGCACTAGGCCCAGCAAACTTCACCCGAGAAATATTATATCTTTGTACTAACAGGGCAGAGATGTCCTACATAGAGGCAAGAGAGCAATTTGACCGCCGTGTATTGGAAAGAGACGACTATTATAACGGAATTATTAATGTGAGAGTAGGCGGATCAGATAAATTGCGCAAGGCACTATTAGAACAACAGGCAAAGAACACTACCAAATAAGCCCGCACCGGCGTAGTTATGGTGCCCGAAATCCGTTCTGATGTGTGACGGTAAGGAATGTTGATTGGTAGCAACGATTTCAGCAACTATCCTTTACAGGACGATGATCGGATATGCCTTCATAAAACCGGTTTTGCTGTCAGAACAAGATTAAAAAAGGCTAAAAGAGCGGGTAACTCCCGCAGGTTTATAGTATAAGTTAGCGTTTGTATTATAAACTGCCGTTGTACATGAGATACTAAGACGGATTGAGTAGGTATAGGATAACCGCCTACGCTATGCATTATAAAGTAAGCATTGTAGATCTAACGCTATTGTGACTGTGCGAACTCAGATGATGTTCAAAATTCATACTTTGGCCCGGCAACGGGCTAATTGTGACCATACAATCTAGATGATGCTAAAATTGCTTCGCAATTAATAATAAACATAAATATCAATAATAAGAAAATGTCTTTGAGCGATAGCGATAAAGACAAGTGAGCGTTAGCTCACTTAATAGCGTTATAAATATAGGAACTTAGAGATAGTAATATGAAACTGAATCAATTAGAAAACATCGATAACCTAGATGAAGCACCACAAGGGTTTTTAAAAAGAACAGCACTTAGAGCTAGATCAGCTTTTGGTGGAGATGGAGGTGCTTCTGCTAAAGGACAACTTCAAACAGGTGAAATTGCTAATATACTTAAAAAAGAATACATGCAGTTTGTAGGTCGTACTGCTGCAGAATATGGTAATAAACCTACTACACAAACACTACTCGCTTTCCTAAACAAAAAAGGCATCGATACTAGAGAAATTGCTGGTATGATTGACAAAGAGCTACAGGCTCTTGCGCCACAAAAACAAAACCAACCACAAGCAGAACCCGAAAAAGTTGAACCAGAAGTAGGTTCAGATTCTGAACTAGACAAACTTAAACCACAAAGCCCTACAGACGATAACAATCCATTAGCTATGAATAAAAAAGACGATGTGAATATCGATGTTCCTGTAACTATGAAAAGACAAAAGACAGGTGGTAGACAAAAAGGTGGTTTAGTTAATACACCAAGTGCTATCTATCAGCGTAATCGTAGAAAAAAAACCGGCGATCAATTAGAATTATTATCAATGTACAGTGAAGAGTCACAGCGTTATAGAAAAAACTTTGAACGCATTGATTGGACACTAAAAGAAGACGCAGAATATTTTGGCGCACTTAAATTTATGGGCGTGTTTGAAGCAGTTATTCCAACAAACGTACTAGACAAAGTATTAAGCCGAATATCAGTAAACATTGACAAGGATGATTTAGGCGGTTTAAAACCATCACCTGAACCAATAGCACAAAAACAAGATGAGCCCGACAGTGATGACAACACTGCTCAAACTGGGACGGATGGATCACAAGAGAAAAAAAGCGGAGGCTTTTTAAAAGGCATTGGTACAGCAATTGGCGGTATTGCTAGTAAAGCCAAAGACGGTGTTCAATCAGGAATGGGTGATAACCCAGAAGATGCAAAAGCATCAAAGATTTTTGATCCTGATGAAAAAGAAAAAACAGTTGGTAGCTTAAACTATCAGAATATTGCTAAAGAATTTCCTGGTATCGATTCTACAGCACTTAGAAGAAGCATGTCTAAAAGTTTACAAGGAAAGCAGTTGACTAGAGTAGAACATGAAACTATGTCTGCGGCAATGACCCAACTTCTTAAGAAAGATCCCCAGCAAACAGTAAAAGTAATGAATTTGTTTAAGCAAACAAAAGCGGCTTAGAAAAAAGGTAGACCACTTTCTTTTGTGGTTTCCATATTTTGTTTAACAATACTTACAATTATTTCACGTTCTTCGAAGCTAAGATTCATAGCTTCAGCATATGATAGCCCACCACGCATATACCACACAGAGCGCATTGCTTCTGATTTAATATCTTTTGCCTGGTCGTCCATGGCTTTCGTTTCGGCAAGAATGTCGTTAATAGTTAACTTCGAAAGCCTTGTCCGAAAAAATCCGCTTGATCCAAGGTAAGTTTTACATCCCATTCATGATCACAATTTTCACCATCGCATGTAGTTTTGAAACTTGCCATACGACCGCTTTCTTGTGATTTATTAACAGAGTCATTAATTGCATTAAACACAGACTTGTCTGCTTTTTCTAAAAATTCTTTAATGTACTCTGGATTGTCAGTAGTACCGGCAGAACTTTCAATTTTTACAACACACTGTACTGCTGTAGCAAGTGTAAGATCTGTAAGTTTAATAAAACTTTCATTGAACAATTTCATTTTTTGCTGATCATCAATTTCATCATTATTGATGATTGAAAAAATTCTTTGATGTTCAAATGTTTTTAGTGCGGTGCCTGTAATTTCTTTGTAGGTCATCGGACGTAAATGAACAAGCATATTATCGCCAACTTCAACTGTAGTTGCAAAAGAAGTAGAGTTTAATCCGTCAAGTATTCCTCTTAGATCAACACTCTTATCACTTTGATGATTACACTTTGGACATGTTGCTGTGACATCCATGTCTACACCATAAGTTGCCATTCTAATTGCTGTAAGTACAGCGTCAACATCTAGACTTGGCATATCCCAAGCATTTTTGATAGATGGGATACAACTTTGAATTACTTCAATGATAGCAGATCCGTTCATTAACGCATCTGGTGTTTTGAATAACAGCTCGTCACGTGCTGTCATTGCGTAAACAGGATGTTCACCTGTTTGTGGTGTTTCTAAACTTCCTTGAGGCCAAAACTTGCCTTTGCTTGGAAGTGAAATGTGAATCTTTGGCTGTCTAAAGAAAGATGCCAAAGGGTTTCCTTGTGCTTGTGGTGCTTTTTCCACAACCGGAGCAGAAGCCAATGGCGCTTGTGGCACAGTATTCTGGCCTGCCTTGGCGGCTTGCTCTGCTTGTGCTTGCACGAATGCAGTCGGATCAAATTGATTGTTATTTTCAGCCATTTTTTATTCCTATAAATAGTATTGTATAGAGATATTTATATGCGCAGATAACTGCTAGTTTTATTCTTGGATTCAAAATGGCAAAAAATGTAGAATTTTATGGTGGACAATTAGACGGAGCAGTACTTCAAAACGCCGCTTCTGAAGAAACACTTAAACAATTGGTAAAAGCCATCGGTGGTGGCACCGGCGGTGGCGGAGGTTCTGGTATATTAGGCAGAACACCAATGGGTATGGTTGCTGGAGGCGTTGTTGGTCTTTTAACTGGTGCTGTTAAAGGTACGGTTAACCAAATTGGTAATGTAACAGGTGCCGCTGGTACATTTGCTGGAATGTTGATCAAAGGTGAAGGCCGTATAAGTTCTTATACCAAAGTTCTTAACAATCAAGTTATATCACAGCTACCTATTTTTGGTAAAGTACTAGGCACAGTAGGCGGAGCAGTATCCGGTTCTATTGAAGCATTTGAACAATGGAACAAATCTTTAATGTCCTTGACTTCTGTTGGGGCAACTTTTAATAACAGTATACTTGAAATGATGAGTGCTTCTACTTTGACATACATGTCACTAGATGACTTTTCAAAAATGGTTGCTCAAAATAGTACAAAATTAAGAGCTTTTGGAGAAACTATAACACTTGGTACTCATGCTTTTGCTAAAGTATCAGATGCCGCACTTAATGGAAGTGGCCAAGCAAGAAGCAGTTTAATAAGTTTAGGTTATACTATTCCTCAGATTAATCAGTCGTTGATTAACTTTATGGATCTAAACTATAGAGGATCAAGGATTAACGACTTTACAGCAAAAGGTGTTGCTGATTCGTTTGTTGGTTATCAATCACAATTACATACTCTTACTACATTAACTGGAAAAAGAGTAGATCAAATAGAAGCCGAACTTGCTAGTGCTAGTACCGATGCCGCTTATCAGTTACAGATAGCAAAATATAGTAACGACAGTAGAACAGAAATGAGTCTACAATTAGCTAACTTTACACAAATTCACGGCGAGGCAGGAGCAAAATTATTTAGAGCAAGAACATTAGGGCTAATGGCTCAGGGAGAAGATATTGCTACACTGCTGATGATGTATCCTAATCTAGTAAGTCAAATGGACAATGCTATTTACATGGCAAAAAATAATGCTCAAAAAGGAGCGTTATTAGATGAAAGAATGATTGATACTAGAACAGAGCTAATTTACAATGCTTCAAAAGGTTTGAAAGAGTTTGATATACTATTAAAGGCAGCCGCTTCAGGCGATAAAGATCTACAAAGTCTTCTAGGACTAAATGCTGAAACTGCAGCTTTGGTTGCTAAACTAGGTGTAGGTACAACTATAAAAAATAAAGAACAACTTAGATCTGCGATAAAAAGAAATTATCTAGAAATGAAAGAAAAAGAAACGTTTACAGAAAGCATGAGAGCATTTCAACAGGCTATCATAGAGTTTAAACGTGGATTTTTTATGGCTTTGATAGGTACAAGAGAATCACCAGGTCCACTGTGGGAATTTTCCATAGCTATGGAAGGCGAAGAACTGCCTAAAAAAATTAGAGAACTAGGTGTTTCAATGGGTCAGTTCGCTTATGACGCAGTTCCAAAAATGATAATGTTCTTTGCTAGATTTGGAACAAAAGAAGGGCGAGATTTATATTGGTTAGAACTGAAAAAAGTTTTTGATAAAGCAAAAGCTATTTTAGCTTTTACATTTACTAATGCGATGTCTAAGGAAAAATTAGACCCAGGGATATTAGATAAAATGTTGACTCATGTCGATCAGAAATATGATCCTCAAATTAAAAAGGCACGAGATCTAGCTGATTATGCTACTGTAAACATGATGGGAGGTGATAACGTACCAAAGTCCAACCAATTGTTTAAAAACTTCTCAGGCGGAGACAGTCAAAAAGAAAGAGCCTTGATGGTCTATACTGCGTTTATTAATCAAGGTGCGCCACCTAGTCTAGCCAAAGTTCTTACTGCTGAAGTGTTTAGAGAAAATAGTCTTAGATCTAATTTAATGCTAGGTCAGCATACAGATCCTAAAAACCAAGAAACTAACATCGGGATGTTCAGCTATCAAAAAGATAGAGCAAAAGCATTTAAAGAGTTTATGGGAGATGATCTAAACTCCCCTCTATCTCAGGCACACATTAACAAACAAGCACAATTTGCCATGATGGAAATGCTTCAAATGCTTGGTCCGGACTTCTTGAAAACAGCAAGTGAAATGTCACAGGCTGAACTTCATCAAGTAATTGGCAACGAGTATATAAAATGGGCTATAAACAATCCTAAATACCGTGACAAAGGAATGCTAAATCTAGCAACAGGTCATAGAATCATTGATGAAGCGATTAAAGAGTATTCTCTAATACCAGAAGGACGCAGAAGCGGTAATCTAGGAACAATGAACACACTGCTTAATAACTTTGGTGGTGGAACTGAAATTGAAACACACGGAAATGAAGTTATTCAAACTGCTAGTGAATTTGTAAATGACATGACAATGTCTGCTAGTGAATCTGGAGCGGCTGTGTCTGAATTAAATCAAAATTTAATGACATTGATTAGTTTATCAAAAGAACGAATTGAAGTAGCAAACAGACTTTTAGATAAATCTGCTAGAAAATCAAATAACTTGTTTGCTATAGCAGGAGCAGGAGCATAACATGGCTGACTCAGTAAAGTTTATACATGATGCTCTAGGACAAAGCGAAATTCGCAACATGGCCACTGAAGCAACTTTAAAAGAGTTGCTAGAAGTAATTGGTGGTCCACAAGGTTCAAACAGATCAAGATCAAACAGTTTATATTCTTTAAAAAATGTTTTTACTGGATTTAAAAATAAAGCTCAACAACTAGAACGCGGAATGAAAAATGTTGTAAGACCATTTAGTGGTTTTATTTCATTACTTGCTAAAAATGAAACGGCAATGAGTGCTTTTGGTACTCATTTAAATGAATCAGTAATTAAAAAATTACCTTGGGTTGGAGGAATCATAGGTAGTTTAGGCGATGTTGTTATTTCAGGTGTGGGTGTTTTAGAAGGATGGGAAAGACAATCTAAAAAATTAGTTCCAGCAGGAGCTACATTTAATCAAAGTATTATTGAAATGGTTCAAGTAGCAAGTCAAGCAAGAATGGGTTTAGATGAGCTACAAAATGTAATTGGTGCTAATATTACTGAACTAAATGCGCTTGGAGCTACAACAAATTCAGGTATTCGAAAGTTTGGAGAGTTTGCTGATTTTATTTCTACTGGTACTGAATCAGCAAGAACATCATTGCTTAAGATGGGCTATAATACAGAAGAAATTAATTCTGCAGCCATTAATTTTCTATACCTAACCCAAAGAGGTGCTAATAGAACACTTGAAATTAATAAAACTACTCAAAATGATTTTCTAGTATACACAAAAACTGTAGATACATTCCAACGATTAATGGGAGACAGTTTACAAAGCAAAAACACTGGCGCTCAAAAAATTCTAAGAAATGCTATTGTAATGTTAGAAATGAACAAATTAAGCCCACAACAAGCTGCAAAAATGGCCATGGCGGCACAGATGGCGGCACTAACATTTGATGAAGGAATCGCAGACGCTTTTAACGCAACACTATTTGGCCTTGCTGTTACTAACGATGCTGGTTTTGCTTTTGAAAAAATGTTACCGGGTGTTAGAGATGCTCTTGATGCTTTGATGGCGGGTGCTAGAGATCCAGATGTGGGCATAGATGAATATAGAAATATGACCTTTGATTTATTTGGTAATATTATAGCAGGTGCTGACAATCAATTAAAAACACTGGATGGTTTAATTAGAGGTATGTCAGTTATGCCGGGAATGCATGCTAACGAATACGAAGCACTGCGAAGAGTATCTGAAATAGTTATTCAAAAAAATCTATCAGGCAAAACACCTAAAGAACTATCAGATATGCTAAAAGACGCATATAAAAATTTAGAAAACACTGAAACTATCACAGAAGCAATACGTGCGATGTTAGAAGCAGTAACAAATTTTAAAATGGGTTTTGTAAAAGGATTTACAGATCCTAACAGTGGATTAATATCAGTTTCAAAACAATTAGATGCTCAAGAACTTGGAAAGAAGTTTGCAAAACTAAGCACGATGTTAATTGAATTTTCAAAAACAGCATGGCAAGATCTTCAAGACTTTTGGAGTTATTTAGGTACTGGCGAAGGAAGAGCGCATATGATTGAGTACTTCACATCTTGGGGGAAATTTGTTGCTGGACGAGCATATCTTTACGCAAAATCAGCCGCTTCAACAATACTTGGATTTGCCGTTAGGAGTTTACCGGGCGGCGACACGACTATAGATTTCATAAAACAACTCGACGCTGGTATGAAAAGAACAATGGGGTTCGGCCTAGGGTTTTTATACTATTCTGATACTGAAGAAGATATGGAGTATGCTCAAAATATGTTTAATTTTGAAACTGGTACAGCAAAGCCTACACCAACAGTAGATCCATCAACTGCTTCTAACTATGGTGGCGGCAGCGCAGATATTAATAAAGCTCCTTTTTCTTCGACAATGCTTACAATGAACAAAACACAAGCTGAACAAATTGGTATGAAAGCTGGTACTTATTATTATGATAAAAATTTAAAAGTATGGAGATCAAGGGCCAACTACGGACTGGCTAACGCCGAACCCGATCCTTTTGGCGGTATTCACCCCAGTTCGATTGCCACCGCTAAAAATAATCCGGATGTTAGTTTGGCAAATTCAGCTCAGTTAACAAATCTATGGCAAAAAACTGCTACAGCGTCAGGAGACAATAGAAGAGGCCTAGTTACCGCTATAAGCGGTAAGTCAGCATTTATAAATCAAAAACACGTTGGTTTTTATGGAGAGATATTAAGATGGATGAACAAAAATGGGCTTACTGTTTCGGAGCTAATAGGCCAAAATGATTCACCTGGATACAAAGGCGGCCATGTTTTAAGAATTGCTACAAAAGACCAAGGTTCGGAATGGTTTGCCTCTCTGCATGAGGACCAGCGGAAACAATTGATACTTGTTTTGGCAAATAATGGTTACATTGATCCATCTGATTTATACACGGAAGACAAGCCTCAAACAAATGCTATGCTAGATGCTTTAATGAGAGGAGAACTTAGTGCTGTAAACAATGTTAAAAATTTGGATTCAGTAAGTGGTTATAGAGCAGGAACATTAAATTCAACCCTAGAAGCATATGGCAGAAGTGTAGTGGACTTTGGAGCAAAATCTAGAATAAAAGTATCTGGTGATAGAGCAATTATGACAGAAGAACAGTATAACACTATCAAAGACAGGGCTCGCCAGATTCCTGCTGAAGATATGATTAAATCAGTAAATAGTACTGTTCAGGAAATGATAAGTTTAACAAGATACGAAATAGGTATTGAAAAGAAAATGTTAAGCGTTGCTTAATTGGAGAAGATTTTGAGTTGGAAAAAATATTTTACACCTGTACCAACAGGTAATTCGTCAGGAAGTTACAGCCCGATAGGAAATGGCAGTCAGCCAGGCCCGGCACGTAGCAATTATTCATCATTCTTACCAGATGTTTATGCTGGTACACCAAATCGTGTTGAACGATACATGCAGTATAACACGATGGATATGGACAGTGAGGTAAATGCCGCACTAGACATTTTAGCAGAATTTTGTACACAACAGAACAAAGAAAACAATACTACTTTCCAAATTTACTTCAAAAACGATCCAACTCAAACTGAAGTAAAACTATTAAAAGAAGGTCTTCAAAAGTGGTACAGATCAAATAAATTTGAAACACGTATGTTTAGAGTAGTAAGAAACTGCTTTAAATATGGCGACGAGTTTTTCCTAAGAGATCCCGAGACTGGAAAACTATTCCATATCGATCCATCAAAAGTTACAAAGATTATTGTAAATGAATCTGAAGGTAAAAAGCCTGAACAGTATATTATCAAAGATTTAAATTTCAATTTTAGAAATCTTGTAGCAACTTCTATTCATCCTGATAATCACAACTCACCTGCCGGTACTGGCAGTTATGTCAGTGGTGGTGCGCTTGGAAGAGGCATGGTTGGTTCTTCTCCACAGTCTACGGGATCTCGCTTTTCTACAGAACAAAATGAAACAGCAGTTGATGCTGAACACGTTGTTCATTTAAGTTTATCAGAAGGATTAGACAATAACTATCCTTTTGGTAATTCCTTATTAGAGTCAGTTTTTAAAGTTTACAAACAAAAAGAATTGCTTGAAGATGCTATTATTATCTATCGTGTACAAAGAGCACCTGAGCGTAGAGTGTTTTATGTTGACGTTGGTAATATGCCAGCACACATGGCTATGAGCTTTGTTGAACGTGTTAAAAACGAAATTAATCAAAGACGTATTCCAAGTAATACAGGCGGTGGAGCAAATGTAATTGACGCTAGTTATAATCCACTTAGTATTTCAGAGGACTATTTCTTTCCACAAACTGCTGAAGGTAGAGGATCTAAAGTCGACACATTACCGGGTGGTACTAACCTAGGTGAAATTGATGACCTACGTTACTTTACTAATAAACTTTTCCGTGCTTTGAGAATTCCAAGTTCTTATTTGCCAACTATGCCAGACGACAGTCCAGCACAGTTTAATGACGGTAAAGTTGGTACAGCGTACATACAAGAGTTACGTTTTAATGAGTATTGTAAAAGACTACAAAAACTTATTATCACAGAACTTGACCACGAATTTAAACGTTATCTTATCAAACAAGGTGTTAACATTGACAATAGTTTGTTTGAAATTACGTTTAATGCTCCTCAAAACTTTGCTTCTTATAGACAAGCAGAGCTAGATAATAACAGAGTACAAACATTTGCCGCACTACAAGAAGTTCCATACATGAGCAAACGCTTTGCTCTAAAACGTTTCTTAGGTCTTTCACAAGAAGAAGTTACTGAAAACGAATTGATGTGGAAAGAAGAAAACGGTACTAAGATTGCTCAAGAAGCTGAAGCATCAGCACAGATGAGAAGTGTTGGTGTAAGTCCAAACGATATATCAGCAGAAGCAGGCGCACAAGAAACCGAAGCACCTGATGATATGGCGGCCGCGGCCGCAGGTGATACACCTGATGTATCAGCAACCGATACACCTGATACAGGCGCAGGAGTATAAATAGTACTATGAACTTGATGGAATTCTTTTATTTTGACGATAAGAAAATGGATTACGCTAATGATGAGCGTTATTCAAATGAGCGCGACATTAACGTTGTTGAAAAAAACGACTCAAGAAAAGTGCGCCTAACACTTCGTCAAATCAATCAACTTCGCAAAAACAGCGAAGCACACGAGTTTGAAAAAGCGGCCGAACTAGAATTTATACAGGGTATGTATGGACAACCAACCGCAGAAGAACTCGCCGCACAACAATAATCTCAACGTAGCATTTGTTTTAGGTAACGGTACTAGTCGTAAATCGATAGATATGCGACAACTACAACGCTATGGAAAAATTTATGCTTGTAACGCAGTCTATAGAGAATTTACACCAGATTATCTAATAGCAGTTGATGCTAAAATGGTAAAAGAAATTGTACAAAAAGGGTGGCATTTACGCAATCAAGTATGGACAAACCCTAATAAAGATGTACGTACAATACAAGGTTTACACTTCTTTAATCCACATAAAGGATGGTCAAGCGGACCTACGGCACTATGGCTAGCAAGTCAGCATGGGTATGACGCCATTTATATAATTGGTTTTGATTATCAGGGGTTAAACGGAAAGGTAAATAACATTTACGCAGATACGCCTAATTATAAGCGTAGCACTGATCAGGCAACATACTTCGGTAATTGGGCTAACCAAACCGAAAAAATACTAAGGGAATTTACAGGCCAACGATACTACAGAGTGTGTCATAAAGAAGTTTTTACACCAGATAACGTACAACGTGTAACAAATAACTTTAGCCACTTATATTTTGAAGAATTTGAAGAGAAATTCCCTGGTACGGTATTTAAATAGGCAGAATTCTTCAAAAAAACACCATTTAATGGGTAATGTACAACTATTATGTAAATACTAGTTGACAGCTTACCAATTTCAGGAGGATTACTATGTCAGAACAAAATTCAAAAATCGCTGAAATGCTTGATCATTTAGTAAATGATGACACAGCAAAAGCGGAAGAACTATTCCACGAGTACGTGGTAGAAAAATCAAGAGATATTTACGAAGGTCTTATTGAAGACGAAGTCGATGAAGCCACTAAGGACGAAGACGAGTCTGTAGAAGAAGCTTCAGAAGAAGATACAGATGACGAAGCAGTAGACGAAGCATCAGACAACGATGACGAAGATGCTGTTGAAGAGTCAGCAGACGCAGACGACGAAGAAGTTGAAGAAGGCTTTGACGAAGTTGAAATGGAAGCAGACGACGAGGACGAAGGCGACGCTACAGACGATATGATGGGCGACGTTGAAGAGCCAGAAGGCGAAGAATCTGAAGACGACGGTGAGCCAGCAGATAAAGGCGACATCATGGATCTTAAAGATGCTATCGCAGATCTAGAAGCTGCATTTAAAGAGTACGCTGACGGAGAAGAAGGTGCTGAAGAGCCAGAAATGGATGACATGGAAGCTATTCAACCAGAATTTGAATCAGAAGAAGGTGCTGAAGACTTAGAAACAGTACGTGAATACGTTGAAAAAGTAGACGGTCACGGTGCTGAGAAAAAAGGCAAAGCAGAAACAGCTGATAACAAAGCATCACCAGTAGCAAAACCAAACAATATGGGCGGAACTACTGCTAACATCGCAAAAGGCGGCGAAGGCGGCGGATCTGAAACAGGTTTAACTGGCAAAGCAAAAGATATGAATATCGGACACATCAACAAAGTTGGTGGATCTAAAGAGTCAGAGCGCATGAGCAAAGACGGATCAGGTCACGGTGCTGAAAAGAAAGGCGCTGGTGAAGGATCTGCTGATGCTACTAGCGTAATTGGCAGTAAGTAAACTAATCGGAGCCCAGTAGGTGAAAAATACTTTAACAGAACATTTAAGTTTTGACCAAGCTCAGTTACAACTCGAAAGGGCCGGTGAGGGAGATGATAAATCTTTGTATCTAAATGGCATTTGTATCCAAGGTGATATTCGTAATGCTAATCAAAGATTTTATCCTACTTCTGAAATTGCTCGGGCTGTCAAAACCCTTAACGAACAAATTGAGGGCGGTTATTCAGTGTTAGGTGAAGTTGATCATCCTGCTGATTTACGAATTAATTTGGACAGAGTTAGCCACATGATTACAAAGATGTGGATGGATGGTCCAAACGGCTACGGAAAAATGAAGGTTCTACCAACGCCCATGGGACAATTAGTACAAACCATGTTGCAAAGTGGAGTCAAACTAGGCGTTTCCAGCAGGGGCTCCGGTAACGTTTCCGAAGACGGAAGTGGTAAAGTATCAGATTTTGAAATTATTACAGTAGATGTTGTGGCGCAACCAAGCGCACCAGGAGCATATCCAACACCCGTATATGAGCATCTAATGAATACATTAGGCGGTGAAAAGGCATTTAAAATAGCAAAAGAAGTTCAAGGCGACCCAAAGGCACAGAAGTATATCGCAGAAAGCCTGGTGAGTATCATCAGGAAACTGAAATGATCGTTAGGAGAATCACATGATTGATATTGTTAAACAACTATTCGAAAACGATGTGATTTCCGAGGAAATGAAATCGGAAATTGAATCTGCTTGGACAAGCAAGATTCAAGAAAACCGTGATCAAGTCACCGCAGAACTTCGTGAAGAGTTTGCTCAAAAATATGAGCATGACAAGTCTACAATGGTAGAAGCTGTTGATAAAATGGTAAGTGAAAGACTAGCATCTGAGTTATCAGAACTAGCCGAAGATCGAAATCAGCTTATCGAAGCTAAAGCCAAGTATGCGAAAAAGATGAAAGATGACGCTAAGAAAATGGAGGGCTTTGTCCTACAAAAATTAGCATCTGAATTATCTGAGCTACACGAAGATCGTAAAAACGTAGCGGCAAATTTTGCTAAATTGGAAAGCTTCATTGTTGATGCTCTTTCAAAAGAAATTGCAGAATTCCACACAGACAAGAAAGACCTAGCAGAGACAAAAGTCAAACTTGTACGTGAAAGCAAAGCAAAATTTGAGCAAGTCAAGTCAGATTTTATTGCTAAGTCAGCTAAGTTAGTTGAAGGCGTAGTTAAGTCTAAACTAAACAGTGAAATTAGTCAATTAAAAGAAGACATTGAATCCGCTCGCAGAAACGACTTTGGTCGCAGGATTTTTGAATCCTTCGCAAGCGAATATGCTTCAAGTCATTTAAATGAAAAATCTGAAACTGCTAAACTTCTAAAAGTTGTTGAGCAGGCTAAAGATGAGTTGGCTGAAGCACAAAAAGAAATTGCTCAGAAGCAAGAAATTGTAGAAAGCAAAGAGCGTGAAATCCGTGTTGCAAAAGACATGGCGTCACGTAAGGACATTATGAGCGAACTATTAAATCCGCTTACTGGAGAGAAAAAATCAGTAATGAACGAGTTACTTGAAAGCGTAAAAACAGACAAGTTACACGCGGCATTTGAAAAGTACTTGCCAGCTGTTATGGCAGGCGATGCTCCAAAATCAAAGGCAACACTGGTAGAAGGCAAAGAAGTCACAGGCGATAAAGAAACACAGGCACAAACAAACAGCAGTGAGGACAAAACTGCTGCAATTTATGACATCCGCAAGCTCGCGGGACTTAAAGTTTAAGGAGATAAAATTATGTCAGAACTACTCGAGTCACGCTGGCAGGAAACCAAAGGCGCTCTATTAGAAGGCCTTGATGGAACTCGCAAATCGGTTATGGCTACTACTCTTGAAAATACTAGAAAGTATTTGTCAGAGAGTGCTACAGCTGGTGCTACTTCTGCCGGTAACGTTGCTACCCTAAATCGTGTGATCCTACCTGTGATCAGACGTGTAATGCCAACAGTCATTGCTAATGAACTTGTTGGTGTACAACCAATGACAGGTCCAGTTGGACAAATCCACACCCTACGTGTACGCTATGCGTCCACAGATACTGGTGCTGGTGTAACAGCTGGTGAAGAGGCTCTAAGCCCATTCAAGATTGCTGCAGCCTATTCAGGTAACTCAGCTGATCCAGCAAAAGGTGGATCAACTGCTACACTTGAAGGTGAGCCAGGCAACAAAATGTCAATCCAAATCTTGAAGCAAACTGTAGAAGCAAAAACCAGAAAGCTATCAGCTCGCTGGACTTTTGAAGCTGCACAAGATGCTCAAGCACAACAAGGCATTGACATTGAAGCTGAAATCATGGCTGCACTAGCGCAAGAAATTACTGCTGAAATTGATCAGGAAGTAATTAACTCGCTACGTGATCTTGCTGGTACAGGTTCAGAGACTTATGACCAGTCAGCGGTATCAGGTACTGCTACATTTGTTGGTGATGAACATGCTGCATTAGCTGTTTTAATCAACAGACAAGCAAACCTAATCGCTCAGCGTACAAGAAGAGGCGCTGGTAACTACGCTGTAGTTTCACCATTCGCTTTAACAATTCTTCAAAGTGCTACAACTTCTGCGTTCGCAAGAACAACAGAAGGTACATTCGAAGCTCCAACTAACACTAAGATGGTTGGTACTTTGAACAACGCTATGAAGGTATATGTTGATTCATACGCTGCAAATAACGCACCTGTTCTTATTGGTTACAAAGGATCAAGTGAGTCAGACGCACCTGCGTTCTACTGCCCATACATTCCATTAATGAGCAGTGGCGTTGTGCTAGATCCAGGCACATTTGAGCCTGTAGTAAGCTTCATGACTAGATACGGATATGTTGAGTTAACAAACACAGCATCGTCTCTAGGTAATGCTGCAGACTACTTGGCACGTGTTGAGATCACAGACTCAAGCGTTTCATTCAAGTAATACTTGGAACTCTAAAAAGGGCGGCTTTATGTCGCCCTTTTTTTATGACTTGACAATCTTATCAAACTAGTATAATATATACAATTATGCTAGAAATTAAAACATGGGAAGATTTTCAAAAACTAAGAGAGCAGTTTTCCACTTGGCGTAAACGGCATCCAATGTTTTCCCATGATGTTAGAGCTATAGAAAAAACTATAGAAGTACATATGAAATCTCATATGGACTATATCATTAAATATAAACAATCAAGAAAAGAACAAAATCTAGTAAACGCTCAACAAGAACTAGATGAAATTAACAGAATACTCAATACTGTAAGTAAAGCAGAATTAATGGCAATTCTTTCGCAAGGATAAATACTTGTGTCAGATAGTGTGCTACTTGTAGTAGACTTATGGGGAATACCAACCTCGTAGCGGCTAGAACCCGCATCGGACTTCTAACTTAGGAGAAAAAAAATGGGAAGACCACTCAATAAAAAACTTTTTGGACCACCAACAGCAGGTGGAAACGAACTCAAGTGTGATTTTTATGACGGCGTTTCAGCTGTTCTAGAAGGTTACATTGTAAAACAGCTAGGATCAAAAAAATTCCGCGTTGCTGCAATTGGCACACCAGCTACTACATACGATCGTTTCTTGACAACAGGTAAATTAGCATCAGCACTAACAGGTACTGAAATGGCAATTACTATGTTAATGGATGATTCAGAAACTTATCAAGTTTCAAAAATTACTGGACGTAGAGCTACTCTAGTTGCTCCAGATGGTACTGGAACAAATGCGTATGACGGAAAATCAGTTCCATGGAACTTTACAGTATCGACATCAGACGGTGCGGCACAAGCTGAAGAAGCTGGTGACGACGATGTACTAATTGGTACTGACGATGACGATTTCGTTAATGCGTAATCAATAAACTAACAGGAACTAAGCATGGCTGAAGTACTACAAACCAGTAACGATTTAATTCTAAAATCACGATCCGGCGGAGAGATAAAACTTGATGTCGGACCGTCTTCAGGTACTGGTGTTGTACGTGTTACAGCCAGCTTAGTTGTTGAAGGGCAAACGACTACTGTTAATTCTCAACAGTTAGCAGTACAAGATAATATGATAACACTAAATGCCGGCGAAACCGGCAATGGTGTTACTTTAAGTGTTAGCGGTCTTGAAGTTGACCGAGGCTTTTCAGCACCTAGTGTAAGAAACCCTTATGCTGTTTTTAGATTCAATGAAACAGATAATTCTTGGGAAATAGTAGAAAGAGACACTACTTCAAGATTTTCAAATAGTGCTTTAAGAGTAAAAAGTATACTAACAGATAGTTTTACAGATGGCGGCGACCTAACACTTATTGGTTCAGGTTCAGGCGTTATAAAAGTTGACGGAACTGTAAATTATCATCTTAATGTCAGCGGCGACGACGACATACCAAATAAAAAATATGTTGATGTTGCTATTAATAATAGACAACCTAATAACAGAATTCAAAGAGATGATACTTATGTGATTGCTCAAGATGTTGATGGTGGCGCCGAAGGTGTTGCTATAATGAATCTTGGTACATCAGTTATTAATTCAAGAGGACTTGGTTATGTTCCGGGCGATGAACTTGTAATTAACGAAGGAACAAGAATTAGAGATGCCAAGTTTGAAGTTGATACTGTAGATCCTCAAGGAAGAATTTTAACAGTAACAATGACAGACCATGGTAGATTTTCTATTTTACCTGCGTCAAGAATTAATGTTCAAACAATTACAAATAGTGTTCAAGGCGTTGGCGCTACTTTTGATTTACTGTATAATGTTGCTGAAATTTCATTAACAAACAGAGGTAATGATTATGATAGCGTAACTATAGGATTTACCAATAATGGTGGTGAACTTAGAGTTGCTACAGCTACAGCAACTATTGACACAAATCCATTTTCAGTAACTTATAGACAAATTGATACAATTACAGTTACTGATGGCGGTAACTACGAAGACATTCCAGGAGTAACATTCTCAGCAGGACTTAATGCTACATTACCAGAAAGTCAAGTTCAAGTCGTTGTTGAAAATCAACCAGTTGCTACTTTCTATTCAAATAGATCACTTTTTGGTGAATTAGAAATTCTTGGAAACACTATTACTAATAATAACACTAATAGTAATATTGTGCTAAGAACACAAGGTACTGCTTCGGTAGAGATACCAAGAGCATTACAATACAATTTTACAGGTGAAGTAGTTCCTTATATTACAGGTGCTACATTAATGTATGGTGATACAGACGAATCTGTATCAGCACAAAGAACACCCGGTGGAACAGGGTTGTATTTTAATAATTCTAAGCAAACACTGTCTTGGCAACAATGGGTAACTAATAATCCCGATTCAAACATCAATACAGGGAACCTTGTTCAGTATCCTGCTAAGAATGAATTAATAAGTAAACAACGAGCATTGGCATATAGTATGCTGTTTTAGGATAATGAAATGATTGAAAATAAACAACTTACAGTAGACATTGAACCAATTTACACTTCGCCTGGAACGCCCGGTGATGTAAATGTTCAAAGTGCTATTACAACTTTAATATTTTGTAATACCACAGACCCAGACGATTCTACACTAGCACCTACTACAGGAGCATATGGTGGAGATACAAACATTGATGTATATCTTGTAAAAGCTGGAGCAACAGCTGATCCGGCGGTTAACGCAATTATTAAAAATTTAAAAGTACCAGCCGGCGAAACAGTATTTTTTGATACTGAAAGAATTGTACTCGGAGCAGGCGAAAGCATTCAAGCAAGATCAACAGAAAATAATAAAGTGATCGCAACAGTTAGTATTTTACCGGTGTAAAGAATGAAATATTTAAAAACGCAAAACTTGTCAAAATTTAATATTCAAGATGATACTTTTAAAGTACAACATCCTAGCGGACAAGTTACTATTAATTCAAAAGATAGTATTCAACTACCTAAAGGTGAGATAGTTGATAGAACTTATTATCCATTTGAAGGAATGGTGCGTTACACTACAAACAACACTTCACAACACGAAATAGCAGATATTGCTCAACATTATCCTAATGTCGCTATTGGTTTAGAAATATATCACGAAGGTCGCTGGCTTCCTATACGTTCAGCAGAACCAGCAAAAATTATTAAACAAAATATGGGAGTAGGTAACTACGATGTAGTTACACAACCAGTTGAAGAACTAAGTCAATATTTTCCAACATACGATGCTAATAGAAACCACACAGGAATGACATACGTTCCTGGATTAGCACACGGAAAAAATCCACAAGATTACATTGATAATATGATTGTTGTAGTTGAAAACGTTATTCAAATTAGCGGAACAAACTACGAATTATATCAGTCACAGGGCGAGATTGTAGGCTTTGCTATAACAAGCGCAGGCTCAAGCGATCACACAACAATGACTATTAGTGTAAGCACTTCAGATTCAACAGGTGCTGGCGGCTCATTTACAGCTAACCTTGACGGTAATCCGGGAGCATTAGACAGTGTAACTGTCGTCGATGGCGGCACTGGATTTAATGACGCTTCTTTGATTTCAGTTACAGCAACAGGTGACGGAACTACAGACCCTACACTAGAAGCCTACGTACTACAACCAGGCTGGCATTTAAAACTATTAAGTGCTGTTCCTGATACAAAACCAGTAAACGTATTTTTCGGCTACGATCAATAATCCTACCATCCTTACAATAAATACACTGTAAGGAGCATTTCATGTCTACATTAGGACGAATTTCAGGACCAATGTTAAAGGCGAACCTCGAACGCCATGGGGTCGATTTAGCATTTGAAAATGATTTATTATATCTAGATGTTGTTAACGGCAAGGTCGGCGTTTCTACATCTATTGCTCCTAGAGAAATTACCATAGATGGAACAACAGTTACAACTAATCTTATTGTTGATACTGGTTTCTTACAAATCACTGATACACTTATTAATGGTAACACTGGTGATATTTCTAGTGTTGGTAATGCTACAATCACAGTTAATGCGCACTCCGGAAAAGTAAATTTTTCAGAATTAAACGTAAGCAGTTTAAATTTTAACAACAGTACAATACAATCAACTGAAACAAATGCTAACATTGAATTACGTGCTAGTGGAACTGGTCGTGTTGAATTCGGCACAGATGATAGTTCTTTTACAGATGTACTAGTTCACGGCAATTCACATACAATCGGCGATGTAACTTTTGACGGAAATATTTCTTTTGGTGATAGCAGTGCTGAAGATCAAGTACAAATATACGGAAAAATACATTCCGATCTTATGCCATCAGTTACTGATTTATATAATATTGGTAACCCTACAAAGAAATGGAAAGAAATACACAGCAGAACAATTAATGGTGAATTTCTTGTAACAACTGATTTTGGTGTTCCTGGAATTACAACAATTAGCGCAAGGCCAGGCAATACATGGTATGTAAGTGCTGTAGAAGGAGATGACACAAATGTTGGTGATCATCAAATGGGTCCTTTTAGAACAATTAAACATGCTCTAAGTCAAGCATCTAATGGTGATCAAGTTTATATCTATGCTGGCGATTATGAAGAATACTTTCCTTTAACAGTACCTAAAGGAGTTTCTGTAAATGGTGAAGGTATTAGAAGTGTAAAAATTTATCCACACACAAGTAATAATGATAAAGATGCTTTTTTATTAAATGGCGAAACTACTGTTGAAAATTTGACGGTATCAGATTTCTACTATAATTCAACTAACGATACAGGATATGCTTTTAGATTTGTTAATAATTTTCAAGTAGACTCACGCAGTCCTTACATTAGAAATGTTTCAGTTATTACTAAATCTGATAGTAGTTTAGAAAGTGCTGGCCGAGGTGCTTTGGTAGATGGAAGTGTAGCAACTCAATACAGCAAAGAAGCAAGTATGCTTTTCCACAGTTGTACTTTTATTATACCTGGAAATATTGCTTTGTATATGAAGAACGGAGTACGTGTTGAATGGCTAAACTCATTTACGTATTTTGCCAGCCGCGGATTGTATGCGCAAAATGGAGCGTTTGGTAGATTAACACCTGATGGAAGCACAATCAAATACGGAGCAGAATTACGCTCTATAGGATCAGCAAACATATACGGAACTGTTGGCGCTGAAGCCGACGGTAATCAATGTATAATGTATCTAATCCAACATAACTTTGCTTATGTAGGAGCAGGTACTGATGTTGAAAATGATCCTACACTTGTTACTCAGAACACAGAAACAATCGAAGTAAACAGCGGTAAAATTTATTATCAAAGTATTGATCAAAACGGAGACTTTAGAGTTGGAGAAGCGTTTGTTGTTGATCAGAGCTCTGGATTTATCACTGCTAACGGACTAGGTGGAAACATAGGCGGTGTAACAAATGTTAGTTTCAGTGATGGTATAAACAACACAGAAATAGATGGTTCACAAGTAAGCACAGGAAATATTCAACTTACTCAAAACAATATTAATACTATTGGCGGAGATTTAAACATTACTCCTTCAAGTGGTGACACAACGTTAGACAGTGATGTAACAATACAAAATGGTTTAACAGTGGACGGCGACATGATTGTAAACGGTGCTGTATCGTTTGGTGATAGTAGTCAACAAGGTGGTGGCTCACAAATTAGTTTTGATGCTCCGATTAGTATTGACTTAGAACCTACTTTTGATGTTACATATAATTTAGGTAACGATGTTGAAAGTTGGAAAACTGTTTTTACAAAAAGATATTTGGGTGAAGATATACAGGTATTTCAAAATAGAATAACTACCACAAGATCTAGCAGTAACTTAGATTTAGAAGCCGCAGGAACAGGTATCATTCAATTTGTCAGTCCTGTTGAAATAGCAAACAATCTTTCAACTGGCGACGCTGATTTACAAAATGTTAATATAACCGGCAATCTTACACAAACCGGAAACACAACGCAAACAGGAAATAAAACTGTAAGTGGAAATTATACACTTAGTGGTTTTTTAAACCTAAATGATGATCTTGTACCATTTGATGATATTAAGATTGCTGGTAACAAAATTACAACAACAGAAAGCAACAGCAATCTACAACTAGATGCTAGTGGAACTGGTAATATTCTATTTAAAACTAATGTTGATATTAATCAATCTCTAACAGTTAATGGAACACTAACAACTAACGGAATTATAAACAATCAGTACGTAAAATCTTATGAATTTTTTACAGACGGATTACACATCTTTCAAAATAATATTGTAGGTACTAGTAATGACAGTATTGAATTGCGTTCAACTGGAACTGGAGTAACCTATGTAAGATTACAAGACGATGTTGAAGTAACACAAGATTTAGAAGTTTTTGGAATCACAGATTTATCAAACACAACTGTAAATGGTACACTTGATATTACAGGAGCAACCACGCTTTTAGGCGATGCCGATATACAAGGTACACTCATTGTAAACGGTGGCAATTTAACAACCAGTGGATTACATTTAGGCAACATTAAAATTGATACAAATGTAATAACCACAACAGAATCAAACAGCGATTTAGAACTACGTGCTAGTGGTACTGGTCGTGTTATTACAAATGAACGTGTACTAGTTGAAAATACTATTGATGTTCGAGGCGCACTAAACTTTCAAAGTTTAACAGCAGTCAACAGTGTTACAGGAAGCGAATTTTATACAGATCAAATATTAATCAAAGATAACTTTATTACTACAACAAACAGTAATAGCGATTTAGAATTACGTGCTAATGGAACAGGTAGAATTGTTGTAAGTGAAACAGATGTTCAAGTTGACACAAATCTAACAGTTAGTTTAGCAACAGATTTAAGTGACACAAGTATCACAGGAATATTAACACACGCTGGAACAAGAACTGAAACTGGAACATACACAAATAATGGGAATTTAGTAGTTTCAAATGACGTAACTATTGACGGTTACCTACAAGGCGACAATGTTCGATTTGAAACAAACTATGTTAGTTCAACTGAATCTAATAGTGATTTAGATTTAAGAGCAAACGGTACAGGTAAAGTTTTAGTAAACGATACAGATGTTGATGTAACAAATAATGTAGTAGTTGTGGGAGATATTTTTACAACTAATGCTAATATTACAAACACATTAACATTTGATAGACTAGAACAAAACGAAATTGTATTAGATAATAATTTTATCACAACTACAACGTCAAACACAGATCTAGAACTACGTGCTAGTGGTACAGGCAGTGTTGTTGTAGATGGAGACTTGTCTATAACCAATGAAGTTATTACACAAAATGTAATAGTTCCGACTACTGGTATTTTAAACTCGTTAACTGTAAATGGTACCATACAGCATAGCGGAAACACAACAAGATTAGGTACAACAACATTTACCACTCCTTTAACAGTTAATAACAATGTACAATTTGAAAATATTAAAATTGACGACAATGTTATTACTACAACTGAATCAAACAGTGATTTAGAACTTAGAGCTGCAGGCACCGGAGAAGTGTTGATTGATAGAGATGTAACTGTTGGAAAGAATCTTACTGTTCTAGGCAATACAACACTAGCAGGCGATTTTACTGTATCATCTATTGTGTTTAACAGTATCAGCAATGGCAATATACTTGTTGATGATAACTTTATTACAACTACGCTTTCGAACAGTAATTTAGATCTAAGAGCCAATGGTTCCGGAATAATTTACATTGACAGCAATGACATTTTAGCAAATCAAGATCTTTCAATATTAGGAATATCTAGTTTTAAAGATACAAATATTGTAGGTACTATAAGTCATACAGGCAATGCTACACATACCGGACAATATACAAATAACGGGGCTTTTAGAACAACACAAAATTTAGTAACTAGTGGCAATCCTAGTTTTTCTAATATTAGATTTACAAATAATGTTATAGAAACATCTGAATCAAATAGTGATCTTGAGCTAAGAGCTGATGGTAACGGTAAAGTTGTTTTTGACAACAACACCGAATTTCTTTTTAATGCTGATATTACCGGTGACCTTACAGCGACAGATGTAACAATTTTTAACACAGCAGAAGCATCCATCTTTCAAACAACAGACGATATTCAAATAAGTGCTAATATCATAACTACGACAGTTAGTGACAGTAATTTAGAATTCCGTTCTTCAAATTTAATAGAAGTTGATAAAATAATGTTTGATGAAAATGTTATTAAGTCAAAACAAACTAATCAAGACATTAGACTTGCTACTTCTCAAAATGTAGTAGCAACAACTAACAATTTTATTCTTCCTATAGGAACTACAGCACAAGCAACAAGTAGTATCGATGGACTAATTAGATTTGATACTGATTTAAACAAATTTACAGGACATGTATCTGGTATAAAGCCGTTTGGGGGTGTATATTCAGAAGACAGACGTACTAGTGTTACAGTATCAGATAGTAGATTTTTCAAAGATAATCAAACAATTAATTTTCAAAATAACAACATACAAACAGGACACATTGATTCAAGAGGAATCAACGTAATTGGGCTTACTGTTGATAATTTAAAATTTGACGGACATACAATTTCAAGTATTAACAATAACGACATTAATCTAATACCAAACGGCACTGGCGATGTTATACTAGACGACACTATTGTTAGAGACAACGATTTTGAGAATCAAAACGCAACAGATCCTATGACACTTAGAACCACCCAGGATGGATATGTTAAGTTTGGCGGAACTGTTGGAGTTGTAATGCCTGCGGGTAACGACTCTCAAAGATCTGTTACACCTAAAGTTGGTGAAATTAGATACAATACTAACTCAGGAAGTCCTGAAGTTTACAATGGTACTGGTTGGGCTACATGGGCTGGATCTAGTGTTACAGCATCACAAGCAGAAATTGATGAAATATCAAACATTTTTGCTATCCTACTTGGATAAATTCCAAAAATAACTAAATACTATTACAAACTGTGGTAAACCCGCAATGTAAGGTGGTTATCCGTGAAACTCGGACGTTAGGAGAGCGAAGTTGAGCCAATTAGGTCGTATTTCAGGTCCGCTCTTGAAGGCAAATCTATTGCGTAATGGCATAGATCTGGCTTTTGAGAATGACCTTCTATATTTAGATGTAACCAATGGTAGAGTTGGAATAAAAACCAGCACACCGAGTCACGAACTACAAGTCAACGGCACAACACGTACTACTAACTTAGAGGTTACTAATTCAGTAAGCCTTTCAAACTTTTCAATTTCAAACAACACAATTTCAAACGATGCTGGTGATATTACATTTACATCACCTGTAATCATTAATAATGATCTAATATTTGATAGTATGCGTATTTTCGATAATGTTATCGAAACTACTGCTTCAAATGCTGATTTAGAATTCCGCACAAGCGGTACTGGTAAAGTTGATATTCAATCAGATTTATTAGTTGGTGGTAACTTACATGTAAACGGAAATATCACAGCAGATGGTACTATTGGTTTAGGTGATAGTACTAGCGATATTATTAATTTTAACGCTACAATAGGTAGCGATTTAATTCCATCAGAAAACGATAGATGGACAATAGGTAAAGATCCTAGTGATTCAACTAACACACGTTGGAACGATCTTTGGGCTGTAAATTTATATGCTGATGCTGTATTTTCAGCAAACATTATTATTGATGGTATTAATTTAGCAACACGCCCAGGAAATACTTATTATGTTAGTGTAAACGGATCAGACTTAAACAATACAGGAACACACCAAAACGATCCTGTAGAAAGTGTTAAATTTGCTCTAAGTCAAGCAACAGCAGGCGATACTGTTTGGATTTATCCTGGTACATACACAGAAGTATTTCCATTAACAGTTCCAACAGGTGTAACTGTAAAAGGAACTGGAATAAGATCAGTAACTATTCAGCCAACATCCGCAACTAGAAATAATAATGCCTTTGAATTAAACGGAGAAACTACTGTTGAAGATTTAACTGTAGCGAACTTTGAGTATGATTCTATTAATGACAAAGGTTATGGTTTTGTTTTTGCTAACGGCATCACAGTAACAAGTCGTTCTCCATATATTAGAAACACAACAGTCACAACAAAAGGTAGCACAGTAAGATTAGGAACTAATCCGCCAGAAGATCCTTTGGGCTTTAACGCAGGCGATGCCGGCCGAGGCGCTAAAGTTGATGGAAGTTTAGCAAATTCTTCTAGTAATGAAGCAAGTATGCTATTTCATTCAGCAACATTTATTACACCTGGTGTTGACACAATCACTGCTATTAACGGAACAAGAGTTGAGTGGTTAAACTCATTTACCTACTACGCAAATAAAGGCATGAATCTACTAAGTGGCACAAGTGGATTTGCTGGTGATGGTAAAACTAGAATTAAAATTTCAAACACAACAGGAACTTTTGCGTTAAATGACACATTAACTTACTATGATGTTGATGGCACAACGGTACTAGCACAAGGTACTATTGAAAGTATTAATGGTAATTTTTATAACATTGACGGAAAAGTATCAGGATTTGAAACCCTCGAAAATAGAGCAGGAAAATCAGGTACAGCATTTGCTGATGCTCAACTAGATACAGCCCAAGCAAAATTTGGAACATCAAGTTTATTATTAGATGGCACAGGCGATTATGTTGGTTATTCAACACAGCCTGACTTTGGTTTTGGTACTGCTGATTTTACAGTTGAAGGTTGGATTAGGCTAGGAGCTCTTTCAATTGATCAAACAGTGTTTGATTTTAGAAATGGGGCAGACGCTGATACAGCACCAGTATTAAGAATTAACACATCTAATCAACTAGAATTTGCTCCAGCAGATACAGCACAAATTACTGGAACTGCTTTAACTAGCAGTACATGGTACCATGTTGCTGTTTCAAGATCCTCTGGATCGACTAAGTTATTTGTTAATGGAACACAACAAGGTTCTACTTATGCTGACGTAACTGATTACGGATCTACTAAACCATTAACAATAGGATCTAAGCACACAGGAACTAACTTCCTAAACGGACATTTTGACGACATTCGTGTAAGCAATATTGCTAGATATACTTCAAACTTTGCGGCACCGGGTGCGGCATTTACAAGTGATACAAATACTGTACTGCTTTTACACTTTAATGGATTAGATGGTACAACAGTTATAGTTGATGACGGTGTTACTACCCAAGATATTAGAACAACCAGCGGTGGTACAGCAAGTAAAATTGATTTTGCTAACTATTCAGACTTTGGTGTTGAAGTTAGAGCAATCGGATCAGCAAACGTTTATGGTAATTATGGCGTTTATGGTGACGGCGACGGAGTTATTGCTTACTTAATAGGACACAATCTTGCTTATATTGGTACAGGTAAGTCTAGTGAAAACGATGATACACAAATAATACAAGCAAATGAAATTACAGAATTAAACAGAGCGAAAATTCTTTACTCAACTGTTGACCAAAGCGGTGACTTTAGAGTTGGCGATCAGTTTTATGTTAATCAAAGAACTGGTGAAGTAAGTTTTTCAAACAGTGAACTTGATGTTACAGGTAGTTTAACATTTACATCGGGCGGTAATACAACATTTATTGATGCTACTAGAATTGATACTGGTAACTTAAGACTAAGTGGAAACACAGTTTCAAGCACAACAGGCGACATCAATGTTAATCCTTATACAAATCAACTAAACCTAAATAGTGATGTTACAGTTACTGGTAGTTTGAATATTACACAGGACGCAAACATTGGCGGTAACTTGGTACTTGTTGGCGATATTATTCTAAGTGCTAAGGTTGATTCGGATATTATTCCAAGTCTCGATGATACTTACAATTTAGGCAGTCCAACTAATCAGTGGAATACAGTTTATGCTTCGAGATTAATTACTGAAAACATTGAAATAGACAATAACAAAATTAGAACACTTGATTCTAACAGTAATTTAGATTTAGAAGCTTCAGGTAACGGTGTTATTAATATTGGACTTAATGATGTTGTTGCTAATCAAGATGTTACAGTACAAGGCAACACAACTTTAACAAACACAACAATAAACGGCACACTAACACAGACTGGCGACCAAACAATTACAGGCGATGTTGTACAAACTGGTGGATTAACTGTAGACGGGGAGTTTACAGCAGGCGATTTAAAACTAGATGCTATTGAAATTATTGGCAACGTTATACGTTCGACAGAAAGTAATGCTAATTTAGAACTTGATGCCGCAGGAACAGGCATTGTTGATATTGCTAATAATAATGTTGTAATCGAAAATAATCTAACTGTTAGCGGTACTACTGACACATATAAATTAAACAATACTACAAGCATTACTTCTGATAGTTTTCAAACAGACGAATTAAACATTCAAGGTAATGTAATTGAAAATAATGTTTCTAACAGTGAAATTATACTAAGAACTAGTGGTACTGGTAATATTATACTTGATGCTGTAAGAACTCAAGTTACTCAAAACCTATCAGTGTCAGGAGATACAACACTTTCTAATACAGGTATATCAGGAACTGTTAACATAATCGGAAATACAACACTAGTCGGAGATGTTACTCAAACAGGATCATTAAATGTATCAGAAAACGTAAGTGTTGATGGATTCTTACAACTAGATAACATTAGAATTGATACAAACTATATTAGCACAACTGAATCAAATAGTGATTTAGAATTACGTGCTAGTGGAACCGGCCAAGTTGTTTTTCCAACTAGTAATGTTTTAATTAATAACAACTTAGATGTTAATGGAAGTATTGTTACAAGTAATTTAAGTGTTACTGGTAGCATTATTGCTCCTGCCTTCGACAGTGGAGATATACTGATTGAAAATAATGTTGTAACTACAACATTGTCAAACAGCGATCTAGAATTAAGAGCTTCAGGAACAGGCCAAATACTTGTACCAAGCAACGATGTACAAATTGATAACAATTTAAATGTAGATGGAATAACCAGTTTAAATGATACAACAATCAACGGCGCATTAACACATGTTGGTAACACTACACAAACAGGAAACTTTAATTTAACTGGTGCGTTTAATCAAACCGGAGACTTTACTACAAGTGGTTATATTGATCTACCAGATTTATTAATTGAAACAAACTATATCACAACAAAAACCAGTAATAGTAATTTAGAATTACGTGCTAATGGCACTGGAAAAGTTATTGTACCAAACAATGATGTAGAGTTTGGTCAAAATCTAACAGTAGTTGGAGACATAACAGCAAGTGATATAAACATTACTGGAGTATTAAGTGCTCCTGTTATTAGTAATGGTAATATAGAACTTGATAATAACGTAATCAGAACAACTGACTCTAATAGTGATTTAGAATTAAGAGCAAACGGCATTGGTGAAGTATTAATTCCTGACAATAATTTAAATGTAACCAACGATGTTATAATAGATAACAAACTAACAACTAATATTTTAAACACAAACTATGTTGGACTAAATGGTAATCTAAATCATATAGGAAATTATGTTCAAACTAACGGCGACACTACACTTAATGGTCAATTAATTGTAAATGATAAAGCACAGTTTGAAGAAATACAAATCAATACCAACTTTATTACCACAACAACTACTAATGCCGATCTAGAGTTACGTGCCGCAGGTACAGGCCAAGTAATTATTCCTGGAAATGATGTTACAATTACGCAAAATTTAACTATCGGTGGGAACATTACTGCTACAGGAATAACAGTTGAAGATGATCTACAAGCAGATATCATCAACAACGGTGATATCGAGATAGCAGGAAACTTGATTACTACAACTTTAAGTAACAGTAACCTCGAACTAAGAGCAAACGGCGCTGGTGTAATTGAAATACCATCTAACGATGTTGTAATTGACAATGATATTCAAGTTAATGGTATTACAAATTTAAGTGATACAACGATCACAGGTGTATTATCACATACTGGTAATACAACACAGAATGGAACTACCACAGTTAATGGCGACTTTATAGTAAATGGTGATGCTAATATTGATGGATTTGCTCAGTTCTCTAATATTAGAGTTGAAACAAATTATATTTCAACTACAGTAACTAATCAAGACTTGAATTTCTTTGCTATTGGTACTGGAAAGGTTTTAATACCTTCAAACGATTTACAAGTAACACAAAATTTAGATGTACAAGGACTTACGTCATTAGCAAACTTAACTGCTTCCGGAACAGTAACTTCGAGTATATTCGAAACTGCTAATCTAACAATAAGTGGCAACTTGATTGAAAATACATCAGGTGATATTATATTAAGTGCGAGCGGTGCTGGCTCAGTACAACTAGAACAAATAGCAATAGATGAAAATGTTATTTCCACAGTAGATTCGAATGATGATTTGGTATTACAACCAAACGGAACAGGAAATGTAGTCATTGATTCTACTACTAGTTTAGTATTACCGAGCGGAACAACGCTCCAACAACCAGTTGGTCAGCAAGGAATGATAAGATTCAATACTGATTTTAATGGTTACGAAGGATATGATGGGTCAAATTGGCGTAGATTAGACGGTGTTTATGATTTAGATCAGAATACATACATTACTGCTGAACTAAATCCTGGAACAAACGACAATATTATACGTTTTTACGTTAACGGAGCACTGGCCGCAACACTAGATCAACAACAACTAACTGCTAATCTGTTAAATGTTGATGATATCGAAGTAGATGGCAACACAATTAGTACAATTACTACAAATCAAAATATTGTATTTGCTCCAAACGGAACTGGAAGCACCAAAATAGGAAATTTTGCTTTCAAAGATAATACGATAACTAATACTGTAACTGATAGTGTTACAACGTTTAATCAAACAGGTGCTAACGGTTACTTCAAAATCGACGGAACAAACGGATTTGTTATTCCAGTAGGACAAGATTTCCAGCGTGGAGCTTTAGCTGAACTAGGAATGATCAGATTTAATACAACAGATAACCGTGTTGAAATTTATAATGGCACACAATGGATATCTGTTGCTGGAGCAGGCGGCGGAGTTACAGTTACAGAAGCAGAAGATCTGTCAATTAGAAACGCATTAATTTTTGGATAGAGAGATATGGCAACATTTTTTAGAAATAAAGTAATAAACGGTTTAGGAACCACCCCGACTACTATCGCAGATAGTACTCAAACAAGTAGAATTACTATTATTGGTTTGAGTATTTGTAATGTAACTGATCATGTTGTAAAAGCAAGTGTACAACTAGCAGACTCATCAAGTTCGCAGGGATACTATATTAAAGATGTAGTTGTTCCGGTTGGACAGAGTCTACGAGTAGTTAATGGTGGTGAAAAACTAGTGTTGGCAGAAAGTAATATTTTAACAGCATCGTGTGATACAGAAGGCGGTGTAGATGTCATATCTAGTTATGTTGAAATTGTATAGGAGATAAAAGATGGCTGGTAATTCATATGTTGGTGCTTTTAGTCCTGGAGATATTTTAGGAGACGGCGTCCCTAGATACTTTTATGGAATTAGAAGAGACGAAGATGGTGATTTATTTTTTGTAAGAATCGACCAAATGTTGCCAAATCAAACGGTAACAATTAATGAGTCAGGACTACCTGAGGACAACTATGAAGGGTTTGATGCCGGTGTTGATTTTTTTGAAGGTAGAGATGTTAATCACGAGTTAACTTACAAAAATTTAAAGTATGAACAATATAGATGGGACGCAAGACCTGTATATTATTATATTGATGATGAAGGTAATTTAACAGTAAGAGTCAACGAGGGTTATGACTATCCTCAGGGGCTATAAATATACATATAAAATGAAATAGGGATTGAGATGGGTGAATTTACTTTAAGTCGAATTAGGTTTAGATGGGTCGGAGAGTGGACTACTGATACCGATTACGCTAAAGACGATGTCGTTGAGTATAGTGGTAAGGTATATACGTGTCTTGTTAAACACACGTCTAGAACAGATTTCTATAGCGACTTACTTAACAACGATAATACAACAGTTCCGCCCACTCCAACACCCTATTGGAAATTAACTATTGACGGAAGAGAATGGCGCGGATCATGGCGACCAACTGAAGATTATAATCTTGGTAATATTGTAAAATACAACGGTATAGTTTATATTTGTATTTTACAGCACACTTCGGGAAATAGGTTAGAATCAAATATTACTAATTGGAGAATACACTCATTCCAAGACATGTGGAAGAGTGAATGGACTGAAGATACGTATTACAGTATCGGTGATGTTGTTATCTATGGTGGTATTTTATATAGATGTACAGTTGCTCACTCTAGTGCTGATACCGATAACGGGTTAGAAGCCAATAGACTTTCTTGGGAAATTGTAGCTGAGAATGACCGATGGAAAAATCAATGGATACCCGACAACAAATATATTGAAAATGATATTGTAAGATATGGAGGTATTACCTACAGATGTAATACTGCTCATATATCAGCTGAAGATTATGATGACGGATTAGAAATTGACGAATCTAAATGGGATATCTTACTTGATAATGTAAATTATACAGGAACTTGGTTTCAAGCTGATCCTATTGCTATTCCGCCAGTTCCAGGAAGAAGATATAAAAAACGAGATCTTGTAAAATACGGAGCAAGTTTATGGATAGCCCTAAGAGGCCATACATCCACAGATGAATTTGATGATGTAGATGATTGGGCTATATGGATTCCAGGATTAGAATTTGAAGAAGATGAATGGAACGCCGCAACTCAATATCAAAAAGGAGATATAGTTAGATACGGTGGATACATTTATTCAGCAAACCGAAACACACTAAATGCTGTTCCAAGTTTACAAAGTACTGATAGTACTATCGGCGATTGGAAACTTCTTAACTACGGTTATAGGGTAGTCGAAGGCGGCGAGTGGGCTGACAGTCAATCTTACCTTGTAGGTGATGTAGTTCGTAGACAAGGTCAAGTTTATGTTGCTATATCAGACAACGCTGTAGATCCTAATAATAATCCAAGTGATTGGGAACTAGTTATACCTGGAGAAAAATATCAGAAAGAATGGGTTATTGGAAATGATTATGCTATAGGAGATGTTATTGTACTAGATGGAATAACATATAGATGTATAGCTCAACATAATTCTTTACTAAACAATAGACCAGATAATGACTATGACGAAAATTACTGGACAACACTGATTGTAGGTGATAGTGGCAACAGATTAAGATACAAAGGTGATTTAAAATCCTTTGGACTAACCGAAGACGGTTCTACTATAGGAACAAAAAGAATCGGCATTGGTTCACCAGGTCAAGTTTTACAAGTTAAAGCAGGCGATGAACTAGGTTGGGAATCACTAGGTGATGCTTTAAAAGTATATTATGTAGGCACAGACGGAACTGACGGCCTTACTGAAGGAACTACTTTAGAAAGACCTTTTAGAACAGTAAAATATGCTTGTGATTTTATTCAAGCAGACCTAGCAAACAGAGCTCCAGCAACAGTGTTTATCAAAGCTGGTGTTTATAGAGAAGTATTACCAATTAAAGTTCCAAGAGATGTAGCAGTTGTAGGAGAAGAATTAAGAACTACTGTTATTGAACCTTATATTGATCTTGATAACAGAAGACCAAATCCTACTTATGATCCATTACAACCTGAAGATCCAATAGTTAATCCAAAAGATTTTGCTGATCCATTAGATTATAGAAAAACAGACATGTTCTGGGTTAATAATGGAACAGGTATTCGAAACATGACACTAAGAGGAAAGACAGGAGAGCTTGGCGATATTAATGAATATCTAACAAGAAGACCAAATGGTGGTTCATATGTTTCACTTGATCCAGGTTCTGGTCCGTCAGATCAAAGTGTATGGATTATTAATAAATCATGTTATGTACAAAACGTTACAACATTCGGCGACGGTTGTGTAGGATTGAAGATAGACGGAAGTTTACACGACGGCGGAAACAGATCTATTGTTGCTAACGATTTTACACAAGTTTGTTCAGACGGTATCGGTGTATGGTGTACAAATAAAGGACTAACAGAACTTGTTTCTGTGTTCTCTTATTACGCACATATAGGATATCTATCAGAGAACGGCGGAAAAATTCGTGCTACAAATGGTAACTCATCATACGGTGATTATGGCTGTGTGGCTGAAGGTGTTGATGTTGACGAAACTCCAATTAGTGCTTTATTGAATAATAGAAATCAAGAAGCAATAGTGTTTAGTGCTTTTGTTGGAGAACAAGGAAACGAAATACTTAGAATGGAATACGAACACGCTGGCGAAAACTATACTTCAGCAACTTATAATATTTTAGGTTCAGGTAGCGGAGCAAGTGTTGTTGGTAATGAAATTAGAGACGGCGGATTATTTAATTTAAGATTAAGAGATCCTGAGGATTCAACAGGCACACTAGGCGGCCAAGGCTTGATTAATGTTGGTAACAATGCTCAAGGTGGAGACCAGTTTAGTATTCAAATTGCTTCCAACGACGATAACAACATTGGTGTATACGAAGGTTGTAGAATTATTATTACATCTGGTACTGGTGTTGGTCAATATGGTTACATTACAGGCTACACACTCGCAAGTAAAACAATAACAGTAGCAAATGAAACAACTGGAGAGCCAGGATGGGGTCACATTAACGAAGGAACACCTATCGAAGCTGTGCTTACTCCAAGTACAGTTTATAGAATTGAACCTAGAGTAACATTTGAACCGCCTCCAACTACTCCAGATTCTTCTTTTTCAATTTTATCTCAATATGACTGGGTAGATGCCGCATCAGGAAATGACAGATTGGTAGCTATTGAAAGCGGTAGAAATGTTACATTTTACGACGGATCAACATGGGACGTTACACAACTTTCTGGATCTTGGGCTGTTAACAGAAAGGAATTTGGTGGAGGATTATTTGTTGCTATTGGTAACGGTGACGAAGTACACTATAGTACCGACGGTCAAGGGTGGACTCAAGAGTATAAACCGTCTCCTGCCAATCATATAGGTTTAGCATGGGGTAATGGAAAATGGTTAGCTATTGAAAATTCCGGAACTGGAGCAATATATAGTACAGACGGAACAGTTACTTGGACACCGTCTACGTTACCAATTAGTGCTTCATGGGTAGGATTAGCACACGGAAGCGGAAAGTTTGTTGCTATAGCAAGTGATACAAATACAGTAGCAGTAGCAGACGATAGCACATTAACTTGGACAACGGCTACTATCCCGGGCTTCCAAGACTCAACACAACCTATGTGGAGTGATATTACCTACGGAAACGGAAGATTTGTTGCTGTTTCAAATGATAGAGAAGCACTTGCTTACAGTTTAGATGGAACAAATTGGTATCTAACAGAACTGCCTTTTGATGCTGACTATCACAGAGTATCATACGGACAAGGTGTGTTTATGGCATTTAGTACTACTGGTGGATCTGATTCACGTGTTGCTATTAGTGACGGCGGATTTCGTTGGACAGAATTGTCAACAGGATTTTCAAATCCACAAAAATGTGGTGCTTTATATAAAGGAACTTGGTATATATTTGATGATGCTACAACACAAACTGTTCTTAAAATTGATACAGGAGCAAGAGCTAAAGGTAGAGTAGTTATTCAAGGAAGCCAATTAAACAATTTTAAAATATGGGAACCAGGCAGTGGATACCAAAGTGCTCCAACATTAACATTGACTGATCCAAACATTACTGAATTACCTAATTATGATTTGAGAATGGGAGATGGTGTATTATCTAATCCAACTTTTGTTTCAAGGGGAACTGGATATAAATCTTCAACAACACGAGTAACAGTTTCAGGAGATGGTTTTGCTGACATTTATCCTTTAGGTAAATCAATATATTTAGAACAATTAACTAGAGTTCCAAGAACAGGTGCTAACCTAGTCCTTGATAGAATTTTATGGGAAAACGGTATACAAGGAACTTCAGCAACTTGGAAAGACCTAGCATATGGAAACAATAGATATGTTGCTGTTGGCGCTACTGATTCTACTATTTTTTCAACAAATGGACTAGACTGGACTCCTGGAGGAAACACACCAACAAGCGGAGTATGGAATGCTATTTCCTATGGAACAAATAATTTTGTTGCGTTCCCCGATGGTGGATCAAATGCGGCATATTCTACAGATAGCGGCGACACATGGAATGATGTAGTAGTACCATATGCTTTTTATAAAGACATTGCGTTTGGGTCAGGAACTTTTATTGCTGTAGGATACAATGCTGGTGCGGCCGCGGTTAGCAGAGATGACGGATTAACTTGGACAGCTAACAGTATAGGATCAACAGCAGATTGGTCTTCAATTGCGTTTGGAAATCAAAAATTTATTGCTATTCAGAATGGATCTGATGTATTCATTGAGTCTACTAGCAACGGAATAACATGGCAAGCAGGACAACTACCAGCAACTGGAGATTGGTCAAGAATTAGATTTGGCGGAAACAAATTTGTTGTAACAGGAGAAAATACTAATAAATGTTATGTAACATCTGATAGTGGAGTAACATGGATAGAAGGAACTTTGCCTTCTACAGCAACATGGGACAAATTAACATTTAGTAATAATAGATTTTTAGCGGCAAGTAGTTTAAGTGGTGTTATTGCTACTTCAGCAGATGGAATAACTTGGAAAACAAGAACTGGTTATCCATTATCTACAACACAAGCACTTGATTCAGGAGGACAGTTCTTCGCAGGGCTGTCAGGAACAATTACTGCTAGAGCCAATGACGGAACTGATGAAGAAATTTACAAAGTACTTACAGTTACAAATGTAACTTCAAGTGGTAATCCAATTAGATATGCGGCGAATCTTACAGTAAGTCCTGAATTTACTAGAATTACTGGTCCAATACATGGATTAGATATTGAAATCAGAGAAAAGTATTCTCAGGTACGTTTAACAGGACATGACTTCCTAGAAATTGGTACAGGAAACTTTACTGAAACAAACTATCCTAACACCAATTTAACTAATTTATCACCATTTAATGAAGTTAGTTTCTTAGGTGGTGGTAGAGTCTTTTATGCTTCAACCGACCAAGACGGTAACTTTAGGGTTGGTGAATTATTTGCTGTTGAACAAGCAACAGGTATTGTTACAATTAGTGCTGATTATTTTGATTTACAAGGGTTATCAGAGCTTCAACTAGGTGGAATTCAAGTAGGCGGAACTGGAGTTGTAATTAGAGAATTTAGTACAGATGCTACATTTGCCGCTGATTCTAACAACGTTGTTCCAACACAAAAAGCAATTAAAGCATATATCGAAAGACGTATTTCAGGGGGAGGATCAAATGCTAGTACAGGTACTATTGTAGCTGGTGTAGTAGCATTAGGTGGCCCAAATAAAATTTATAGTGTATTAAATGAAGATGTTGTTATAGAAACAGCACCAAATATCACAGGCGGAATTGATGGCTGGCTACTAGCACACACATTCTTCTGTGATAGCTTTGATAGCGGATTAGATCAACAAGAAGTTGGAAGGGATTTAGCATAAAGTGTTCATATTAATATTACGCATAAATACAGTAGCTTCAAAGATAATCGGAGTATTAAATGGCTGAGTTTAGATTAGGTAGAATTAAATTTATTTGGAAAGGCGACTGGGCCGCAGGTATCCAGTACGTCAAAGACGATGTTGTACGAGTGAATGGTAAAACCTTTGTTTGTACAATTTCACACATATCTGACCCTGATTTTAATGTAGACGCAGACTTTGTTCCACCTAAATGGAACTTAATGGGCGACGGCCAAGAATGGCGCGGCGATTGGGATAACAATGTTGTCTATTATAAAAACGATTTAGTAAAATACGGCGGGAATGTTTATCTTTGTTTGCTTGGCCATACTTCAGCGGCAACCGATACTGATGGTCTTGAAATTGATTATGTTATTCCAGGACAAGATAGTACACTTTCTAAATGGGATCTTTTTGCTGAGTCATTTGATTGGCAAGGCAACTGGACACCTAGTTTTAGATACAAGTTAAATGATATTGTCAAGTATGGCGGCAATGTTTATCTCTGTAATACAGGTCATACATCATCAGCAAATATTACTTTTGGTCTTGAAGGACTTGGAGTTGTAACACCCGGCGTTACAGAAACTTTTCAATACTGGACTTTATATACAGAAGGATTTGATTGGAAGTCAGACTGGGCACCAACTACAAGATATAAAATTAATGATGTAGTAAAATTTGGTGGAACACTTTATATTTGTAATGAAGGACACACTGCTGGAGCAGACTTTGTTGCTGGACTTGAAGCGGATCAATCTAAGTGGGATTATTTCAACCAAGGTATTGAATATAAAGAAGACTGGGATAATTCAGCAGGACTTAATTATAAAGTTAACGATGTTGTAAAATACGGTGGCGGACTTTGGATCTGTTTAGCAAAACACCAAACAAGTGGTTCTAGAACTTTTGAACAAGACGAAGATTCAGGTTATTGGGCGCAGTTTGTAGAAGGTCTTGAATTTGATAACAGCTGGACCAATGTAACTGTTTACCAACCAGGTGATGTTGTAACCTATGGCGGTTATGCTTATGTTGCTACAACAAATCATTCAGGAATTAAACCTACAGATCCAACAAACGGAAACGCAAATTGGGATCTTTATCAAACAGGATTTAAATTACAAAACGATTGGTCGATTGGAACTGATTATAAAGTAGGCGATGTTGTTAGAGTAAATGGATACACTTATCTAGCAATAGCAGATAGTCCATCACTACCAGCAACAGTTACATCTTCAGCTTCAGGCAATGACGCCTTTACTTGTACAACAACAGCAGATATGACTGTTGGAATGGCTGTAAACTTTACAGGCTCAGTATTTGGCGGAGTACAAACTGGTGTAACTTACTACGTTGAGTCAGTTTTATCAGGAACAGAATTTACAATTAGTGCTGAACAAAACGGAGCACTATTCCAAATACCAACTGCTACAGGATCA
>Ga0222715_10000166_pt1 | contig 66765 bp, 91 predicted proteins | sample C33_9DmetaG_FD_165056 | JGI IMG/M metagenome (GOLD analysis project Ga0222715, IMG submission 165056) | Estuarine water microbial communities from San Francisco Bay, California, United States - C33_9D | ecosystem: Environmental > Aquatic > Marine > Unclassified | place: USA: California...
GCGCCACACTAACTTCGCGATGGAAAACATCGAACAAACTGTTAACGGTACTCCAGGTGCCAACGGTCGCGTGTCCGTGACGATTGCCCGTAACGGTGATCTCGTCGCTGACATGTACGTTGAATCCGTTTCTGGTGACGTCGCTCTTACCGATGATGCTTGGCTCGCGGAGCGCATGGTCAAGGACGTTGAATTGTCCATCGGTGGTCAACGCATCGACAAGCACTACCAAAAGTGGTGGCGTTTGTACTCGGAGTTGTACCTTGACGAAGCCAAGAAGTCCAACTACGGTAAGATGACCACTGCCGTGACGAAGGGTAAGAAGATCTTTTTGCCATTGATCTTCTTCTTCAACCGCAACCCAGGTTTGGCGTTGCCTTTGATTGCCTTGCAATACCACGAAGTCCGCCTTGACTTCGATTTGTCGGGTGACTTCGCGACCGTGACCGATGGTTCCTTCAAGGTGTGGGCTAACTACATCTACTTGGACACCGAAGAGCGTCGCCGATTTGCGCAAAAGGGTCACGAATACCTCATCGAGCAAGTGCAACACACCGGCACCGACTCTGTCACCGCCGGTACCGAAGTCCAAAAGCGCTTGTCGTACAACCACCCAGTCAAGGAACTCATCTTCTGCTTGGATGACGGTACCGACACCTGGAACACCTCCAACGCGGCGCCAACTGTCACCGCGAATGTCCTCCGCTCCGCGACTGAATCCAACTGCTTCATCTCCGGCTCCTTCGCGGGTGCCCCCATGGTTGCGATTGAAGGCGCCAACTTCTCCGAAGATAGCGATGGTACTCTCGACACCTTCAAGCTTGTCCTCAACGGTCAAGACCGCTTCAAGGAACAAACGGGCAAGTACTTCAACACTGTCCAACCATTCGTTCACCACTCCGGCTCCCCAATGCCAGGTGTGTACGCGTACTCCTTCGCCCTCAAGCCAGAAGAGCACCAACCAACCGGTACGTGCAACTTCTCTCGTATTGACAACGCTCAAGTTGCCATCAAGGCTCGTGCGGGTACCCAAAAGACGACCCTCCGCATGTTCGCGACCAACTACAACGTGTTGCGCATCCAGTCCGGTATGGGTGGTCTCGCCTTCTCCAACTAAGTTGGTTTATTAGAATCTGAAATTTGTAATAATATATAAAATTTAAACATGATGTTCTCGTATTTAAATTTTATTGTTTACATAATATAAATGTCCGACCAAATAGAAACTACACCAGAAGAGGTTATAGTGGTCCCATCGGTGGCAACGAAAACTGGAAAGAAAAGTAACACGGGTGTTATTATTTTGTCAATTACGATGCTCTTGACGTGCATGGTCATCATATATTTCGTGTTCATTGATAAGAAATCCCCTCGAATGAATAATGGTTCGGCGATACCGATTATAAATAACAGGTCTTTGAACTCAGCGAACATATCTTTGAATGGTGGATACGGCTACAAAGCGAATGCATATTAAAGTTAAAAAACGATACACGTGTAAGTATGATAGAAATATATACAGACGGCAGCTGTTTACATAATCCGGGACCGGGTGGATGGGCGGCGAAGTGTTATGACCCCGAGTTCACACTTGAAGGTGGATTTCGTGCGAGTACGAATAATATCATGGAAATGACTGCTGTTATTCGGGCTCTCGAAAAGTGTATTGAATTAAATGAACGTAATGTCATTATTTACACGGATAGTAAGTATGTGAAATTGGGACTCACGGAATGGTCTAAAAAATGGGTATCAAACGGTTGGAAAACAAGTACCGGTAATGACGTTGCCAATAAAGAGTTATGGGTGCGTTTAATAGAGCTTATGAATCAAAACATTTGTGTCGCGATCGAATGGGTCAAGGCGCATTCCACAAACGAAAAAAACAACGAAGTCGACCGTCTTGCGAGGCGTCAAGCACTTAATTTCTCTGCGTTAAATAATGAATACCCATTGGTGTGAACGCGAAGAGCGACTCCTCAGGCGCTGGGCAGAGAGAGCTGCGGGTTATAGATGGTTACACAATCACGCTAGGATGCACTATAAGTGGCTCACAGACGCACTCACATACCCATGTATCATAATATCATCTATAACGGGTGTAGGTGGGTTTGCCGTACTTAATCCAAGTGATGATAATGTATCTCCGGAAATGAAGAGAAACATTATCATTTTTCAATATACGTTTGCGTTTTTAAATGTAGTTGTTGGTATATTGACTTCCATATCTAAATTTAGTAACAGTTCAACTATGATGGAAGCACATTCACTCATGTCTATCCAATATTCAAAGTTTTACAGAAACATAGACATGGAGCTTTCTTTAGATATAGAACATCGAACCGATGCCATAGATTTTGTACAAAAACAACGCGTTGAATATGATCGCTTATTGGATGAAGCTCCGGATATACCATATAAAACGATATGCGAATTCAATAAAAAGTTTCCAGACAAAGAAAATAAACCGGATGTGTGTAATGGTCTTAACGTGATAGATCAATCTACATACAACTCGGATGCAAGTGTAAAAAACGCGTTACATAGATGGTTAAGTCGGACTAAACGCAAATCTTTGGATTTGCAACTCCCACACGCAAACTCTGTATAAATATAACCTAAGTCGATACAAGAATAGTTTCGATAAAGCATAAAAAATGGAACTCCAACGCGCTATCATAAAGGGTGACCTCAATGCACTGCGAAAGCTTGAACACCAAATCATCGAACACGTCAATCACGTGTACGAAAATGCTGGAAACGTACACGGTGATTATGAGAGCTTTAGTATTTACCAGATTACGAGTAAACAAGACAAAAACACTGCACTCGAGATGTTAATGGTGTTTATTAATACATGCCAAACTGCATTTGGTAATTATTTCCAAGAATACATGGGCGTGATGGTTTACCCAGGCTTGGTGGGGGCAGTATGCAGTAAAAATCAAGCCATCATAGACATCTTGAAAACATTCACGGATGAAGATACATATATGGATGTTTTCTATACATACAATTAGTTTAAAGAATAGATGCGCGTATTGTATATGTAAAACAAGCTCTTATAACTCAGATGGTTAGAGTGTGGTGCTTATACGATAGTATACTTGCGTGAGTTCATTCTCACAAGGGCACGCCAAAGCCGCGGGTTCGAACCCCGCTAAGAGCATTTTTACATGTGTGATTTGCACATGTAAAAATGCTTTCTATGTAATAAAAATAATATCCAAATATATAAATGACGTTTCTTCAAAACACGAGTATACTCTTACCACTCGTGATAGTCACATTGTATGGTGGAATTAAGGTTTCTCAGACAAACTTCTACCCGGGTATAGATACATTTCTTAACCAAAACACACTGTACGGTATTATGATAATGATGCACGCTATGTTTGGTATATCCCCAGTAAGTGAACTTCCGGAGCGCACAAAAGCGCTAACTTCGAGTGCGTGGTTCAAGTTGCTATCACTTCTCATTATTTCGTTTTCCGCGACTCGTGACTTCGAAGATGCCGTTCTCGTGTTAATAACATTTTTGGGTATCATACAATTGCTGCGTACAAAAGAAGAACGTAAAAAATACCCATATATTATAGTGTAGATGATTCGCGCATCACATCATCAAGGTGATATTTACAAGTATAGACGTATTAAGATTCGTACCACTATACTTGAAACTATCTATAAAAAGTCACCGATCAATATGAAATCTGAAATGCACGACAATGATCGTTTGCGTTTCAGATTCAGGGAAGCCATACGAGAAGCGGAGGAAATTTGTGCGGATAACAAGGGATGTAACGAGTGTTATAATGCTTGGTATGAGGTAGATGAACTCGAAGATTCGCTGATGCGTCTCGGCGAAGAAGTTATCCAAGAGAATAATATGAGATACGGTTCTATCCTAAGACGAAATTTTAAACTGCGGTGGGGTGTACAAAACGTGGAAGACCATCACGTCATTCCGCGTCAATTCAAAAATCACCCGCTCATAAAGTACTTGAGGTATGATGTAAACGATGGCAAAAATATTATTATGATGCCGAGATACATTTTACCCGGGCTAAGAGAAAATAGACTCACCCACAAAGGTGGACACAAAAAATATAATGCGTATGTTGGTAAAGTGCTCGATTCAATAGACACTTTAGAAGATCCTAAGAAAGATTTCGAATTGTTTACTGAATTTCTAAAAACCGCGTGTCGCTTTAGGCCCCAGGATATTCCGTGGAAGTGAACCCCCTCGTAAGAGGGTGGGTTGTTTCTACCATCATCATGTATTCATCGATGGTAAAATCAGCGGGTTCAGAATCTTTGTCCATTCGTATTAACAACATTCGCCCATCTATGTCCATGTTAGAGAAGGGTCTAGGTAATTTATTTTTATTTCTATTTAATTTAAATGGAGATTCTTTGCATTTCAATATTACTACAAATTCATCTTCCCATTGCCCGACAAAAGTTGCTTTACCTCTGAGTATCTTGTAAATTTCATTTTTCTCGGGTGATATATCTATGTTGATTTCGTGTATGTCATCTTTCTTTTCATTAATCAAAACAGCGCACACCATGTTATGATCACTTGACAAAAAAATTAATAACCCTTTTCCAAAAATTCTGTTTCTGCGTCTGGGATTCTTTTTGAAAAGTAATCTTTTCGTCTCCAATCACTGTGACCTATCATGCTTTTATGCGACCTGTCTATGAGCATACAGTGTCTCAAATCCTTGTAATAAATTCGAGCACCATCAAACACTAAATCCTCGTGTTTCATATCTATATGGTTATCCATGATATCAAAGTTATGTATATATTTATGCATATTATCTACGTGTATCAAATAACACTTCGTACTCGAAATCCAGCGAACGAGCTGAAGACCAGTTTTTGACGTTTCAGACGCCGGATATCTCGATAAACAATGGAAAAAACAAAGTTCAAAATCGTCTCCGAGTTCATCGATAACCGTTTGAATTTCATCAAAAAGAGTTGGATGTGTGATGATGACGTTATCTTCAAATACGAGTGCGTACTTATGTTTATTTCTGAAACACTTATCGTATATACTCATATGACCCATGTAACACCCGATGGCACCGAGGTTAAAATAGGTAATATTTGGTCTTATCGCAGTTTCGTCGTAGTACAATTTAAGAGCCTCCCTGTAGTACATGGGATCTACACGGGATGAATAAGGTTTTGCCTTTTCTGGAGTTCGTGTATCTGGACCTACTACTACCTCGAGTGGAACCGTATGGTCATACGAGTCCATAAATTTAGTGGCGCGTTTTCCATTCGGGTCTGTTGTGAGCATATAACACTTGTATTCAACCCTGGGAGCATACATGAGGGACTTGGTAATGATGAGTATAGAAATTAAAATTATTACAAATAGCATGCTTAAATTATACTTATAAAATTATATGCGAAGCGCTGCGATAAAGTTCATTGGGGTTTTTGTTTGTTTCCAAAAGTAATATTCATACAAAGCGGTGTATACTGAAACACATGGGATGTCAGAAGTTGCACAGTGGATACAGAATGTTTTTGCATACAGAGCCGTTTGTTCTATGACGTCATACATATTTTCAGTTTTATACATATCACATTCAATGTTGCTCATCTCCAGACAGTTTTTAATGGCTGGACACGCTCTGGTAGCTTCGATGTAAATCATCGCATACATGAAACGCACAGTTTGAATCGCCACCAAATTATCAATAAACTTATTGAATACCTGACTCGTATTACTGAGTTTCATGTCTCTGCTCATAGAGCGAGCATTTGCACCGGACTGTAAAATTGGTACACAAACACCCGTCTCGAGTGCTCTCACAGAACACCAAGTACTTCTGTTATTTTCATTTGCGACGTCTTCATTTTCGGGTGCAGAATACATCCGACGCGTCGCATTTTTCAAAATTGGACCGTTTACATCCGTTTTTTGAAGTTCATTTAATATATCAATTATCGCAGAATCTTGATTTACATATCCGTATACATCTGCATATACCTGATAGAGACTACACTCCATCGCTTCGTGCACGGATTTTATCAAGTGTGCAGTACCAGGTTCTCCATCTAGATGGACGAGTCTTTTAGCAAACGTACGAAAAAAGATTTCCTGTGCGTCGATGATATCTCTCGAGCCGTCGAGCATGAGTAATTTATCAGATATACCTCCAGTCATGTAATGAATACCCTTATCTTTGCAATTTTCATAATAAACTGCATTTTTATCAAACTTTTGTAAATTTAAATTCACGATTGTATCCTCCTTGTCGCACCACTCGATAAGTTGGTGCATAGTATTTTCATATCCATAATCGTCCGGGTTTATAAACGTGGCGATAGTTCTCGGACCATCCATATTTAAGGTTAAATCTGCAACAGTTGGCTGTATTTTAACATTTTTAAATGGCGTAAGACTTGTTTTATATTTATCATACACCGAAACACGTTTGAATTGTTGCATATCCCGAATAACCTTCAGGCTATCCGGGTTAATACCTACAATACCATACGAAGCCATCTAGTGTATCGGTGTGTGTATCTTTTATATTACTTCCATCCATACATCGACATTCCAGTGTGTTCACACCAAGGATACACTTCCTCGTAACCCACGAAATTTCGCGCTTTTATACCAGACTGTGCACATTCTATACATGTATCGATGTTATCGTCTATGATGAGGTTCAATGCAAGACTCTTACATACATCAACTTTTTTGATTTCGTGATCGGTATAACTGTTAGTGATGATTAAATCATCAAACATACCTGGGAAATGCTGATCCAACCAGATTTCAGTTTTTTCTCGAGCCGAATCTTGTCTACCAGTGACAGCATATAACTTCTTCGATTGACCCCGTAGACGTACGATACCAACTTGAGAGTTACGGATTGGTTTCAATTGTAGAAACTCGGGTGACTTGTAAAATTCTTCAACCATTTGTCTCGATTCGTCTTCGGTAATATTAAACATCTCACGGTATACATATTTGTACCGTGTATTAGACGGTGGCATCTTGAGACCTCGCCATTTAGCCATAGGCTTTACAAATGGTACGAGTACTTCATCGATATCTATGGCAACTCTGTTCATTTAATATAACATCATTCGTAATCTCTAAATGCTATTCCGACTGGAAAACGAGGAACACCCAGTTCAGTTAGATTCTGATATTTTACAGTCAGCATCTTACCAATATATTTCGAAGAATTCGTAAACATATCTCGACGTTTCTCGTGCGTGCCCTCTGGTCGTACAGTAAACATGTGCCCACTTTCAGTGACACACTCCCATGTAGGTGTACCCACATCTTTTCCAGTGCACTCTCGTACACCGACCACTTTATATTCATCCGTCTTGAAATCCTTCAGTTTCAGAAGATAGTTACTTCTCTTACCCACCTCGTACACACTCGACGCTTCGCGTATCATAGTTCCTTCGTATCCAGCATCCATGTATTCTTTGTGTACCTCATGTATGTCGTTCTTTGTTTTTACCCATCTGGTCTCAACGTTAACACGTTCGAGTCTTTCATCAAATGTAAGATTAGGTCTATTCGTGTCAAAGTAATCAAACACAAGAAAATCCAGGGCCTTTGGATTGGTTTTATATAGACTCGTGATTTCTTCGAAGGTCTTTGTTGGATCGTAACACTCTCCATCGAGATATTCGCCATCTTTGAGTCCCTTCCCCCAGTGTTCAGTTCCGGGTACGACTTTACCCGTCCTTGAAATTCCACCCTTGTTGGATACGAGTAAACGAACACCGTCTATTTTTGGTTGTACATAGAAAGGTTCGGAAATATACTTATGTCTATCTTCCCATTTATTCGCGAGCATGGGTAAAATCGGTATTTCTTTTTGATTTTCCCACATCGTCTTCGCACGTTTAAGAGCGCTATCATATCCAAGCTTAACATGAATGGTTGAAACAGATTCTTTTCCACCCACCATACCAGTCTTCTTCACAATATTGGCTGTACCATCGGGAAGTTTATTAACACTGATATCGAAGTAGCGTTTTTTGCCGTTTTTGTCGGTTTTAAAAATTGTTTCCATTATATTAAGGGTAGATATGATTCCAGTCGTAAATCACGAGCGATTGGAGCGACTTAGGCCACCCCCCGCGACAAATATTCCACTCAATATGAACACCGCGTGTATAGTCGTTATTATTTTAGCTGTTATTGGCTTGTATAAAAGAAGCGTAGATGTTAGTCAATCGAGGAAACAACATTATACTTGAGACATTCTTCGACGTTCAAGTAGATGTCTTTCTTCATAAGCTTTTTGAATTCTTTTTCTGGAATTTCCGTCTTTTCGAGATAGACCTTTGTGATCATATCCATGAACTTCGAACACGAGTCCATTTCATTCTTCAAATCTTCAAACTTGCCCCAGAATCCATTCGTAGATAATTGATGGATGAGAATGTGTGCATTTTTACCCATACGACGCTCGTGTCCACCGAGTAACATAAACGAGGCTGCACTACAGCAAGCACCTTGAGCGATAGTGACAACCTTAACTCTCGACTTCTCGATGACGTTCATGGCACTGAGACCAGCAAACATTTCTCCACCATCACTGCAGATATTGATTCTAATTTCAGGCTTGAAACCAGGGAAATCAATGGTTTGCTTAAGAAGTTTATTCTCCAACTTCTTAAACTCTTCCGTAAATTCCAGAATGTCATCCGAAGTTACATCGCTATAGAAGAACATTTCATTTCCAATGATTCGCGTAGTTTTGAAATCATCTTCGCCAGTAGTGATTGGTAGGATAGTAGGAGCTGGCATTTTATAAATTGACGCAGTCAAGTTTTAAGTTACTTTTTGTATTTTTTGAACCCAGAAGCTGGCGATCTCCTCACAGAGGGTACTTTCTTTGTGTTTGGTGTTGGTTTTTTAAACGCGGATTTAGCAGACGCACCCATCTGTTGTGGGGCAGCTCTTTTTGTCTTTGGTTTCGTAACCTGGGTACCCACGAGGGCACTCGTCATATCATACACAAGACGCTTTATGTTTTCAAGTCTTTGGTTAAATTCTTTGTTAAAATTTCGTGCACTCGTTGCGCTGCTCATTTATATAATTAATTATTTTAATATCATTCGCGAGTTTATGGCAACTATTTTTTCGTGTATATTTTATATGCATGGCTTCCTAAATCTGGGAAACACGTGTTACTTTAATTCAGCGATACAATCACTTCTTCACATATTGCCTATATCAGAATACATATACAAGAGTAGATATGTCGGTGACTGTAAATTTACTAAAATGTACCATGAACTCGTGACCATGTACTTCAGTACACAGGAATCTAGTAAGATTGACCTTACACCGCTATTGAAATCATTTCAAGTTGAGTTTCCCAGATTTAAATTACATGAGCCACACGATACACAGGATGCTCTCTTTTGTATAATAGATATACTCGAAAAGGAATATGGAATAATAAAGCGTTTACTATATGGTAAAAAAACACAAATAACTATATCACCAAAGGGAAAGAATACGATCGACCTGGACTATAGCATTCAAACACTCTCAATCGATGATCATGTATGTAAAGTCAGTGATTTGATAAATAAAAGTATGAACTGGAATACACTCGAAGGATACGTGGACGACGATGGAAAAGTATATCACGTGGCTACGACGAGAACCCTTTTTAATAAACTGCAACCAATAATGATCATTTCATTTGATAAAAAGAGTATGATACGTGTAGAAGAGGAGATTACATTTACAGATGATATCAAATATTCATTACAATCATGCGTAATACACGAGGGTGTACAATGGGGTGGACATTACTACTCGATGTGTAAATTTAACGATAAATGGTACGCACAAGACGACGAACATGTTGGCGAGACACAATTGAAAGATGTGGCTGGGTACTATGTTCTCATATACACTTTAAAAAATCCGTGATTTTGATATCCTCTTTTATATTTACGAGTGTTCTATAGAACGTTCTTCGATTATTTGGGTATGTTTTGTCAGTTCTCTGCATAATAGGCATCCACCACATTGGAATGTCGTCGATCATGTAGCGACATTCAACAATCATCTTATCTCTCAACCAAGATGTATCGATTTTATCCCTCGGTATGATTGATTCAAATACGAGTTCCCCCTTTTCTTGAACGTATAATCGCCACTCACCGTTCACTAAATGAGTTTGAAAGTCTATCGTATTTTTATCACGTGGTTTCCATTTAAACATGGTTTCATGCGTACCTACCTTTACCGGGCAGTTAATGGGTGTAAATATAAGTCCATCTACTTCTTGGGTTACGGTGGGCATGTACTCATTTAAGAAGTATTCATAATCACACATGAGATGAAACTTCTTCACTTGTATCTTAGTCGCATCACCCTTCAGTGCGAGTAGTTTTTTAGCCGCCTTTTCACAATATTCGAGTCTATCAATGAAATTCTTATGACCCACAATAACACCAGACTCTTTCAAACAGTCGTATATGAAAAAAGTGTCTTTATACAATTCACCTTCCAGAATAGTACCTTCATAAAACGTTCGCCTAAATGTAAGTTTACATAAAAAAACATCAAGAGCTCTATTTATGAGAACAGACACTTTGTGATTTCCGTACATGAATGCCAATAACATAAATCGAACACCATCCGTTTTTTCGCAAACCACATAATCATTTTTGCGAAGTAAATCGAAATGTTTATATTCGATAGATATTGGTTGACATCCCGGAAATCGATTGGGCATGGTTCCCCAAGCATCTTCCATGTATTTTATCGCGTATTTGTAAAGTGGATCATCTCTCTTTACAGATACTCGTGACATCTGTTTAATATTTTATATCTAATCTTTAATTAGCTTTAATCCCGGCAGCGTTCAACAAGTTACTCACACATTCATGGGTATATGTCATGGTCAACTTAGATGCTGTATAAGCATTGATTTTGACACCCAATTCCTTGAATTTAGCAAACATTTGCCCCATTCTTGGTGGAACCCGGTAATCGTGTGTTCTTTTATCTCTCACAAACTTAGATGTATTCTTACACATCATCAACCAACACCGCGCTTCCGAACTCATGACTTGGTAGATATCTTCGGAAATCATTTTACCAACTTCCGTATCAAAATGGAGACCAATTTGATTCACAGGCTCATTCGTTTGTTCTTTCACACATTTTTTAAATCGTTCCCAATCAATCCCCTCCTTTACACCCGGAAAAACTAAACACCCAAGTCCTTCATGTGGTTTAAATACTTGGGCGATGGACCCCTCGTCCATCGCCACACTAAAATCAATAAATAAAATACGGTCAACGGTCTTCATATACTTTTGGATAATCTCTGACTTCTCATATGGATCGTCATTCACATATACGACTTCATTTTGAACACCACTTGATTGGATACACATGAGGTTTAAACGTAGAACCGTATGTAACGTCTTTACATGACATGATTTACTTCGTGTGACGATGATAGTCGCTAGTTTCATTAGTAACTATAAAACTCTAAGCCTTAAGCCTATCATTCATACAACCAGAAAATGGCAGATTACCAACATGTCCCAATGTTGTGTGAACGTCGGCATAAATCTTCCCTCCGACTTGTTGCCATCTTCGACAGAAAGCATAATCTTCGGAAAGATATCTACGAGATTCTGGATCAATCATACAGTCAAACACTGCACAGTACTCATCAAAATCTCTATTTTGGTGATCGTTTTTGCAATTTAAATCTGTGAAATGTTCGTGCATCTTATCAAACGCTTTGCGAGAAATAACCATAAAACCAGTGGGTCCATCAAGGACTTCCACGAATCCATTTTCCACTGAACGTCTATGTGCCCCTATATTCGCGACGAGACTCGAAGATAACATTGCCATATTTCGGTCATCACCTTGTTCGATTGCAGTCTTCGCTTGATCCCACATGACAACCTTCTTTGGATATACCGCGACCGATACATCATGTCCAGACCTTACGAGACGAACCACTGAGTCTGCGTTAAAATCAATATCTGCATCGATAAACATGAATAAATCTGCATCGGTTTTTTGCATAAAACGCCCAACTGCAACGTTTCGAGCTCTGTGTACGAGCGATTCATTTTCCGTCGTATCAATCATGAGTTGAATGCCTTCCTTAATGAGCGCGATTTGAAGTTTAATGACACTTGTCATAAACTTTTCGAGACATAGACCACCATAGCATGGTGTAGCTAAAAACAACTTGACCATATTAATTTATATTACAATCATTCCTCTAAGTATCGTTTAATTATACTTTCTATCTTGTTTATAGTTGGTATCGAGACAGAACATTTATCATTTATTTCATTCTTAGAAACTTGACCTTTCATCACGATGTAAATCACCACAGATGCTACACTATTCGGTGTTTTACTCATGAGCTCCGCACAATTTTCTAACTTTGAACACATTTTGTTACACTCCAATCTCTCTAACCGCGTAACTTCAAATGAATTCAATAAACGTTGCATGACGTTAAACGGTTTCGTTACGTAATTCTTTTCTGTTTTACCTAGAAGAGTATCCTTGAACATTTGTGTAGTTCGGCTAAGGTCTTTTGATTGAATACCAAACATGTCAGCTATCTCCTTTGTTGTCCTAGGAATTTTTGAAAGTCTACATGCATATAGGACACAGTTTGCTTTTATTCCTAAACGAACGGCTCCACGAGTCAATTTTTCTACGTTAAATTTTCTATACATCATTTTGGCGTCTTTTAGTACACTATCTGGTAATGTATGACAGGCTTCATCTATGTCCTTATAGGCATGAAATAATGACCTATCCGTGTGATTCATCGATTGATGAAAGTTTATTTTTGCCATTCGTTTGTTTTCATACGTCGATGTACCTTTTGTTGATATGACAGTCCCCTTACCCCATGCATCGGAAAACAATTCCGGGTTTGGATTTGGATTTCCACACCTCGACGGGTCATTGACACGCCCGTCTTCACTGAGTCCACTCGTCCACTCGGGACTGTCATCTATGAAATGCGATTGTGTGAGTCCACACTGGGAGCACACGGGCATTCCTTCCCTTGTAAATACTTTTATACCGTTACAATTTGTACATAAATGCGTATTGATTGACTTTCTTATAGTAGGTTTATTCATTAAACGGTCGACATCCGACCAGATAGCAGTCAATCTTTCCATATCAAAAAGATCTTTTTTTTGAATTTTGAAAATGCGCACTTAGGTTTTCAAAAATTTAGATTATCTGCATGTATCTTTGCAAACTCTTCAATCGAATCGACGACCTGTTTAAATTTACGAGAACCAGGACTCGTGGGTTTCCATTCATTCCACTCACGGTCAACCTCTTTGTGTGATGACGGTGGGATGACCTGTCCATCTATTTCATCGTCTGGGACAATGAATCCTTCTAGATCACTTTCCTCATCTGATTCGTCTATGATATCACTGTCCATATCCTCATCTATTTCATCCTTTATACAATACATAGAGTCACCTATCTTACAAAATACGGATGTACCATCTGGGTAATGTTCACACAGGTTTTCTGGTTGTACAAGTTCTTCGTTTTCGTCAAGTTCATATACACGAGCACCTTTATACACGAGAGACGTGTCTAGGTAATAATTGACGGTGAGATAGTCGTTCATATTCTCTCTAGTTGTCGCGTACATCTCATCATCAACATCATCAATATTCAATAAAACTTTTATAAGATCACCAGGCTGGATCTCTGAAAAATTAATCATTCTTAAAGTTTTGAGACAAAAATATTTTCAGGTAATAACACACATGGGGATTGAAATTTTTTCGAAGGATGGATGTAAATACTGCGACTTAGCTGAAGATATGTGCAAGGAATTGTGCTTGGATTATAAGAAGACAAAAATCGAAAAGGGTGAGTTGGAAAAATTATGTGGTAAACCAATCGCCGCGTACCCACAAATTTTCATCGACGGAAAACATCATGGTTCCTTTTTTGACTTTCAAGACTATGTCGAAGACACGGAGCCAATGCTATTACCAACGTTGAGTAGGTTTACTGTGTTCCCTATTCAACACGACAATTTATGGGCACTGTATAAGCAAGCACAAATGAGTAACTGGACGGCGGAAGAGGTCGATCTATCGAAAGATATGGATGATTGGAACAAACTTACCGACAATGAACGGCATTTTATTAAGACTATATTGGCGTTTTTTGCTGGGTCGGATGGTATCGTATTTGAAAATCTCAATAACAATTTCGCGGATGAAGTACAATACCCCGAAGCTAGGTCATTTTATGCCTATCAAGCGCACAATGAGATGGTTCATGGAGAAACATATAGTAAATTGATAGATAAGTATATTCGTTCACCTTCGGAAAAAAGGGAATTGTTTTCGGCGATACAGCGGGTGCCGTGTATCGAGAAAAAGGCAAGGTGGGCTATGAAGTGGTTTGATAACACGCGACCATTCAGTGAACGCCTACTTGCATTTGCGTGTGTGGAAGGTATATTCTTTTCCGGGAGTTTCTGTGCCATTTTCTGGCTCAAGAAGCGAGGGCTTCTCCCGGGTTTGTGTTTTAGTAATGAATTAATAAGCAGAGACGAAGGACTTCACCAACAATTTGCGGTTGAATTATTCAACATGCTTAAATTTAAACCAAGTGCTGACACAATTAAGCAGATAGTAAAGGAAGCGGTGGAGATAGAGAAAGAGTTCATCTTAGATGCACTCCCATGTAGTCTCATCGGCATGAACTCGGAGAAAATGACACAATATATTGAATACGTGTCTGACAGGCTTTTAAAACAAGTGGGTCAAGAAAAGATTTGGAATTCGACAAATCCATTCGAATTTATGGAAACCATAAGTCTCGATGGAAAGACAAATTTCTTTGAAAAGCGAGTGGGAGACTATGGAAAGATGGACGAAGATTCATGCGAAATTGAATTCGATGAAGATTTCTAAAAACTTCAATATACTAAATGGTGAATCGCCATTTACTATATTGATTATTATCTATATATAATTAATTTATTGGATGGTGATAGTCTTACCGTTGTCGCATTGGCAAGTGGTCTGTTCTTGTACACGAACCTTGAGAGTCACTGGTTTGTCGATTTCTTCACCCATGATATCAAGTGGTGCGAGTTCGAGACCACTGTCAATCGCATCGTATTGCATTTCACTAAAACCGGGGAGGGGTTCTGGTATTTCAGCCATTGGTGGACTGACCACAGGTTTTTCTTCTTCTGGTGAAGGTCCAACCATCATTGGCATCCCCTCCTCAATGGAATAGTCTTCCTTCTTAATGTTCATCATGGCCCATGTGATGAGCAAAAACACTACGGTATGAAGCGCGAGACCTCGCAAAGTGGGGCAGCCAGTTGGACCGGACACCCATCGACCGAAGATGGAGCGCGTCAATCGAAATGTATCTGGGTTCGCAATGATAAAGAATACAAGGGCAGACATAGAAGAAATCAAAAATTTCTGCTGAGCCTTAGCACCCCCACATCCACAACCACAATCTTTAAAGATACCCATGTGTAATTTTATATTGTAGACTGAGAAAAAAAAACGTACTTAAAGTTTGGACACCATCATAACATATACAAACAAGCAAATGTCGTCCACTAATATGATCCAACTTTACAACACTTTCGATCCGTCCTCTGTCGTCTTCAGTAAGATGAAGAAGAACAAGAACGGTGGCAAGACAGTATACATTAACACCGCTGACGGTAAGGGGAAATTGTACTTGCAACTTCCATTCATGCGAAGCCCTTACGGTTTGAGCGCCTTTACTGATGAGACGACTAACAAGACGTCGTATTCGCTCGATTTGTCCGTCGATCCGGACAACGAGTCCGCCGTCGAGCTCGCCGAAAAGCTTAAGCAGCTTGACGCGCGAATCATCGAGACGGTCGCGGCAAACTCTAAGGAATGGCTCGGGAAGGTATACAATCCAGAAGTTATGAAGGAGGCCTTATACAAGCCTCTCGTGCGCCCAGGCAAAGAAGATTATCCAGACACCGTTAAACTCAAGGTCATGACGAAGCCAACTGGTGAATTCATGGCTGAGGCGTATAACCCAAAACAAGAACTTGTTCCAATTGATTCCATCGAAAAGGGTCAGCGGTGCTTGTGTATCGTGAATGTAACTCAAATCTGGTTTATTGACAATAAGTTTGGTGTGAGTTTGCGTCTATCCCAAGCTCTTTTCCAACAATCGACGAACCTTCCCTCTTTTGCCTTCCAAGGTATTGAAACATCGGCCTCGTGTGACACGGCTGACGAAGGTGCTGAGGAAGAATACTATGAGGAGGAATGTCAAGTCGACGAATAAAATCTAGCATTAAAACAAGATGCAAGTAGACCAACATATCAAAAATTTAGCGGTCATCAGGCGCAAGGTTGTCAAAGCCAATACACCTAGAGACCACGAAAAAATCGGTAAAGCGGTCATCGATGCCATCAAAAATTTAGGTTGTAATCCAGAAAAAATATTTTATACGATAAATGGTAACACAACTCCAAATTTGTCTATTAGAAAAGCCGTGAGAACGCGTGTAGGTACTAAAAAAATCGGTGAGGGTGAATATGGCGAGATTTTCTATGGGTGCGTCGATAAGCAATGCAAAAATGAAATCGCTATAAAAATCCAACGAGAATCGTTGTCATCGGAATACAAAATTGGAAAACTACTTAGTAAATTAGGTGGTGTCAACTCATATGCACTCGAAAAGTGTAAAGATAGAGACATCATGTATAGTGAATATGCGAATGGAGGTGCACTCGAACCGTATATCATAAAAAATAAAGGTTCATTGAGACCTATACATTTTAGATTTATAATTACCGATGTATTATATAATCTTTATAGAATACATAAAAAATATCCATCTTTCAGACATAGCGATCTTCATGGAAAAAATGTACTTTTGCGAACTCGAACACCTACGCTAAAAATGACTATATACAAAATAGGTAACATGAATCTGGAAGTTGAAGACATTGGATTAGAAACACTGTTAACGGATTATGGTTTATCGTCTACGAATACCATAAGAAATCCCAAGATATATGGACTCGATAAAGGATATGGTATATCTCCAACATCACATATGATGTACGATGCCCACCTCTTTTTGAATGCGATGTTTCTCATATGCGCTCGAATAAACACGGAATCTTCGAAAAGTGTAATTAGTTTTATACAGCGTATATTACCAAGAGAATATATAGGTTTAAAAACAAATAAAATTGAGAATTTCCGTTTGAGATTAAACGCTGATCACACTAAACTACCCACGTTTGAAAAGATATTTTCAGATTCATTTTTCTTACCATACCGTTCCAAGGTGACACAACGTAAGAATCCGTTGGATTTTATACCAAAAGCGAAACCCATCCCAAAGAATAAACCGAAGCAACAAGTGATTCGAAAAACACCCGTAAATGAAGAGGCTGCTATTAAAAGAGCGAAAGCTATATTAGAAAAGAAACGTAAACCCGTAACACCCAAGATAAAAGTGATGCTAGCACCAAAAGGATACACGCGTATAGATGGCAAGAAGTGTATTACTTATAAAAAATCGGAGCTCGTTGAAAAAGCTAATAAGGCTGGTATCAATACACAGGGAAAAACTATAAAACAAATATGTGATGCTCTTAAATTAAAATATTTGAAGTAATTAATAATGATTGCTTTTATTGTGTTGACGATTCTTGTGTTGATTGTGTTATTCTACACGAATCGACCATCTAAATGTCCATGTGGGTGTGGGTGTGCAGAAGGTCGTTGTGATTGCAAAGGATGTACATGCAAAAAGTGCAAGGAAAAGTGGACTGTGTATGGCGCGGATTGGTGCGGTTGGACGAGAAAGCAATTGGATTACATGAAAAAGAATGGTAAAGTGTTTGATTTCGTTGACTGCGAAAAAAAGCAGTGCAATGGAATCAAGTCATTTCCAACTCTGAAGAGTTCGAATGGTGAAACATTTTCCGGTTACCGGGAAGTTTAAATACCACGGACGACCGCGAGTGCCAAGGACAACATGAAAGCGTCGAGGAAGGTGTCAAGCTTCTTGAGAACAGTCACGTGCTTCACAAGGGAACGGTTCCATAAGAATCGTAGCACAAAGGTCGTGATGAGAATCACGAGAATAAACGTGAGGAGCTCGGTGATGGCATCTTGTGTTTTGCGTGCGTTAACAAGACCTTGGATCATTTATCTATTAATAATATTTTTTTTCTCGAATATTATTAATGGGACAGACCCCAAAGAGACTCCCCCTGAGTGGATCGGAGCCAAAGTTTACACAGAGATTGTGGGGAAGGGCAATAGGTATCAATAATAATAATTGTTATGCGTACGCCGTCGGTGATTACGAAAAAAAGAGAGGATACAAAAGTGTCCCTGGTGAACGCGCTGGTATGAAAAACATGAACCACTCGTATGTTAGCTGTAAACAATTACCACAGCGCGTCGTTTCGGATAACCCAAAAAAGGTGTACATAGCCAAAGCCGAGGAGAAGTGCAAACCGGGGCATTACAAAGTCATGATGTTTGTGGCTCCGGGAAACCCAAATAATTATTTCAGACAAGGTGATTTTCACTTTTACAAACAAGTAAATGTAGTGGAGTACAAAGTAAAAAAGGGTAACACACACGAAGCGATAGCGAAATTTTTTAAAGTTCCGGTCACTCGCGTTAAAAATGTAGCACCAAAGCTCACACCAGGTAAACTCATACGTTTCAAGGCTAATATATTTGCACACAAACGTGGTTGGGCGACTGGACCATTACTCACGGATGCAAAAGGAAACGTAATCATAGATCCACGTAAAGCGTCAAGAGATTATGGTTCGTTAAACTACAAAACGTATTGTAGTTCATTCTGTGTTAAAAACAAGGGGATCAAAGTCGGACACACTCACCCCAAAGTCAGAAAGAAGACTTGAGATGTCATTCTCATTTTCAACATCAAAGAATATATCGAGTGCGTCAAATATGAATTCCGGATCGACGATCACAGTATTTGAAGTCAGTTCAAAATTATTATGAATCGTTATTTGCACCCTGAAATTGTCTCCGTCAAATATCCTTCTGCATACTGGACAAGTTTGCTTACCTTTATTTTTCCACTTTTCTAGACAATGTGAATGAAACAAATGTCCGCATCGTATGGGTTTATTATGCCTCGTCTCTCTGACGTCATTGAGACATATTGCACACTGACACATTCTCTAGAAAGGTTGTATATTAAAATAACACTAATTTAGCGTATCTAGTAAATATTACGGGTGTCGACCAAGGCCTTGTCACACGAAGCACACTTTTTCGTTTCTTGGTCGAGCTTGAAAAGTTCCGGTCCCTTCGATTGTAAGAGTTTGCGGTAAGAATAGTTGTCTTCGTAAGATACACCATTCTTGTTCATCAAGTAGTTGTTGTACAATTGGCTAGACGAGTTGATGGTGAAGCATCGACCATCGGCCATTCCAAGTCGCTGAGACATTTTTATTATTACATCAGAAATTAATTTGTCTATTCTCTATTGTACGTTTCCAGGATTTTACATTCATGTTCCTGAGTTTATGAACTATATCATTTATGTTTGCTCCTGACAATGAATCAAATATCTCTTTTTTGTCTGGTGCAACCTCGTTAACTCTTATAGATGAATTGGTGTTGATGTGCTGATTTATTATGTTATACGCGAATGCAATTTCTTTGAATGTCTCGGCTCCAGTGATAATCACTTTCCCTGTGCTAAAAATACTTGTCGTGACCTCTTTCATATCTTCAGCTGGTTTAAACTTTACTTTTACAGCTGAATATCTGTCCGGTTCAAACGATACTTTGAAGATATCAGAATATTTTTCAAAATGATCCGCTGTGCGCATTAAATTGATATTCCAGTTTAGGCTGAAGTTTGAGTTTATCATCACGACCCGAAACGTCTCGATCGGCGGTATAGATGTCTCGTTTAGTAATTTACCGATGAGAAGTGAGAGTTGTTTGATGATATGTTTACAGTTTACCAAGTCCGAACACCCAGCCACTTGGATACTCCCGTTTGGAAACAGTTTGATAGATTTTACACTATACATATCTGTATAAGCCAACGTAATTTGGTTATAAAACGACGTTGGTTTCAGTGTCCATTCACATCCTGCATATTTTCTTCCACGCATTCGCAAACGAATCGGTGTTATTTTCTCGAAACATTTGCGGAGATGCTGTATATTCAAAGGCTTATTAAAGCTCGACACCATCGTGATGGTAGTGAGTTTCACCCACGACGGTCTGATATTCTCAGGAATCTCATTTCGAAACTCATTGAGAGTCAGGTAATACGAGAACGTGTTGTTTGCGATTGAACTAAACATACTTAATTTTAAGGTGTGTTGGGTGTGACTTAGGCTTTAAAAATACTTAGAGAAATTACAGTACATAAAGTCATGACCTCATTCGTAAAAACTGCACGCGTGTCTCATGACATTGATAGTGATTCACAAATCATAGACATAGAATACGTAAAGTATACGAAAGGCATCGGTTATGAGAATAAAAAAGAGATATTTCAAACTACACCTATTGGTACATGGACTACTATACAATCTATATCTGATACACTTCGTTATGAACAATTTTTAGATACGATGATACATAAAACAACTGAAACCAGGAGAAAAATGGCTTTAGTTGAATTGGAAAGTGCATTATGTGAAAATAACAATACACGTAGTGTTGTGCGAATAATGAATGCGGTCAAAATTCTAGACCCTACATTTTCACCACCAGTGATTAATATGCATTGTGCGTGGCAAAAAAGGTTTATTAAGGATATGTGCGAACAACATATGCCTTACATTATACAGACGTGTACCAACGACTTGAGACTCGAAAAATTCTTTAGAGTACTGCAACTAATAGAAGTAGAATCCCTGCACCCACCATATTATTCATAGTTTTTTGATTATGAATCTTGTTAGGGTTGTTCTCTCGGTAAACAGCTACTGGATCTTCATCATATTGAATATTTCTTCCTGGATACAAATCTCTAGATAAAGGACACACATCCGTTCGACCAATTCGACCTGCGACCATTACTCCATAGTCGCACATCGGACTACGATATTCCTGCTGCACGGGTTCTTCAATCGGTTTTTTGTGTGGCGCAAAGTCTATGATCTGACGACTCGTACCTGGCATGAAGAAATCATGCTGAACATATGGGTTCACTCTATCAATAGATTCTTCGTCGCTCAAAGGCATCTTTATACTATCACAGATTATATTTCTTGTACTTCATTTTCTTACCGTGTTCTAACCACATCTTGTCCAAGTCTACATTTAACATCGATGAAATTTGAAATAAATAACTAAACACGTCACCCATTTCCATCATGATGTCGGTACCTCGCTCTTTCTTCAGGTTTGTTTTTTTGTACGTTTTTTTGTACTGCCTGATTGCAGAAGCGAGTTCTCCTATCTCCTCGGTGAGAAGAAGCCATACCGTATCAACGGTGGCATTAGTCCAACCTTTCTGTTTACAGATAATCTCTGTCTCAGATTTATAGTAATTTAGACTCATATCAATACATGCCACCAAAACTTTATGTGGTATATAATATAATGAAGAAGGGGAACATCACATACACACTCCTGGCACTCACCGCATTGACTGTCGCAGTCGTCTACTTTGTTTCCATTCCAAAACCAATAAGCACAGGCGACGATGGTGTGAAAGTACAAGTGAAAGTCGCACAGCAGAAACAACTCGTCAAACCCGATGATATCGTCGAAGAGACGATTGTGGGCTCTGATGAGCAGTCGGTCATTGGCGATCAAAATGGTCGTGGACCAATGATGACTATCATTTAAATACCAATTTTTTCATTTTTACCCATTTTATTACCAAAAGTCGTGGTGTTCACTGGTCTGTCGATTGGTTCAAGACCTCTATCCATATCGTGTACATATCCCATGTATTGGGAAACACCTGATTGGATCTGACCAACAGCTGTTTTTATAACCATTGTATTCATCATCTTGACTTGTTCATTTACACGCACATTGTGATCTCCAGAGTTGTTTATGAAAACAACACGCATGATGGCATACAAGTCGTCCTCGCTTTGGTAATCGATGGAGATACCCGTTCTGTTTTTGAAATCCTGACGTATCGCTCGTTGAAGCAAGTTCACATTGAACGCCGAAAAGAAAAGTGTGTTCAGTGGTGTCTGGCATTGCTTCAAAGAATTCAGGTGAAGATTATCACACATTTAATATAGTCCTGGAAAAAAACTATCAGTAATTATAAATGAACATATCTGTTTCCGATTTCGATGAAGCGTATTCCACAGCCGCGTGTCCACAGTATCGCCCTGTGTGTGAACCAGGCAAATGCTTTATCGCGTCTTACCCACCGGTAGCCAAAGCAGGTGCACATGGGGCATTCTTTGTGAACAGCTACCTGACTCAACCAGAACGCAAGGTTGAATTGGCTGGACCAGTCCCAGTGCGAAGTCGTGACTTCAAATAAAGTAATATAAAAAATTCATATGTATATTTATAAAATGAGGGTTATTAAACGATCCGGTCGTATTGAAGACGTTAAATTTGATAAGGTCACCAATAGGATCTCTCAACTCACAGATGGGTTGTCTGAAAATGTCGATGCCTCGATGATCGCTCAGCAGGTATTTTCTTCGATGCACGATAACATCAAAACGTACGAGATCGATACGCTCTCTGCTGAGATCTGTATCGGCATGATAACCAGTGATCCAGACTATGAGATACTCGCGACGCGGATTGTCGCGAGTAACATTCAGAAGCGTGTACCCTCTACGTTTTCTGAAGCCATGGCTAAATTATATGAAAATGATATCGTCACCGAAGAGATACGTGATGTTTCTCAACAGATGAACGCGCATATCAAACCAGAACGAGACTATGACTTTGGGTACTTTGGCATTAAGACACTTGAACGAGGGTATCTCCAAAAAGTAAACGGTGAAATAATGGAAACACCGCAATACATGTATGCCCGTGTCGCCATAGGTATCCATGGTTCTGATATTGAGCGTGTGATTGAAACATATGATGCCATGAGCAAAGGTCTATTCATTCATGCCACACCAACGCTCTTCAATGCAGGAACACACAGACCACAAATGTCATCGTGTTTCCTGGTGTCAAACAAGGATGATAGCATCGATGGCATCTACGATACAGTCAAGGAGTGTGCCCGAATTTCAAAGTGGGCGGGTGGTATAGGTCTCCATATTCATGATATTAGAGCCAATAAATCTCATATTAGAGGAACAAATGGCACATCAGATGGTATTATTCCAATGTTGCGTGTATACAATTCTACTGCACGCTACGTGAATCAGGCTGGTCGTAGAAAGGGTTCCATTGCGGTATATCTTGAACCGTGGCACGCGGATATCATGGATTTCTTGGAAATTCGACTGAATCAAGGTGATGAAGAAGCGAGATGCAGAGACTTGTTCTCAGCCCTATGGATCCCCGATTTATTCATGCGCCGTGTCGAAGAAGGTGGAGACTGGTCGCTTTTCTGCCCAGACAAGGCAAAGGGTCTATCCGATGTATACGGCAAAGAGTTTGATGAACTCTATGAAAAGTACGAAAAGGAAGGTATCGCGAACAAGGTCGTCCCAGCCGCCGATATTTGGAAGGCAATCATTAAATCTCAAAGTGAGACTGGTACACCATATATGCTTTACAAAGATGCATGTAATGAAAAGTCCAACCAAAAGAATTTGGGAACTATTAAATCTTCCAATCTTTGTGTGGAGATAGTGCAAAAATCTGATGCTGACGAAACAGCCGTGTGTAACCTCGCATCCATTGCGTTACCCAAATTCGTCAATAAGGAAACGGGTGAGTTTAACTACGAAGAACTCCACAAGGTCACGAAGATGGTGACACGGAACTTGAACAGAGTCATCGATAAGAACTTTTACCCAACTGAAACGGCTCGGCGCTCAAACATGCGACACCGTCCCATTGGTATCGGTGTACAAGGACTCGCAGATGTCTTCATTCTTTGCCGAGAATCATTCGGCTCTGAAAAATCACGTGAAATTAATCGTAACATCTTTGAAACCATGTATCACGCGGCACTCGAGTCGAGTTGTGAACTTGCAGATAAGCTCGGACCATACGAGACATTCCAAGGCTCACCTTTCAGTAAAGGTATTCTTCAATTTGATATGTGGAGTGACGCGAAGGTGTCCTCGAGATACGACTGGAATGCCATGCGCGAACGCGTGAAGAATGGTACTCGAAACAGTCTTTTACTGGCACCAATGCCAACTGCGAGTACGTCTCAAATTCTTGGAAACAACGAGTGTTTTGAGCCGTACACACAAAATATCTACGTTCGACGTACACTCGCCGGTGAATTTGTCGTCGTCAATAAACACCTCGTGGATGATCTCAAAGCAGTAGGTCTTTGGTCAAAGGAGATGAAAGATCTCATGGTGAAAGCGAATGGCTCCGTACAAAACATCGTCGATATCCCAGACAATCTCAAGGAACTTTACCGAACCGTATGGGAAATCAGTCAGAAGGTCATCATCGATATGGCGGCAGATAGAGGTGTATTCATCGACCAAAGTCAAAGTATGAATTTGTTTGTCGAGAGTCCGACCGCATCTAAGTTATCATCCATGCATTTCTATGCATGGAAAAAGGGTCTCAAAACAGGCATGTATTATCTGCGTTCGAAAGCGAAAGCGCGCCCCATTCAATTTAGTCTTGAAGCCGATTGTGCGGCTTGCTCTGCTTAAAGCTTTAGCTCGTATAATTTGTAATAAACATGTCTAAATTCGTGAATCTACTAGATGAACTTGAAATACCACAACACGACGGGCGTAAAATTTCTTTGTGCACAAAGGAAGGAAAACCCCTGCGAATTCAATTCCCTCGAATGTACATTCCATTCGGCATTTCAGGATTCACACCAGAAGTTGGTCCCACAAAATGGTCTCTCGATTTTGCTATGAAAGGGTACGACGAAGAGGCTAACTATGTCAAGAAGTTCTACGAAACGATGCGTGCATTCGAAGAAAAGATCATCGAAGCTGTGCACGAACAAAGTGAACATATTTTCAAACGAAAGGTGAGCATGGATGAACTTAAATCGTGCTTCTTTTCAAATATCAAGGAATCACCCGATCGAGAACCTAAATTCCGTGTAAAGGTCGATGTTGGTATGGAAGGCAAAATCAAACCACATATTTATGACGAACAAAAGAACCCAATTGGAAACGTAGAGTGTAAGAATGGACTATATTCAAGAAATTCTGGAACTGCAATCGTAGAGATTAACAGTGTTTATTTCTTGAACAAGAAGTTCGGAATTACATATAAGCTTTACCAGCTCGTCACATATGAACCACAGGCTTTGAAAGGCTTTCAGTTTGTTATTTAGACATAGTCAATAACAAATATATAGCCTGAGATTCCTTGAGCAATTTTCCGCGAAGCATCGTATACTTATTTGGGTCTATACCCTGTTTGATTTTGGCAAGTCTGACCGCTTGGTCCCACTTTTTGAGAGTCATATCTTCTTATATTACATTTACATTTTCTTAATAAGCTTCTTGTACGCCGCAGTACCTTCCTTTGGCTGGAGCTTGAAGCCAGACTTCTTTGGCTTGAACACCTTTACCATCGCCTTCTTACCTTCTTCTTCCATGCGAGTGAGAGCCGCCTTGGAGGCCGCCTTACTCTTGATGGCACCATACTTGTCTTGGAACAAGTCCTTCTTCTTCAACCCACCGGCGGTCTTTTCCGCGGTACCGTGGAACACTTCAGCGCGCGAACCAAATGTCTTCATTGTATATACTCTATGCCCTGAAAATATTTCTAATCTCCGAAATCGAAAGCCCATCCGACTTCCCCGGTAATTGGGTTTTAAGGCGAATGTCATCCAATATTTCTGCAGTTTCATGGGATTTTCTCACCTGAAGCGCGACGATGGATTCGTCGACGCTCGGGAATTTCTCGTCGCCCTTGTATATCAGCTTCTTCACATAAACTTCGCGAGTCTGCCCCTTTCTGTGACACCGTCCAATTGCCTGAAGTTCGGTGCCTGGATTCCAAGACGGACTCGTGATGTACACACGAGATGCACACTGAATGTTAAGTCCCTGTCCACCAGCCTTCACTTGAATTAAAAACACGCTGTTCTGTGGCGCGCGATTGAACTCGGCGAGTTGTGATTCTCGGCGCTCCTTTGAGCACGAACCATCGATGCGAAATACACAACAGTTTAGTTTTTCCTGGATGTAATTCATTTCGCCCATGAACTGACAAAACACAAGCGTCTTTTCATCGGGGTGTTCATTTATGAGTTCAAATAATGTCTCCATCTTCTTGGAACGCCCCTTCCATGGTTCCATATCTTCGCCAGTCTTTTTAGACATGCCATCGATGTACAGTTGTGGCCAAATCATAGCCTGTCGCGCTCTGAGTAAACACTCAAGAATATCCATGTTATACATCGTGGAATTGCCATGCGCCTGTGACCGACGCATCATTTCTCGAATCATTTCCTGGGACTCGGAGAACACGTACCGGTACATATCTTTCTCTTCGGGGTACATTTCAAGTTCCAGGTTTTCAAAATGACATTCCGGTACATCGTCCTTCGTTTTCGTACGGCGTATGATATACTTTTGTCTGATTGCATCGAGATGACATTGTACATCGATACGGTCTATACCCAGGAATCCACAAAGAGATACGAAATCATCCACCCGGTTAAACACAGGTGTACCAGTCACAAGCCAACGCGTCTCGGACACGAGTTTGATTGACGATTTAAATCTCTTTGAACGTCTATTTCGAATTTCATGTGCCTCATCGAGTATGATACGACCCCATTTAACTTTATGTACCAAAGGATCGTCTTCTGTAAGAAGACTGTATGGACATACGGTCACATCACACGATTTGAGATCTTCCGCGCATTTTGTTCGTTTGAGACCATCGTATACAAACACACTGAGCTGTGGTGCAAATTTATTGATTTCACTCTTCCACTGCGTGACTATAGATTTTGGTACGATCACGAGTGTGTTCTTCATGGGGTTACGTGTGATCACGGTGATGAGTTGAGCCGTCTTTCCAAGACCCATCTCATCACAGAGAAATCCACCCTTCGGTCCATCCTCTGACCGCTCTCTCTCGAGCATCCAGTTGACACCCTGTATCTGATGTTGATAAAGCTCCATTTTGGTTTGATTTAGACATGGTCTGTGATGACTTAGGTAAAGTAACACCATGTTTTTTCATTTTTAAAAACACAAAAAACTTTTTTTATTTTTTTCAATCCTTTTCAAAGAAGAAAGCATTCAAAAAAATAATTTTTTTTATTTTTGATTTCAATGAATTTTTTTTAGTTTATGTAGGAATATAGAGAAACTCTGACCTATTCACGAGGAGCCCAATTTGCAAAAAAATTGGTCGCACAGTTTTCAGATCCACCCGGTTGTCCAAACTGAACGATATTTGTTTTACCATCATTTGATATATTAAAAGTTTTCTTTTCACCACCCTTCATGTATTCACCCGCGAGTTTCGCATTCTCGTGTTTTATACAACACACGTAATTTGTTTCTTTATCGGTATCTCTTTTATCTATTTCACCCTTTGCACTAAGAAATGTACCCGGCTCCAATGTCACTGAATCAATGGGTTCCTCTGTGCAGTCAGATGTTTTATACAACGCAACCTTCATGACCTTTGTTGTGACCGCCTCAGCTTCTGGTTCATCGGAACTTATTTCCATCGTAGTTGTGCCACTTGGCGTCGAGTCCCGTGTAATGATCTCCATATCGGAGATGATTGGACCTGGGTTCTTATTTACCTTTTTGATGTCCATATTTCCAATTGCGTTACCAACAGCTTTTGCCGTTCTGTAAGATGACCACATGGAACACAAACACGAAATCAAACAAATAAAACCTATTATTTTCATAGTAGTACCGAACACACCGTTCGATTTCTGCTGTATGACGATCGGTTGTGAACTCATTTATATATTACTAGATAATAATATGACTCCACGTCCGTTAGTGTAAAAACTCACTCATCTCTATACTCATCGTCGGAGTCGGACTTGATTTCACATGGAGCTGGTGGTTCATCCTCTTTCTTCTTACGAGCCCTGGTCTTTTTTACAGGTTCTTCTATCCCATGTTCTCTGTGATACAAGACCTTTTGCCAAAACTCTTCCATTATTGGAAAGTACTTTTCAAACCATTCCCGGTCGCGCTTCACGTTAACCACCACGAACTCCTCTGGTTTTGGCCAGTTGAAATCCGCATTTTTATATTGAATGAAATCACACTCTTCTAAGTCAAGAATCTCCATACATAGTTGCAATTGAGGCATATAATGACGCGGTACCTCGGGTAAAATTTCACGTGACATAGGACATTTGATTTCAATGAGTTTTCCAGATTCACTAATACCATCGGGTGATCCACCGAGCCAAGGGTATTTGGGATGTGGTTCGAGTCCAATTTCATGTACAACTTCATTGTGCCTTTGTTCATAGATAATTCTGGCTTCGTCTTCGTATTTATTACCATGTTCCGTAGCTGCGTTCCCCGTGAATGGTTTCCCCTTACCACACTTTTTGAGAAGAAGATCGAATGGTTTTTCGTATTTATTTTCACCTATGGCTGTGGCGCAGTCACTCGCCGTGAGCATATTCTTTCTCAAATCGAGCCATTCTTGTGACCGCTGTTCCGCATATGTCTTACTTATCAACTTCGCAACATTTGGGTGCATCTTAAACATACTATTCCTCTATCTTTTAAGCGTTTAATGCGATGTCTCAATATGCGAGATGTACCCCGTGAAGATACACCTAATCTCTCACATTCATCTATCAAAGCTTGTTTAGAATATTGAATCGGTGGTTCAACTTTTCTAAATAACATACATGTGACGACAAATAATAAAGGAATCATTGCGTGATGTTACAATTTGGATAGAAAAAATATTTTGCTGCATTCTGTTCAGCTTGTTTTTTGTTTTTAGCAAATCCTCGACCCAAAATGACATTATTTACGTACACGTCTATGTAAAATATACCATTATCATGTGAAATGACGCGATAATCCGGTAAAGGATGTCCATGTGTCTGACAGTACCTCATGAGATGATCTTTGTAGTTATCATCTATCATGATAGATTGCATATTCATAAGTTCCGGATTCTCATAAATATTCAAAATAAAACGTTTTGCGTGCAGAAGACCAAGATCCATGTATATCGCGCCTATGAATGCTTCGAACACGTCTTCTAGAATTTTAGGGTTCTTGAACCATTCATTTCGCATACCCTTCTCATCCATTTGCACCCATTTGTACATCTCCAACTTCATCGCGATATTTGCTAATGTTTCACCTCGTACAAGCTTAGTGCGAGCTTTTGTGAGGAAACCTTCCTTTTGTTTCTCGTACCTGTCAAATAAGAACTTTGTGATAACAAAGCCTAATACAGAATCACCTATGAATTCAAGAGTCTCAAAAGATTCTAAGTTTTCATTTTCTTTCAATGCAGATTTATGCGTAAATGCTTTTTGGTACAAATCTATCTTAGATATCTTTGTACCAACAAGGGTTTCGACGGTTGCCTTGTCGATTAACATTTTATATTGTTAGTGTATATTTTTTTAAGCAGTTTGTTCAACCTTGGTGTAGTGTGGGCTCAAGTACTTTTGCAAGTTCAAGAAAGTGATTTGCGTGTCCGCAGGTGGGTCAAGAAGAGTGCGGAGCTTGTCGTCAAGAACAAGAACGCGACCGTTGTCTGGGTGCTTGAGACCCTTTTCAGTGACGTAGTTATTGATGGCACGGGTGACGAACGAACGGGAGACAAGCTTCCCTTCTTCAACACCGAGAAATTCACGGAGCTTTGGGGAGATAGCTTGTTCACGATTGAAGCCGTTATTCTTCGCTCGAGAAGCAGCCTTGGTTCCGTCTGGGTCGTCTTGCTTGGCCTTGATCTTACGAACAATCTTGGTCAAGGACTTGACGTCGTTACGGAGAGCGGCAATTTCAGTGAGGATAGTTTCAAGAGACATCTCGTTTTATGTTTTACTTAGGTATCACATCTTTAAGCTTGTTGAAATATTATGTGATGTATTAATAACATGGACCAAGCAGAGTATTCAGCTGGGGTCATAAATAGGTTCAGGACGAAAAAACTGTTCCACAACGATCCCGTTCTCGAAAAGTTTTATGAGAAAGATGATGTCGCCAAATTCAGGGCGAGGATGCACCGTGTCCACAAGGATGAAGATTTCAAAGACTTCGCGAGTGTTATATTCACTGACATACTTCGTTACGAATTATACGCGATCATTGACGAACTCACAGAGTTTTTGAATCCAGTCGGTGATCTAATTTTATCCGGCGGAGACGCCGTAAATTCATACCTAGAACCAACCCAGAGAATCATGACACTCGATATAGACACAAAATTTACACCCAGACTGAAGCCAGACACTAAATTCTTTGGGAAACTTCAAGCGGTCAAGCTTTTGCTATGGAACAAACTCGGTGAGGTCGCGAAGCGAGTGAATACACGATTTGCGAAGCTTGTGTACGAAGGACGTGGGAAACCAGGTAAATTCATAGGTCTAGGTTTTGCGAATAAAGGACCATATGTCACGCGTCGGTATACACTCATCCCGAAGAAAAAGGATGCAAAAAAAGGACCAGACACACTCGCAGACATCGAGCTTTTCACACTCGATATGAAAGCTCGCGTGTACTCACCAAAGACTGGTCGCATTGAACCAATCAACATGGGTGGTATACTCGACATCGCGTTCATGCGTCCAGGTGAATTTGGATTCGAAGTTGGAGATGATCAAGTACAAGCACTCGACATATTCAAAATCACGGGTAAGTACGTTATCGGTAAGTTTGATAACATCAAACTCGCGTCTAAGAAGTTTCTCATTGAAGATTCGTATACCATGCAGAAGTTAGGACTCAGAGCACCCGAAAAGAAAGAAAAGGATCGTCGGCGAATGATTAAACTCGCCCGTCTCGTGACGAGACGAAAAATTCTTCAAAGCGATTCGATGGAAGATATCATGAAAAAGGTAGGCATACCACTAAAGAAGACCGCTAAAAAGCACACCAAATTTCGTAATGTGAAGATGTCAAATGCAAAGAAAGTGAACCCCAAGAAATACACCACATTTACGACGACTCCAGATCCAGAAAAACTGTCCAAACAGTACGTACACGGTATAAAAGCATCGCATAACATGGGGAATGTATCCGGATTTACTAAAACACAGGGTAATATGCGTTTCAACACAGAAGAATTAGATTGGGTCAAGAATAAATCGAATAACTATGTGAAAGATGAATTCAATTACAGGCCAAAACGCCCCATTCCGTTACCGGATAAGATAAAACTAGAGGAAACTCTTTACGGATTCAAACCATCTAGAGATGCATGGGTTCCAAAGCCTATTATACGCAAATCGGCTATGATACCGTTTATAGGGGTTAAAGATTTGAACCGTATATGATATATAAAATGATTTACGGATCTCTCTCAAAGGGTGAAGATGGTCTCTATCACGTCAAGGCTCGCACCGAAGAGCAGAAGCGGTGTTATGTCCAGGTCAAGAATGTAAAGGTCGTCGATGATGTTTCCGGTGAAGTCACATTCGATCTCACCGATGCTGTAGGTGTCGATAAGATTGATGCTATCCACGCACAAAACTTGGTGTCGGCATTCGAAAACAGTGAGACGTGGTTCGGTAAAAAGTTGACCGAGAAAACAATCAACAAGGTTTACACGAAGGAAGACACTATTTCAGCGGATAAGATCCCAGCTACCAAGGTATTCGACGCAGCGAAGCAAGTCATCCAGGTTGAAGCGTTTTCTCCAGGCACAGCATGTACCGTCATGCTTGAATACGCCGGTCTCTGGTTCGCGAAGAAAGCCTTCGGTCCGGCGTGGAATTTGGTCCAGGTGAAAATGAATCCAGAACCGGAACCCGAACCTGAACCCGTCCCAGAGCCGGAGGTAGAGCCGGCACCAGAGCCAGAACTCGAAGTTGAAGCTTACCCAGAGGAGATTGTGATTGAAGACGATGAATAAAAAAATTGTTTCTATATATAAAAGATGATGAAGATGAAAAAGATCACTCCACGCCAAGCGATCATCGGGCTCGCGATTGTGGTTGTGGTTTACCTCATGGTTACCAATAACCGTTCCACCTACAGTGTGAAGGACTCGGAGTATGCCGGTATCGGTGGCATTGATGCCGTTGGTCCATCGGCTCAAGCCGGGATTGGTTGTGAAATGAAGGCGGGTACTGGTCTCGCCTCTTCTTTGTTGCCACGTGAAGTTGCGCCTCAGGAGGATTTCGGTGAGTTTGCTCCAGATGACATTCTCTCCGGTCAAAACTTCCTCGAGCCACGCCAACAAACTGGTTACCCAGAAACTATCGGCGGCGCCCTTCGTAACGCGAACCAACAAATTCGTGCCGACCCACCAAACCCCAAGGACGCCTTTGTGTGGAATAACTCCACTATTGCACCAGATACCATGCAACGTAGTTTGTGCGCCTAAACTTAAAGAATAACGTGTTAAATATATATAAATGTCTCAAGTTCCTTCAGACGAACTCTCAAACAGCGTCTCTAAATTGGTTGAATTAAACAAGCAAATTACAGAAGCCAGAGAAGATATAAAGATCCTCGTTCAGGCCGAAAAATCCCTCAAATTGCAAGTGAAAAAGCTCATGATGGATAACGGTCTCGATGCCATTAACCTCAAAAAAGGGAAGATTTCCGTTCGTAAAAGTGCCAGAAAGACCGGTCTTAATAAGACCACCGTGATGGAAGGTCTTGTGAACTACTTCAATGGTAATGAACAACAGGCTGAAAGTGTGTTAAAGGCTATACTCGATAACTTACCAGTAAAGGAATCTACATCTCTTTCCCTCACGGGTATCAAAGACCGTAAATAATGGTTTGGAATGAATATGTTCACGCTACAGAGCGCCTCAGCGATAATGAATACAGTGATGACGAAGATTATGAAACGCAAATGAATCGCCCCCTTCATATAGATGATTGGGGTGGGCATTTCGATGACGATTTGTGGTGGATGTGGGAATTGTTGAAGCGATATCTGAGAGATAGAGCACTCGGGCATCATATTCTCAAAGATGCCAAGTATCACGATTTCATCGAGTTTTGTTATCAGTTCTCAGACAATAGAGCTATAGAATTATAATATATATACAAAGTAAACATGCTTCCACAAAAGGTTTCTATCCCAGCCGCCTTGTTCCTCGCGCTCAGCCCAGGTATCTTGCTCCGCACCGATGGTACCAGTATCAAGTTCCGTGATGGACTCACTGGTCGAACTGCGGTTCTTTTCCACGCGCTCGTATTCTTTCTCGTGTACTCGTTGATTGCGAAGGCCATGGGTCTCGTGCTCACGCGCACCGACCTCATCGTGACCACTGTTTTATTCTTGGCTTTGAGCCCAGGTATGTTGCTCACTTTGCCACCAGGCTCGAAGGGTGTGTACATGTCAGGACAGACTAGCCCAGCGTCTGCGATCGTGCACACCGTCGTTTTCGCGCTCGTATTCGCTCTTTTGCGAAAGCAATTTCCTAAGTACTATTAAGTGACCACCGATGAAATATTTGGTAATTGGTCCAGGTGCTATGGGATTTTACGCCATGTTAGGGTATCTCAAAAATATAGAAAAACGTCTCAGTAATGTACAAGAAATTTCGGGTGCATCCGCGGGTTCTATACTCGCGGTGTTGTTTGCACTTGGAAAGACTGTCGATGAGATGATAGACGTATCACTCAGATTAAACATTTCAGATTTAGTTAAATTGAACTTGAAATGTTTTTTACATAGTTATGGACTCGTAGATTTAGAAGCACTTCGCGAGAAGTTCGTGGATATATGTGGGTGTGACCCTACGTTTATGGAACTTACAAAAAAGATACACATATCGGCATTTTGTGTTAACACTGGAAAGACTGAGTATTTTTCAGTTGATACACACCCGGACATGAAAGTACTCGATGCCGTGTGTATGAGTATAGCGATACCGTTCGTGTTTTCGTCCAGGAAGTACAAAGGAAACACGTATGTCGACGGTGGAACCGTAGAGTCTATACCACTCACACCTTTTCTCATATATAAACCATATGATGTTCATTGTATACAGATAAAATCTAATATACCGTACGTGGAAAACATAGATAATCCGCGTGTTTTTGCCGAAACCCTCATGCGTTCGGCGCTTGTGAATAGATACGATTACGACACACGAGATTATAATGTTAAAATCATAGACGTAGGCGACATTGATATATTTGATTTCAATATGTCATACGAGGATAAAATACGAATGTTGACGAAAGGTATCCCATAATTTTTTATCAGTTTATAACAATATGGATGCGTGCAATCCAGGCATAGATGCTAAGAACCTTGCGCGTCTCGTGCGTCAGGAGACGGGCGTGGAACTCAATCTCAATAGGAACCAAGTCTGCGACGTATACAAGTCTATCCAGGACGGTAAACTTCCACTCCCCCCGATGGTTTTGACCAAGGATGGTAAGTATATGTTAGACCGTAAATCTCCACTCACGAGTTCAGACTTTGAAGTCTTGTTTAGTTCATCTTCGAAATCAGATGAATTGAAACGCGTGGCACGTAAAGTGGGACTCTCTAATTACAAAGAGATGACAAAAGTGGAACTCGTCGACGCGATAGAGAATGTTTTGAAGTCAAATAACGTGAGAGAACCCGTGCGTCTTCACATCACGGCACCCAAGGAAAAGCGCATTTCCGTCAATAGTAACAACAACTATCAAAACAATTTTAATGTAAACAACCGCAATGGTAACGGTGTAAAGAACAATAACTTGAAGCGCATCTCGAATGAATCAAATAATTTAGGGAACCGTGGAAACGAGAACCGTGGAAACGGGAATCGTGGAAACGAGAACCGTGGAAACGAGAACCGTGGAAACGAGAACCGTGGAAACGAGAACCGAAACGGAACACCTCGCCCACCTAACAGAACGGCTCGAAACAAGTATTACATGGCTGCCGCGGCTCGACGAGTTGGTAATAACGGGGTTCAACCACCCAGTAGTTCGAGTGACCCCACGATGGTGGGACTCATAAATGCGTTGCGAAAAAGTCGAAACAGTTCGAATACAGCGAGTCTAGCGCGTGCATTAGAACGGGCTAAGTCTGGTTCTTCCAGTACAAATACGAGAGCGCTCGCCCGACAAGTCGAAAATGCGTTGAAACGTGGTAACACCACAACTCTTAATGCGTTGCGTAAAAAGTTGGCAACTCCAGTGATGAGTGAAAAGGACAAGAAAGTATCTGAACTCGAGAAATACATAGTAAACAAGGGAGGTAAACTCAATACTCAACGTCGCGTTGCATTTATGAATGAGGCTCAAAAAAGTATAAAAGCGTATAAGAATGGTACAAACATATATAATACGGCAAAAACTCGCATCACCGCGGCGTACGAAACCACGTACAAGGAACAGCTCAATGATATGGGTGCTCAAAAAGCCTTAGAAGAACTTCAAAAAACAGTAAATACCATAGGAAACACAAAAATAAAAACGTATGCGCGTGAAAAATTGAACGCATTTAAACAGTCGGGTGGTACCGACACGGGTTCAAGAAACGCCGTGATTAAGTTTAAAAAATTAGATGAAGAGTTCGGTAAAAGAGATGTAAACCGTGCATATTTAAACGCAGAGAGAGATGAGGCCCTAAAAAACATAAATTCATACAACATCAAAAATGGGCTAGCTAAGATTAACGCACAAGTTCAACGAGATAAAAATGAAAGAGGTCTCAAAATTAATGAACTTATTAAAAACGACGCATACAAAAACATTCCATCAACTATTAAAACCAGCTTAAGAAACCAATACGTCTCCGGTGAAAAGAAAATAAACGATGTTAAGCGTGATCTTAACAATGCCCTCGAAACATCGGCTGGCGTGTTTAAGGGGTTGGAAAACAAAATACAAAATTTGCAAACCAAACTCAATAATTCTAAACTGACCGCGAATGAACGAAATGCATTGAAGGCAGAACGTAATAATTTAAAACAAAAATTGAATCAAAACGCCTTAAATATAAATACAAAGGCACAAACCATACAAAAACTTAAAAATGAACTCGCGAAATCTACGAGTCCCAATGTTAGAAACAAACTCAAAGCAAACTTAAATCAAGCCCTCAAAAATCAATTTCAGAGTCAAAGGGAATATCAAGCTTTACAAAACGAGAAAAAAAGAAAAAATGATTTGTATGAACAACTCAAAAATGAAAAATTAAATGCAAACAAAGAAATAACCAATCTTAGGAAAAAATTGAATAACGCCTCACTCAACACTTCACAGAAAAATGCTATACAAGCCCAACTCAATAAAGTAACAAGAAACAGAAATAACTTGACTACAAAACTCGGAAATGCAGAACAAAGAGAACAGTTATTGGGCAAAAAAGTCACCGAAGCTCAAGCACAGGCAGAGGCTGCGGCGAATGCCGCCAGTAAAGCTGAATCAAATGTACTCGCGTTGCAAAGTGCGACCAAAAACGCTGAACAAAAATTGGCGGAACAGCGTGCAAATGTTAATAAACTCACACAAGAACTCCAAAGCCAAAAAAGTCTCACTGAAACTCAAAGGCGAAATCTCGAAGAACAACTTCTCACGGAGCGAAGACAAGTCTCGAACGCGCAGAATGCGGTAATTGAAGCACGTAGAAAGGCGGAAAATGCGACTGTAATGAGTCGTCGTCTCGTGGAAGAAGCAAGTGAGGCAGCAAACAACGCTTCTAGAAGAGCGCAAGAGGCTGAACAAGGGAAATTAATCGCACAAGAGGCTGCGCAACGAGCACTTGGTAACAAAGATGAGGCAAACCGTCTCAGAGATGCGGCGAACCGTCTCAAGGCTGAAGCCAATGAGGCTCGAAATGCGGCTCGAGCCGAAGCTCGGCAAAGTAAAGAAGCTGCGGCGGCAGCGAATGCAGAAGCGAAAAGAATCGCACAAGAACTCGAAAAGGCGAATTTAACTAAACAGGAAATGAATGCGCTCATAAAGGAAAAGAATGCACTTTTAGAAACGAGACGAAAGGAAATGCAAAATCAAATAAATTCCATACAAAAACAAGCAAATAATAAAAACAATCTAATTTCTGTACTCGAATCTAATGTAAACCTCGCTAAACAGCGTCTCAACGAGAAGAATGCTGACCTATTAAATAAGATAGAACAAATCAAACAAACGCAGTCTAATATCGTGAGACTTCAAGGAGAGTTAAACAAAGAAAAGGCGACATCCGCTGATAAGAACAAAATTAAGAATCAAGTCAAAGCTGAAACGGCGAAATTGATGAGAGAAAAGGAGATGCTCGAAGGTAGTCGCATCGCGGTAACTCAACAAAGAAACCAATTAAAGAAACAATTGAACATGGCTGAAGGTGGCAGAATCGCTCTCATGAACAAATTAAGACAACTTCAAAGTGCCAAGAATATATCTAACAAACAAAGAAATGTATTCAGAGAACAATTGCGGAAAGTTCAAGCTCAACGTAAAAATTTAAGAGGTATGGTGACAACAAATCAATCCCAATTGGTCGCTACACAAAAAAACTTAGCTGCCGCTCGACTCAACGAACAACGTGCGAAGCAAAGAATCATAGAAGCCTCTCGACTCGCGAGAAACCGAGCGTCAAACACACAAAACTTTAACGCGACCGCGGCTTTTCAACAAATGGGTAACAAACTCACGACAAACAAAAACATGTGGAAACGCGGTGTACGCAGTCGTTGGCAAAATGTAGCTAGACCTGGTGCGGCGTATCTCAAAAATGAAGAAAATCTTCGTGTCGCTAAAAATACACTGCGCACACTCATAAACTCAAAAAGACCCAACGGTAATTTCACCATAGGCGGACTATTTGGACAAAAAAGAAGAGAGTTGAAATCCGAGTTGGATCGCGTGTCCAATATGACACAACTCAGGGAATTCAGAAAAAAGATCACCGCGGCTAAAAATATAAAAAATACTGAAGTCGCACGAAAAAGAATGAATAAAACTTTGGGTATGGCTGGTTCGTCGACTAGCAATTTTAAATTTGGTAATAGTTCTCAACCAATGATGACTAGGAGTCAACTACTCACAAAAAATAATAGAAACAATACAAAGAAGTCTATAAATGCACTTGTTCGTATAGGAAATAAAACAAAGCGTCAACTCAAACAAAGAATAAACATGGGTGCAAATCCAAGAGATGTATTTAAAAATGCCATTTCCAAAAATAGAAAGGCGGGTGGTCCAGCGGCGGAAGCTCGTATCAGAGCTCAGGCTTACAGTGGTTAATTTTCTAAACCATAGTATATGTCCACCTACGCCCAAGAAAAATGTGAATTCATTTACCGTGTCTCCTCCTTAGAAAAGGTCGTAGATGGAGACACGATAGATGTTACCATAGATCTCGGTTTTGATGTCTGCACAAAGCAACGCGTCCGTTTGCTCGGCATCGATACCCCAGAGTCTCGAACACGTGATGAAGAAGAAAAGAAATTTGGACTTCTTTCCAAGAAGAAACTCAAAGAGTGGTGCCTCAAAGCCGTAGAATCTGAGAAGGATGATATAGAGATCGAACTCAGATGCCCGGAAAAGGATTCGCGTGGTAAATTTGGTCGCATTTTGGCGGAAGTGTGGGTCGGCGAAGATGGTAAATGGACAAACGTCAATAAGTGGATGTGTGACGAAGGCTATGCCGTACCTTACGTGGGACAGAATAAGGCGGATGTTGAAGCACTCCATATGGCGAATCGCGAAAAGTTACGTGTAGCGGGTCTCACGAACCCATAAGTTACAGATCCACTTTTCACCCCGCGTGACCGGTGCACCCCCATGTATCGCTTTGTATGGAACTCGACCCCAATTATCGAGTGTATCAAAACTGAGTACATCACCCTTTCGAAGTCTGTATGTTTTATCTAATATGGGAAAATACGTCTCCCCACCTTCATATTCGTCATTCAAGGCGAATATGAATGTATGTTTTCGGCGATTGTAATGTTCAATATTTGCATCTTGATGTGGTTTGAAAAACCCACCAGGTATGTATCGAACCACTTGTAAATTCTCGCACATAGTGATATCATCTACACATTTCGCAATAATCGACTGAATCCGGTAGTCGTCGGAGTCGAGCCATGCGGTCTCACTCTTACGAATTTCTTTGTCTTCAATAAATTTATCACCGACTGTTGACGGCTTCAATATTTCTTTAGCCACTGATTTTATATACTCACACTCTTCATCTGTGAGAACCCCTCGCATGACTTTTGGCTCTTTGTACTTTGGTCTGAATAACAATATCAAAATCAAAATGAGTACAATCCACAACATCTATCATTTACTTAGAAATATATACCTCGGGACTTGACACGTGTATCTATTATGTATTCGTGTGATGACACGGTTCGTATATTTAGCGAGCTCGTATGCCGTCTCCATAATTTCTACCTCCCTCGTCGGTTCTATCATCCATTGACGAAGTAAATCACTACCAGTATCTATGAACATCTGGTATATTTGCTGAATATCCCGCATTTTGTCGTTGTGTTTATCACGTTTCTGTAATTCACGTTTCATATCAGTTTCCGATATGTTATTCATTAAATACGAAATCCGTAAATTAAGATTATCCGTGTGTATGTAATCATATTTATATGTATTATTATAGTCAGCAGTACCCACGGTTGTGTTTAGAGACATGATAGAAGCCGGTGCACCGGCTTCTAAAAGTTCTCTATACATGGGACGACCACCACACGGAATATCACCGTGTTCTCTACCACGGCGTTTAAATTCAAAATAATGTGGATTATGAACACGCCCAGTTTCCACCTTACCCGTGCGCCAATCAAATGCAGTTTGACACGTCGTGCACCACATTTGTGCACATCCATCTATTTTGTGTATCATCGTCGCACATTTTGGACATGGTTTCGTGTCACGATTGATGAGTCGCATCGTTTTCACTGTTTCAGGGTCGCATGTGTGTTCATCTAAACATACTTCGTTACACTGTTCACAAAACGAATGTTGGCATATTCCACATTTCCATAAATCATCGAGAAACCCACGACAACCATCTATCGGACATCCACGCACAAACTTTGTTGCCTCCTCACTCGCATCGATAGGCAGAGTTCGCAGCTTTTCGAGTTCTTCTCGCAAGAATTTGTGTGCATTTTCAGCAAATATACACATCGTGAGATACATATCAATGTATTGTCCACATGTTTCCGCTGCGTGGTGATACCTTCGCCGAGATTTAATATATAAATGTGCCATATGATCTCGGAGTGTTTGTAGCTCACGACGTCTTAATATGCGTTGTACATAAGGCTGTGTTTCTGGCATGCGTATGAGTTCACGTTCAAACAGAATTTGTTCGCGGTGTTTTTTGTACTCATAATTCCTAAACCTTTTCGTACAAAATGAATCAACGAATTCGCGATTGTGCACTTTTTTGCAACTCATGCAATGTGGGTCCTCGGATGTTGACAATAAATATGTTTGTGTACACGTTCTACACGATTCGAAATCACAGAAAGGACAACATACTTTTTTGTGATTTGTTTTATTAAAACGTTCACAGCATACACCGCACGTCATCGTGTAGTTTTAGGGGATTTCTTCTTTAAACTAGATGGTTTGAGCGCACTTTGAACGCGCGAAAATAAATTAACATATAAAGCGGTTCCCTTATTCTTTTCTCGTTCTTTCATGAGTTCATAAAATTTGATTTCTTTGTTGAGCGTACTCTTGCCTGTCTTGATGGCATTGAGGGAAAGTTTCTTGAGGTCTTCAATGGCTTTCTTAAAACGTGGACTGGACGCGGATTTGATATTTCGAACGTCAACGAATGGGGCTGGAGACATCTTATATTGTATTAAGAAATAATTTCTACTCCCCCCACAAATAGCTAAGTGACTTCGAATGCGAAATGCGCACAAACTTAAATGGCCACCACATTTAATATATACATAAGGAAAAGAATTCATGACAATATAACATGAGAGATTGGACACATGAGGAAGAACTACAATTCATACAAAGATTAGGTACAGGTAAAGATCTCTTTCAAATTGCAAAAGACCATGGTAGGCCAATCGGTGAAATGAAAGTTAAACTTGAAGACACCGTTTGTAATTTACATGAAAAGGGTGAAACAAACGACACAATACAAAAGGTGCTAAATTTGGAAATTGAAGTTATTGAGTATATCTTGAAAAAACAAAGAACTGGTAACATTAAAACACGGGATGGGAGCACAAAGATCACAACGCATGATATTGGTATGTTAGCCGAAACTATATACGATACACTTGGACCTGGATACAGTGAACGAGTGTATCATAATGCGATGGAAGTACTCCTTCGTTCTAAGAATATCCCATATGAATCCGAAAGAATTATACCCATTCCGTTCGAGGGACATATCATAGGTAATTTACGTGCTGATATCGTTATAAATAATGAAATTATAATCGAATTCAAAACGATCAAAACCTTAAATGAGACGGCTGAGATACAGTGTCATAATTATCTTCATTTGACTGGGTTGAAGACTGGGTATCTGATAAACTTTCCCCCGTTTGGGGGTCAGTCTGCGGAGGTTCGATGTATCTCGTAAATATTATAAGTGGAAACACTTTAGTGAGATGTTTATAGGTATCAATCATTTCATCGTAATATCTCTTAGGGTCTTTCATCTCTTCATTGAGTATGTGATGAGCTTTTTCAGCGTAAAATGCTGCTTCTTCAATACAAAACTTTTCGTATTTGTTCATTATTGATCAAGGGTATCATTTCTTTAAATTGTCGGAATGAACTCCCATCGTAAGTCGTGACATATCTTTTTCCATATGACATCCTGTTGATATAGTTTCTCTTTACTCTTGAGTAGTGGAAAATATTGTAAATATGAATCTTCACTCAAGAGTTCACAAAATTTATACAATACATAGCTATATGAAAGGAAATTTCTACGATTCGATGGACAGTTATCATCAAAGGGTTTCTGTATGTCTTTAAACATAATACGCAGTCGTTCTTCTAATTTTTGTGGCATATTCGGGGGTTTCACGCCACTCAATATATTTGTGATGTACGGTACGTGTTCATAGTATTTATTCATCTTGAGTTTCTTAAGAAGACTTCTGACGCGTGCGTGTGTGATCTCTTCGAGTGCTTTGATTTTCAACTTTTTCAACTCGTTTCTCAATTGATCCATGACTTCCTGTGGTATGTTCGTCATCTCTTGTGCTTGAAATTGTGACAACCATTCATTAAAGTGATTTTCTCTCTTGTATGAATAATTTACAATTTTTTCAGATGTCTCTTGTTCCTCTCTGTATGTTAATTCTTCGCTTATCAGACAGGCCAGAACAGCTCCACACCCATCGCATACAAGTTCACTTGTATCAGCAAAATGAAATATATTACTATCGCTACAGGTAGGGCATTCGTCATGCTTTTTTATAAATTTCTTGTCAACATTTAAGTTTTCAACGTCGGCAAGATATTCATTAAATATATCCTTTCGTTTGAGACCAGATGTCACTTTACAGTTAAAGACATTATCAGTACTCACTTCGCTATTTATGTCATCTGTATATCGACGCATATATGGCATACATTTAATGATATAATCAGACATGTCTTGTTCGTACGCAGACCGATTCATAGGATCATCGTTAATTGAGTCTTTCCATGCGTGTAATTTGTTGTTATATCTACTCAAAAAATTTCCCTCCATATAATTAGTTAGAATGCTACGCAATCTTTTAACCAGCGTAATAATATGGATATACGACACGTATAAAAATTTTGTGTCGATTCCAAACCATAAAATAGAACACGTATCTATGGAATATTTTACTAACAACGATAAAACATATTCCATTAATGGTCCATTCTGGGAAAATGAAAGTGATAAATGGGATGGTCTTTTTGATGAACACTATGTCGAGTCTAAGGATATGAATTATACAACAGAGGATACACCAGAGAATGTCAGAAAGACAATCATTAGAATCAAATACTGGTACAATGATAAATTGTACAAGTATTTGAGTTATAATACGAAACATGAGTGGCCACCTCCACAGGAAAAACACGTTGTGTTTAACATGCCCCTCACCTCCGCCTATCTCATGGATAATGATGATAAACCAGCGAAAGACATACTAGGAAAGATTAAACGCTACGCGGGTCCAAGAGGTGATTTCCACCGAGAAGATGTAAAGATAAGTGATATGTTATATTACGATATTGATACACTAAAGACTATGTATCCCACTATAAAACTCACGAATGTTTTAGGTAAAGTGAAATCAGTAAGTACGGTACACGATTACGTTACTGATCTATTTGTTCTTTAGTCGCGAGATAGAATTTGAGGTCACCCAAATTTGCTACATTATACTTGAGAATCAAAAATCGATTTAATTCTTCTTGCATGATTTGTACATTAGAGCACATACTCGTCGCCTTTGTAAAAATGTTCATGTACCGAAGAGAATACATACCCGAAATCAGGGGACTCTCTTCCGTACATTGAATCTCAGTTTTTTGATTCGCGAAATCACCTTCGCAATTAAGACTAAACAAGTGACCATTTCGCGTGATTTCAATATCAGTGCCTATGTTGAACATATCCCTGCAAATTCTCTGAAAATCGACAGATGGCATCGGAGTCACGGTCGTCATGTTCATCGCCGGAACTTCGATTTGATTTTCATTAATATCAAGAAGTTTAAGAGCGAATTTAGTGCACGTCTTCTTTGTGTCGTTATGTATCTCAATGTTCATAAATTCACGACATTCGATAGACATCATCAATACGTCGTTATTCGTGATTGACTTCAAAAGCTTGAATGTATTCGTGACATTGATACCAGCCACTATATCAGTATCACACGTGTATTCTTCGAAATTATCTGCGGCCAGGAACATATCTACGAGTGATGTGCGAGCCGTATCTAGAGTAGTGATATATACTCCATCTGGTTTGAAGTAAATGTTGACATCATTAAGTATGTCCTTAAGTACCTCAAATGTAGATTTGATGGCACTCGCCTGTATGGTCGTAAGTTTCATCATAGATGAAACAGGTGTTAATTCTTTATGTTATTGTTATATGTCTGACTCACATCGCGATTGATCTTTTCCTCGAGTTCAGGTGTCATGGGTGGTTGGAGAGTGCGCCCGTAATCGTCGAGTCCAAATATGTCGAAGTTAGACTCACCATCGAGTGTTGTCATAGAACATCCACCGAAACCACACGTTCCGATGTCTTGATTCGGTAGTAAAGATTCGAGCCAATTTTTAATTTCGTTCCCCACCAAAAATTTACCATTCTTCGTGAGCATGGTTGGAACACGAGTAATTTTGTGTGCGTACTGCGGTGGAATACCCTTGATGTTCACATTGTGATAACTCACAAGCTGCGCGAGTTGTGGCTGTCGCTTGATGAAGTCAATAAGGTCAATGCTATGACTACACCTCGGGCTGTATATCAACAAGGACATTTAAAATACACAGGTAAAAATTTGTGTCTAAACGGACGCAGTTGATATAATATTGTTGGCATACATAAAATGAAAATACCTATACGATCCAATGGTAAATTGACTGAGCATGGATACCACGACGTGCGTGATAAGTCTGAACTCGCTCGACACCGCGCACTCGGTAAGGTCATTCGCACAGGTGAACCCCCTCTTGGGCTGTTTCGCCGCCTCAATGTATTGATGATATTGTTTAAGCGTACAGATCCAAAACTCTCTAAAATTTTCAAGGCGGACCGGGATTGGGTAAAAAAGATCTACATGTGAGCACCAATCGCATCCGCAAATACCTCAAGTCGTTCGATATCACACGTACACTCATCGGTACACATTTCATCACGCGATATATCACAGTAATTGCAGATGATGTCATTATCACATTCAATCGGCGCGATGTAACCATCTTCGCGTAACACTTCAGCCACGAATACACGTGTCACCTCATCGAGACCCTCGACGATCTCCGATGCCTTTTTCATGAGGTCATCGTAATATTTCTGTTTCGTTTTAGGGAGTCGATCATACAGAGCTACCAAGGCTTTCGCATCAAATATATCTTTTGGTTTCTTAATGGTATTCTTTCGTCTTTCAATCGCATACTCAAGACACTCGAGTACGTCTTCTTCACTCATTTCATGTATATATATGAATAATCTTTAAGTTAATATACAGGGTTTAAGACCAAAAGACGAAAATACCCGCGAAGTAACACCATGTTTTTTCATTTTTAAAAACACAAAAAACTTTTTTTATTTTTTTCTTTTCTTTTCAAAGAAGAAAGCATTGAAAAAAATAATTTTTTTTATTTTTAATTTTTGGTCAATCTCAAAATTTTTGTAAGATATAGTAATGAACACACTTCTGTTGGTTTCGCTCATCCTCCTTATTCTGTATCTCATGTCCAGGACGGAGATGTTTAAGACGAAGGAAGTGACGTCTGACATCGACGAGGGTGTTTTAGACCTCACCCAATATAAACGTCTCGAAAACGCAAAAGTTTCCAACACGGTGATGGAACAGATCGTGCTCGCCGCGAATAAGCGCATCCAAGAGATGACGGGACTCTGTACTTACATCATAGACACACATGAAGTTCGCAAATACAAACACATAGATACTGGTGATGAAGTCTACAGGTGTCGTTTCATGGTTTTGAAACACGGTGGCTTCCCATATGCATTTGCCGTGTCAGCCGACGTTCGAATCATGAATGATCCAGACCGCGTCAACTGGAACGATATCAACATGCAAGCCACCCTCCGTACGTTGGGTATTTCTCAAAGTGAGCTCAACAGTGCTTTCATAGACGTCCCCATGGAATTCATCGACGAAGAGACAGGTAAAGTCGATGCGACGAAGCTCATCATAGCGAAATATATGAAAGATGTGAGTGAGACCAACCCAGTGATAGTCGTCATTTCGCTTCGTACACAACCACTCGATACAGAAAAGCCCACGGATACAAAGATGTTCACATCAGATGTTGACATCAAGGAATTCCAAAAGTATGATGAAGTCATGCAGCACGAATTGCACTACGTGAAGAATACTTCACTTATCGAGAAGAAGTTACCAACTGCCGATGAAATGTACGGGCGCCCAAATATCCTCGAAAATAATTAATTCGTGTAATTTAATGATCAGTGTAGATGAAATAAATAAAATAACTGACAAGCGTAATAAATTACGCAAAGAGACCTACGTGAAGATATACGAACAGGTATCTAAAAAGATACGACAAACTGTTGTATTCGGTAATAAACATTTGTTCATTACGATTCCATCCTTCGTAGTTGGGTACCCGGCTTTTGACAGGCTCAAGGCAGCGCATTATATAAAACGTCAGCTCGATCTTGGTGGATTTCAAACGAGGTTTGTGGGTGACCACGAAATATACATCACGTGGTCAAATAAAAAGAAAACAAAACCAAAAGAACAAGAACCCACGGAAGAGTTTGGGGACTTTCCATCTTTCGTTAATTTGAAGAAGGTGGCTAATAAATACAGGGGGAATGCGGGAAAAGGCTAGTAAAAAAATTTCACTCTATCATAAATGGATAACTTGAGTGTACTCACAGAAGCGAAGCGCGAGTACATTGGGCAATTGTGCCATTTAATGTGTCCAGTTATGATCGAGACGTTTGATAAATTGTATGAAGAATCGTACACCATGTCTAATGGTCGTAAAGTACTCATCATGTTTCAAAAGCTTTTGAAAGAAGTTCCCAATTGGTCCGACGCTATGTCGAAGCAGCACACAGATAATATCGCAAACAGATGCGCGTGGTTTAACGATTTGCTCGCCGCAGTATTCGTGAGCTGTGTTAAGATTCTGTCTTCGGTGCGTCTCGGAAAGGACAACAAGAAGATATCTTTGAAACTACCATCGAACGAAGTGTTCATTCAGACGTGTTACAATAACGTCGCGAAAGACTTATACAAAGACCCATACATTTTCAGCGAGAGTCAAAACGAACACGCGAGAAATGATAAACTATTCGACCGTTTTACGATGGTGATCGAAGCTTCCGTGCGAGAACTCATTCCAGTTCAACAAATTCTCCAAACGTACATGAGTAACGAAAAGGAAGACATAGATGTAGGGGGAGAAGCCGATGAAGACACCGAAGACCCGGAATTCGTCGATGAGTATCCACCAGAACCAGAACCAGAAACACAACCAGAACCAGAGCTCACCGAAGGTGTACCAATGGAAGAACCCATGGCTGAGATGCAGCCTCCAGAACAAGAATCTTCGCCATTTGATAATGAATTTAAAACTGTCAACACGAGTGAACGTGCTCCACAACAAATTATGGAGGAAGATGAAGACGAAGAACCCGTGTTGTTCCCAGACGCATCAGATGCTCCCGTAAAAAAAGTTGGCTATAGTTAAATGGAGTTTGAAGATTATCTCAGAGATCCAGCTTGGGCGGCGATCATCGCCGGCATCATCACCGCTGGATATATCCACGCGAAAGCGAAACTTAATAACGAGGGTACACTTCCCACGAGCGCTTATTCTAAACCAGCATTCTTAAACGCGATTCTCGTATTTTTTATTGTATCTAACGGAATAGGAGGTAAGGAATCCATATCTACTGAACCATTTGCTTAAAGATAACAGTGTTATTTATCACAGTAAACATGACGTCTGTGACTGCTTTCAATGATATGATGGGCCAATTTCTTGCGGAACTTCACAAGACGTTTCCAGAAGAAAAGGGTATCAAAAAGTGTATGTCCGGGTTCGAAATTATGCGAACGTCTAACCCACGTCTCGTGATCGACGGATTTATGAGCAGTGTCACGCCATTCGCGGATAAGATTTCGGCAAAGGATGACACGTTTTTCATCAACGAGGCAAAGAACCTCGAGTTTTTGAAGGACGTGAAGCTCGAAGAAAAGTGGGCATCTGTCTCCACGCAAACAAAAGATGCCATTTGGCAATATGTGCAAACACTATACATGCTCGGTACGACTATTAGTTCGATCCCAGCAGACACACTCTCTATGATTGAAAAGGTTGCGAAGGAATGCGCGGACAAATTGGAGGGTGATGGTGGTGGCATCGACGAAGCCGCTCTCATGAAAACCATGCAGGGTATGCTAGGTGGTATGTTGAAAAAATAAAACTAATATATATTAAATGAGCTCTTGGTTTCAAGACCCAAAACAACTCGTTGATGATAAGAAGGTCCTCGAATTTTGGCCTACAAATATTCAATCCTCAGCAGACCGTGTGAATGCCGGTTCGCGATTCATCATATATGCAGCGTCGGTGCACTATCTTATTAAGCGCGACGTTCGTATATTTGTGCTCGCCGCGACCGCGTTGGGTGTTCTTTATGTAATGGAAAGAGCCGGCATGGTTAAGGAAGGTGTGCCACGAGGTGTTGAATATTATGAAAATATAGGAGATGCATGCCAGCGACCAACTCGCGACAACCCAATGGCAAATGTACTCGTGGGTGATGATCCCAACCGTAACCAAGCGTGTTCGTATCCAAGTGTTCGCGCCGATGCGGATGCGTTTGTCGTCGGAGAAACTCCGTTCGGACCAGCGCGTTCTCGATCCACTCTCCCCAAGTACCAACAAAATGCACTGTCTCGGCAGTTCGTGAGTGTACCGGTAACGACAGTCGGTGGTGACCAGACGGGATTTGCTGAATGGCTTTATGGCAAGAAAGGTGCACCCATGTGCAAATCAGATGGAAGTATGTGCAGTCCAAATGCTCGAGGTACACAACTTGAGGCGTTCGCTGGACTTCAGCCAAATGGTGATAGGCGGTAAATAAATCTTTTGTAATAGTAAAATGGCTTACCAATTGCAGCCAGGTCTTAAAATAGTCCAGAACCCCGCTGTTCCAGTGAACTGCGCGACTGAAGAAGTATTCGTGTACCCCCAGCCCAGTACTCTCAATTATGGTTCGCAACGACCAAACACCATGTTGTATGGTACTGCACCATTTATGGCGGGTAAGGGTGCTCCAGCGGAGTATATCGAAACGAGTGACCAACTTCGCCCCCAATCGACATCGCGATTCAACAAGGTTCTCGCGAGAACCTATGAACAAAACTTGTTTCCACTCCAAAACATGGAGTGTAAATTGCCACTTCGAACCATTTCATATGAACCTTTGAGTACGCGTTCCGAAATACAAAATGGGATGTTTAACCAAAGATACTTAAATAAAAATATCAATAAGAAATAAGAATGGCCGATCCCATATCTGTCGCAGCTATCGCAGGTCTCATATACGCCGGGCGAAAATTGAGTCAACCTACGACGGAGAGGTACTCCCCAGAACGACAATCGATGGAATTACCAGTGCCACCAAAGGTTGAACTTGTGAAGGAACACCCCATCGAAAACGTATATGTAAATAAGATGGTCGCCTCGAACTTTGGTGACATCGCACCACAAATGCGAACAAGTGGTGCCGAGGTTCTCGAGATGCGAAACCGAATGAATGATTACAACCGAATGAATAATGTATCCCCCGTAGAAAAGCGTCTCGTAGGTCCAGGTTTGGGTGTGGACCCATCTGTTGCATCGTATGGTGGTTTCCAACAACTCTTACGTGTGAACCCAGAAAATGTTGGTGCTTACAAGCTCACGACACTCCCAGGTAGATCGGGTCCAGCGCAAGATACTAAAGGTGGTCGCCGTGGTATAGTGGGTAAAGTCTCACATAACAGGCCAGAGAAAACAGCCTATCTTCCAGAGCGTCTCCCAATGACACTCGGGCGTTCGCAAGGATTTTCAGGTCGAACTCCACGTGGTGAACATGAACGAACAAAGCGTACCACTAACCGGGCTGAAACTGGTCTCAGAACAGATACACTCAATGTGGCTCCCGCAAAGAGGTTCATTTCCGCGAACACGGTCTCCCAGGATCCAACTAGAAACAAGAAGGATGGGAACATCGAGCAGTACCAGTACAGAAACCAGCCACAACCAGGCATTCACAGCTATGCACACGGATATCTCGAATCTCCTGAGATTGCAATTGGTCAAAGAGGGTCTTATACGACTGAAGAATTGCAAAAGTATGGTTTCCGACCCGACGAACGTCGTGGTAAGGCGAACCGTGCGGCGAATCCAGGTCGTATGAATGTCCGTGCGAATGCACTTAACCAAGGTGGTATGCTTACCGCTGTGCGTTCGGATACCACGCGTGTGGATGGTCGCGTGAATCCAATGGGTGCTGGATGGACGCAGCAATACACGAATTCGTCGTACCACGACCTCAATGTGTACAAGGGCAACCAAAATCCACACGCTTCTCAGGCGGGACTCGGGATTGCGAAACGCCAATTATTGAACAACCCATACGCACACCATTTGTGCTAAAAATAGTAAATTATAGATTAAAACACTCATTAAAATATTGTCCATATATTTTAATGAAGGTCCATACCTTAGACATAGATAGTGGTGATAGAGACCCAATATTGTACCCGGATCCAGGTGATTACGTGATACATCTTAAGAATCCCATCTACGACGTATCTAAGATAACACTCACATCGGCTCGAATTCATAACAGTCAATTACTCATACACGAACGCAATAATACGTTCACTATTAACACAGCGTCGTACACCGAAACTATAAGCATACCAAACGGAAACTATGATGGTGATGAGCTTGTATCCAATATCATACAGGTTTCTGATATACTTGATTCCGCAACGTATGCATCATACACAAACGATATAGTGTTTTCAAATGCAACTAATGATTTCACTTTTGCATTTTATGGGGGTATACACGGATACACATCTTCAAATGCATACACGACACCACACGATGTTCTCGGGTTTTCTTCAGATAATGTACACTCCGTGAATAACAGCCTTAAGACGGGGAGTATAAACCTTCAAGGTGTTGATTCATTCATACTCAAATTAAGCAGTGGTTCCGACGAGTTTAATCAGACTGTATACGCAGATACACCGTTTTATACTGGGCGAATACTCACATGTGGAGACGTGATAAATCATTCTGGTTCCGATGATGCACTTGAACACAATTTTGATTCTGGTACACAAAAAACCATATCGAGTATACGAGTGCAATTTTATTACAGCAGTAAAGGTCGCCTCATACCATACGATTTCAGAAATGCAAATCACGTCCTTAAATTCGCGATCACGTGTTCGACGGATAAGCTTGAAAATGTACCTAAAATTGAAAGAGATGTGTCTCTTCCGCCACCTGTGGACATCCCCGAATTTGAGGATGTACAGAGATGGGATGCGTTTGTATCCATATTTCTGATAGTATTGGCGGGTGTCCTGATGTTGATGATGACCAAGAAGCAATCTTAGCGGGTGACCGCATAGAGTGGTTGCGCAGGCTTTTGGACACGAGTCGACAAACGAGAGACACCGAGGTACACCACGATGGACAACAAAGTGGTGAAAAGAGCGGTGAGCGTGTAGTTCATGCCACCATTCTTGTTGACCTTGACGACTTGGTTAACCAACCAGCGGACGAGGTCCATCCACGACAAAGCCGCGGCGAAAGAGAAACCAGCGACGACCGCGTTCAAGGATTGCGATTCGAGTTCTTGGCTGATGAGCGTAACAGTTTCAGCGGCAGTAGACATTTTATATAATACTCATAGAAAAAATTATTCTGGAAGTAAATCTTCCACGACAAGAATTTTCTTGTACTCTTTCTTCTGGTACCCTTTCATGTCATCCCGTTCAGAATCAGAATCAGAATCAGAATCCGAATCCGAATCCGAATCAGATTCGTCATCTACTTTGAACTCCTTATACTCTGATTCTGTCCACCCTTCTGGAGTATGATCATTGTCCATTACTATCAATAGCATTTTTTAAAAGCTCTTCTGTCGGGTTCGTAGGTACCCATGAATCCCAAGTATCAAAAGCTTCGTTTATTTTATTCATACCCGGATCTTCACCTGTATATCTCGTGAACTCTATGTCAGACTCATCTATGACCTCGATGTCGCCCACATCATCGTCGTCATCGTCCAAGTCTGGGAAATATGAACCCACCCTCTGTCCGACTTCATATCTCGCACAATATTTCATCGAGTATTCCAAATCTTTCATGAGAACCGCGGTTCTTCCACATGCTTTTGAATATTCGCATGCGAGAATCATACCTTTTTCAAGTACAGGTGTGACGATATCAATCATCATCTGTGTGTACTGGTCAATTTGTGCGTTTGTATCGCCGGTGAGATCAAAACCTGTTTTCATTATGTATCAAATAATAATTTCACGGTTCCGTTCTCCAAACGGAGTATGTTATAATTTTGTGCGTAAACTCTAAGTTCTTTGTCAAAGTTCGTGGTGTAATTAAAAAGACCAATTTTGACATTTTGATTCTTTATGGGTGAAAAGTTGAGTTGCCCTGTCGGGTACCAACGTTCTGGTTCGAGTGCAAAGCTATACATGTAAAAACGTCTATACACAGGTGTTCTTGAATGGTGTTTACCGGGTTGTATAGACCTGAGGTGTACCATGTCACCCGTGACATGGTTGAGTATCTCGCTACCATCGAGTCTTAATTCGAGGTACTTAAGTTGCTCGGAGTTTGTGAATGTAGAAACGTCACTCGTTATATTTGTATTTGACGAATATTCAAGTGGCGTCGAGAAATCATTTGTAATATTCGTGCGATTTTCATACTTGTCTTTAACGACAAAGAATAATTCTTTAACGGGATTTTTAAAATCTGTGCGCACCTCAAATTCATTCGCTTTTAGTAAATCGTTATATTTAGCATCCGCGTTATTGAGTGTAAATGTATTCAATTGCGTCTGTGTGATGATATAATCAGTGCGTCCCAATTCAGGTTTATTTTCGAGTGATATCATTTCCAAATTAAGTTTAGCGCTTTTTATGAGACCAGTTGGATTTTCGCCTATGTAATACGACTCACTTATCAGTTCTGATGTGTCATTCACTGCAAATATGCATTCTTCAGCCTTTCGTAATTTAATCACAATTTCTATTTCTTGTTTTGTGATAGCATACAGTGGTATAGCGAGCTCCGGGTACTCATGGAAGTAAAAAGGAATATTTACAATATATGAAGCATCCGTTTTAGACTTTGTGATGAGTTCATTGCGGATTACTCTGTATCTGTCATCGGCGACAGAAAAAATCTGATATGGTTTACCTATGAGTTTTGTAAGGCACGACTGTTTAGATTGCGTCACAAATAATTCAGAATGTATGGCTAACATGTCAGTCGTGATTCTTTGTATGAGGATTCCTCCTATGTATAAATCTACGTATTCTATCATAGAATGAGCTATTGTTTCACAATATGTAATATGGTCATATCCACTCACTAAATTTTGATCGATTCCACCGAGTGTGAGTTTTAAACTCACACCCTTGAGAAGATCTCCTTGATTTTGTGGTATAGTACATCTGATTTCTTCATCAAATTCAATTCGCCCCTCAAAATCTAAATCTGTATAAAACCTTGAAAAGTTACCATGCTTTTTGAAATTTTTTATGAAATACGTATACTCTGGGTCATCCGTGAACAAACTGTCCTGTGGACCGGTCGTACCTAATTGGACTCTACCAGCCATTACTATTATTACACCCTAAAATTTTAAACCAGCAATACCTCCATTTATGCGTAAAACATTGTAGTTTGATGCGTACACGCGAAGTGTGTGTGCACTCGATATACTCGGTCCATCGAGTTCAACGCTCAGAAGTTTATGTATCACGCGACTCATATTTACTTGACCCGTTGGGTAGTACACTTCTGGTTTGAGTGAGAAACTGTATATACCAAACTCATAGTTTTCATCGATAGAGTTTGTGTGATGTCTTAATGGTTGTTCCGCAGACAATTCAAGATTATCTGCGTCTATCACCGTATTATTATTGAATTTCAAATTTACATTTTTGATGGGTACGTGTGCTCGTGTATCATCATTCGTCGCTATGAAAAATAATTCTTTGACGGGGTGTTTGAAATTAATCATGACGGCGCGTTTGGAAACACCTGGATCCATGCGTATTTCTGCGACTTGTGTTTGTGTGATGACGTATTCAATCGGACGAGTCGTTATAAATGCCTTTTCTGTATCCGTGAGATACACGTAATTTACGAATAAACTTGCATTCCTAAGTTCTACATCACACGTAATGGACGTGGGGCTATACGTTGATGTACTGATATCGTATTCCACGGTGAGATCATCGACGGGTCTAAACTTTAGTTTTATTTCGACTTCTTGCACGGTAAGACCACACGTAGGTATGGCTAAACTGGGGTGTTTATTGAAGTAAAAGGGTAACTGTACTTTGTATTTTTGGAAATTCGTGTACTGTGGGTAGACGGCGTCGTTAATGATGGGGTAACTGTTATGTAGTGTTGTGGCGACGAGTGTAAAGTCGGCATCATTTTGTGTATAGTGTAATTGATTGTACATGTATATGTATTCACCTGTGATACGCTGAATCGTCTGTCCACCGATGAGTAGGTCCGCATATTTAATCATTTTCGTCGGTGTGGACGTGTTCCATCGAATTTGTTTGACTTTTAGGATTAGATACTTTGATGGATCACTCACGGATGTTATTCTAACATTATCATAGGTGCCTATGATATTGATCTCGATGTTCAAAGTGATTCTATAATTTCCACCTCCCAATTCCTCTTTCGTGAAATCATTCACGCTCACACCAGTAATGGTAAAATCTTCTGTGCTGTTAAACACGTATTCTACTCCTTGATATACAGAGAGTTCACTCGTCTCCACCGCATCGACGTATAAGGTAGCATTTGTACTTCCAGTCGCTATGAGGTACGTGTCACCCTGTCCAGATGTGGGTGTGGGTGGTGGTAAATCAATATTCAGTGTCAGATCTCGTATCATATCACCAACTGTGTTAGGTACACGAGCAGAAATTTCATTACCATACTCTTTAAATCGTTCTATCGGAATTTCAACTTGTTCAAAAGCAAACTTTGTATGTCTTCTAAATCTGGAAAGAAAGTGTGAATATTGTGGTTCTTCGGTGATCCACCTGTCCTGGATTCCAGTGGCTGCGAGTAACAGACGACCCGACATTCCTACTATTTGTGAGTAAAATTTTGCGAAATAAAACGATACAGTATTTTAGAATGAACATTCAGTTGCGAAAATTCAATCCAGCGAGCATGGAGGATGACCGAATATGTGTATTCATCGGAAAGCGCAACACAGGTAAATCAACATTAGTAAAGGACATCATGTACTATAAGAAACATATACCAGCTGGTATAGTTCTATCTGGCACAGAAGAAGGTAACCACTTTTACGGGAATTTTATACCAGACGTGTGTGTCTACGGTGATTATGATGGCGAAGCGGTTGATCGTGTTTTAACCAGGCAAAGAAAGTTAGTGGGTACCAGGGGTAAGAACAAAACAAATGGGGCATTCATGCTACTCGACGATTGTATGTACGATTCAAAGTTTTTGAAAGAAACACGAATTCGTCAATGTTTTATGAACGGTCGCCATTTTAACATCTTCTTCATGCTGACGATGCAGTATGTGATGGATCTTCCACCCGCACTTAGAGCAAATGTTGATTATGTGTTTATCCTCAGGGAAAACATCATACAAAATAGAGAAAAACTATATAAGTCATTTTTTGGTATTTTCCCCTCGTTTGATATGTTTTGTAAGGTCATGGACCAATGTACTGAAAACTACGAGTGTCTCGTACTAGACAACACAGTGAAAAGTAATAAAATAACCGATTGTGTATTCTGGTACAAGGCAAAGATTAGAACTGGATTCAGGGTGGGAAGTCCACAACTCTGGAGCATGCACAAGAAAACATACAACCCAAAATATTTGGAACAACAGGAGGCCGACGCAAAGAAGGCGACAAAGAAAACACATCTCACAATCACCAAACGAAAATAACGAATGCGTCACTCACCAATTTCAAAAACATAGTTATACATTAAATGTCTACCGACGTTCGGACTTTGAATCTCTCTGAAAACGATGACGGTATGGTTCCATTGACGACATCCTTCATGCAAAATAATCAAGCCGAAAAAAATGTGAGTCAAAATAAAGAAATGACCATGGATTCCACGCCAATTCATGACATCATGGGTCAGCCAGAGATGCCACTCGAACCACCAATGATGGAATCTGATCCACGAGTCCAGCAACAACAAATGATGGTTCAACAGCCCATGATGATGCAACCACAACAACAGCAACAGCCAGTTGCTATGCAAACTAAAAACCCCTTCAACCTTACTGATGAGCAGATGCAAGCCGTCGTCGTCGCGGCGTGTACTGCGGCTGCCATTAGTAAGCCTGTACAGGAAAAGCTCGCCAATTACGTGCCCCAATTCTTGAACGAACAGGGACACCGAAGCATGGTCGGTCTCGCGGCGACCGGTGCTGTGGCGGCAGGTATTTTCTATGTGCTCAAGCGTTACGCCTAAAAATAATACGTATACATCGCACCAGCAAACTGTGTGTTTGCGATAATCAACCCAATCGTAAATGTGGGTATTAAAAGACCGAGCGTAATTCCCGTGCTTTCAATACTCTCCCCGAATTCCGTGATACTCTTTTTGAGTTTTTTGTTTTGAAGATATGCGACGAAAAGTAAGAACGTCGAGATCGACGCGGTGATTATGTATCTGTAATCAACACCAAACTTGGAAAACACACTCGTGCCTCTTGCGATCAAGTTAATGAACAATGGTGTAACCACAGTCAATAAAACTGTGTTTACCCATTGTCTAACTTTTGGTTTCGCATTTGCAGTCAAAAGTGGTGCATACAAAGCTAAGAATGTCACGACCCAAAGTAAAATCAAATTGATGATATCAGATTTCATTTATGATAAACATAGATTATTTATCCTGGATGTGCTTACCACAAAATTTGGTCTTTTCTGGTATCTCTTGGTATACACCTATGGAAACGCACATGTTTTTGATTTTATCATAGTTTGACCAAAATTTCGTGCTATGTGAATATTCGTCGACCGTGCAATGTGCGAGTTCATGTATCAATACATGCATGATTTCGTTTGGCTCACCATTTATGCATAATCCTATCTCTCGACCCTTGTTTATGTTATAACCAACGCTTCCAGCCTGGGCACGATAATGCGCGGTGATAGGTATTTCAGTACAAAGTTCGCGGAATTCGTCATCACCTGATTGATGTATGTATTCTCGAAGAATCTGGTATCGCTCTCTTACTATACGCAAATTCTCTGGTTCTTTTGTGTTTAAAATTATATATAAGTTTACAATGATAAGAATAAGTGCGAGTATCATCTCTTATATACGAAGATAAATTTCGAGTAGAGTTCAGATACAGGGTTTCCATGTAGTGGTTCCCACGCTTCAAGTCTAAATCCTAATTTTTCTAAACGCGTCACGAATAAGTCTCTATGTGCTATGGGTTCCGCCTTTGCCCCGTGTTGATAGTATGGAGTGTCTTCGAGTTGTACGAATAACTTTTCACCAAAAGCGCCGTGACTCGTACTTTTCATTATAAAAAACGTGTCTTTTCCGTATGTTACAGGTGTTTTGAATATGATTTGCTGTGAATCGGGAATGATACCTATGAGCCTACCACCCGGTTTCATGCGTTTACTTATTTCTTTCGTGGTTTGCATGAACAATTCTTCGGTGTGAAAAATGTAGTGAATGGAAAAATTATAACACACGACGTCATATTTCCTGTTTGGTGCACTCGTGATGTCTCCGAGATAAAAATTAATGCGCATCTTATATACTTTGGAAGCCCGTGATTTAGCTTCCTCGAGTGCATCTTCGAGTGGTTCGCATGCACTTAAATTTACACCACACTGTTTAAACTTCCCTATGTCTCCACCGAAACCACACCCCACGTCTAACACGGCATCACCTTCTCGACACACGCGTGTTATGAGTTCCCTCTTTTCTTGGTTATGATACTTTCGTATCTCTTCCATCACTTAAAAGTTTAAAGCTTACTGTAAATATGAAACCTTTCCTTAAGTGGGTTGGTGGAAAAACGCAATTACTCGAGTCCGTCTTAGGTAGTTTTCCGAAAGAAATAAACGACTATCACGAGATATTTGTGGGTGGTGGTAGTGTTTTGTTTGCCGTTCTGGACCGTTGTGATGTGCGGGGTAAGATACATGCATATGACCTTAATGAGACACTCATAAACGTATACAAAGATGTACAGTCTCGACCAAAAGAATTACACACGGAAGTCATGAAACTGTTTAATGTGTATGACGGGTTAACCGGTACGGGCATCAATCGAAAACCATCAAACGAAGACGAAGCGACGACATCCAAGGAAAGTTACTACTATTGGGTCAGACACATGTATAATTCAAACGTAGGTGACCGTTCAGCCATGTTTATATTTCTGAATAAGACGTGTTTCCGGGGTGTGTTCAGAGAAGGTCCAAATGGTTTCAATGTGCCGTACGGTCATTATAAAACTACGCCACAGTTCGTGACACTCGACGAATTTGAAAAAATATCGAAGAGTATACAACGTGTCGAGTTCGTACACTGTGACTTTAGGGATGCAATCGCTCGCGTCAAACCTGGTGACTTCATGTATCTCGATCCACCGTATGCACCGGAAACAAAAACATCTTTCGTGGGATACACAAAAGATGGATTCGGAACGAAAGACCACGAGGAATTATTTGCACTGACAAAGTCGTGCGGCGCGAAATTTATGATGAGTAACGCGGGTGTAGAGTTGGTTCGTGTATCGTTTTGTGAGTACAACATATCTGATGTAAAAGCGAGACGGGCTATAAACAGTAAAAATCCAGAAGCGACCACGACCGAAGTGATCGTTCGATCATATGATGTGTTAGGTTTGACATAGACATAGTCTCTATATAAATGATTTCAACCTTTATATAGGAACATACACAATTTCAAACCAAAAGACGAGAATAATTGCGAAGCAACACCATGTTTTTTCAATTTTAAAAACACAAAAAACTTTTTTTATTTTTTTCTTTTCTTTTCAAAGAAGAAAGCATTGAAAAAAATAATTTTTTTTTATTTTTAATTTTGGAAATATTTACACGGAGTAAAATACAAATAGATATCATTCAGGTATACCCCCTATATAACCCCGTCAATTGGTTTAAAATAGATATACTAATTATTTATATTCTAAGTTTTTTGGTACTTTTTCAATTTTAAAAACACAAAAAACTTTTTTTATTTTTTTCTTTTCTTTTCAAAGAAGAAAGCATTGAAAAAAATAATTTTTTTTAATTTTAATTTTTAATTTTAGAAGAATCTCATAAAAATATTTTCCGGTAAAATGTTACCACAAGACCAATTGTAAACGTAACAGTGGTTATGACCATTCCCCTCCATGAACTTAGACTCACGAAGTGTACTGTGTTTCAAACCAACATCAAGTGTATTGTAAACATCGAACCCCGCATTGCGTGCGAGAATAGCCGCTGAGTTGAGTTCATCACCCGTGTCGTAAAACATATACGCCTGTTTCACACGAATACCAGTTTTGACGGAAGTATATGGGACGCAGTAATAACTCGTGACATGTCCCGTCTCATCTATGTATGAGTGTACCACGTCTTTCACTGAAATCAACCATCGCGTCACGTAAGCCTCGTCTATGACGGGTGCTACCGAATATTTAGACAAGTGTTTATTGAGTATGCGGGCTACACGCGGTACGTCTTTTTTCGTAATAAATGTGTGTGAAGTACCACCAATGAGACGATGTGGACGTTCGCGTTCTTGTGAAAATTTGGCTTTATTCAGTTTAGGTACATTGAGAAGTCTGTGCCAGTACCGCGTCTTTGCGATGGGTGTGGGTAATTCCGCGACGGCTGTATACACGGCTTGCCATATACCGATCGCATTAGCTCTTCTACGTATTTCAGATATGAGAAGAGGTGCGAGGCGCTTGTTTCGAATCGTATCGTGTACACATAGAAAGTTAATTTGTAGTACGTCGATGACTTTATCGTGTATTCTGTATTTCGAAGGTATACCCGAAATAAAACCGATAAGTTTCCCGCCATTTTTGGTTCGAAGTCCAAGATTCCAATTGGGTTCCGTCGCCCATTCCACAAACTCTTTCGTGTATTCGAGTGAAAAGTGTTCATCTCGTATGTAATGTGCACTCAGTAGATGCGCCGCTTCGTCTATGGAACACGCGGACCATTCATATTCTTCTGGGAGCTCGATGGGGATTTCACTATATGTCCTCGAAGAATCAATTTCACCTATATAGTCACGATGTGAAATTGGCATGGGTTGAGTGTTCCAAAACTCGTGCATTTGTATTAATACATGGGTTGTTTTTAACTTGGCTTAAAGTTTTAACACGAGTATCTATTAGAAAATGTCGCTCGAACAAGATTATACCACCGTACCCGGTCAACTTTATGCCTGTCTATCCGTGGTAGGACCAGAATGCCCACAAAAGAATGACAAGTTTGGTGTGAAGATTCGCGGTGCTTTCAACTCGCGTGATGAAGCTGCGTCTCACGCTAAGCGTCTCCAAAAGGAAGACGCGACATTTGATATTTATGTTGTGGACATGTACAAATGGTTATTGATTCCACCCGACCCTACTGCTATCGAGGACGTGCATTACACGAATGAAAAACTCGAAGCGTTGATGTCCGGGTACAAAGAAAACCAGCAAATGGCGGCAAAGATGTTTGAAGAGCGTAAGCGGGACATGATGGAGTCTGGCACGAATACGTTCATCAAGCCAGGCGACGAAAACTCGAAATACTACACGAAACCAGACGAAAAGCCAATCAGTCACCCAGCCGAAGTATTGGAACGATTGAAGAAGGAAAAGCCGGATGTCGATATGGAACAACTCATTAAGGAAGCGGATGAAATCGTCGCAAATGAAATCGAGGAACGACGATTAAAGCGTGAAGCTGAAGCATCTACGGAAGCAGGAATTACAGTAGCAGAAGACAAGGGTGAAGAAGTGAACTCGAACTAAATAAAAAAATGAGCATATAGTAATTATGTTGACCATCGCACTTAACGTGGTGACCATACTTATCGTGCTATACATATTCGGTTTAAACGTGAGAGACCGTCAGGTCGAAGAGCTTAAACGGAAGATGGAAGAAGAAGATCCATACGTATCAGCGACAGAAGTCGCGGAAGCTGCGTCAAAAGATCCACTGGTTGTGAGTCGTGCGTATTTCTTAGAATCGAGAGATGAACCAACGACAGATTTTAAAGGTTTCTCATCCTGGTCGAAGGATAACTGGTTGCATGGTTTTCCCCATGAAAAAGCCTAATATGAAGGCAACGAAAATGATAGCGTACGCCGTTTTATCGAGTGCCGCAAATATATCAATCTTTTCGGGTTGAAACTGATGATGCATGGGTGGTGGAGGAGGTGGATAGTAGTACATTGGCTCCTGTTCTTGATGTTCTTCCTGTCCACGTTCACTCTCTTTATCCATTATATCTGGGGTATATTCAATGGGATTTCCTATATCACTCTCCATTTATAATTTGGCGAATTATTTTTTTAAGTACATTATTCCTCATTCTCATCCTCATCTTCATACTCACTTTCATCATCTACGATGAATCCGGACAAATTCCCGTTTTCATCGGCGTCTTCCTCGTCATCGGAATCCGACACGGATTCAGAATCGGAGTCATAATCATCTTCATCGAAGTCCTCGTCATCGTCGTCGGTGAAATCATCTTCCACTTCTTCGAAAACTTCGAGTCGTTCTGGTTGTTTGGAAATTCGCCCTGAGCGTGTTCGTGTGGTACTCATTTGTCTATATTGGCATTACATCTTTAAGTCCTTCTATACGTGTTTTCAAATTCGGCATTTATCTTTACTATTAACTCGTGTATCTCGTCGATGACTGACGTGTCACCGGCTGTGTATTCTAATGCTAAATCTTCTAAATTTACTAGACCACGTTCCAGAAGTTTTCTAGAAATATCCTCGTGTGTGCTGTATTCCCTCGCCATGTTTATGTTTGCAAGGAATTCTCTGTATAGAACCTCACTCATTCCGGAATACTTATGGGTCTCTTTTATGAGACCGTCGAGTATGGTTGGAGTTGTACCTCTCTTTACGAGTTTAGATGACATGTATATCACTGCGATGAGAAATGCGAGTGCTAACATCTATAACTTACTTGTTATTTTATCTATAAGAATATGTGCGCGATTTTTGCATTTACACACGCGTTTAATCTCTTTTTTAGATATAGAAAACGTGGATAATTCATCACACTCCTGACACACGTAATCCGAATATACTGTATATTTTTTGATACCTTTCTCTTTTTTGAAGTCACGCACCGTGATATTGTCTCCATGTATCATATATTTTTGGATATAGTTCTTCAGTTCAGTTTTAATTTCATCACCCGGCTTCGGTGGTGGTGGAGCTCTTTTGGGTGGTGGTTTATATTTGACGACTTGAAGTTTATCTACTATTTTAGGTGGTAATTGGTGTTTTCTACCTGAAAAGTCTTTACAAAAACCATAAAAACGCCCACGCATGGTCTCACATCTACAAAAACACTTTTGAAATATAGAATCTCCGAGAATGTAAAACCATACATGGTTCGAACCGTGTGCCCTCTTCGTGTTTTCACAATACCTCGACGTCGTGGCGACGAGATAACTGTTTTTTTCCTTGTATATATTCTTGATCCGCGCGTGCCCTTGACCTTCAAGGTTTTTTCGTATGAATGATTCAATGAGTGCACACGCCTCCGGATCTTTGAGTTCATTCTTGAGCTGCGTGTCCGTGAACGAACCTTCGGTTTTCTTGGACCCCTCTATAATCTTTGGCTCTATATTTTCGAGTCGAAGTGTCGCCATGTACATGATTTCAACCGTTGGTTCGGGAGAGATACGTTCGAACATGGCGAGTGGTCCACATTTATACACGAAAACTGGGAGATATTCACCTTGTGTTTCCTTTCCGTTGTTACACTCACTACACCCCTTTCCACCACACTCCTTATGTGTTACCCACTTGTGTGAGAATGGCATTCTGAACCCACTTCCACGTGTGTTTCTTTCACTGCTCCCATACACAGACAAATCGACTATATCATTCCAATCTTTGGACCCATACACGAGATTGAGTGTACCTATGATATGTTCTCTGAGAGCGATGGCTGAATCTCTATTGACCGGAAAATCTGGCCAATTGATGTGTACACCCGTTTTAATAAAATCACCCACTGGTTTAGGTTTCGCTACAGAGACGAGTGCATTCTTTCCACCATATTTAGACACCTTATCACATATGACTTTACACACGCGCTTAATTTCTTCTATAGTCAAAGGGTCATCATCCTTGTAATCGAGATCCACGAAAAAGTTATATGCGTCGATGGTCTTTTGTTCGACGACATATACTTTCTCATTCGCTTTCACACATTCCACATATTTTTCATAAAAATCGGTCAATCTATCAAACGGCACTGAGAGGACTCCGCCGTCCATGAGCACGTGTGATGGATTGGGGTTCTTTTCAAAGAAGCCATGGCTTTTACACCACTCCCTGAACATACTTACCAATACGTAGTTTTATTCTTTTAATCTTCTTCGACTTCTTCGAAGTTGCGCCACATAGTTCGTCTATAAGAAATGTCTGGATATTCCGGTTCGTCTTCGGAAAGTTTCTTTTTTAATACGAGGAGTTCATACACTTTGTCTTCCCTGTGTTCCTCAATAAAGGCATTCGCTTTATTGGGTGTGTATGAATGTCTATCGACGAGCAGTTCATGTATTTGCATTAAAATGTAGTTCTTAGACTTCATTATTTAATAGCAAAGGATTTTCTATTCAACGATGTAACACATGCGTAAAATTCTGGATTTTCTAGAATATTCTTCATGATTCGTTCCCATTGTTTCTTTACCCTGAACTCTTGGATGGTGTCGAATGACATAAAATCATTTTCGTCGTGTGTGCGTTTGATTGGTTGTTTTTGTATCTTTTTTGCTATTGTTTTTTGTTTTTCATCGTTAAATTTCTTTATGAGTTCAAGTTGTTCTGGTTTCGTGTAATTCACGAAAAATACGAATACGTTATATTCGAGATCAACTGTGGGACTCTCCTTTACTGTAAATTTAAAGTCGGTGTATTCGCCCCGTTTTAAGGAGACCACACCACGAGTCTCTTCTTCAAGTTCTCGGAGGGCACACCGAATAGGATTAAAAATCTCTCTTCGGCGACACCCCCCGGTCACGAATATCCAATCTTTAAAGCGCTTATCTCTGACTGTGAGGAACCTTGGCTTGTCGCCCGTAAATGTTACCGGTATCGCGATTGCTTTATATTTTTTCATTGCGATGTCGCAAGTTATAATCGACCGAGATGTTAATTATCCGCTGAATCGGCAACTCTGTTAACGGGAACGGGTTCTTCGTCGTCGTCTTCGTCGTCATCGTCTTCCTGTTGAAGAACCTGTGGACGTGGTGGTGGTGGAGATTGTTGCGCCTGAACGAGTTTATTACAGAAACCTTTGATGCCTTCGATATCGGATTTCGCTTTCGAGAATTCATTGAACATGTAAGCCGTCGCTGCGATGCAAACGATGATGGCTACGATCGTCATGGTTTCACGATCGAATGACAACATATTTATGTAATAGAAACGTTGAATCTTTTTAAGTAGCTTCCTCGTGATTTATAGGAGCTATGAACTTTTCGAGTGTCCTGGATTTTGGATTGTACGTGAGTACAAAGACAAATGCCAAGAGAAATATATACTTCCAAATCATTTGTTATTAGTGTGTAAATAAATTTAATTCGAGTACATCAAACCACCCATACCGTTTTCGATGCGGAGGATGTTATAGTTCACGGCATACACGTCTTGTCCCGCGGTGAAAGAACCACCGGTAGACACGAGACGCGCGGAATCCAAACGACTGAAGTTGAGCGAACCCGTTGGTTGCAACTTGGAGGTTTCGAGGCAGAATGGGTACAAGAAATAGTTACCCGCATCACCTTCGATGGATGAAGCAGCCGTGTGATAGTACAGAGACGTTTCCGTGTAGTGTGGCACAGTTGGCTTGGAATCCGTGACATCCGTACCGTTAATTTGGAGCTTGATGCTACCAGTGGCGATACCCAAAGCCGTGGCATCAAACACGTTGGACGACGCCAAGAGCTTGATTGGATGGTTGAAGTTGAGTTCTTGCATAGCACTACCAGATGCGATGGACTTTTGGGTTTGGGTGACGACCATGTTTTGTGGCATGGACGCCAAAGTGGTGCGTTCATCAGTGTCCAAGTAGATGTACTGTGCGTGCACTTCATAATCATTCGCCACCGGCGTATTCCACGTGATACGCAACTCCACGTCGTGGTACTGGAGCGCAATCAATGGGAGCGCGGATTGCCAGTTCTCACAGAAAGAGAAACGAAGTGGGTAGAATCGAGTGGTACTCGTAGAAGAGCGGTCTGGACCCTTGCTTGTGTTTTGGGCCATGATGGTTGGTGCGATGTACTGGGAGAAATGGGAAGTTTGATCATCGATGACTTGTCCACCGATCAAAAGTTCAACCTTCTTGATTCTGCTCGCCCATTGCGCCTTGGTGAGCGCGGCTGGGGTACGTTGCGTAATATAGGCGTATCCGAGGAGATCACCCTTGCGTTCGAATCGAACGGTAGAGATACCACCATTGGTTGGGATGCCCTGGAGCACCTGGCGCTCCACAGTTTGGGCAAAGTTCGTGTGACGACGATAGCTCGAGCGGAAGAAGCTGACTTCGGGTTGGCCGACGAGGTGCGCATCTTGGGCACCGACAGCGACGAGTTGGGCAATACCACCAGACATTTTATATATAGTGAGGTTATTTTTTTAACTAGAATCATCTTTACATGAGTGTTCATTGTCATGTAAAGATAACGGGAGGATGAGTCGAACATCCGACTTTCGGGTTATGGGCCCGACACGCTAAACCACTGCGTCACCCCGTTTGCACCAAAGGAGATTTGAACTCCTGACCTCGCGCTTACTAAACGCGCGCTCTACCCCTGAGCTATTGGTGCTTGGTCTCCGTCTCGGGGTTTCGATCCCCGTACTTTGAGGTTAACAGCCTCACACTCTTCCGATTGAGTTAAGACGGAATGATCCGACCTAGGTGATTCGAACACCTGACCCATGGAGGGTTATATCATACTACTACAATCCATTGCTCTTCCAACTGAGCTAAGGTCGGATAAAGCTCCCACCTGGACTCGAACCAGGGTTATTGGATTCAAAGTCCAAGGTGATAACCACTACACTATGGGAGCTATATGGTTATTACCCTCTTTTTCTTTAACCTCGTTTACATATTTAAAATGATACATGACTAATGAAAATATACCCGCTGATACATTTGTGATCGTCATGGGAACGATGTTATTATGTATGGAATAGACAAGCGCGAGTACACTCGCGAGGAGATTCAAAT
>Ga0222715_10000167_pt1 | contig 66749 bp, 61 predicted proteins | sample C33_9DmetaG_FD_165056 | JGI IMG/M metagenome (GOLD analysis project Ga0222715, IMG submission 165056) | Estuarine water microbial communities from San Francisco Bay, California, United States - C33_9D | ecosystem: Environmental > Aquatic > Marine > Unclassified | place: USA: California...
TACATGCGCGCCATGGCGCAGCAACTCGCGCTCGGGCGCCAGTGTCTAGTCCTTATTCCTGAAATCGGACTCACCCCGCAAACCATCGCTCGTTTCACCCAGCGTTTTAGCTGCCCCGTGGTTGCTGTGCATTCGGGGCTGAATGAAAGCGAGCGCCTGAGCGCCTGGGCGCGTGCTCGGGATGGCAGCGCAGGCGTGATTATTGGGACACGCTCGGCGTTGTTCACCCCGCTCGCGGTGCCGGGCCTCATCATCTTAGATGAAGAACATGACCCGTCTTTCAAGCAGCAAGACGGCTTTCGCTACTCTGCTCGCGACCTAGCAGTCATGCGTGCACATGCCGAAGGCATGCCGATAGTGCTTGGGTCAGCAACGCCAAGTCTTGAGACATTGCAAAACGCAAAAGCGGGGAAATTCGTCCATCTGCACCTGCCTCATTCGACGGCGGCATTACCGCGCGCGGCGATAGAGCTCATCGACGTGGCCGAAAGGCCCTTACAAGAAGGGTTTTCAGAAGCAGCACTTGCACGACTTCGGCAACATCTGGACAACGGCAATCAATGCCTCGTCTTTATCAATCGCCGCGGCTATGCGCCCGTGCTCAACTGCACCACCTGCGGCTGGAGCTCCGAGTGCGACGACTGCATTGCGCAAATGACGGTCCACCGCACTCCTCCGCGTTTGCGCTGCCATCACTGCGGCGTAAGCATTGCGCTGCCGCGCACCTGCCCCCACTGTAAATCGGCGACGCTCGATACAGTGGGCTTGGGAACCCAGAAGGCAGAGAGCTTCCTTGAGCGCCAGTTCCCCAAAACGCCCGTCATTCGCGTCGATCGAGACTCCACTCGCGGCAAAGAAGGGTTGAGTAAGGCACTCGCGCGGGTCGAAAGCGGTGAGCCCTGCATTCTGCTCGGCACGCAAATGCTCGCCAAAGGGCATCATTTCCCAAACATTACCCTCGTTGTCATCCTCGAAGCCGATGGGGGCCTATTTAGCGCCGACTTCCGTGGTCAGGAGCAAATGGCGCAGCTGGTGACTCAGGTCGCGGGTCGAGCCGGCCGCGCCAAGCGCGCGGGAGAAGTGTTGCTGCAAACCAAACACGCGGCCCATGAAACGCTTCAGGCATTGAGCAATGAGAGCTATGCGCAGTTCTCTCAGCGCCAGCTCGATCAGCGTCTGCTCGCCTCGCTTCCGCCCTTTGCGCATCTCGCTCTTCTACGCTTCGACGACACTGATCCAGCTGCGGCACTCGGTTTCGCAGAAACCGCCGCACAGCTAAGCGTGCAGCTATCAGAAGATCCACGCCTTGCCGTAGACCTTCTTGGGCCAATGCCTGCGCCGATGGAAAAACGCGCAGGACGTTTTCGCGTACAATTGCAGCTCAAGAGCGAGCGCCGCGGTCAGCTGCAGGATCACCTCAAACACTTGATCGCTAACCTTGACCAGGTCAAAACACCGCCGCGCTTAAGATGGAGCGTCGATGTTGACCCGCAAGACATGATCTAGGGCACGAGCGCTTGAGCACGGCAACGCTGGGAGCTCGCCCTCTAGGTGCGCGCTAAAAGACCGATAACGAGACAGTAACCGCAAGAGCCCGAAAAACATGACGCAAGACTTTGCCAAAATCAGACCCGAGCCTTTGCTCGAGCGAAAGGCCGTGCAAGCACCGCCCAGTTGGTCGCTGCTCGTCTCTGGCGTCGCCATTGGTATCGTCGTCGGTATTCTGGGCTGTGTTTTGTTCTACCTTTCGGGCGCCGTGCCGCCCATTCCAACGACAAACTCGCTCGCGGCAAACTCCTCGACCCAAACCGAACAGAGCGCCGCGATTAGCCGCGCAGCGATTGTTCCTGAGGTAGCCGACATAGCCGAGATGGAGCCTATTGAGGCTAAACCTGAACTCACGATGGACTTCTACACTGCCCTGCCCGACTATCAGGTCGTGGTCCCCGACACGCAGGTCGAACTCACAGAGCAGCAGCGCACGCGCGCCGCTGCCCCAGAACAGCAGTTTGCGACGGGCTATCTACTCCAGTCTGGCGCATTTCAGCAACGCGCCCTCGCCACGGCGGAGGTAGCGCATCAGCAATCCCTCGGTATCGATGTCTTTATCACAGAAGAGACCCTCCCTGGCCGTACTCTGTTCCTAGTGCAATCGGGCCCCTATATGACAAGCACGAGCCTCGCCGCTGCCGAAGCGACATTGCGCAACAACAATATTTCGAGTCTTCGATTGAGCGTAGAGCAGTCCGCGACAAGACGTTAATCTGGGTCGAGCTGACTGACCTTGGCCGCGCAAGTTTTTGCATAAGATTCCCACCCTAGGATTGATTTTCGCCCGTACAGCCCCATCTCTGACATTTCAATCTACGCTAAGCCTATCACCGCGCTTCTTACCGGAGCGAAGGTGTCGCAGCGAAGTCTTGAGCCCTTGGTCTTCGCAGCAAGAATTGAGATCGGCATCACAGGTATTAGACTCAAACCTAGTCTGATGCGTTAACTGGCGACTCGTCGCTGCAGTTTGGAGAGTTAACTTGGAACAGTATGATGGCACCACGATAGTCTCGGTCCGCCGAGGTAATAAAGTTGTAGTCGGCGGGGATGGACAAGTCTCGCAGGGCAATACGGTAATGAAGGGCAACGCGCGCAAAGTGCGAAGACTCTACAGAGACCAAGTGATCGCGGGCTTTGCCGGCGGCACGGCAGATGCCTTTACTCTGTTCGAACGCTTCGAAGAACAGCTAGAAAAGCATCACGGCAAGCTTGTCCGTGCCTCAGTCGAGCTCGCTAAGCTGTGGCGAACTGAACGCTCGCTACGCCGCCTCGAAGCGCTGCTTATTGTTGCCGACAAAGACGCCTCGTTAATCATTACCGGCAACGGCGACGTTATCGAGCCAGAGGAAGGCATTATGGCCATAGGCTCCGGCGGCACTTTCGCCATGGCCGCAGCGCGCGCCTTGCTCCACAACACTGATCTCGATGCCGAAGACATCGTCCGCAAAAGTCTCACCATAGCCGCTGATATCTGCGTGTATACCAACCACAACCATACAATCGAAGAACTAGAGTTTTAATCATGACTACCGACTTAGCGACATCGACAACCTCTGACATGTCAGAGGATTCACACGGCCTTGGCGCATCAGTAATGACCCCACGGGAAATCACTTCCGAACTCGACAAACACATCGTTGGCCAGGCAAGCGCAAAGCGCGCGGTTGCCATCGCGCTGCGAAACCGCTGGCGTCGTATGAACTTGAGCGAAGAGCTTCGTCATGAAGTAACGCCAAAAAACATTTTAATGATTGGGCCGACTGGCGTCGGCAAAACTGAGATCGCACGCCGCTTGGCAAAACTCGCCCAAGCCCCTTTTATAAAAGTCGAAGCGACTAAATTTACCGAAGTCGGTTATGTCGGACGCGACGTCGAATCGATCATCCGCGACCTCGTTGATAGCGCAGTTAAAATGCAGCGCGAAGGCGAAATGCGAAAAGTGCAGAGCCTCGCAGCCGATCGCGCGGAGGATCGCATTCTCGACATCCTCGTGCCCCGAGCAAGCGGCAGTAATGAAGCGGCAAGTGATTCAAGTGCCCGCCAAGTCTTCCGCAAAAAACTCCGGCAAGGAGAGCTCGACGAGAAAGAAATTGAAATAGCAATCGCCGACACACCCGTCGGCGTCGATATTATGGCTCCTCCAGGCCTAGAGGACATGACGAGCCAGCTAAAAGACATGTTCTCGTCTATGCAAAATTCGAAGAAGCGCTCGCGTAAATTGCCTATTAAGGTCGCGCTCAAAGCACTGAAAGAAGAAGAGGCGGCGAAATTAATTAATGACGAAGAAATAAAAGCCAGCGCCGTCGAACTCGCTGAGCAAACGGGTATCGTCTTCATCGACGAAATAGACAAGGTCGCGAACCGCAATGACCAGGGCGGCGCAGGCGTATCTCGCGAGGGTGTCCAGCGCGATCTCCTTCCGCTTATCGAAGGCTCTACTGTTAGCACCAAATACGGCAGCGTAAAGACAGACCATATCCTATTTATCGCCTCTGGTGCGTTCCACCTCAGCAAGCCCTCCGACCTTATTCCTGAATTACAAGGTCGCCTGCCGATACGCGTCGAGCTAGAGGCGCTCTCTGCCAATGATTTCGAACGCATCCTCGCCGAGCCTAATGCCTCGCTTACCGAGCAGTATCAGGCACTACTCGCGACGGAGGGGCTCGACCTAGAATTCACAGAAGACGGCATCCGCACTATCGCCGAAACCGCTTGGCAGGTAAACGAGCGAACAGAAAATATTGGCGCGCGTCGCCTGCACACCGTCATGGAGCGATTGTTAGAGGAAACCTCTTTCGCCGCGTCGGACCTAGCCGTCGGCAAGGGACGTGTCGTGGTTGACCGAGAATTCGTCTTAGGACAGCTAGATGAGCTCGCCAAAGACGAAGACCTAAGCCGCTATATCCTCTAATTTAAGGTGGCATAGCTCCTACCCGAAGATGCAACGAGGACCGCAAAGGTGACACCAACGACGATAAAATTGCACAAAAAATCCAAGGTTCTCGAGCTTGGCTACGCCGATGGCACGACTTATCAACTCGAAGCTGAACTTCTGCGCGTGTATTCGCCGTCCGCTGAAGTGCGCGGCCATGGCGTGGGCCAAGAAATTTTGCAGGTTGGTAAACGCTATGTCGGGATAAGCGCCATCGAGGCGGTAGGGAATTACGCCATCAGGCCCACGTTCGACGATGGACACAATTCGGGAATTTTCAGCTGGGAGACGCTCTTCGATCTGGCTACCAATCAGGCCGCCCGCTGGGCAGACTACGCCGCGCGCATCGACGCTGCGGGCGCAAGTCGCGAGCCTTTGCCCGCCGACACTCAGGTAATCAAGTTCATCCCTTCCCCGTAGCAGATGACTAGCGGATGATTACCACCCGCGAAAGGTTTAGAATGCTCGCATTGATCGAGCAGGTCACTACTATTCGCCACGAGAAAAGAGACGCCCATGAACGAGAATAACTCGGCATCTGAAACCACCCACTTCGGTTACGAGACCGTGCCCGTTGCCGAGAAAGAGCAGCGCGTCGGGCAAGTATTCCGCTCAGTCGCTCAGCGCTACGACATCATGAATGACTTGATGTCGCTCGGCACGCATCGCCTGATGAAGCGTTTCACAATCGAACTCAGTGGGCTCCGTAAAGGGCACAGGGTGTTAGACCTCGCCGGCGGTACAGGCGATTTCAGCCTGCGCTTCTCGCCGATCGTTGGCGCTGAGGGGCAGGTAGTGCTCGCCGATATCAATGAGGCCATGCTCGCTGTGGGCCGTGACCGAATTATCGACAAAGGCGCGAACTACAATGTCGACGTCGCGCAGGTCAATGCCGAGGCGCTCCCGTTTGCAGACGACACCTTTGACTGCATTACCATCGCTTACGGCCTTCGCAATGTCACAGACAAAGACGCCGCACTGCGCTCAATGCTCAGAGTGCTCAAACCCGGCGGCCGTGTGCTGGTCCTCGAATTCTCCAAACCCCAGAATGAAATCGTGCGCAAAGGCTATGATGCGTTTTCGAAGCTTTGGCCTCTCGCGGGCAAAGTAATCGCCAATGATTCCGCCAGCTATCAATACCTCGTCGAATCTATTCGCATGCATCCCGATCAAGAGACTCTGCTCGCAATGATGCAGGAGGCAGGCCTCGTCGACTGCAAATACCACAATTTGATGAACGGCGTCTGCGCTATTCACGTCGGGTTCAAAGCGGCGTAAGCCGCTTCAAACGCCATGAGCCTGATCGGTACCCTCGCCCTTGCGCCCCTCGAGCTTGTATTAAATAGGCTTATCGCGCACGACCCCCACACTGCCCGACGAGTGGAAGCGTTCGATGGCAAATGCATTGAAGTCGTAGTCGATTTCGCTACGCGCTCTGCGGCTAGCTCGAAGCCCGGATCAAGCACCGATCTCTCCTCAGATAGCGCAGTCAGCAGTGCGAGCGTCTGCGCCGTGTTTCGCGGCCAAACCATAAAACTCAATCTCGCGAGCAGTAGCGCACTGATACAAACCCCTGATGCGGTGCTAAGGGGCAGCGCCTCGGCACTCATTGACCTGCTCCTCCAGCCCGCGCACCGACGCGCTCTGTCAAACCCTGCGCTGACCGTAAGTGGCGATGCGAATTTAATTCAGGCGCTTTACCATTTTATCTCCAGCCTCGACCTGCGGTGGGGTGATTACCTCGCGCCATTTATAGGAAATGTTGCGAGTAACGAAATTGACCGAATTCGCAAAGAGGCGAACGACTGGGGACAGGAAACCCGCACCGCACTGACCGACACGGTCGATGACTACCTCGTCGAAGAGGCGAAGCTCGTTCCTGCCCGTTTTGAAGTGCGAGAATTACGGGATGGAATAGACGCTCTGCGCCTGCGCATCGATAGACTCGAGGCGCGGATTCGCTCGGCTGAGGGCGCATAGCAACACCCATTCGACATTGAGCGCTCGATCACCCCAATTGTTCGCACCTCTCTTCGGTGCTATCTTTACGCGCTCTCAACCCATTCACTCTGATTTTGCTTTTTAAATCACAAAGACAGCGCCAAGGCGCGAAGCCATCGTGTCCTCAATCACTCGCCTACATAAGATACTCAGTGTCGCCGCGAAATACGGTCTAGAGGACTTTTTGCCCGCGAGTCGCTCGCGCGCAATGTGCAAAATTGCGCTACTCCCCTACCGCTTGCTTGGTCTGTTTTCTAGTCAGCGCAGCGGTGACCGCAACATGCGGTTGCGACTGGCACTTGAGGAACTGGGGCCCATTTACATTAAGCTTGGACAGCTAGTGTCCACTCGCCGCGACTTTCTTGATCCCGAGCTCGCCGATGAACTGCAGGCGCTGCAGGATAATGTGCCGCCGTTCCCCATGCCCCCCATCGAGACTGTTGTCGCAGCCGCTCTCGGCGCCCCCGCCGAGGAGTTCTTCAAAAGCATCGATAGCGAGCCTCTCGCATCGGCCTCAATTGCACAGGTATACGGCGCGTCACTGCTGGACGGCAGTGATGTGATCATTAAAGTTGTAAGGCCTGGCATCGAGGACGTAGTTAAGGCCGATATCCGCTTGCTGAAACGTCTGGCAAGTCTTATCGAAGGCGCCTCACAGCTTGGTCGGCGCCTGCGTCCAATCGAGGTTATCGCAGACTATGAAAAAATTATTCTCGACGAGCTGAACCTCCAATCCGAAGCCGCGAACACCACCCAGCTTAGGCGCAATTTCGACGGTTCGACAGAGCTTTACGTGCCAAAAATCTATTGGGAATACACGCGCTCTAGACTCTTGGTGATGGAGCGAATCGACGGCATTCCTGTCGCGAACATCGACGATCTGAATGCGCGAGGCATTAATCTAAAGCATCTAGCAGAGACGGGTGTAAACATCTTTTTTACGCAGGTTTTCGAGCATAATTTTTTCCATGCCGATATGCACCCCGGCAATATTTTTGTAGCTAAAACCAACAACTCGATGCCCAAGTATATTGCGATTGATTGCGCGATTATCGGCTCGCTCACCGACAGTGACCAAGACTATCTGGCGAAAAATTTGCTCGCGATCTTTAAGCAAGACTATCGCCGCGTCGCCGAGTTACATGTTGCCTGTGGCTGGGTGCCGCCGACAACCCGCGTTCACGAATTCGAGTCCGCCATCCGCTCAGTGTGCGAACCGATTTTTGAAAAGCCCCTGAGTGAAATAAGTTTCGGCCAGATCCTTGTGCAGCTTTTTGCGACCGCGGGCCGCTTCGACATGCAGGTGCAGCCTTCTCTGGTATTGCTGCAGAAGACGCTGCTCAATGTCGAGGGGCTCGGCCGCCAGCTGTATCCACAGCTAGACCTCTGGCAGACTGCCCTACCCTTTTTGGAGCGATGGAACGCCAAGCGTCTCAGTCCAATGACACTTCTGCGCAGATTAAAAGACAATCTGCCAGAGTTACTCGAGGAGTTACCCAACTTACCTCAGCTTCTCGCCAGCGCCGGCTCACAGGGAAAGCAGCTGGCGGCAATAAACTCGACTCTGCGCGAGCAACAGGAGAAAGATGCGTTGCGCCGCGCGCGAGCGCGTCGTAGTGATCGCCTGCTCGCTGCGCTGATTGCAGCGGCCGCTCTTGCGAGCACTATCCCCGCCGCTCGCGAGGCAGTATCGACCGCGCCTTCGTTACCGTTACTCGGCGCCGTCCTTGTGGTCGCGTTTTTGTGTTTTAGACGCTGACAGAGGATACTAGCGCCATGGCTCCGTTTATCGATCAGATCCGCTTTGGCCCCGATGGGCTTATTCCCATCGTTACGCAAGACGCCGAGACCGGCGAACTGCTGATGGTCGCGTGGGCGAATGCCGAGGCAGTTGCGGCAACGGCGGCGGAAGGTCGCGCAGTCTATTGGTCGCGATCGCGCGGCAAACTCTGGCGTAAAGGCGAAGAGTCTGGCAATGTTCAGCGCCTAGTCGAAATGCGTCTCGACTGCGATGCAGACGTGCTATGTTATCGCGTGGAACAGCTTGGCGATATTGCCTGTCACACTGGTCGCCGGAGCTGCTTCTATCGGCGTTTGGAGGGCGACGCATGGCAAACTGTCGAGCCCATCCTGAAAGACCCACAACAGATGTACAAGAAATAGCCGGAATTGTGTATGAGCGATGTATTAGATCAGTTGGCTGAAACACTCGAACAGCGCAAGCAAGCCAGCCCAGAGAGCTCTTATGTGTCGAGCCTGCACCATAAAGGCCTCAACAAAATTTTGGAAAAAGTCGGTGAAGAGGCAACGGAGACAATCCTTGCAGCCAAGGATTTAGGTGCAGACCGCGAGTCGCCAGCGCTTAAAAAAGACCTCGTCTGCGAAACTGCAGACCTATGGTTTCACTCACTCGTCATGCTAAGTCATCTCGGCCTAAGCCACGATGAGGTGTTGGAGGAGTTGAGGAAACGCTTTACACTATCGGGACTGGCCGAAAAGGCCTCCCGAACATCTAAACCTGGGTAGCTCGCTTTATCGCTCTTGGCCTCAACTAGACTCTGGCTTAAGAGCTGAGTAGCGACCGCCCCTGAGGAGAACAACATGGCCATCGGACCAATGCAATTAGTCATCGTATTGCTTATCGTAATACTCCTTTTTGGCACGAAAAAGATCGCGAGCCTGGGAAGTGATCTTGGCGGAGCGCTCAAAGGATTCAAGAAAGCTGTCAAGGATGATGATGAACAGCCTCCTGCCGTTCAGGAAAAAGTCGCTGCAGACGAGACCAAAGAAGAAACCAAATAGCGATTTACTGACCAGCGACGTGATTAGTCACCGCGCTGGAAGCATTACCCCGCTGCACGACAGTCGTCGTGCATCTTTACATGCTTGCTAGGCTTCTTGGCACTCAACGATGTTTAATATTTCACCTATGGAACTCATGCTTGTCTTTGTCGTGGCGCTGCTTGTCATCGGCCCAGACAAATTGCCGGGCGCCGTGCGTACGGGGAGCCTATGGCTTGGCCGCTTCCGCCGCAGCTACAACAAGGTGAAATCAGAAATCGAGCGCGAGCTCAACACCGATGAGATTAAACGTCAGCTCCATAATGAGGCGGTGCTCGAGGAAATAGAGCAGGCAAAAGCCCATGTCAAAAAGATCGCAGATGAGACGAAAGTCTCTGTCGACTCGCTTGTCACCAGTACCACTTTCGACCCCGGCGCATCGAGCGCAACCGAGTCGCAGCTGGTCAATGATCTGGAACGAAATTCAATAGCACCAGAAAAATCGACTGCGCCCGGCATGACCTCGACCGCCCAAGTTCAATCGAACACCGATGGCGACACCCAGCAGGAAAACGAGGAAACGCCGGCGGCGACTGCAAGCCCTCGTAAAAAACCAAGCTATGGCAAGGGGGTGAATCCTAAGCTCGCGCAAACTCAAGAGTCGCCAACCGCTCGCGATCAGGCGGAGTAAACGATGTCGTCAGCAGAGCAGGCACAGGAACTCACCCTAATTGATCACTTGGTCGAACTCCGCGACCGGCTGCTTAAATGCCTAGCTGCCGTAGTCATCTGCTTTATCGCGCTATTCGCCTTCTCGGCCGATATCTACAGCTATGTCGCCGAGCCCCTCGTCAGCGCGCTGCCCGAAAACACGAGCATGATCGCGATCGATCCGACGTCGCCGTTTTTCGCGCCGTTTAAACTTACGTTCTATGTGGCGTTCTTGCTAGCCGCCCCCTATATCCTCTTTCAGCTCTGGTCGTTCATTGCTCCGGGGCTCTATAAAAATGAGAAGGCAATCGCCATACCCCTGTTTATTTCTAGCGTTGTCCTTTTCTACGGCGGCATAGCTTTTGCACGCTATCTGCTCTTCGGCGTCGTCTTTGCATTTTTTGTTGCGGTGGCGCCAGAAGGCATCCAAGTGGCACCGGACATCAATAGTTTCCTAAGCTTCGCGCTGACTATTTTTCTGGCATTCGGTATAACGTTCGAAATACCTGTCGCGGTGTTTTTGCTGATTTGGGCAGGCATAATGGAGCCCGAAGATCTTGCTTCGAAACGTCCGTATATCATCGTTGGCTGTTTCGTTGTGGCGATGCTAATCACGCCACCCGATCCCTTCACGCAGTCAATGCTCGCGATTCCAATGTGGGGACTCTTCGAGGTGGGAGTTCTGGCTGGCCGGCTAGCGCGCAGACGCGAAGTTAAAACCTAAGCGCGAAGTATAAACGTGACAGGCCCATCGTTGAGCAGAGAAATCTGCATGTCGGCACCAAATAGGCCGCTCTCGGTTTTGCTATGACGCTGTCGCGCCAGACTCACCATTGTCTCAAATAGCGGCTGCGCTAGCGCGGGCGGCATCGCACTCGAAAAACCCGGTCTCAATCCCTTTTGAGTATCTGCCGCCAAGGTAAACTGCGAAACCAGCAAGACCCCTCCGTCGATGTCCTTAACACTCAAATTCATCTTGCCTTCGCTGTCCGAGAATACTCGATAGGCGTAAAGTTTATCGAGCATTCTAGCGAGGGTAACCTCGGTATCCTCTTTCTCGATACCGACGAGTGCAAGCAGACCCTGACCGATTTCGGCATGCAGCGCCCCCTCGATATGCAACTGACTCGAACGAACCCTTTGAATCAAACAGATCATGCTCGGCAACTCACTCTGGCAATCATGGCTTAACTCGCATCGTTAAGGCGTTTGACCATAGCTTGAGTCGCACGCACGAGCGCATCAATAGTGCCCGGCTCCGACGCAGAGTGGCCAGATTCTCGGACGATCTGGAGCTCCGACGTTGGCCAATGCTTGTGTAATTCTGTTGCGTTATCTAATGGGCAAACCATGTCGTAGCGGCCGTGGACGAGGACCGCGGGGATATTCTGAATAGGAACCATATTCCGCAGAATCTGATTCTCGCTTACGAACCCTTTATTCAAAAAATAGTGTGTTTCGATACGTGCTAGCGCGATTGCATTATGCGGCTTCGTAAATTTAGAAAGTGTTTCGGCACTCGGTCGCAGCTTGGAACAATTTGCCTCCCAAGCCGACCAATGTTTTGCTGCCGACATGCGCGCAAGCTCATCTCCACCGAGCAGCCGTCGATTGTAGGCCTCGAGCAAATCACCGCGCTCGTCCTGCGGAATGTGGTTTACGAAGGCGTCCCATGCATCGGGAAAGACTCGCGAGGCTCCCTCTTTATAGAGCCAATCCAAATCACGTTGCCGGCAAAGAAAAATGCCTCGCAGAATCATCGCCTGTACACGCGTTGGATACGCTTGAGCATAGAGCAGACTTAGCGTAGAACCCCAAGAGCCACCAAAGAGAACCCATTTCTCAACGTCCAGAAATTCCCGGATCGCCTCAATGTCGGAGATCAGTGCTTGCGTTGTGTTGTCGGCGAGCTCGCCATGTGGAGTCGAACGACCGCAGCCCCGCTGATCAAACGTGACTATTCGGTAATGCTCTGGATCATAGAATCGTCGCGAACTCGCATCACACGCGCCGCCCGGCCCTCCGTGAACAAAAAGCACAGGGATGCCGTCAGCATTTCCTGCTTCGTCGACATAGAGTGTATGAATGTCGGACACACGCAGCTCGTGTCGAGCATAGGGCTTAATTTCGGGAAAGAGGACTTGCATGCGATAACCTTTGAATAGGAATAATTTCGAGCCTATGCCCGCAAACCGGTTAGCACAGACACTGTTAGTCTATGCCACTCGGCCATTCCTCGCAAAGCGCCTGCTCGCAAACAAACGCCTTGCTATCGGTAAGTCGGACTAGCCTCGCGCTGCGCTGCCTCGGCTATGCCGCTTGCGCTCGTTCTCGGTAAGGTAGCGCTTACGCAGTCGAATGTTCGCAGGCGTGACTTCAACCAATTCATCGTCGGCGATAAATTCCATCGCCTGTTCGAGCGTATGTCGAACCGGAGGCGTGAGCACAATGTTTTCATCGGTGCCCGAGGCGCGAACGTTGGTTAGCTGTTTGCCCTTAGTCGGATTGACGGCGAGATCATTTTCACGGCTGTGTAGTCCGATAATCATACCTTCGTAAACTTCGACATTCGGTTGCACGAAGAGCTTGCCGCGCTCCTGTAAATTAAACAGACTGAAGCCGAGTGTCTTGCCGCGAACCATTGACACGAGTACGCCGCGGGAACGCGCAGCGAGTTCGATATCTTTGTACTCATCGTAATGACTAAACACGTGAGTCATAAGGCCTGAGCCCGACGTCAGCGAGAGAAACTGAGAGCGGAAGCCGATCAGACCGCGGGTAGGCACGAGGAATTGAAGCCGCACTCTGCCCTTGCCGTCTGGCATCATGTCCTGCATTTCAGCGCGACGATTGCCCAACTCTTCCATCACCGCCCCTTGATGCTGGTCATCGCAATCGATAACGAGTGACTCATAGGGCTCGCTTAGCACGCCGTCGATTTCTTGGATGATGACTTCGGGACGAGAGACCGCAAGTTCAAACCCCTCGCGGCGCATGGTTTCGATAAGCACCGACAAATGAAGCTCACCGCGTCCTGACACTTTATATTTGTCGGGCGTATCGCCGGGTTCGACGCGCAGCGCAACATTAAATAGCAGCTCGCGGTCGAGGCGGTCTTTGATATTTCGCGTGGTAACAAACTTACCCTCGAGGCCCGCAAATGGCGAATCGTTGACTTGGAAGGTCATGCTGATTGTCGGCTCATCTACCGACAGCGGCGTCATCGCCTCAACTTTTTCGGGATCGCAAATTGTGTCGGAAATATTGAGCTTATCGATGCCAGAGATACAAATAATCTCACCGGCCGTTGCTTCATCTACATCGATGCGCTCGAGGCCGAGGTGACTCTTTACCTGCAGAATTTTACCCTTGCGCTGCTTACCTTCAACATCGACGATGATAACCTGCTGATTGGTTCGCGCAGTCCCGCGCGTGACTCGACCAATGCCGATTACTCCGACATAGCTGTTGTAGTCGAGCGCCGAAATTTGCATCTGCAGCGGCGCGTCAATCTCGACATCGGGGTGCGGCACCTTTTCGACGATTTCTTTGAATAGCGGCTCCATATCGGGCGCCATCGCCTCGACGTCGAGTCCCGCGATACCTTCGAGTGCCGACGCGTAGATGATCGGAAAGTCTAGCTGCTCGTCGGTCGCGCCAAGCTTGTCAAAAAGATCGAACACCTCGTTTACCACCCAATCGGGGCGTGCGCCGTCGCGATCGACTTTGTTGATGACGACGATTGGGTTGAGGCCTTGGTCGAAAGCCTTCTGCGTAACGAAGCGCGTCTGTGGCATCGGGCCGTCGACTGCGTCGACGAGAAGTAGAACGCTGTCGACCATCGATAACACACGCTCTACCTCGCCTCCGAAGTCGGCGTGTCCCGGTGTATCGACGATATTAATTCGATAGCCATTCCAGCTGATTGCAGTGTTTTTCGCGAGGATCGTTATCCCACGTTCCTTCTCTTGGTCGTTCGAGTCCATGACTCTCTCGACGTTACCGCCTCGCGACTCAAGCGTACCCGATTGCTGAAGCATCTTGTCGACTAGGGTGGTCTTACCATGGTCGACGTGGGCGATAATGGCGATATTGCGAATCTTTTCAATCACGATGAATGACACTCACTTTTTGCCGCTCAAAGTCACTACTCGCACGCGGCGCTTGGTGAACGCGCACGGATCGAGGGACGGGTGAAGCGGCTAATTACTATGAAAAGGTGGAGCAAGAGGGCTCGCCGTCTCTGACAGGGCGCAATCAATCTTGCCGCACACGAATACACGCTAAGACGGACAATTACTTGAGGCCCGCGGCGCGAGGCGGCGAGTATACACGAGACTTGGGTTAAAGATTAGCTACAAAATCATGAATTTCGAGGAGAATACCGCGCGTTGGACACGCGCATTAAAAGGGCAATTGCCTAGCCTAATTAACGGGGAGCCACCTCTCTCGGATGAAAATGCACTAAATTGGCGCATGTTTGAAATACACGCTCTTTTTTAGTGCATAATTGGCGAAAATCTAGCCAATGTTAGCGCTGACTGAGAATACTAACGGAAGCTCATCAAATCCAAGCCTTCAAAATGCCCCATTATATTGCGCATTTCAGCCTTCTTATCGTAGATCTCGGCCCAACTCTTTGCAGTCGAAGAGGTAATGGCATATATTTTGCTCCCTCTTGCCTATGCAGCGAAGGTCCGCGCGATCAACACACCGCCAACCCTCCTCAGAGAAAGACCCACAAGGGTAAAACGATTTACCAAACAACAGTTAAAGCAGTCGAATGCGATTAGGAGAATCGAACCGTATGAAATCTAAACTCGAATATATCTGGCTTGACGGAACAGAGCCAACTCAATGCCTGCGCAGCAAAACAATGGTTCGCAACGACTTTGGCGGCACAGTAGAAGAATGCCCAGTTTGGTCATTCGACGGCAGCTCGACGAATCAGGCTACAGGCGACGACTCAGACTGTCTGCTAAAGCCAGTTGCAATCTTTCCGGATCCTGATCGCGCAAGCGCTTACCTCGTCATGTGCGAAGTGCTCAATGCCGACGGCACGCCACACCCAACTAATGGCCGTGCGACGATTCTAGATGAGGATGAAGATTTCTGGTTTGGCTTCGAGCAAGAATATTTCCTTTGGGATCTTAAAACTGAGTTACCGCCGGGCTTCCCGAAAGGCGGCTACCCCGCGCCTCAGGGCCCTTATTACTGCTCGGTTGGCGCGCGCAACGCATTCGGTCGCGAACTTATCGAAGAGCACATGGACATCTGTCTCGAAGCCGGCCTCAACCTAGAGGGCATTAACGCTGAAGTAGCGCCAGGCCAGTGGGAATTCCAAATCTTCGCCAAAGGCGCAAAGAGAGCTGGAGACGAAATTTGGATTGCGCGCTATCTACTCGAGCGCACGGCCGAAAGCTATGGCATGGCAATCGACTACGAGCCTAAGCCACTCGGCAAGTTCGCCGACTGGAACGGCTCGGGTATGCACGCCAACTTCTCTAACGGCGCAATGCGCGAACTCGGTGACGAGACTATCTTCACCAAAATCTGCGAAGAGTTTGGCAAGCACATCGATCGCCACATGAGCGTTTACGGCGCGAATAACGATCAGCGCCTGACTGGTCTTCACGAAACTCAGTCTATTGACGAGTACAGCTACGGCGTGTCCGACCGCGGCGCATCGATCCGTATTCCGATCGGTACGGTACAGGACGGCTGGAAGGGTCGCCTAGAGGACCGTCGCACGGCCTCTAACGCAGATCCTTACAAGGTCGCCGCTGCAATCATTAAGACCACGAAGGAAGCGCTTGCCTAGGTAAGCTCTGCCCTAAAGTGACGAAAAGCCCAGTGACTCACTGGGCTTTTTTTTGCCTCGAGAATTGTCATGCGCACCATTTTAGTGCATTTTGTTCTAGCGCCCTCTGCGACCGCTTTCGGTCAGTCGCGTACGGTTCACCCAGACGTCCCGAAACAAGGCGCCTGACAGACAACCAAACGCGCAGGCTCTTTAAACAGAGGTGGTTCAGAAATTGCATAGCCAAAGGGGACTCTCGAGACCTAGTGATGACAATAGATAGTATTCACAGAAAACTACTCGATCAGCTGAAGACGGCTGTGCTTTTGCTCGACCGCAATCTTAAGCTGCAGTATCTAAATCTGGCCGCGGAGCAGCTTCTCGAGGTCAGCGGCCGCAAAGCAATTGGACTTACTCTAGACCAGCTCTTCATCGCCGCCGGCACCGATCTGGCCGAAATTCATTCCGCGCTGAAAGCGAATTCGAGTTTCACCAAGCGCGAGGCATCGCTGATGCTAAGCCAGGGTAAGAAGATTGAGATCGACTATACGGTAAATACGTTTGACGATAAGCAGGGTAGACAGGCACTCGTTGAAATTCATTCGCTTGAGCATGCCTATCGAATCAATCGCGAAGAAACGCTTAACTCAGCCCACACGACAACTCGCGAACTCGTCCGCGGACTCGCTCACGAGATAAAAAATCCCCTCGGAGGTATCAGAGGCGCTGCTCAACTGTTGGCCGACGAACTGCCTAACCAAGAACTCAGCGACTACACTAACGTAATAATTGAAGAGGCTGACCGTCTTCGTAATCTGGTGGACAGACTTGTCGGCCTCAGAAAGCAGCCAGAGCTTGCGCCGACCAATATCCACGAGGTGCTCGAACGCGTGCATAGCCTGATTGAGGCGGAGATCGCGGGCAATGCAATACAGCTAGTACGCGACTACGACCCCTCGATACCACCCCTTCCCGCCGACGCCGAACAACTCATTCAGGCAACCCTCAATATCGTCAGAAACGCGATGCAGGCACTGTCGAGTCCGAGCGTCGATCATAATTTGGGAAAGATTATTCTGCGCACGCGCATCACGCGAAATGCGACACTGAATTCAAAATTTCACCGTCTGGCCGCAAAGATCAAGATCATCGATAACGGTCCTGGCATTCCAGAAGAAATTATCCATACACTTTTTTATCCGATGATAAGCGGCCGCCCAGATGGCACGGGCCTGGGATTATCGATCACACGGGACATAATCAACCGACATAACGGATTGGTAGAGTGTCAGTCGAGGCCAGGTGCAACCTGTTTCTCGATAGTACTTCCACTTAGGTAAAAAACGATTAGCTGGTTTATGAGGAACATAACGTGACACAGAAAAATAACTCGGTATGGATTCTGGACGATGACCGCTCTATCCGCTGGGTATTGGAAAAGTCATTGGACAAAAGCGGCCTTGTGACCGAATCCTTCGATAACGGCGACGATCTGTTGCACCGGCTCGAACAGGCGCAGCCCGATGCAATCATCAGCGATATTCGCATGCCGGGGATAAGCGGCCTGGAGTTGCTTTCCACCGTCAACGCGCGATTCCCTGAGCTTCCTGTAATTATTATGACCGCGCACTCCGATCTCGATAGCGCAGTGTCTTCTTACAGCCGCGGCGCGTTCGAATATCTTCCCAAACCCTTTGATATCGACGAAGCTGTGGCGATGACCCTCAGAGCCCTCGAGCACTCTCAAGAGAAACAGAATGCGCGCGCGCCCGAGATCGCCGAGAAAACACAAGAAATCATCGGCGAAGCGCCCGCCATGCAGGAAGTCTTCCGTGCTATCGGTAGACTCTCGCAGTCGAATATCTCTGTTCTCATCAACGGCGAATCAGGCACGGGCAAGGAGCTAGTCGCACATGCGCTACACCAGCATAGCCCCCGAAGCGCCAACGCTTTTGTGCCGCTCAATGTAGCAGCGATACCTAAAGAACTCATCGAATCCGAACTTTTCGGTCACGAGAAAGGCGCGTTCACCGGCGCAACGACGCAGCGTACAGGTCGCTTCGAACAGGCGAACGGGGGTACGCTTTTTCTCGATGAAATAGGCGATATGCCGGCCGAGACGCAAACTCGACTTCTTCGCGTGCTGTCCGATGGCGAATTTTACCGGGTTGGCGGGACGACATCGATCAAGGTCGACGTCAGAATAATCGCCGCAACACACCAGAATCTAGAGAGCTTAGTGGAGCAGCATCTTTTCCGCGAAGACCTATTTCATCGGCTGAATGTGATTCGCATTCACATACCTAAGCTCAGCGAGCGCCGCGAAGACATTCCCAAACTTGCACACTATTTTCTCGGCGCGGCTGCACGGGAGCTTGGCACCGAGGCAAAGATTTTGCGGCCCGAAACCGAAGCGCATCTTATGAGTCTGAGTTGGCCGGGCAATGTACGCCAGCTCGAAAACTTCTGTCGGTGGATCACCGTGATGGCGTCAACTCGCGAGGTCTACATTACTGATCTACCACCCGAGTTTGCCGCACAGGCCGTTACGGATTCGCCTGCTGACACGTGGACCGATGCACTTCAGAGCTGGGCCGATCGCCAATTAAGCCTAGGCAATAAGGGCATTTTGAATAATGCGACACCCCTATTCGAACGCACGATGATTGATATCGCGCTCAAACATACGGCAGGCCGCAAACGCGATGCTGCAGATCTCCTCGGGTGGGGGCGAAACACGTTGACGCGAAAGCTTAAGGAATTAGAACAACCAAGTGGGAGCTAGAACGGTCATCGCTCAGTCGTAGCTTGTGCTTCGTCTGTGACATCCAATAAGCGCGGCAAGGTTATTGCCGTGAGAATGCCGAGTAGCATAATTACAATGATCAATTCTATAAACGTAAAGCCGTTTTGGTTTGATGATGTTTTTGACTTTTTTACTTTAGTCACAAGCTTCCCTACTCTAAGTGTATCTGGTCTGTATTACATTTTTCCTTGTCGAATGTTATGCGATGTTTTCGTCATTGTTAATATATTTGCGACGAGCTAGTTTAACTTTGGAACATCAATAAAAAATCGTGATCAACATAGCACTATTCGAGCCAGAAATACCGCCCAATACGGGTAATATTATTCGCTTAGCGGCTAACACCGGTTGCGAACTTCACCTGATCGAGCCTCTTGGATTTACACTGGACGACAGAAAGCTCCGACGCGCAGGCCTCGATTATCATGAATTCGCAGGGATCCATATTCATAAGAACTGGCGAGCGTTCGTCTCTGCGGCAGGAGGTGCGACTCTATATGGCCTCAGCACCAAAGGATCACGCCACTATCACGAGGTCAATTTTGCCTCTGGAGACTTCTTAGTTTTCGGTCCTGAGACGCGCGGATTGCCCGACGCTATTCGCGCGGAGTTGGGTGTAAATCGGCTATTAAGAATACCGATGCGCGCAGATAGCCGCAGTTTGAACCTATCCAATGCGGCGGCGCTGGTGACCTATGAGGCATGGCGACAGCTAGATTTCGACGGCGCCTCTAACTAGCTTGCCAAGGTTAAGACGCATTGCTCCCGTATTAGCGCCTCTCGAGCGTTCTCCCTCGAACACTGTGCATTGCCTGGGTGACGAGAACGAAAAAGGGCGGAACACCTCAGTATTCCGCCCTTCTATAAATAACAGCGTTATTTGCACCCCTTGCTTTCACCGACGCACGAGACCGGAGCGTGGCCACCGCAGGACGCGGCAACCGAGGAACGCCTTGACCCTAGTTCGCAGGCTCTGTCGACGCCGCCTGTTCTGCTTGAGCCTGCTTCTGCTGTGCATAAAGCGCATCAAAGTTGATCGGCGACAGCATAAGCGCTGGGAAGCTGCCCTTGACCACAAGATTGTCTACCGCTTCGCGCGCGTAGGGGAACAGGATGTTTGGGCAAACTGTCGCAAGCAGCTGCGCGAGCTGCTCCTCGCCGAAGTCCTTAGCAGTGAAAACACCGGCTTGTTGAACCTCAACAACAAAAGCTGGCTTCTCTTCGAGCTCGGCTTCGACCGTGAGAACGAGAACAACCTCGTAGACGCCGTCTTGCACTTTCTCGCTTTTCGTTTTGATGTCGAAATTGATCATTGGTTGCCACTGGCTCTGGAATACAAGCGGGCTGCGCGGCGATTCGAAAGACGCATCTTTGAGGTAGATGCGTTGCAAGGCGAACTGCGGTGCAGCGCTTTGCTGATCAGCTGCTGCCTGTTCGTTGGGTTGTTGATTCTCTTCGTTATCTGCCATTTTGGGTCCTATACGATCACGTTAAATAAATTTTCTTAAATTGGGTAAGTCTACTTCGTCACAACCGGTAGGGACTGACCCTTCCACTCGGTCATGCCGCCGTTTAGTTTGTAAACAGGGTCATGCCCAGCCGCTTCGAGTTTTTTAACCGATTCACCCGCCTGCTGGCCATGTTTGCAGACGACGACAATCGGCTTGCCTTTCTGCTTGGTTAGCTCGACAACGCGCTGTTCGAGCTTTGCAGCAGGAATATGCAGCGCATCGACTATATGCCCTTCGTCAAAGTCTTTTTTGTCGCGAATATCCACCACCAACGCATCGCTGCGATTGATCATCGCAATCGCCTGCGTAGGGGTCGCTCCCTTACTGCCAGTGCGTTGGTGATAGACCAAAATCCCTGCGAAGGCTGCTAACCAGCAACCGACTAAGATAGGATGATTACCTAAAAATTCTATGAACTGCGCCATGCTGAATCCACTGTGTAGCGGCGAATAAAGTGGTCAAGTATACACGCCACGACGGTTCATAAGAAGCCGATCGGCGCATCGGCCTGTAGAGATGCCTGTCGGTTTCGAGGATAATGACGTCCTCTTACAATTCAACGATAAACGGGTATCCAATGACAGCGAGAAAAACAGCGTTATTACTGATTCTAGACGGCTGGGGACATCGCGAGGCGACCGACAGCAATGCAATTTCTGCTGCCAAAAGTCCTACTTGGGATGCGCTCTGGCGCGATAAGCCTCACACGCTGATCCGAACATCTGGCCTCGCCGTTGGCCTACCCGAGGGGCAAATGGGTAACTCGGAAGTCGGGCATATGAACCTCGGCGCGGGTCGCGTGGTCTACCAGAATCTGACCCGCATCGACAAAGACATTGCGGATGGATCGTTTGCGCGCAACCGCGAGTTGACTCGAGCCGTCGACACGAGCATCGAAAAAAACTCGGCGCTACATGTTTTCGGTCTTCTTTCACCCGGCGGCATCCATAGCCATGAAGACCAAATCGTCGCGATGCTCGAACTCGCTCTCGCGCGCGGGGCAACGCAGGTTTTCTTTCATGCCTTTCTCGATGGCCGCGACACGCCTCCACGCAGCGCCCTCGCCTCACTGCTGCGCGTTGAAACCCTTCTCACCCAAAGCGGCTGCGGTCGAGTCGCCTCCCTCTGCGGCCGCTTCTACGCGATGGATCGCGATAACCGCTGGGAGAGAGTTGAACCTGCCTATGATCTGCTCACGCGAGGCGAGGCCGAATTTACCTTCGCCGATGCCGAAACCGCCCTAGCGGCGGCCTACGCTCGCGGCGAGGACGATGAATTCGTCAAGCCTACGATTATTGGCGAAACCGCCGCGGCCGTGCAGGACGATGATATCGTCGTGTTCATGAATTTCCGCTCCGACCGCGCTCGCGAGCTCTCCCGCGCCTTTGTTGCGAGTGACTTCGATGGCTTCGCACGCAAAACAATCCCCTCGCTCGCAAGCTTCGTCACGCTTACACACTATGCCGATGACATCGACACCCCCTGCGCCTATCCACCCGAGGCACTCGTCAATGTGCTCGGCGAAACCCTCGCCGCGCAGGGCAAAACGCAGTTACGCATCGCCGAGACCGAAAAATATGCACACGTAACCTTTTTCTTTAACGGGGGTCGCGAAGAGCCGTTTAGCTGCGAGGACCGCGAACTTATTCCTTCACCCGATGTAAAAACCTACGATCTCAAACCTGAAATGTCAGCATTCGAGGTCACCGACAAATTGGTGGAAGCCATTCTTTCTCATCAATACGACGCCATCATCTGCAACTACGCCAACGGAGATATGGTGGGGCATACCGGTGACTTTGACGCCGCGGTGAAAGCCGTCGAAGCACTCGACATCTGCCTAGCACGAATCGTTGCCGCGATTGAAGAGGCTGACGGAGAGCTCCTTATCACTGCAGACCACGGCAACGTGGAACAGATGCTCGACGCGCAGACACAGCAGCCTCTCACATCGCATACCAACGGGCCGGTTCCGCTTGTCTATGTGGGCAGTTCTGGGAAACAGTTCTCCGGTGAGGGCAGCCTTTGCGACCTCGCCCCCACTATGCTCTCTCTACTCGACTTAGCTATACCTGTGGAGATGACAGGAAGAGACCTTCTTGCCTGATGCGAACACTCGCGCTCGTCATCGCCTCGTTGCTTTACTGCGCAGCGCTGTTTGGCGCTGAACAGGCGGCGCAAACGCCGGAACAAGCAAGAGAACAATTGGCGGCGGCGCAGAGGGCAATCGACGAGGTGCAGGCTTGGCTTGCGAGGGCCAACGACCAGCAGAGCGCAGAGGAGAAGCGCCTCCAGGATGCGGCGATCGCACTGAGCGATTCCAGCCGCGAGCTTAAAGAGTTGGCGACACAGCGCCAGCGCCTCGAAGGCGAGCTCGCCGACCTCGAGCGCCTCATCGCTGCGCAGACCACTGAGATTAACGCGCGCCAACAAGCGCTCGATGATGTGCTGCGGGCACTGCACAGGCAAGGCGAGGGGAATCTCGCTCGCGCCTTTCTCTCGGGCCAAGGGCCCACCAACGCAGCGCGGCAGCTTACCTACCTCAACCGCTTGACGGCCTCGCAGCGTGAAACGCTCGCCGCTTACGAGTTGGCGCTCGACGAGTTAAACCAAAGTCGGCAGCAGATTGAATCACGAAAACAGGCGCTCGTTAGCGTGGAGGCGCGCGTGGCGGCGACTCTTGAGGAACGCACCGCCGAAGCGCAGGAAAGAGAAGCGGCCCTCGCTGCGCTAACACGCACAATTCAGACGCAACGCGGCGAGCTAGAACAGCTCGAGATGGATAAAGCCGGAGTGCAGCAACTCATCGAGCAGTTGGAACTCGCGTTAACGCGTATTCCTGCTCCCGACGCCGGCACTCGATTCGCCTCACTAAAAGGCAAGCTCGGCACACCTGTCGAAGCGCCGATTGCGAGCCGTTTCGGAATCGACTCGAATGGCCTCAGCAGGCAGGGGATTACGTTTAGCGCCAAGCCTGGCGAACCTGTGTTAGCCGTACATCCGGGCAGGGTCGTTTTCGCCGATTGGCTCCGAGGAGCAGGCCTGCTCGTGATAATCGATCACGGTGATAGCTATATGACGCTATATGGCAATAATGAATCGTTGGAAGTCTCGGCTGGCGTATCAGTGAATGCGGGCGATGTCGTCGCGAGTGCCGGCAAAAGCGCCGCAGAAGAAGCTGGACTGCACTTCGAAATTCGGAAGGGCGGCGTCGCACTCGACCCCGAGGAGTGGCTCTCCAAGTAGCGACCGAATTTGCCTATTCAGACGTAAACTGAAACACTACAAACAGTCGCGAGCATGCCGCTAGCGACGCGTTATCGACTCTCTCAACCTGAGAGGACAACCATGGAATCAGCGTCAAGATGATAAAACATCCACTTTACAGGCCCGCCATTCGCCACCCTCTCCTGTCTGCTGCCCTCTCTGCCAGCGTTGTCGTCGCATCGCTTCTATTCGCTCTGCCCACGACAGCGCAAGAAAGTGCAGACCCCCTGCCCCTTCCTCTTAACGAGGTGCGCATGTTTACCCAAGCGCTCGATCATATTCGCCGCGCCTATGTCGAAGAGATTGATGACGAAACGCTACTCGAGTATGCGATTCAGGGCATGCTCTCGGGCCTCGACCCACATTCTGCGTATATGGCGGGTAACGAATTCGAGTCACTTCAAGACACCACAACCGGCCAGTTCGGCGGCTTAGGTGTCGAGGTGAGCCGTCGCGATGGCTACATCTTGGTCGTCGCGCCGATCGATGGCTCTCCCGCTGACCGAGCAGGCGTACTAGCCGGCGACCTCATTATCGAAATCGACAACAAACCCATTCGCGAGATGCAGCCAGACGACGCGGCGAAGATGATGCGCGGCGAGCCCGGGTCACAGGTATCGATCACCATCGCGCGCGAAGGAGAGGAGCCCTTCGACCTAACGCTGACGCGAGAGATAATCGAAATTTCGAGCGTTCGCAGCAGAATGCTAGAGCCCGGCTATGCGTATTTACGCATCGCTCAATTCCGCGGCAATACGGGCGAAGAATTTGCCGAAGAGCTGCAGGAATTGCTTAACCAAGAAGCGGACCTAAAAGGACTCGTGCTCGATCTTCGCAATAACCCCGGCGGTGTTCTGCAGGCATCGGTAAGCGTCGTCGATGCCTTCATCGATAGCGGCGACATCGTTTCAACAAAGGGCCGCCTCGAAGATTCTCGCTCCAGCTACTCGGCATCCATGCAAACGATTGCACCCGAGACTCCGCTCGTCGTGCTCATTAACAACGGTTCGGCTTCGGCGAGTGAAATTGTCGCCGGCGCGCTACAGGATCATGGCCGTGCGCTGATCATGGGGACCGATAGCTTCGGCAAGGGCTCGGTTCAAACTGTGCTTCCACTCGCGGAAGACAAGGCAATAAAACTCACAACCTCGCTCTACTACACTCCTAGCGGTCGTTCGATTCAGGCGCAAGGAATTATCCCCGACATCGAAGTCGAGGAAGCCTTTGTCACTCGTCGCTCACGCAGCGTAACGCAGTACAAAGAATCAGACCTTGCGGGTCATTTGGAGAACGGTAACGAAACTGAGGCTGCAACCGGCATGAGCGAAAATGCTGATGATAGCGACGCCGCCGAGGAAGAAAGCAAAGAAGGACAGTCCGATCTAAGCGCCGCGGAACTCGCGCAGGTACTCATTTCTGCAGAGGAAGTACTGGTGAATGATTACCCATTAAACGAGGCGCTAAACGTGCTAAAAGGCATTAACGCCTATAAACCGCTGGCGGAAAAAAGAGCCGCGTTGGCTCTTTAAAAATGATGCGTGGCTGATTTAGATTTTTCGGACTTCGATACCGCGCTGCGCCATAAAGTCCTTCGCCTCGCCGATTGTGTATTCTTGAAAATGGAAAATACTCGCGGCGAGCACGGCGTCGGCCTCACCTTCGAGAACGCCTTCGGCCAAATGCTCGAGAGTACCAACGCCCCCCGACGCAATAATTGGCACTTGCACGGCTCGGCTTACCGCGCGGTTTAACGCAAGATCAAAGCCGCTTTTCGTGCCGTCTTTATCCATACTCGTGAGCAATATTTCACCCGCGCCGAACTCGACCATCTTGCGCGCCCACTCGATAGCATCGAGCCCGGTAGGGTTACGACCGCCATGCGTGAAGATCTCCCAGCGTGGCTCCTCGTCAGCACCAGACACGCGCTTGGCATCGATTGCCACAACAATGCACTGCGAACCAAATCGCTCCGCCGCCGCACGGACGAAATCGGGATTAGTGACTGCAGCAGTATTGATGCCTACCTTGTCTGCTCCCGCGTTAAGCATCGCGCGAATATCTTCGAGTGTTCTTATTCCACCGCCCACTGTCAGCGGAATAAATACCTGACTCGCAATCGCCTCGACGGTGTGCACCGTCGTCTCGCGGCCTTCATGGCTCGCCGTAATGTCGAGAAACGTAATCTCGTCGGCGCCCGCATCGCAGTAGCGCTTGGCGACTTCGACGGGATCGCCAGCGTCTCGAATATCGACAAATTGCACGCCTTTGACGACGCGCCCATTTTCACAGTCTAAACAAGGGATGATGCGCTTAGCGAGGCCCACGTTTCTTCCTTAATTGCTGATTCGAATCACGAACGACGTTTCGCTCTCTATGTTAAGTCGGGGTAGCCATCGGCGAGCTGCTGGGCAAGCGCGAGGTCGATTGTGCCCTCATAAATTGCGCGACCGGTAATGACGCCCATAATTCCCGCACCGGTTTCGGTGTCTGCCGCCTCACGAATAGCTGCAACGTCGGCGAGCTTGCTTAAGCCGCCCGAGGCAATAATCGGAATCGCCGAGTCTTGAGCGAGTTCCTGTGTCGCTTCGATGTTGACGCCTTTCATCATGCCGTCGCGCGCGATATCGGTATAGACAATAGCCTCGACGCCATAATCGGCAAATTTCGCCACCAGATCCGTCGCCAGCACTTCAGACACATCGGCCCAGCCATCGGTGGCCACCATGCCGTCGATGGCGTCGATACCAACGATAATTTTCCCTGGAAATTTCACGCAGGCAGCACGAACGAATTCAGGATCTTTAACAGCAGCAGTGCCGATAATGACGTAACTTACCCCTGCATCGAGATAGAACTGAATGCTCTCGAGGCTACGAATGCCGCCACCGATCTGAATCGGTAAGTCAGGATAGCGCGCGGCAATAGCCTGCACTATTTCGGCATTGACTGGAGTGCCCGCAAACGCGCCGTTTAGATCAACAATGTGCAGTCGGCGCGCGCCTTTCGCAGCCCAGATGCCTGCCATGCTTACGGGGTCATCTGAAAAAACGGTAGAGTCTTCCATGCGTCCTTGCTTAAGCCTTACGCACTGTCCGTCTTTGAGGTCTATTGCCGGTATAACTAACATTTTTTCTTCCGAGCGCCGCATTGCAATGGCGCAGCATTAATGAATCGATTAGTTGTTATCTAAAAATGAAGATGAGCGCTATCCCTGCCCATCCCACTGCAAGAAATTTCGCAGCAGTGTCAAACCTGCTTCTTGGCTTTTTTCTGGGTGAAACTGCGTTGCGAACAAGTTGGGTCGTGAAATGACGGCGGCAACTTCTTTGCCGTAGTGTGCGATGCCTGTTACGCCGCGCTCAATACTGTCTTCATCGTGTGGCACGTAGTAGCTGTGTACAAAGTAAAAACGACTTCGATCAGGAATGCCCTTCCACAGCGGATGGGCAGTGCACTGCTGGACTTCATTCCATCCCATGTGAGGCACCTTGAGACGGTGCCCCGAGTCATCTTTAAGCGCGTCACCGAAATAGCGCACTTGCCCGTCGATAATTCCGAGGCAGTCAACACCTCCGTTTTCCTCGCTCCTACTCATCAGCGCTTGCATACCAACACAAATCGCGAAAACAGGTTTGGATTCGATTGCTTGACGCACAATACGCCCGACGTCGAGTCGATTGATCTCGGCCATACAGTCACGGATGGCGCCAACGCCGGGAAAAATCACGCGGTCGGCTGCGGCGATGAGCTGGGGATCTGGTGTAACGACAATCTCAGTCTGCTGACCGAGCTGCGCGCCTACATGTTCGAGTGCTTTAGCAACCGAGTGAAGGTTGCCCATGCCATAGTCGATAACGGCGATTTTGTTCATAAAGTTTGTTTCGAGGCCAACTAGAAAACACCTAATTGCCTAGTTCCTAACTGCCTTAAGAGTGTGCGTGTCACCTACTGGGAACTCAACGAGCGCACGCAAGCGACGCGCTGCTAGAGCGACCCCTTTGTCGAAGGCACAACACCCACCGACCTTGGATCGAGTTCAACGGCCATGCGCACTGCGCGCCCGAAGGCCTTAAAAATTGTCTCGATCTGATGGTGCGCATTCTTGCCGCGTAGATTGTCGATATGCAGTGTCATGAGAGCATGATTGACAAAGCCCTGGAAGAACTCGTGGAACAGATCGACGTCGAAATTGCCGACGGTGCCTTTCACAAAGTTGACGTGATACTCGAGCCCCGGTCGACCGGAAAAATCAACAACCACGCGCGAAAGCGCTTCATCGAGAGGCACATACGCATGGCCATAGCGACGAATACCCGTTCTATCGAGCGCTTTGAAGAACGCCTGACCTAGGGTAATGCCTATATCCTCAACCGTGTGATGAGCATCTATCTGTAGATCGCCGACAGCTTTGACGTCAATGTCGATAAGACCATGTCGCGCGATTTGATCGAGCATGTGGTCAAGAAACGGCAGACCGGTATCGCAGTTGAGTTTACCGGTGCCATCGAGATTCACGGAAACACTGATCTGCGTTTCATTCGTGTTACGCTCGATACTCGCCTGACGCTGTGTATTGTCGCTCATAGTCGTGCTCATGCTGCTTACATTGAAGAGGTTCCGAGGGAGCATTATAGGGCTCGCCCCTAACTATTGAAAGCTGCATTGCCTCTCGCAACCCGCGCCACTAAATCGTCTTTCGGGATGGTATGCAGCGCAATCGGGAATCCGTTAGACTCAGGCTTTGAGCCCGCTCACGCTTTCTAATGGGCATTTGAGACAACCTCACACCGCAATGAACAAAAATCGATTGCTTAAAATATTCGGTACCAGCCTTGTGGTCATTGCCATCGGAGCTGCGCTGCTCACCATACCGCTAACACTCGTCGGCAAAAATCGCTTTAGGATGTCGATCGAGACGCTAATCAGCGAGAGCTTAGGTTATGAGCTTGTGGTCGCTGGCGATATTGAGCTCAGCTTTTTCCCTCGTTTTGAGTTTCTGATTGAAGACCTCAGGCTAAAGAACCCCGAGTTCCCACAAGAACTTGCCTCTGCCCGCAGCGCAGTAATCAGCGTAGATATCTGGGAGTTTGCGGAGAATCGATTACGTGTCGACGAATTACTGTTCCGCGGTGTGCACATTAACCAGCGCATCGAGGCCGACGGCAGAAATATCTGGCACTCGCCGCAGTTTCTAGAATCCCTCGGCGCCAGCACTGCTAAGGCAGAGCTTAGCCAACGCGACACAGGGGCCGCAGATGAAGGCTATATTTCAGTAGGCCGCATCGTACTCGAAGACAGCTCGATCGACTTTCAAGACGTTACCCGAGGCAGCAACTACTCGCTACGTGACGTCACCCTCGAGATTCTCGAGGCTAATAACGCAGGTAATGACTTCGCCGCCGAGGGGCTCGCTACCTACGCATTATTTAGCGCCGCACACGCAGACGAAATTCTTGTGCCATTTAACTTTGGCGCCGAGCTCGCAGTCGATTCGCGGGCACGGCAGGCGACTATTCATGAGCTAAGACTTGGCGTTGCCCCAATGCTGGCCACCGCAAAAGCGACGGTGGATTGGCAACAAGGCGCATTGGCGATACGAGGCACCGTTCAAGCCCCGCGCTTCGACTTAAGCGACTTCCTCTCTGGCTTTGAACTCGCTGGCTCTGGTTTAACTGGCTCTGGGCTACCTGACATTGCCTTAAACGACGCTGATCCTGATAACACAGATAGCGCGATTTCGAGGGCGCTTGCGCCCGCACCGGCATCATTTAACTTCGGTTTTAGCCTCGATCAGACCGGCTTCACCATCCCCGACTTCGACGCGACACTTGGCAGTGCAAAGATCGATGCCGATTTTAAACGCCTCGCGGCTACCGCGTCCAACAGCACAAATCTGAATTATTCGATTCGCGCGGCGACGCTGGACTTAAGTTTTCTCGAAGCCAAGCGCTTCGCTTTCTGGCAGCAAATTGCCCTGGGATTTCTCACGGGCAGGCACGGGAACACCACCGCCTCCATCGATATTGAGGGAGTGACTGGAAAACGCAGTAGCGTGGGGGAACTGCAGGTGTTCATCAGCACAGAGGGTAATGTGCAGAATATCGAACTCCAACCGCTCGCGGTGTGGGGCGGCGAAGTCGGAGGCGTGCTTCGCGTCGATAGTCCACCCGGCGGCGAGCAGGTGATCGAACTTGACGCGCGCCTGCGCCGTGTGGACTTCAATTCGTTTTCAGAATTCTTGATACCTGAAGACCTTTCAAACGCCTACTCGATGTCTCCAATTGCCTCGTCATTTTCAGGAAAATTAAGCGCTGATCTAGCGCTCACCGCCGCGGGCGATGAGGCAGCCATGATCGCAGACTCAGTTGTTGGGGACATTACCTTTGACCTGCGTGACAACACGGTAAACATCGGTTTAATCAAACAAATTTTCAGCTCGATATCAGCGCTAAGTCCCGTCGGCGGCTCGACTGAGAACTGGCCCGATAGCACGCGCTTTAATCAGCTAGGGGGCTTTATAAATTTTACGAATGGAATGAACGCGCCGCACCGTGTGAATCTGATCATGGACAATCTCGAAATTGACGGCAGTGGGTCGATCGATATCGTCAGCGGCGACTTTGACTACCGCCTCGCCTTTACGCTCTTAGAGAACGCCCGCGTCGAGCCGCTACTTATTAACGGCGCGCATCGCGGAAAGCCGTGGCCTGTGAATTGCGCTGCAAATCTCGGCGCCCCCATGAGTCAGTTCTGCAGCCCGGATTTCGCCGGTGTTCGCGAACTTTTCGCCTCTCCCACCAGCTCGCCGCCGAGCCTACAAACGCCCGATTAGCATGCCTGAAGACCGAGACTTTCATCGCCGTGTGCTGCGCTGGTTCGATAAACACGGCCGCCACGATCTCCCATGGCAAAAGGACGTGACTCCCTATCGAGTATGGGTTTCAGAGATCATGCTACAGCAGACCCAAGTCGCGACCGTTATTCCTTACTTCGAGCGTTTTATGACCTCTTTTCCAACTATTCAAGCACTGGCGAGAGCGAGCGAGGATTCTGTCCTGCATAATTGGACAGGACTTGGCTACTATGCCCGCGCGCGCAATCTGCACGCTGCCGCGAAAACCGTTGTCGAAGACTATGACAGCACATTTCCCAAGACCGTCGAGGAGCTTGCGTCGCTCAAGGGGATCGGTCGTTCGACCGCCGGCGCTATCGCTGCATTATCGATGAATGTGCACGCCCCGATCCTCGACGGCAACGTGAAACGCGTGCTCGCGCGACACCAGGCCATTGAAGGCTGGCCAGAGCAGACGCTCGTGCGTAACCAGCTCTGGGAAATCGCCACGCGACTAACGCCTACTCAACGAGTGGCCAACTACACGCAAGCGTTGATGGATCTCGGCGCAACCGTCTGCACTCGCACCAAACCCCAGTGCGATACCTGCCCGCTCGCAGATGACTGTCAGGCGCGTATTCGGGATCTCGTTAGAACCATTCCGGGGAAAAAGCCTAAGAGAATACTCCCCGTCAGGGAGACCGCCCTCTTTATTGTCTTCAACCCTGCCGGTGAGGTGTTGCTCGAAAAGCGCCCACCCACTGGGATCTGGGGCTCGCTCTACAGCTTTCCCGAGGCAGCAAATCCAGCGCAGGCGCCAGACCTCGGCCCCGCGGTCAAACTAAGAGCGGGGCCACAGCAAACCCTTGAGCGACTGCGCCACACCTTTTCGCATTTTCATCTCGACATCACCCCTGTGATCGCCCACGGCGAGCCAAGGGATGCGGCTGCAGAGCCATCGCGCTGGCTGTGGTATCCACTTGATGGATCTGTCGAGGTCGGCTTAGCGGCGCCAGTCAAAAAGATTATAAAAAGTCTGACCGTCACTTAACGCGCGGAATCGCGTATACTCTTCTCAGTCCCCGCACGACAAAACACGAATCGCTTTTTGAGAGGCTACTCATGTCACGCACAGTATTCTGCCGCAAGTTCCAGCAAGACCTCCCCGGACTCATCGCGCCGCCCTATCCTGGAGAAAAAGGCCAAGAACTGTTTCTGAATGTTTCGCAGAAGGCCTGGAGCGAATGGCAAAGTCACCAAACCATGCTTATCAATGAGAAGCAGCTGAGCATGGCTAACGCCGATCACCGTAAATACCTGCAGGAGCAAATGGACAAGTTTCTTTCCGGCGCCGACTTCGACCGCGCCGAGGGCTATGTTCCCTCTGAGTAGCAGGCTAGGTCTTGACTCATCCCCGCGCGAAGGGTTTAATACGCGCCTCGCGTGGGGCTGTGACGCAACGTCCAGTCGCTTTTGCGGAGTACCCGAAAGCCCTTTTGCCCAGATAGCTCAGTTGGTAGAGCAGAGGATTGAAAATCCTCGTGTCGGTGGTTCGATTCCGCCTCTGGGCACCATAACCTACTGATAGTTATGGAGTTTATATTTCCTCTCTCTCGAAAATCCCATAGCACACTCGTAGCACACTTTTCCTCCCGATAAAGTCCGAGTAGACTGCCTTTCATGGCAAATACTACTAATATTATCCCGAACATACCGACGATGTATTAACGAGTCGAGGGTGGCGTCTGTCACTCTCCTGAGATTCTGATCAAAAACTGAATCAGGCTATTTCTTCAATACAAATACAATAACCTCTTATTCGCTATTTTCTACAAACTCTTCATGAAACGGGCATTTACGACAATATAAGCATCGACATTGGGATGCTTTGACCAGATTTCTCGCCACTCTGGATGCTCCATCGCTGCCGATAATTTCTTGTCTCGATCTTTTTTGTCGGCGTACCGAATGATCCATGTAACGTTAGGTTGACCATGAGGCGATAGCTGCGGGTCAGACCCGTCTAACTCCGCTTGAATACCGTCATCAACCCAGAAATCAATAACATCCAAATGCTTCTTTAGCCAAGGAGCAGCAACTTTTGCCCACTCAACATATTGCTCGAACCATTTTGCTTCTATGGTGTAGTCTCTAATTTCAACAATTCCTGACATGGGTCCTTTCTCTTACTATTTACATTCATTGGTTTGCCAGTTGTCAACGGCATGTTTACGCAGCGATGGTGTGAAGATGCCGATAACGTGTCTTCGCTAATGTGAGAGTTGTCGTACTGTCGGTTGTAACAGTGCAAGTTGTCGTCATGGTGGTTCTGGGAACTCATACTGCAAGGTATGTGGCACATACACTAACAAAGACTATATGTAACTCTGAGAAGCTATAAGATGAATGAAAAGATTCTTAAAAATTTTTCTGATTGCAGGGCTTTGCTTACTTGTTACGAGTTTATTTATCTAGCGAGTATTAACGCTCTGAGCTATGGCTGCAGTGTCGTCAAAGCTTTGAAATTTACTGACAAACCCATCTTTAATCGTGAACATGTGCATAGTCTCTGCGCTAAAGTTTTCGGCAGTCATTAGCGCATGGACCAGTACTACATTACCTGATTCAAAAAAACTGATTGGCTCAATTGCTAAGTTTGGTAGCGTTAAATGAATCTTTGAAAAGCTTTCTTCTATTGCCACAGTCGGGCCAATAAAAGTTCCAGAGTGCGGAAAGTCACCAGATTGCTTTAACTCAAAGTCAGAAGTATGAAACTTTGCCCAACCGTCCAAATCTCCATCAAAAAAACATTTGTAGACATTTAAAATTAATTCAATGTTTTTCATATATTCTCCTAGAATATCGAATTCGTGATTAATGCGAGAAACGCATATTTAATTCATTCCGCTGCCAACAATCACCACATTTTGGCAAACAGACGATTTTTACTGTTATTTACTTGCCTTACTTTCTCAAAATACAGGATAGATCTGACTGTTTAACGAGGCTCGCCCGTAGAGATACGAAGCCAGCTGAACACACAACCAGCTCCGCCAAAAGCGCTAAGCTTTGTAGACTGTACCGGACCAAGTCAGTGTTTCTAACGCAATGGTACTCTCTACTTTTGTTGGGCCTACTGCTGAATCTCTTCCAGTCATGCTCAATTTCCAAACGTGATTGCCGGCTTTTTCCCAAGTGCCGGATAAAAAACCTATTGTCTTTGAACCATCTGGCAAGAAGCCCTCTCCCGCCCACGAGCATGTTCCACTTTCTGCGTCTGGATTATTTATATCGTGAACTACTTTTAGACTTCCATAAACTGCACCATAAACATCTACATCGCCTTCAGTCTCCCAATTCGAGATTGAAATTAATTTTCCATCCTCTCCTTCAGAGTAGCTGGATGCTTTGTGTTTCAATTCAAAATCAGATACTTTTTCACTCATAACTTTTTCTCCTGTATTAATTTCGAGGTCAAAACTAATTGTTAGACAGGCCCGCTTTTAAAGTTTTTTATATCTTCAATTTCAATAGGGAAATTCCTTTCTATTTAATTGACTCGCTCAAATTCGCTGAACTGCTCAGTAAGCTCGCCATCCAGATAAATTTTGCCGTCTACCCTGAATTTCATTGGTGAGTCCTCATCTAAGGTATACCTCAGAGATTCAACGAAATTGTGGTGTTCAGGCATGTAACCTGGAGAAGAATCCGAAACCAAGTTAAGCGAGGTTGCAGTCATACCGCCAACCGAAAACATTGGTTCTGTCCCAAGGGCGCAATAGTGCTTGACTACTAATTCTCCATCTTTATCTGAGTATGTCGTAATCATCTCAACACCATCTTCGACAAGCGTTTCAACAACAGTATTCCCGTTTGACGTAAGCCTGAAGCTCGTCGATGTCTCCACAATAGATCCATCAGGTTGATGAAGTTTTCCTTCCCAGTTTCCGATTAATCTCGTGACAATTTCGAAAGCTGAACTTTGATTCACTTCCCCTAGGTCTGTACCACCAATTTGATTATTTTGGGCGAGTGTAAAAGATGAAAATAATATAGCTGAGATACCTAAGATATTGATTTTATTTTTCATATGTCTTCCTTTTACTGGCGTTTGATTTGGAGATTAAAATTACTTTCCTTAATAAAGCTACCATATTTATCTGAATTCGCAAGATTTTCCATGATTAATAGCATCATATTTCAGCAAGCTAGTTTCTCTCTGCTAATCTCGTCGGTATGTAATTAGCGTTGCAATCTTCGATATCTATCCAGCCATACGACGCCACTGATTTCTCTATAAGTGTTCGTAGGCGGGGGGAAGCCCCAAGCTAAAGCTACTTCTTTTGACCGGGCATTTAAGATTGTTGTGATGACTGAAGGCGATTTCTCTTAAAGCGACTTCTCAAGACGACTCGCATCACTCGTCACTCAGCACGAAATCGGCTCGTTATCATTCTCAGCTACTATGTGGGACTCAGAGCGTGTGAGATAGCCTCTCTCAAAGTCGGTGATGTCGTGGATGGTGAGGGGAATATTAAGGACACGGTACTTTTGACTAAGTGCATGACGAAAGGCAGCAAGGCAATCAGTGTATATCTGTCAGAATTCGTGAAGAAAGAGATTCAGAAGTATTTTGATAGCTATACAGAGCGCCTCGTGACTCTCAAATCACCACTAATCTACTCTCAGCGCACTGGTGAGCACTTCTCTTCACAGACGCTTCAGATACTGTTCAAGACACTCTATTCAAATGTCGGCATCAATGCTTCTAGTCACTCAGGTCGCAGGAAATTCATTACTGATCTTTCTGAGAAGGGTGTGTCAGTACGAGTAATACAAGAGTTGGCGAGACATCGAGACTTGGCGACTACTCAGCGATATATTGATGTGTCAGTAGATAAGCTCAGAAACGCTGTGAATCTAGTCGGAATTTGAGACCTTGTAGCACAACCTGTAGCACATTGACCTTTGTTGAATTTAAGTTATTGATCTAACTACACTTAATTACAACACATCTATTGAAAATCCTCGTGTCGGTGGTTCGATTCCGCCTCTGGGCACCATAACTCATTGATAGTTATGGGGTTTATTTTTCCTCTCTCTCGAAAATTCCATAGCACACTCGTAGCACACTTTTCCTTCTGATCAGGTCTGATTAGGCTGCCTCTCATGACTATTTTGACGAAGAATAATCCTCAACCGTGAGACTAAATTTATGCGTAATCATCTCGGAGCCCGCCCTAGAAATCTGCGGTCATGATTTATTGTAATTTCGATACATTAGAACAAGCGAAATGAGCAAAATCGGCCTTGTGTAGTAAAGTAATGGAAGTACGCCAGATGCCCCTGTCAAAAACTCTTGATAAAAAAAGCGCATATCCACGCTGTAGTTAATTAACACCATGATAGCGCTCAAGAGAAAGCCTTTGAATACTCTGCCGTCTAAGAAACTGATAATTAGACCAAATGCGAACAAGACAACTATGATTAGACGAACCCTGAAGAGATCACGGTAAGACTGAGCAACAATGTCATTTGGCTCGATTTGGACATCAAAAAGCGTTGCCGACGTGATAAAGGTTACAGCCGCATATAGATAAAGAAAGACCCAAGAGCACCTAAAAATAAAATTCTGCTCGGTAAATCTTGTAATAAATAAATTTTTACTTGAGCTTATCTTACTGAGCTCAAGAAGCTCATCGTCTGACAAATTAGTCTGATCTGAGTTATCTATATTGTTCGCCATACCGAGCCCAATTTTCAGCCAAAACATATGTAATCAGTAGAAGGTATACCGGACGAAACATAACTAAATAGCCACCTGCCATTTTTGTTACTTCTAGTAGGCCTTGCTGAAAAATGATTGTGTCATCAATGTAAGATGCCCAAGACCAAATAACTACAAATAATAAAGCTCGACTAAATAATTTATGATTAAAAAGTGCGGTCATGAAACAGCAGTATGCCAAGACGATGGCAATAACCCTAGATGTCAGTACTCGCTTTCCCAAAGCGGCGCCAAAATCATCATTAGGCAGGATTAGTGGATCCCAGTCAGATCCAGTAAGAACAATTAGAGCGAACGCCCCATACAATGCCACTAAGAGAATAGAGCAATAGAAATATACTGAATATTTTTTTTGAAAAATCATGCTATATCGACCACTTAACAAAGCTCAGAAAATTGTATCGTTTCCCCGGCGGAGAACTTGAGGATAAAGACTAGTGCAATAGATTAAAAAACATGAATATTACAGATACTTGAGCTTTATCTTTCTCTTGAAAATCTCATGGCATACTCGAAGCACACTTTTCCTCCCGATAAATCCCGATAGACTGTCTTTAGTGGCACATACTACTAATTTTATCCTAGACAAATTGACCATGTATCAACGAGTCGAATGTGGCATCTAGCACTATCGATAGAGTCTTCTATAGTGTTAGTTACAGCTTTTCTTCGCTACAACGAAACGCTCAAGATTGAATATTCGGTTTTCGGGTATCGTTCTGCCCACTGGAGTAAAGTAGCGTGCATTAAGATCAGCGAGAGTAGTATTCCCTTCTATAGAAAATCCATTTACTGCAAATATTCTTTCGATCTCAGTATCGGCGTAAAAAGAAATCCACGGCTCTCCTGCATTCGCCGAGAGAGCTCTAACTAAATCGAATTTCTCCCCGGCTTTTTGAAAGCCTACTCCGCAACATTCTTCAGGATTGGTGGTGAAGAGCTCGTCAATATAAGACACAAAAAATGTAGCGTCTGAATTCTGCGTTAGTGAATCGATTTCCTGAACGAGAGCAATAAAATCCTCTTTCGAAATATATTGCGATACACCTTCAAGAGTAATAATCGTAGACTTACTGCTATCGAAACCACTTTCAATTAACTGTTTGCTTACCGACTGATAGCTAAAATCGACCGGTACGTATTCTATACTTTTATTATCTAGTAACACTTTTGGCAGCTTTTTCCGCTTTCTCTCCTGAACTTCTGGTTGATCTACTTCGAACACTCTGAAAGGATGACGGAAATTGAGCCGATGAGCCCGGGTATCATAACCAGCACCAAGAATAACGTATTGCTCGGTCTCTTTGATCGAACTCTCTTCGACTAATTCATCAATGAATCGTGTACGTGAAACTAGATGCTCGTGCCAACCTGGTAGAATTTTCTGAGAAAGCCAGACACAGAAATTGTGGCCCATCATCTTTACCACGAAGGAACCAAAAACAAACTCACAAGCGTACGGATCATTTATGATCCTTTTATCTGGCGTAGCAAGGCTTTCAATAAATCGTTGTTTTGCTACACCTTGCGCAGTGCCATCTTTTGATTTGGAGAACAAGAAAATATCCGTAAATTTTTAATTATATTTTATGCGAAGTCGGGGCTACGAATTTCAATCACAAATAGAGACACTTAAAAACTAATGTAACTTCTATTTTTCTAGAAAATATGCGGCAAAATTTTTCCTAACAGATCAATTTATAAATAAGAAAAAATACAGTGCCTAAGCTATTTAAATTTTATTGAAACTGGATTGGATGAGTACTTATTCGAATACGGCTTTCCATGTAGGTAATAGTTTTTCCATCTATATGTCGAAACCAATGGGGGGTTCCAGGTTGTAGAACAAGTACATCACCTGCGTTAACTTTTCGCACCAAGCCGCCCTCGATACCATGCTCGCTCCTAACTATCTCTTCGCTGGGTGAATCTGCTAGTGGTAACACTAGCTTTCCGCCAGTAACAAACTCACCGCTTCCTTCAAGTATGCGATAAATTTCTATACTCCAGGGATGAAAAATAGCAAACTGCTTAACTGCGCTGCTTCGCCGTCTCACTGACACTCCAGGCGAGATCGAAACCGACCACCCACCGGCCGAGGCAGAAGCCGATGTAGCGGCATCGAGTTGATTTTCAATTTCCTCTGCGGACAAAAAAAGTGCCGGGGGCGCTGAAGCCTCTTGAGCATTTAATATTCCTGAAAATAGCAAGATTGGACTGATAAAAATCAGCTTGCCTACCAATTTTGGTAACCACTCAATTCTCTTTATTATTTTTTCCATACTTCAGACCTCACGGTTGTTATTATTTAAGCGATTTATCATTACTGCTAAATAGCAGTTAGCCTTGAAACTACGGTGGCTTTTCATCAAGTTATGACAATAGCATCTTGTTTTTAAAGATATACCTTACAGTGTAGGTTACTTTATATAGCTTGTGGCCCCTTACGATCTCAACAAACCTATGTCACAGAAAGAATATAGAATTAATTTTCTTTAGAGAAGGGAGGAAAAAAACGGTTGCTAGCTCACTCAGACAAGGCTCGAGTCGCTTCCCAGTAGCATTATGCTCAAACGATTAGATGACATGATAAACTTTCAAAACTGTGTAGATAGGTTAAAGACGATGAATTTATCGAATATTAAGAAAATTGCCGACATCTTAGCAGCAGTAGGTGTTCTGATTTCACTCCTATATCTCGGCATTCAAGTAGCGGATAATAACAAGTTTCTACGTAGTCAAGCACACTACAACGCACTTGAATTAAATATCAACCCAATGGTGGCAGTCATATCTGATGACGAACTAGCCGAGTTGTTGGTTAGTTGCGACCGTGGAATAGCCAATTTAACAGAGGGTCAAATTAGGCAATGTGACTTCTATTACTTTGTCTTATTTAACACTTGGGAATATATCTACTATCAAAATATTGACGAAGCACTTCCAGAAGCTTTTTGGGAAGGCGCAGATGCCTACTATAGTAATGAACTCAAAAATACACAGGGTTTTAGACTATTTTGGGAGAAATATGAATCAGCGTTCGCAGAACCTTTCAAAAGTCACGTGCTAGAGTTTTTTAATCTTTGATTAATTTGTAGAAGATTAAGATCAGATGCGAGTCATCAAGTTAAAACGGGACTTGGAGAGAGAGAAAGACGAGCTACAGACTCTTAAGCAGCAGAAACGTGGTGAGGGAATAATGAAGCTTAGATATAGCTAGTATCACTCTCAGCAGTCACTTCTCACGAGTTTTAACACTCAAATCGCAGGGCACGAACCGGCGTGCCCACTCTCCGCTGAGTCTCCCATTCTAACGGAAGAGCAATCGCGACTGCTGCCGCCGGCAGTCTCGGCATCCCTAGAATTGCGTCTGCTATTTTTTCGGCCACCATGATGACCGGTGCGTTGATATTGCCATTGGGTAGCGTTGGGAACACCGAGGCGTCGATTACCCGCAGATTCTCAAGGCCGTGCACACGACAGTCAGCATCAACCACGTTCATCGGATCATCGGACGTTCCCATTCTGCAGCTACCCGCTGGATGATAGGCGCTTTCCACGTTCTCCCTCACCCATTTGTCGATCTCTGCATCGCTTTCGACCTGCGCGCCGGGCTGTATCTCGTCGCCTCTGTAACGGTCCATCGCCGGCTGATGAATTATCTCACGCGTCAACCGGATGCAGCGCCGCCACGCCTCTCGATCTTCCTGTGCTTGCAGGTAGTTAAACAGAATACTCGGCGCGGCGGAGGCATCGGCAGAGGTGATTTTTACCCGTCCGCGACTCCTTGGCTTATTAGGACCGACATGAACCTGAAATCCGTGCCCCGAAATTGACGGGGTCCCGTCATATCGCATCGCAGCTGGCAAAAAGTGGTACTGAATATCGGGCGCTTTGAGGCCGATCGACGAACGGATAAACGCGCAAGACTCGAAATGATTCGTCGCGCCAAGCCCCTTTTTAGTGAGCAGCCATTCGGCGCCGATGATGCCTTTGCTGATGAGTCCGAGCTTGGAATTAAGACTCACAGGCAGCTTACACCAGAACTGGAAATAGACCTCGAGATGATCCTGAAGATTCTTACCCACACCCGGTAAGTCGAACCTCTGCGGGACACCTGCTTCAGCGAGATCCTCCCGAGCGCCGATACCCGAACGCTGCAGGAGCATCGGTGAGGCGATCGCACCCGCTGCGATCAGCAGCTCTTTTTTTACGGCGAATAATTCAGGTTTCCCTGCGATATCGACATTGATTCCTATTGCCTTCAACCCATCGAATTCGATTGTCTTTGCCAGTGCCTTAGTGATTAGCGTGAGATTCGGGCGATTGAGCACGGGGCGTAGATAAGCACGCGATGTCGATTCACGCACGCCATCGCGAACGGTCATGTGCATAGGACCAAAGCCTTCCTGATGCTCGCCATTATAGTCTTCGGTCTCCGGGTAACCTGCGTCGACTCCCGCGTCGATGAACGCACGGTAGAGCGGATTCAGCTTCATCTCATTGCCCGCACAGACACCAAGCGGGCCGTCACCACCGCGATAAGCATCATCGCCATTAATCCAAGTCTCTGCCCTTTTGAAATAGGGTAAGCACTCTCTGTAACCCCAACCCTCGGCTCCCGCCGCTTCCCACTCTTCGAAGTCATGCGGATTACCGCGCACATAAACCATGCCGTTGATGGAAGAAGAACCGCCGAGTCCTTTGCCTCGAGGGCAACTTATCCGTCTACCGTCTAGACAAGGCTCGGGCTCGGAGTGGTAGCCCCAGTTGAAGCGGTCGGAGGCCATCGGATAGGCCAGCGCCGTTGGCATCTGTACAAAAATATTTTTGTCGCTGCCCCCTGCCTCTATAAGCAAAACTCGATTCTCTGGATTCGCGGAGAGCCTATTGGCTAGCACACAGCCCGCCGAACCCGCACCCACAACAATGTAATCGAACTCTTTCACGCTATTCCCTCTTAAGCCCTCAGAGACGCGGCAAGATCGTGCCTGCGTCGATAGGTTAATCCCGCAACGGCGGCGTACAAAAAGATAACTACCAACCCTATCCATTCGATCTGCAGCGGCGTGAATTGATAGAGCAATATTAGGCTATAAAGCAGCACCCAGTGGCCGACGATATAGTTCCTCATGCCGAGGCGACCAACTGTGAGACGCAAATTTTCCGAATACAATCGCATCAAAGAATCTAATGAATTCGTCACAAAAATAGTGCCTACCAAAACCATCAAAACATTCATATAACCCGTTACTTCGAGCCCTTGCTCATAGACACCGAACAGAACAGAAAACCACAGCGCAATCGGAATAGATGGAATGAGCAAGAGAGCAAGTAGGAGCTGCCACGTTCGCAGTCCGCCGACAAATCTAGAGACGAACTGGCCGATCATGATGCTCCAAGCAAACCACCAGAATAAGTAGAACGCATGATAGTCCGAGAGCGGGAGAATAAAGCGGTGAATGTTACTAAAGTAGCCCCCGAGCTGGGCCATGTTTGTCGCCAGTCCGGACAATCCAAGTCCTCCGAACGCCCACATCGCAACAATTAGCGCGAAGAAAAGCCAAGTAGAAGCGAGACTCAGTATTTTGAGGTAGCGAATATCCGTACTCGAAATAACGGCAGCAAGTACTACCGCGCCGACAAAGGCAAACGTGTAGAGAGGCGAGATACCTGACACATAATCAGGCAGATACTGAAGAAACAAATACCCAGTGAACGCACACGTTGCGATGATCGTCGCGTTGTTTACTTTTTTTACCCAGGGTATTTCGAATATTTTTAAGCGCGGTTCTACCAAGCAGAAATAAAACGTGGTGAGAAAGTAAAATAGCCAAATGTAAAATCCCCAGAAACCAAATTCGATAGCAATCGGGTTGGTGAATCCATAAATTTTTCTTGTTTCGTAAATTGGAAATTCGGTTAGCGGAAACATGATCAGACCGACATCGAGGCCCGACGTAAACAATATCGCAAAAAATGCGAAGAAGCGTGTCGGAGTCCGCCCAGTGAGAATCAGGCGGCCGCAGCGGACGAGAAGAACTAGCGACATGACTAGCACAGCGACGACAGCGCATGAGAGAATGATCTGCATCGTTAGCAGAACTTGTAGATCGAGATGATGTTACCCATCTCTACCGAGTCTAACAGAATGAGCTGGATTTTGGAGGGAATTGTTAGATGAGAAAACTTTGTATTTCGATAGTTCTAATAGCTCATACCCTCGCTATTAGCTCCCTCGTATCGGCGCAAGAAACCCCGTACCTCTTTATACTCGGCGTCGCGCAGGACGCGGGGTATCCGCAGGTTGGCTGTTATCAGCCACATTGTATGAAAGGCTGGGAAGACCCCTTCCAGCGCCGCACTGCGACTTCACTTGCACTAATAGACCCTGAGCGGGACCTGAATTTCTTATTCGAGGCGACGCCACATCTTCCGGAACAGCTTTACACTCTTCAAATTGAGGCCCCAACTACCCGCGATGGCCTAGATGGAGTCTTTCTGACACATGCGCATATCGGTCACTATGCAGGCTTAATGCACTTCGGACGAGAGGCGATGAATGCGCAGGGACTGCCAGTGTATGCTATGCCGCTGATGTCGGCATATCTGAGTAATAATGGCCCCTGGAGCCAACTTATTGCATTAGACAACGTAGCGCTTATGCCGCTTCGAGATAACCACCCTGTGGCTTTGACAACAACCCTTTCAGTGACCCCCATGCTAGTTCCGCATCGTGATGAGTTTTCCGAGACGGTCGGGTATCGCATCGAAGGACCTAACAAGAGTGCGCTTTTTATCCCAGACATTAACAAGTGGGCCGACTGGGACACAGACATCGCCGCACTGATTAAGACAGTCGACTACGCCCTGCTGGACGCGACTTTCTTCGCCGACGGCGAGCTCGGCAATCGCGATATGTCGCAAATCCCGCATCCTTTCGTCGTAGAGTCTATGGCGTTGTTTTCAGATTTAGCTGCCACGGAACGCGATAAGGTCTGGTTTATCCACTTTAACCATACTAATCCTCTGCTAAACCCTGAAAGTCTTGAGAGCCTTCGCGTGTTAGACGCGGGCTACCATATCGCAGTGGAGGGTCTGCGACTGGCGCTTTAACGGCTGCTCGATCCTGTCCCACTACCCGCCAAAAGTATCCTTTCCTTCTCATTGGACACCCTTTCCTGTAGAGTGCGCGCCTTTTGCGCGTGTCTTGGTCCGATCTCAAACCTATGAAAAATCTGTTAAACCTCTACGACCGCTCTAAGCACATCAACTTCATGACCGAAATCCTTTCCGGACTCACGGTGTCCTTGGCGCTGGTGCCTGAGGCTATTGCCTTCGCGCTTATCGCTGGGCTTTCTCCGCTCACGGGCCTCTATGCCGCATTTAGCATCGGCCTCATCACCTCGCTTTTTGGCGGTCGGCCGGGCATGATTTCGGGCGCAACGGGCGCGGTGGCAGTGGTCGTAGTGAGTCTCGCGCAGAGCCATGGCGTCGAATACATCTTCGCCACGGTTGTGCTTGCAGGCATGATTCAAATGCTAGCGGGGGCGTTCAAGTTAGGAAAATTCATTCGCCTCGTACCGCACTCGGTAATGTTTGGCTTTGTTAACGGGCTCGCGATTGTCATTTTTCTAGCGCAGCTAGCATCGTTCAAAGTTGCCGGGGAGAACGGCGAGATGGATTGGATGATCGGCGATCAGCTTAACGTTATGCTGAGCCTCGTTTTTCTCACAATGCTTATTATTTGGGGCCTGCCGAAGCTGACCAAAGCAGTGCCTGCCTCGCTCACGGCGATCTTGGTCGTTAGCGCTATCGTTCTCAGTCTGGATATCGATACGCGCAACGTTGGCGACATAAGCTCGATTAAGGGCGGCTTCCCTCCCTTCCATATTCCCGACGTGCCCCTTACCCTCGAGACGCTTAGCATTATTTTCCCCTACGCCTTTATCGTTGCTGGCGTTGGCCTTATAGAAAGCCTGCTGACATTAAACCTCATCGACGAGATAACCGAGACTCGCGGTAAGAGTAATAAAGAAGCAATAGCTCAGGGTCTTGCGAACTTTGTCACCGGATTCTTTTCTGGCATGGGTGGCTGCGCGATGATTGGTCAAAGCCTTATTAACATCTCATCCGGCGCCCGCGCACGCCTCTCGGGTATCGTCGCCTCGGTTATGCTGCTTGTGTTCATCATGTTTGGCGCCGAATACATCGAGAAGATGCCAATCGCCGCCCTAACAGGGTTGATGATTATGGTCGCGATAGGGACCTTTGAATGGGCGAGTATCAGGGCGATCGGAAGGATGCCAACGCGCGACAACTTAGTGGGTTTTCTTGTTGCGGGCATCACCGTACTCCTGCATAACCTCGCGCTCGCGGTGCTTATCGGTGTGATCATCTCGGCGCTGGTATTTGCATGGGAGAACGCCAAACGTATCCGTGCGCGTAAGTACGTCGACGAGAAAGGTACTAAGCACTATGAAATCTACGGCCCGCTGTTCTTCGGTTCGGTACAGGCTTTCGCCGAGAAGTTCGATATCGCTGCCGATCCCGACGTTGTAATAATCGATTTCCGCGAAAGCCGCGTAAATGATATGTCTGGTATCGAAGCGCTCAACAGAATCACCGAACGCTACACGCGAGCCGGCAAAGAACTGCACCTCAGGCATTTGAGCCCCGATTGCTTGAAGCTTCTTAAGAATGCAGAAAAAATTATCGATGTAAACATCATCGAAGACCCGACTTATAAAGTTGCCGTCGAAATCTAGAGGCAACTTAACAGTCTGCATGTGAGACAGAAGAATGACCCCTAGTGACATTAGCCGAATCATCGAAATGGCTTGGGAAGACCGCACGCCCTTCGAAGCGATTGAGGCGTCTTACGGGCTCAAAGAGTCAGAGGTCATAAAGCTCATGCGGCTCGAGATGAAACCCTCTTCGTTTAGAATGTGGCGCAAGCGTGTAACCGCGCGCAAAACGAAGCACGCGAAGCTTCGCGGGTTTGCCGTGGGCACCTTTCGCTGCGCCACACAGAAGATGCGCTGAGTCTGTTCAACTGCCGATTCCAGGCCCTCTTTTCGCCTCAGCTATTGCTTATTGCCTAAATATTTCCGTTTTTGGTCAAAATAATGACCTTTCTGTCACATTGTCATAAACCTGTAATATTTTGGTAATAGAGTTCTGTTATCAAGTTCACAGGTCTGATCGTGCTTCTCAGCGCTAGGCCTATCATACTGACGCGGAGAAAAGACGAAATGACACACAGAATGCATCAAGTTGCCGGCTCGAACGGCTCTGTAAAAGCCTCGGCAATAGCCCTAACCTCCGCGATTGCTCTTGTCACATCGACTGCCCAAGCCGCAGACCAAGCGCTCCTAGATATACTACTGAGCAACGGCGCGATCGACCAAGCGCAGTACGACGAACTATTGAGCAAAGAAGCGTTAGAGGAGGCCGACGTCGTAAACATTGGCTTCGCTAATGGCAGCGGGCTCAACGTGAAGTCAGCCGACGGCGCCTACGAGGTGGAGATTGGCGGACGCTTGCATCTCGACTACATCGACCACTCATTCGATTCACGCATAGGCAAAGATCCTATTAGCGGTAGCCAGGTTCGACGGGGACGCATCGAAATAGACGGCGTGTTCGACAATAACTGGGGCTACGCTGCCGAATTCGACTATGCGAAAAACAAGGTCGCGATAAAGGATATAAAATTAGGCTACGAGACGGACGGTGGCGCCTCCCTCTACGTCGGGCATCAGAAACAGCCCTACAGCCTCTCACTCGAAATGAGCTCTAACGACATTCCCTTCGTCGAGCGAAGCGCAGACAACTACTTAGTCGCGACGTTTACAGATCGCGCCATCGGCGCGCGCTACGAGAACAGCGGCGTAAATTGGTTCGTCGCCGCAGGCGTTTACGGCGACGCGATGAGCAACAGCGACACAACCGGAGACGAAGGCTGGGGCACGTCAGGCCGGTTTGTCTATTCGCCGATTATAGAAGACGACAGCATTCTGCACTTGGGCGTCCGCGGCTCCTATCGCGAGGTGGATATAGCCACACCGACAATGCAGATCAAAGACAAAACCACCGATTTTTCGGAACTGAGCATTGTTAACACCGGCAAATTGAACGACGCAGAGTCCGCAACGCTTTTCGGACCAGAGATGGCGGCCGTGTGGGGATCCCTCTATGTATTCGCAGAACACACAACGACGCAGATCGCGCGTACTGCAGCACCAGACCTTGAATTCTCCGGCTGGCACGCCGCCGCCGCGTGGAGCCTAACCGGCGAAACTCGCGCCTCAAGCTACAGAATGAACGCGGGAGAATTCAAAGGACTGCGGCCAGCAAGAGACTTCGATTGGGCAAACGGTGGCATTGGCGCGTGGGAAATTGCTGCACGTTATGCCGCGATTGACCTAAACGATGGCAATGTGATGGGCGGAACTGAAGACGCACTGTCGATCGCGCTCAACTGGTATCCAAATCGCAGCGTGCGGATCATGGCAGATTGGTCACGCGTGCTCGATACCGACGAATCGAATACGGTTCGAATGTTCGCGCAGGACATGGATATCTTCACGCTGCGCACTCAGTGGAATTTTTGATCCCACCGAGACGCAGGGTTCAAGTGTACGCGGAAAGTCGACGGATCTTGCAAGTTCCCTTTCAGGCTCGAAAGAGCCGCTTTGAGGCGTTTACCCTCTGAGGATACCTGCGAGGCGCTGAGTGATAATCGCGTCGGCTTCTGACATGATTCTATCGATCAATTCCTTACAGGTAGGCACATCATGAATGAGGCCGGCTACCATCCCACAGGACCAAGCACCGATCTCCATATCACCCTCGAGCATTATTTTTGGGTAAACGCCGGCGACTTCGCCATGAATGTCTTCGAACTTAATTGAGTCGCCGAGCGCCTTTTCTTTGGCTATGAGTCGCTCTACTGCTTCGTTATTCAACACACGTTCGGTGTTGCGTAACGGACGCATAATTAGTCGCGTATCAAGTTCGGACGCATTCACAATCGCTTGCTTCACGTTTTCATGCACAGGGGCTTCCTTAGTAGCGATAAAACGCGTGCCCATGTTGATACCCTCAGCTCCCATTGACAGAGACGCGACAAGCGAGCGCGCATCGGCTTGCCCACCGGAAGCGACAAAGGGAATTTCTAACTCGTCGGCGGCGCGAGGAAGCAGAATCATATTGGGGATGTCGTCCTCACCCGGATGACCGCCGCATTCAAACCCATCGACAGACACCGCATCACAACCAATTTCCTGCGCCTTAAGCGCGTGCCTTACAGACGTGCATTTGTGAATGACTTTGATGCCAGCCTCTTTCAACGCAGGCATCACTTGCACAGGATTTCTGCCGGCGGTTTCGACAACGGTGACGCCACCTTCAATTATGGCCTTTACATAGCCGGGGTAGTCGGGTGTATTAATCGAAGGCAGGAACGTAAGGTTTACGCCAATCGGCTTGCTTGTGAGCGCGCGAGCTTTTGCTATCTCCTGTGCTAGAGCCTCCGGTGTTCTCTGCGTGAGTCCGGTAATAATGCCGAGCCCACCTGCCTCCGACACTGCTGCTGCAAGTTCTGCAAAACCGACATAGTGCATGCCGCCCTGAATGATCGGGTGCTCAATGTTGAATAGTTCCGTTATTTTAGTTCTCATGCTTCGCCCTTGTAGTTTTAAATTTTATTACTTCTCGCGCCCGAAAAAATCAACGACCACATCCTGTGCAACCTGCTGCAGAAAGAGTGCATCGCGTTCATCAATCTCACCAAAATAAGTATAGCTATTCCCCACGGGGGACTGGCCATAGAGTGAGGCAAAGACAACACAGGCTGCCAAATAAGTGCCTTCCAACTCAGGGTGGCTGCCGTCGAAAAATTTATGCAGAACCATCTCTGGACGACGTCGATAAGCCTCTTCGAAGGCGAGGCCTACAGGGATTACCAGCGCGCCGATTTCGTTGGCGACATCGATGTACAGCGACGAGATTTTGTCGATCATAGCTGGATCATAACGCGCGTGCACAGCCGAATACGCCGGCGTCATGTAGAGTGCTACTTCGGCACCGGTTGCGCGAATGACCGCGCTATGTTGCCCTGCAATTTCTGCGAATGCACGGCGGCGCGATTCGCGCAGCGGCTCGCCGCTTCCTCCCTGAAGAATCACAAGATCAAACGGTGTATCTAACCCCAACCGCCCAGGTTCGAGATGAGCTGTTACATCGTGGTGACTTAAAGACGCACCGCCAATCGTTGCAGATTTATACGCGATACGTTCGGCAAGGTCTTTGTCCTGCGCCTGCACGAGCCTGTTCACATGATTATGCAGACTGTCGTTGTAGTAAAAATAGCTATTGCCCACGAAGAGCACCTGCGCAGGCTCGGGATTATTTAGACTCTTAATCTCTACCGTCTGAGCAAAAAGAGCGGGCACTGCCGAACACACAAACAGGCCGCCGACCAACAATCGCTTCCAACTACGCATCAATGCCTCCTCTTATTCTTTCTGCCTATCACTTTGTTGTTTTTCTCTCTCGCTAGTCGCGCTCGAGCATGACGCGCATCATTTCTTGAGCGAAAATCGGAGAGGTACGACGTAACTCTCCACGATCAACCTCGTCTCCGATCTCATAGGTTATCGCCGGAATGTGATAGGTCGCATAGAAATAATTTTTTGTATTTTCTTGCCCCGATGGTTTGCGCGGATCGTAAAGAAAATCAAAGTCAGGCATGCGCAGTCGAGCGCGGTCTAACCAATCGCGTGCAAAGTCTAATTCTTCATCAAAGTCTTCTGGCATCTGCGTATAGAAACGACTCCGCTGAGTAGAATGAAAGTCGAGCATTAATTTAGGTGCCAACCCAGCGTTATCAAGTTCGTCGATTAAACGTTTAACGCTCTGAATTTCGGGCTGCGTGAAAGGCCCCCAGTCTCGATTGAGATCACGTCCACCCATATTATGACGCCAGTGCCCCGCTGCGACGCCATCGGGATTGATAAGGGGTACTAGCACCAGCATAAATCGCGCGCGAAACTCGTTGGCCAGATCAGTATCACTAAACACCTCATCTACGAAACTCTGCATCGCAAGTCCGCCGGTGATTTCTGGCGGGTGTTGGCGACCGAACAAATAGACTACCTCCGCTTTAGGTGCAGTAATCAATGCCTGAATGGGACGGCCTTGGATACTACGACCTAACGTGCGGCTCATTACCTCGGGATGCTCGTCGAGGCTGTGCATCCAGCGCTCGTAATCATCATTAACGAGCAGCTCCTGTGCTGAGACGAAAAGAGGATCGCGGCTTCTCGCGAGAGCAATGGTCATAGTGCTTCGATCTTCACTTATATCGACCTGTGACTCATCAAGTCTTCGCCACGTTTCACCATCCGAACTAATCTTTGGCCAGTACCGAGCATGCCCGTCGACAAAAGTAAGAATCAGTTGTAGCGACTCCTCCTCTTTAGGGCTGACTCGGAACGAATACCACGCACTCGGATTAATGGGTGGCGCGTCTTCAGGCGTGATTGTAAAACTAACCGAGTTGGATGAGGTAAATTCGCAGATGCCAAGATTACCACCGCTAAAGTTATCATCGATCAGCGCGCTATCAGACTCACAGAAATCAGCCATCGCCGAACCACTCGACAGCGCGACAGCTGCCGCGGCGACTCTAAGCAACGGGCTAAACACGCGCCAACAAACGTGAGATTTCGGTACCACGCCCGCGTGAGACATCCGTCTTGCGGTGGACATAATTTGACTCCTCCTTGGTAGCCTTCTTTAGCACGCATAAAAAAAGGAGCCCGCAGGCTCCTTCTTCTCTAGCACTGACTTCGCACCTGAGACTATAGCAGGCGGAAGCGCAGGTCTACATAGTAGTAGCGTCCAAGATCGCGGTGCTGATCGGCAAAGTAGCCAAATGAGTCATCTGCAAGCGGCGCGCGCTCATCCTGTACATTATTCATACCGAATCGAATACGGCTATCAATATCGCCGATCATGTTGAAATTGTAATCGACCGACAGGTTGAACGTGGTCATCTCTGGAATTGGGAAGACCTGCCCGTTGGAGAGCAATTGGACGAAATCGCCATAGCGAAGACCGGTCATACGGACCGCCCAATCGCCTTTGCTCCAGCTGGCACGCACGGTGTCTTTGCGCTCTGGGTTGCCATTCTGGCCAATGAGGCTCGCAAAGCCGACTACAGGCACAGAGGCAGGCAATGTACCCGCCGCCTGCGCTGCGACCAGTTCGGCCGCTTGACCACCCGCCTCTTGCTCATACTTGTCCATAAAAGTGCCGACGTAGCGGAAACCGAAGTCGCCGAACTCGGTTTCTACGTCATAGTAGATGCCGATGTCAGTGCCCTCAACAATGCGCTTATCGAGGTTTGTGTAGTTGTCATCTACTCGGGCGACCTCGCCAAAAGGACAGAGTCCTGCAGCTGCGAATAGCGGCAGAGAATCGGTAGGAATATCGGTATCACGAACAACCGCCGGGTTAGTGGCGACGGCAGCGCAGTTACTCGTGCCCGCGCTTAGACGACGTAGCAGATCGAGTGCGATGTGATTTTCTTCACCGAATAACCCAATCGTGTCTGACTTTTCTATCGACCACTTGTCGTAAGTAATGGTGAGTCCTTCGACTGGCTCAAACACGAGACCGAGAGAATAGTTGTCTGACGTTTCTGGTCTAAGAGATTTGCTTCCTGCCGCTGTGCGCTGCATGCCGTAGTTACAATCGAGCACTGTTTCGTTAGGGTCGACCACGAGGCAGCCGAAGTCGTTGCGTGTATTCGAACGAGCGACCTGCGCCTCGTTTATAGTCACGAGGTTTGGTGCGCGGAAGGCTTCGGACCACGAACCGCGAATCAATAGTGGCTCGAATGGGCGATAGCCGAACGCAACCTTACTCACCGTAGTGCTGCCTACGTCAGAGAAATCTTCGTATCGAGCTGCAAGCTGGACATCGAGATTGCTTAGAACGGGGATTTGCAGTTCGGTATAGAGCGAGGTGACCTGACGATCGCCGCTGCTATCGGCTGTCGGGCTTGAATTCGCGACGTCCGAAATATACGGGAACGTATCGCCGGAAACGTCGGTGAATTGAATGGTTCCGTCTAGGCGCGGGTCGCGGTCGTCAATGAAAGACTCATCACGGTACTCGAAGCCGACAACCATGCCGACGGAACCGGCTGGCAGATCGAACACTTCGCCGCTCGACATTTTAAAGTCGATCATCGATAGCTCTTGCTCGTTCTTGCGAATAACGTCGACAAGCGCGCGTTCGATGTTGCTGCCGGTCGTCGGCGCAAAGGGATTAAAACCTGCCGATGTCGTGTCATTGAGCGCCTCGGTCATTAGCTGGTTACTAACACGATTGCGCGTGATGTCCTCGCGGTCGGCGCGCGACCAGGTGTACGCACCTTCCCAGAACCAAGTCCCCACTTCACCACGAAGGCCCGCGAGCAAGCGATAGGTATCGCCAGCCACATCGACGATACGTGGTACTTGCGTAAAGCGGTAATTATCTAACTCGAGTTGCAGCCCATCGCAAGATACGCCGGTGCCGATAATGCTCTCTGGAAGACGATTAGGCGAAGTGCAAGGTCCCAACGGATTGTAGTAGGCATCGCCCGCCATGCGGAACTTAGCCACCGCGCTCGACCGCGAGGAAGGATGACGAATGGTATTGGTGTCAGAGTTATACCAGCTGAATTCACCGAATCCTTCCATGCCGTTGTCGAAATCGTGATTCAAGTAAGCATAGAGGTTGCTGCGTTCGAGCTCGGAATAGAGGTCGCGATTCTCGTTTAGGTTGTAGCGGTAAGTGCCCTGTCCGTCGACTGCACCACAGACCTCATCGTTGATGGTGTATTGGCAACGGCTGTCGCCGAGGGGGTAGGTTTCGAACTCACCTGCGCTGTCGGTAATCACATTCCGCAGGCCATTGCTCGATACACTGGGGCGCACATCGTATTGCCCATAAGCAGAGTTGGCGCTGTCATTGCGGAATACAGTTGTGTTGAACTCGTTGTTACCTACGCGGTCGCGGAAATCGCTGTCGGCCCAACGCGGGTCATCCTGTGAATTAACACGATCGCGCTGAAAGAAGTTAAAACTTGCACCGACGTTCGTACGCTCCTGATTGAAATTAGTACCCCACTCCACTGTAAGGCGCTCATCGTCGCGCCCGATACTCTCATAGCTGTCTGCACGGAGGCTGATATTGAGTCCATCAAAATCATTCTTCATGACATAGTTAACAACGCCGGCAACCGCGTCTGCGCCATAGATCGCCGAGGCGCCTTCGCGAAGCACTTCGGTTCGGCGCAGGCCTGTAACGGGGATAGATTGCACATTCACCGTGTTAACCGGCACGAAGCTGCCGCCTACCGATTCGGTTTGGTAGGCAGCGGAGTTAACCACGCGGCGTCCGTTCAGAAGGACCAGCGTGTTTCCCGTGCCCAAATTGCGTAGGTTAAACGCACCGATATCGCCGCGCGCAGAGTTAACGCCGCCCGAGATATTTTCTGACTCGCTGAAAAAATTCTGCCCTTGCTCTGCCATAAACTCGAGAAGTTCGTCACCAGAATTGACACCCAGCGCTTCGATATCGAGCTCGTTCATCACCGAGACGGGGAGCGCATCGCTTATCTGTGCGCCGCGGATCTGAGACCCAACAACGACGATTTCGTCTACCTCCTGCTGCGCGAGAACCTGAGTGCTTGCTGCACTTAAAAGCATCGCGCTCGCGACACTCGCCGCTAATGGGCGTTTGTTGAATATGGTCATATCTCTTCCCTTGTAGAATGAGTGCTGGTTTGGCCAATTGGATTTAAATTGATTTTAGATCGAAGTGATTTTAGGGACTATTTTATATCTATAAAAATAATAATGATCAGTTTCATATATTTATCTTTCGCATTATCCAAACTATTGCAATCAAATCAAACTATTTCCGCACGCCCAATCCTCACTAACTGAGCGATGGACTAGCCGCCTAGGGAGGGCGATAATGCTAGATCCACAGGATACGCCCATCGCTGCAACCCCTTGCTGCAGCTCGATTCAGATAACGAGATCCACTCACCTATGGCTGCAGATAAGTTCCGCTTCACTACCGTTACCGCCGTCGTCGTGGCTAATATGGTCGGCACAGGCGTCTTTACCAGCCTTGGATTTCAACTTCTCGACATTCAGTCGGGCTTTGCCCTATTAATGCTCTGGGCGGTAGGGGGGCTGATCGCCGTCTGTGGCGCTATGACCTATGCCGAACTCGGTGCGGCACTGCCGAGGTCTGGGGGCGAGTACAATTTTTTGAGCCGCATTTACCATCCGGCGGCGGGATTCGTCTCGGGTTGGATTTCTTCGACTATTGGCTTCGCGGGGCCGACCGCACTTGCGGCCATGACATTCGCCGCTTACATGCTCTCGATTTTTCCTGACTTTGCTGGCCCTTGGGGCGAACGCTTTATCGCTGCGAGCCTCGTTATCGCGCTGAGCGTTGTGCATGCCACTAATAGACGAAACAGCGGAGGCCTTCAGCTAGCGTTCACCCTCCTCAAAGTTCTTATAATTCTCGCCTTCGTTATCGCTGCGATTGTGCTCGTCGACACCCCTCAGCCCGTTGAATTTTTTCCGCAACGGGGTGATTTAAGCGTGCTCACTTCTGGGGAGTTCGCCGTATCGCTAATCTATGTGAGCTATGCGTTTGCGGGATGGAATGCGGCCACGTATTTGAGTAGCGAAATGGAGAATCCGCAGCGAACGTTGCCGGGCATATTGTTAGCCGGCACCGTCATCGTGACGCTGATGTATGTCGCTCTAAATTTCGCGTTCTTGTATGCGGCGCCTATGGACAGCATGACAGGAGAAGTCGAGGTGGGGTATATCGCTGCGGAGGCAGCATTCGGCACTGCGGGCGGACGCTTCACCGGCATCGTGCTTGCCATGTTATTGATCTCGACGGTCAGCGCCATGGTGATGGCAGGCCCGCGTGTAATTCAGATGATCGGAGAAGACTTTCCACTGCTGAGCTTTCTCGGCAAGACCAACGCGCACGGCGTCCCCGCGATCGCAATTTACGCGCAGGGAATAATCACCTTGGTTTTTATCTTCTCGTCGACATTCGAGTCCGTATTGGTGTTCTCTGGCTTTACGCTTGCGATTAATAATTTCGCGACGGTTTCGAGTATTTTCGTCCTCCGCTGGCGCCAGCCCAATCTGCCGCGGCCTTACAAAACCTTTCTCTACCCATTGCCGCCGCTTATCTTTTTGGGTCTCACCGGGTGGACCCTCGGGTTCGTGATGCTTAACCGCCCAGTCGAAGCACTCTTTGGCTTGGCGATCATCGCCTCCGGACTGTTCTTCTACTGGGTCTCGCTCCGCGGCAGCCAGATCCAGCGTTAGCCTCGAACGCTACCATGCCGCTTACAGGCATTTCCCACATTCTGACCTTTAATTCGGTCCTTATGCGGGCATTTGTTGCCAGTTTGTAACACAGGCGAGGCAGCACTCTCGATAGTCTGTACAATCGCCCCCTTATTTTCTGAATTCTCCTGACGCCGCACCATGGCCCGCATCGAACGGGCAACGGCGTCTATTTTGATTTTACCGAACAATGAGACGTTTCATGCCTAGCCTTTTCCGATCATTCACTCTTGCCGGCATTCTTGCTGGCTCACTCGCTGGCACTGTGTCGGCCCAGGACGCCGGCGACGAGTCCTCAACGGTCATCTATACGGCGGACTATTTTGATCAGTGGCAGCCCATAACCGCTCAAGACATGCTCGACAGGATTCCTGGACAGGGCGCCGCGGGCGGGCCTAGCAGCGGGCCATCGAATATACCCGGCAATCCCGAAACAGGCGGTCGCGGATTGGGGGGCGGTGGTGGCAATCAAGTGCTCATCAACGGCAAGCGTATCGCGGGAAAAAACAATTCAACTAGCGAACAGCTAGACCGAATCCCCGCAACCCAGGTTCGCGAGTTCCAAATCATCCGCGGCACCTCGGGCGACCTCGATGTACGAGGCAGCGGCCAAATCGTGAACGTCATTCTCACCGAGGCCATCGCGTCCAACAGCATCTCCTACGAGGCGAGTATCGATCGCTATCAAGATCAGAACATCCGCCCCGGAGGCACCTTGTCTTTGAGCGGTCAACGCGGCGGGCTCGATTATCTTTTTGCTGCCCGAAGCCAGCCACGCTACAACGTATCGATCGGCGATGAGTACAGCATACTCGGTGACTTTTCGATGAACGACCTGGTCCTCGAAACACGCACACGCGACCAAATGGAGAATGAGCTCAGCATGAATCTCGGCTACGAGATCTCGGACAACAGCAGCCTCAGAGTCAACGCGCTCTATGCCGACCGAGACGATCCTACCGATGTCGAACGCTACACGACGAATCTGCGAGTTATCCCAAATACGCTCCTCAGCGAACGAGAAGAGATTCCGAGTCAGCGCGATAACTGGGAAATTGGCGGCGATTATGAATTGACCTTGGAGAACGGGCAGCGCTTTAAACTTCTCGCTATTGCTAACCAAGACAATCGCGACTCGGCACGCGAAAGATTCGAACTCCTTGACGATGGCTCAGAAGAAAAGAACCTCTATCTCGGCATAAATAATGTAACAGAGGAAAAAATAGTTCGAGGCTCGTTTACGACAAGCCTTTTCGATGCCCAGAGTATCGAGTTTGGCCTCGAGCGCGCGCAAACCACGCTTGATTCTGCACTGACCCTGGGCGGCATTGTCGCGGGCGGCACGCCGTCGGCGTCGGTCGGCGGCCTTGTTCCGCAAAAAGTCGGCAACGCGAATTCGTCTGTCGAAGAAATACGTTACGAGCCCTTCGCCATTCATAACTGGACGCTGACACCTACCCTCTCTCTCGAAACGACGCTTTTATATGAGTCATCGGAGATCACGCAATCCGGCGACAGTAGCAACCAACGGGATTTTAGTTTCGTTAAACCGAAAATCGATCTTCGATATAACCCGAGCACAAATCTTCAATTACGCGGCAGTATCGAGAAAATCGTAAACCAGCTGAGCTTCGCCGATTTCGTCGCGGTTAACGATGAAACCGATAACGATACGAACACGTTGGAGGGCAATACCGAACTGCGTCAACAGTGGCAGTGGCGATATGTATTCAATGGCGAGTATCGCCTACCCGATGACCTAGGCGTGCTTAACGCCGAAGTGTTTTACGCGCAGCACGAAGACGTGATCGACAGGCTAGACTCGAGTAGGTCTGAAGACAGCCTACAATCGGTAAATGGCAACATCGGTGACGGCATCGAAATGGGCGTGAACCTCAGCGCCAGTGTGAGGGCGACGCCCCTCGGCATGCCAAATTTGCTCATTACGACCTCGCTAAATGTGCAAGACTCAGAGGTGACTGACCCCCATCTTGGTATCAAGCGCCGCTTCCAGAACTACCAGCGCGGCCGTTTCACTCTGTTCTTCAGACACGACATTCCTGACCTAAGAGTCAACTGGGGAATGCAGTATTTCGATCGCATCGACGGTGGCATGTTCCGCTACGACGTCGACGACATTGAGTTCAATGTCGGCGAGCCTCGCGTAAACCTATTTGCAGAATATCGAAACCAGCGCGGCACTACGTATAGGTTCGATGCCGGGGCTTTGACTAATGGATCACAGTGTCGCCGGCGTACTCGTTTTATCGGACGCACGACCGCAAACATTTTGGAAGAAATCGAGTACCGCTGCACTACCACGGGCATCGAACTGAGCCTGCGGGTTAACGGTACTTTCTAAACTTCTCCTCATCACGAAAGAGCGGCACGCTAGAGATTACATCTCTAGCGTTTCTTCTCTCAACAACTTCGCCGCAATCTGTTCTTCAGTGAAGGGCATCTCTATCCACTGACTCTGCGAGTAGATTTTGGTTTGATCAGCATAGTATGGCGAATCCGGCTCCGGTGACTGCGAATAGGTAAGTATCGCGCGCGCACTCGGGCTTCCGTCTTCATTCCATGTGACCGACTGTATATAGCTGTTGCCGGTTACGATTGGCGTGTAGCCACCGTTGTCACCATCGAAGCGCGCGCTGATTACGCTAAACATTCCGGCGCGACCATCGCCGCCTGGGATACCAATTTTCTCCCCATTGCGAATCTCAAACTGCACATCGCCCCACCGCGCATCTAGCGCAATTCCTGCGTCGGTTATCCGGTCCACCGCCACATGCAGTGCAGCAAGAATAGCGTCACGGGTTGCCGCCTCGTCGATTGTTAACCCGCGAGGCGTGTGCACTGGATCGGCGTTGTTGAATGGCACCGCGTAGTGCGCAGATAGCTGATTGGTCTCGGCGAAAAACTCATTGAAGATATGCGCCCCGCGGCTTTCTACTGTTTGTCGACGGTCCCAGTACGCGAGCACTGCACAGGCCTCTGCAAGCGTGGGGTCATCGGCACAGACCTCGAGCACTTCGTCGAGGAACAATTCGGCGCCGTAGTGACGATGGCTGAACAGTAAATTTTCGACGGTCGCCTGATCGAATTTCTCGCCTGTGCTTAGCACCTCTTCGACAAATTTAAGCCCCGAGCGTGTGCGTAGCGTGCGCTGCGCATTCTCGTCGCCGATGATCGGCGAGTAACCCTCGAGGCGCATAGCCGGATTGCTTAGCCAATACGAATCGTTGCTGTTACCCGCATACGTCGTTGTAATCAGACTCGGTTGCTGCGATGGCGGCATGAGACCCGGGGCCGCGGCGCTCTCGTCTATCTGCCAATCGCAGCTGGGGTCGGAGCCATTAAGCGTCGTTATACGCGCACCGGCAGATTGATCGACGGCACAACGCGCAATCAAGTCGACCGACACATTCGGTATCGCCGACATGTCGGCATAGAGTGCACCTCCTGCTTTGTCGGCTGCGATTGTGTTTACAAACGCCGCACCCTGATGATCAGCGAGCGCCTGCTTGAGCTGCGTTACGTTGGTCGAACGCTGCATCGCTGCATATTGATCGCCCGTGCGATAGTTTTCATAGTTTACGTCGCGCATGACGTAAACGTGTTGGTCGCTCCAAGGCGTGCTGGGCCCTGCAACGACTGGCCCAAGATGCGTTAAGTAAACCGTTCGGTTTTCAATTCCGGTTGCAGTCTCAACCGCAACCTCGATGGCTTCGATGAGGCGTTCCTGATCGCCGACGAGGTAGGCCATCGGATTACCCGGCACAAGATCCAATCTGAAGAAGGTAAAGCGCAGCGCCGTGGAGACCGTGTGCGACCACGCAATCGTCTCGTTAAAGCCTATCGCAAGTCGTGGTGTCGCGATCAGGCCGACCCCCATAAAATCAATTTCACCCGGCAGCGTGAGATGCGCCATATGAAACCGTGAAGGTCCTTGCCAAGGGTAATGTGGGTTGCCGAGAAGAATGCCACGGCCCGTGTCGGTTAACTCACTGCCGAACGCGTACGCATTACTGCCAATTTTTTCGACATCGAGCGACAGATCAATTGGTTTCAGCGATGCGATCGCTTGATTAGGTGCCGCTGTTGCGATTTGGTCTGTTACACGTCCAAGGCCGTAGCGTATGCCTACGCCAATTGCTAGCCGCGCAAGGTCGCGTTCGTCGATGGGCTTGACCCACTCTGCGCCAGCGCAGGATGCTGGGAGCTGGTCGGCATGGGTATCGATGTAGCGGTTATAGCCACGCGCATAGCCGCTGTCCATCGCGTTGCTGTCGGCGGAACTCGCCGCTAGATACTCGTCGATTTTCGCGTCGTTAAGTAGCGCGCGATGAAATGCGTCGCTGTTCACGTTGCCATTTTCTGCGCCAAAATACTTTGCTAGCTCGCCATTGACGGTTACCAGTTCTTTCGCCAACACGCAGACGCCATTTTGCGCCACAGAGTGCGCAAAACCGAAGCCAAGCCCCTCCCATGTCTGAGCCGTAATGTGGGGAATACCGTGCTCGGTCCATCGAACGTCGACAGTCTCTCTTATTGATTCACTTGCGCCGTTGCCCGAGACGCCTCCGTCGGGGGCGCAGGCGACCATCAGTGCACTCAGGCTGAAAGCGATTGCGAGCTTTACTGGCATTAATCCACTTAGCTCATTAATTTCACATCGATCTTTGGTATTTCCCAACCTTGTCATTTTGCTCTCCCTCGGTTTTATGGGTTTTCTTTCGATCAGCCATTGTGCGGCGACGCTAGCTAGCGAGCAGACGTTCGCGCGCCGCGGCATATTCACGTTTCAACCGTTCTACAAGCTCTCCTGCAGTATCAATGGACTTGATTGCGTTGATACCCTGCCCACAACCCCAAATGTCTCGCCATGCTTTAGCCTTCGAGCTTCCGCCAGAGCCGAAGTTCATCTTCGACGGATCGCTCTCGGGAAGATTGTCGGGATCAAGGCCCGCCGCTTCGATAGAAGGCCGCAGATAGTTGCCATGGACGCCGGTGAAAAGATTCGTGTAGACAATATCGCTCGCCGCGTAATCCACTAGCGACTGTTTATAGGCTTCGTCAGCGTTCGCCTCCTTAGTAGCGATAAACGCGGACCCGATATACGCCATATCGGCACCCATGGCTTGAGCTGCGAGTACGGCATCGCCCGTCGAAATTGCGCCGGAAAGCAAGACAGGCCCGTCGAACCACTCCCGCACTTCCTGAATGAATGGCATAGGAGAAAGCGTGCCCGCGTGACCACCGGCGCCGGCTGCCACACAGATGAGACCGTCGGCGCCCTTTTCGATCGCCTTTTTTGCGAAGCGGTTGTTAATCACATCGTGCAGCACAATACCGCCATAGGAGTGGATTGCATCAAACACCTCGGGGCGAGCACCCAGCGAGGTAATGACAATCGGCACCTTGTGCTTAACGCAAAGCTCGACATCTTGCATCAAGCGATCATTTGAATTATGAACAATCTGATTAACTGCAAAAGGTGCCGCGGGCTTATCTGGATTCGCCAAATTGTAGGCGTCGAGCTCGGCGTTAATTTGCGTCAACCATTCGTCCAACACTTCGACCGGACGCGCATTAAGCGAAGGAAATGAACCTACGACGCCGGCTTTACACTGAGCAATGACGAGCTCGGGGCCCGAGATAATAAAGAGGGGTGACGCGACAACAGGAATAGAGAGTCGGCCGTGGAGGATTTCTGGGATTGCCATGCTGGGTCCTTTTGGTTCGGGTGTGTTTCGACGATTGCTTCGAGTTTTCGCTCGAATGCTGTACCGAGAGTATCAACGCCATTAGAGGCCGTCAGCTCGATGTAATGCGTGATTTCAGCCCGCAGTGTGCCAAAACGCGTTAGGGTTGGAAAGGGCTACGCTGGGTGCTTGTTTTGGGGTCACAACGCTCGCCAAGCGGCGCCCTTAGGTTATACTCATAGGCCACTTGAATTACCGATAAAACAAATCGGACCTAGCAGGAAATCCTATGACCACCGCAGCGCAGCAAAACCCTATCGTCATCGTCGGCCAAGCACGCACCCCAATGGGCGGCTTTTTGGGCGAATTAGCCTCAATAAAGGCTACCGAGTTGGGTGCTACGGCAATCCGCGCGGCGGTAGCGCGTGCGGGTCTCGAGGCGAGCGACGTCGATGAGGTCATTATGGGCTGTGTGCTGCCGGCCGGCTTGGGTCAGGCGCCCGCGCGACAGGCCTCATTGGGCGCGGGCATCCCCAAGTCCACCGGCACCACCACGATCAATAAGGTGTGCGGCTCGGGTATGAAGGCGATAATGCTCGCTCACGACCTCCTGCTCGCTGACAGCGCCACGGTGGCGGTTGCCGGCGGTATGGAAAGCATGAGCAACGCACCGCATCTGCTCCCCGGTGCGCGCTCGGGTTATCGTTTCGGCCATGCAAAAGTAATCGATCACATGGCCTTCGATGGGCTCGAAGACGCCTACGAAGGCGCTGCAATGGGCGTATACGCCGAAACCTGCGCGGACAAATACAGCTTTGACCGCGAAGCTCAAGATGCCTACGCCATTAGCTCGTTAAAGAAGGCCCAGGCGGCTATCCAAAGCGGTGCTTTTTCAAGCGAGATAACCCCTGTCGAGGTCGCACAGCGCGGCGGCACCGTGACGATCGACACCGACGAACAGCCGATGAAAGCGCGCTTCGATAAAATCCCTCAGCTACGCCCCGCCTTTAGAAAAGACGGAACCGTGACCGCAGCGAACGCAAGCTCGATCTCCGATGGTGCGGCTGCCGTTGTGTTGATGCGCCAGTCCGAAGCTACAAAGCGGGGACTCACTCCGCTTGCACGCATCGTGGCGCATACATCGCATGCACAGGAGCCCAGCGAATTCACCATGGCACCTATCGGGGCAATCGGCAGCTTACTGGCCAAAACCGGCTGGGACAAAGACGCCGTTGACCTCTTCGAAATTAACGAGGCCTTCGCAGTTGTCCCGATGGCGGCGATCGAATCACTCGAGCTCGACGCGGCGAAGGTAAATGTCAACGGCGGTGCCTGTGCGCTCGGCCATCCCATTGGCTGCTCAGGTACGCGCATTGTCGTCACGCTACTTGCAGCTCTCGCAAATCATGGCAAGAAACGCGGCATTGCCTCGCTATGTATTGGCGGCGGCGAAGCGACGGCCTTAGCCGTCGAACTCATTTAACCCCCCACTGACTTATAAGAATAAAACCGATAACTAAGGAGAGGATTAGCTGTATGTTCTACTCAATTGTCAGAAAGCACACCGGATTCATTCACGGCGCCGCGGTGAGCGTCGCGCTCGCGCTAGGCGCAAACGTCAGCCACGCTCAGGAATCTTGGCCCGAGGTAGCCCCCGCCGAACCGCCCGCCGAGTGGGGCGCGGTATCGGCTAATTTCGAAGAGATCCCCTATCCTTACCCGGTTCAATTCCTCGAGATTAACCGCTTCCAGCAGGATCTTCGCTACGCCTACATGGACGTTGCGCCAAGCGGACGCGCGAACGGCCAGACGGTGTTTATTCAACACGGGATGAACTTTTACTCTGAAGCCTACACGCCAACGATTAATGCGCTCGCCGACGCAGGCTTCAGGGTGATCGCAGTGGATCGTATCGGTTATGGCAAAAGTTCTAAGCCGATACTCCCCTACAATTTCAATATGGTCGCCGCCAACATGAAGGCGCTTCTCGACGAACTCGGCATCGAGAAAACCGCGATCGTGGGTCATTCGATGGGCGGCATGGCAGTTTCTCGCTTTGCCATGATGTATCCCGATGCCACCACGCATGTGGTTATGGTCAATCAGATTGGTCTCACAGACCAACGCCAGAGCCGTCCCTGGAGCGATCCTTTTGTCGGCGGCGGTGAAACGACCTATCAATCGATACTTCGAGGACATCAGCGCTATTTCCCACTTAAGTGGCCCCCCGCACATCTCGAATTTGTGCGTCGTCAGTATGGTCAAACCCTCGGCGGAGACTGGCCCCGCCTCGCACAGGTGAGGCGCCTGCAGGGGCAGATGCTTTACGACGATCCCGTTGTCTATGACTGGCAGCATATCGCGACAAAGGCGCTGGTAATCGGTGGGGAAGAAGATGGATTAGTCGATGATTTTCCGACACTCGCCCACAATGTCGCCAATCAGCTCCAAAATAGCGCGATCATCCTCTATCCGAACGTTGGTCACGCACCGCAGATCGAAATACCGGATCTGTTTCATAAAGACCTGATTCGCTTTCTAACTTCGGACGCGAGCGAGCCTGCGAGCAGCTGGAAATAGCAATAAGATGATTCTGACCGAAGAACAGCGCCTCATCCGCGAAACCGCGCGCAGCTATGCGAGCGAACATATTGCCCCTTACGCGGCGCAGTGGGACCGGGACGCCATCTTTCCGGCGGAGGCGCTGCGCGGCCTCGCTAAGCTCGGTTTCTACGGCATGCTAGTGCCCGAGCAGCACGGCGGCTGCGACATCGGCTACGTTGCGGCAGCACTCGTGCTCGAGGAAATTGGCGTAGCCGACGCTGCGTGTTCGACAATCGTCAGTGTGACTAATTCGGTTGGCTGCATGCCTCTGCTCCAATACGGCACCGCGCAGCAGCAGCGTGATTTTCTTGCGCCGCTTGCGCGAGGAGACAAGCTCGCTGCATTCTGTCTTACCGAGCCACAGGCGGGCAGCGATGCTTCGGGGCTCAAGACCCGCGCGCAAGCGCGTAGCGGAGACTATGTCTTAAACGGCACCAAGCAGTTCATTACCTCGGGCAAGAATGCCGATATTGCGATTGTTTTTGCGGTCACCGACCCTGCAGCCGGCAAGCGCGGTATTAGCGCATTTATCGTACCCACGGATACCCCCGGCTACCGCGTCGCCAGCGTCGAAACAAAGATGGGACAGCGCGCGTCGGATACCTGTCAGATAGCCTTCGAGGACTGTGTAGTTCCGGCGCAGAACCTTTTAGGCGACGAGGGTCAGGGGTATAAAATTGCCCTCGGCAATCTCGAAGGCGGCCGCATCGGCATCGCCGCACAGTGTGTCGGTATCGCGCGCGCGGCGCTCGAAGCCGCAACACTTTATAGCCGCGAGCGTGAGGCGTTTGCCAAACCGCTTTCCGAGCATCAGGCAGTCGCCTTCAAGCTTGCCGACATGGCTACCCAAATAGAGGCAGCGAGGCAGCTCACGCTTCACGCCGCCGCGCTTAAAGATGCAGGCGCGCCCTGCCTGAGCGAGGCTTCGATGGCAAAACTTTTCGCATCCGAAATAGCGGAACGCGTCTGCTCCGACGCGATTCAGATCCATGGCGGCTATGGCTATTTGCAGGATTTTCCCGTGGAGCGCTTTTACCGTGATGTCAGAGCCTGCCAGATTTACGAGGGCACGAGCGAGGTGCAGAAGATGGTGATTAGTCGCGCGCTCTGATGCCTAGTTAGACGAGTCGTCGGCATAGCACTTCACGCTCGGGTGACTACTGGCTTCGAACGGGTACCAGTCGAGTAGACACGTTCTCAGAATACGAGCAGATGGGCGCCCCGATTGTGTTTTTCGGGCATTAGCTGTGCGTCTATATCGACTGCCGCCTGACGAAGATAGTTTAGCGACTCGCGGCGAATCCGCCCCGGTCCCTCCCAAGCATCGTCATCGCGGGACCGCCCAATGCCATGAATCACCCGTAGCCCCTTGAAGCGCTGCGCGCGGGCAACGACGATGGCAGCCTCGAGCTTGTCTAACGCCTCTGTCCATGTCTCACCCGAATGGGCGACGTCTACCTCTAGAAAATCATCGCGCAGCCCAATCGGCAAAGGCTCATCGCATTTGGGGCAGGACAGCGCGTCTAGCGCAGGGTCTATCCCGCAATCGATGTTGGGGCACATAACGCGGCTGCGTCCCGATTGAAATGACTTCACAAATAGCTCAACTCTCGGTTTTAATAGTCTGATAAACGCAGTAGATTACTGCGATAAATAAGTTTACCCCAAAGCACGTGTATTTCTCTTCAGTAGATTAATAAGAAAGGGACTCCAGCTATGAAGAACCGACACAATGACGCTTGCCCTAGTGCCCATCGTACCGCCCCCGTTTGGATTCGAAGACTCATCTTCGCCCTAGGTTTAGTCGCATCCTTTGCCAGTACAGCACAGGTTGAAGTCACGCAGCTCTTCTATCACGAGGTGCTAAGGCAATACGAACAGGGCGCCGTCGCCTATGAGAAAGGTGACTACGAATCCGCCTACGCCGACCTGAGCCTTGCAGCGCAGCGTGGCGTAAAGGATGCGCAATACCTGCTCGGCTTTATGTATTTGCAAGGTGAGTATGCGCCACGCTCTATTCCCGTTGGCATGGCCTGGCTAGGCACCGCACTGGAGGTCGAAAACAACGAGTGGCTGTCGCTCTATAAAAAACTGTACGGCACGTTAAACGCCGCCCAACAGGCCTTTATCGATAATAAGGTAGACACCTACATTCAGCTCTACGGCATGGGCACGCAGCGTATCGTTTGTGAAAACAAGCCAAGAGTCGGAAGTCGACGAAAAGTAAGACAGTGCATAAAGACGGAGGACGTGAACACGCCGTTGTATTCCCTTGAGATGATGCCAGAGGGGTTCGTTCCACTTTTTTCTTGTGAAGGTGACTTCCCCTGCCTCGCAGGTGAAACGCGCGTCTACTCTGATCACGATGAGCTGAACCCGAGCAATCTCTAGTCGCTCGAAAGCGCCTCGTTTCGGGAGGCGCTTTCTATTAGCGATGGCTCGTTACGCGACTTTTGATTGTTGCGATTCTTGCGACTGGTCGCGGTGATCAGCATGTCCGAAGTGAAGCACACCGTCTGAGAAAAGATTGCTCTTTAGGATTTTTCGATCAAGCAGGTAGTCTTGTGTGTTCTGCCACGGTGCGTGCTCACCCTGTTTCGGAAACTCATGAATCCCGCGTTGCATATACCCAGGATTAAAGCCCGAAATGGTTGGCCTCGGCGCCATGGACGCCTCCTCGGGGCGCAATTCCGGAACGCAATGACTTGCGTCCTTTCTGTCCATCTCTTGCAACAAATCACAGACGAAAACTGAGTTGAGGTCGGCGCGCAGTGTCCAAGAGGCATTAATGTAGCCAAAGGTTTGAATAAGATTAGGCACGCCCGAAAACATCATGCCCTGGTAGTAGAATCGCTTGCTCAGATCGAGTTTCACCTCGTCGAGGAAAAATTCGACGCCTCCCATAAACTGCATGTTAAGACCTGTTGCGCTCACCACAATATCGGCTTCGACTAATTTTCCCGACGACATAAGCACGCCATTCTCGACAAATTTATCGATTGTATCGGTTACCACCTCTGCAGCACCGCTTTTCACTGCCGACAGGAAATCATCGTCGGGGATAAGACAGAGACGTTCCTCCCAGGGGTTATAGCGAGGCGTAAAATGCGTATCGATGTCGTAGTCGTCGCCAAGCGATTTCCGTACGCTGTCTAAAAGAAGTTTTTTAGTTTTCTCCGGCTTTTTACGCGCGCCCTTGTAAGTCGCGTTTTGAAAATAGATATTTTTCCAGCGGGTGAGCGAGTAGGCCAACTTACTAGGCAATACAGATCTGAGGAAGTTAGCGACAGCGTCTTTGGCTGGGCGCGAGAACATATAAGTTGGCGAGCGTTGAATCATCGTCACCTTCGCGGCGTTGTCGACCATGTTTGGAACAATCGTCACTGCCGTCGCGCCGCTGCCAATCACCGCCACTTTTTTGCCTGAGTAGTCAAGATCCTCTGGCCATTTCTGAGGATGAATAAGCTGGCCTTTAAAATCACCTAACCCTGGAAAGTCTGGCGTGTAACCTTCGGCATAGTTGTAATAGCCGCTGCACATAAAAAGCACGCGCGTCTCTATCTCGATCGTCTCACCATCAGCATTCGTTGCAGTGACAGACCAGACATCGCGCGTGCTATCCCAGTTGGCAGAGACTACTTTGTGGCCGAAGCGAATTTTATCTTTCACTCCATACTCGGCGACCGCCTCTTTCAGATAATCGCGGATTGATTCTCCGTCCGAAATAGACTTGGGGTTTGTCCATGGTTTGAAACTAAACCCAAATGTATGCATGTCGCTGTCCGATCGAATACCCGGATAGCGGAATAAATCCCACGTACCGCCTACATTGTCGCGCCCTTCGAGTACCGCATAACGCTTATTAGCACACCGCTGCTCAAGGTGACAGGCGGCGCTGATGCCGGATATGCCGGCTCCTACGATCAAGACATCTAACATGGCGTTGCTCTCATAAACCCGTTTTCTCCAAGACTAACTAAGATGAGGGGATTAGGCAAAGAT
>Ga0222715_10000168_pt1 | contig 66628 bp, 99 predicted proteins | sample C33_9DmetaG_FD_165056 | JGI IMG/M metagenome (GOLD analysis project Ga0222715, IMG submission 165056) | Estuarine water microbial communities from San Francisco Bay, California, United States - C33_9D | ecosystem: Environmental > Aquatic > Marine > Unclassified | place: USA: California...
GTTACTGTGAACACGAGATAAGTGGAAATCTATTTGACTTTCGCCCATTGCTACTATTGCTACATGTTTGCCTTTAAGTTCTGGTATTTTCATGCTTGTGGTTCTCTCCTTAATTCATCGTACCTGTATTGGTCTCTAGTTGATTTAGCTTCACCAAGATTTTTTAATCCTAATAAAGCTTCTTGAAACTTTGATTCGTATGCTGGTATTGCTTCATAATTTTTGAGATACGTGCATGCTTCGACTAAACTGCCATATAAAATAGCATTAGGAGCATTTTTAGACAGCCATGTTGTTTCACTGCCTGTGGTGGTAGTGAGTGATGCTGGTCTATAGTAGTAATGCAGTTCAACTTCGTAGGCTGAATCTGGGGTAGGTGCAACTATAAAAGTATTGTCGTCAAATTCTGCGTAATATTTTGGTAGTCCTGTTGTAGATGAATTAGGAGTAAAATCTCTAATGAAAGAAACTTGTTTTAATAATAAAAAACTATAATTACTACTGCTGTCTATTACAGCTAAACTAAACGGTGCTAGGTAATCAGTAGGTGTTTCTAAATAAGTTCCTGAAGATGTAAGGTTTCCAACTTGATTTTTTCTAAAATCATCTAGTTGTACGTTTTTAAATATACGTTCTTCTGCTGTTGTAATAAACGTAGGTAGGTTAGTTACAAAACTAGACTCTGAACTTTCTAAGTAATCTTGTATGGCTGTTTTTAAAGTTGTGTATGAAAAACTCATGATGTATATATTATACCTCCCATTCCACTATGATTAGTACAATAATAGTATAGAGTTGGTGCTCCAGATGCTACTTCAATCTGTGTGTAGGCTCCTGAACTTCCTGGAGTTCCACTAGTTGTAACACCTGTTGTGTATTCAGTTCCACCCCCATGTGTACCGTTTGAAGTGGTGGAAAATCTTAAAGGATGATTACTGTTAGTACTGTCTGACTGATCAAACTTATATGTTTGCCCTTCTGTTACTGTTAAAGCTGCAGCTCTAGAACTATCTATATAAAAATAATTAGCTCCTAAATAACTAGCTACTGTTACTGTGTATGTTGTTACACTAGGGCTAGGGCTAGGACTAGGCGTTGCGGCTACTCCTGATATTGTTATTTCTCCTACACTTCCAGTTATAGTAGGCACATTATACAAAGAACCTATTGTGTTACTATTTTCTGCCCACATGATAGGAGAACTTACACCTAGTGAATTTTTTGGGTTAGAAATTATAACATGACCTTGTCCTGTAGTAGGTGCTGGGATTGTAGGTCTTGGTTGATGAAGGGACTCTGGATCAGTGACTTGATGAGATGGTTCTAACTGAGGTGATTTAGGTTCGTAACATTCACTACAAACCTTAAATCCAGTCCATTCTTTTTTAAGCTCTAAATAAGCTACATCAAAACCACATCGATCACATATCGCTCGTGCGTATTTACCCTGAGCGTAAGCCATTAATAGAATCTCCTAGAAGGCGTCAACATTAATGAAGCCCTGTTTCTATCCTCGTCTGCTGCTAATTTAAAATCTTGTTCGTATTGTTGTTTTAATATCCCTGCTTTTTGAGGATTCTTTTTTAATGCGATATAATAAGCCAGTCCACTTACCATACAAGGTATAAATCTTGAAGGTATTTCAGGATTTTCAGCGGAAGTATTAACATCATCAATACGTTGTATTCTGTAAGAAACTAATTTGTAGTTAGAACTGTCTGGTGTTGGCCATATATTTATAACTGGTGTAATTTGTCTATCTACGAAATATTGAGTAGGTCTAGCTTGAGTAGTTTTATTAGGAATATTTAAAAATTCTTGCCTACCTATTCTGTCTATTTCAATATCTGTTGAAGGACTGGTGCTACTGTCTCGTATAACAGCAGAAAGTATATCAATATCAAATGTATTCATATTGTATTGATTTGTACCTTGAACTAAATCTAAAGAAATTTCTTCTATAGTCCAAAGATTAACACCTCTGTTTGCCCAGTCTGCAAACATAATGTTTAAAGAACGTCTAGCAGTTCTAGCATCGTAACCTGTACGTTGTTCTAGTCCTGCTAGTTCGTAAGCCTCTTCTATAGTGTCAGCTATATCCAAGGCAAAAGTTTTAGTGCCTGAGAAAGCCATTTATTTAAAACTCTTTAAATAAAGTTAGTACAATAACATACGAATCACCACTTGAGTGACCTGTAGTTGTTAATAGTATGTCGCCTGTTTTTCCACTACCTGAGGTGTTTCTGATTCCACCAAACTCTGAAAAATCTTCATCAGTCGTGTAATCTGCATTTAGATCCCAACAGATAGTATTAGTAGTAGCATCCCACAAAAGTTTGATACTCATACCAAAAGTTGAATAAACGATTTTAGCTAACCTAACACCTGTACATGTTGCTCCATCACTAGATCTAGTTGCTAAACCACTTACATCAACTTTATTTACTGCTGCCTCACCTGAACCATCGGATGTGTTGGTCAGCTGTATAACAACTGACCTATCACTATCTGACAGAGTGGTTGAAGTTACTGCGTCTGCCATATTAAACTCCTATATTACGCGTCAGCGAATGGTGTAACTAAAGTTCCTGACCCTAAAATAATTCCTTCTACTGAGTATTTAGCACTTCCCATAGCAGTAACTTTAACGATACTACCTACAAGTCCGCCTTTAGTAGTTCCATTCATTGTGATAACATCGTTAGATGCACCAGAAATAAAAGTTTTACCTGTTGCGTCAGATACACCAGTGTAAAGTCCACCCACAAACTTATCTGTGCCATCTGTTAAGATGTCCATGTCAGTTGCTGCAGTTTCTACTACAAAAAAGAATGATGCTCCTAAGTTATTTAATTGATTAGGGTCATCATTACTTCCTGGAGCAGTAGCAACGATAGTAGGTAAAGTAAATTTACCATCCGCATCGTTAGTTGTTAATATTTTCCCTGCATGGGCTGCTACTGTTAAAGTAGTGTCTGCAGTTAAACTAACAACGTTAGCATTACCTGCTGAAATAAATCCTGCCAATGATTTGACTGGACCTGAAAAAGTTGATTTAGCCATAATTTCCTCCTACGGAAATAAGTTCTACTGTCTTGGCTTGTCTGCTAGGTCAGTCTGTAGAACAAGTTAATAAAATCCTAGATATCTTATTGTATAGTACTTTTCACAATAAAAAAAGGGGAACATTAAGCTCCCCTTTAAAGATACGTTAGTATCAGAATCAACCAGAACTTTAAGCTCCTGGAGAACCGTACATTCCACGCCAGTCACTAAAGCCGAAAGAGTATCTCTCTCTAGCTTTGTATCTTACGTTTCCTGTTTCGAAGTCACCTTCCATGCCTGTTGCCATAGGAGATCTTACGAAATGCTTCATCCCGTTAGGGGCATCGGTTTTAATGAAGAAGGCATCTGTATCTGTAAGATAATGATTTACAACATAGCCATCAGGAAGCATTCCCATGCTTCTCATAGCGTTGATGTCATTATCAGATGTGCCAACTCTTCCTGGAGTTTTTAAAACTCTATCAGCCACAAATTGAAGTTGAGGTGGTACAATCAATTTTCTTGCTTGTACATTAATTTTAATACCTCTTTCATCAGTTAACGCAGCAATATCAATCATTGCGTTTTCTAATGAAGTTTCATTCAAGTCTGCTGCTGTGCTAGGTTCGTTAGATCCGTCTCCGCCTGTCAAGGTAGGGTGATCGGTAGCGAATAACTCTTTACCGTCGCCTCCTGGAAAGCTGGAATTAAATCCATTGTTTAACACGTTTGCTGCTTTGACTTGCTTTGTGCTTGCCATGGAACGTGCAAGAGCTTTTGTGTATCTTGCTGAAAGTGAGTCATAGAGGTTATCCTCTATAGCTTCTTCAGTAAGAGCAAATGCTAATGCTACTGTTTCATGTGAGTAACGAGATGTGTAAGTCTCTTGTGCTGTATCGTAGGTAACTGCGGCACCTTCTCCTTTTACAGGAGCTTGTGCGAAACCTGATAACATCACTTCCTCTTCAAAAGCTCTATCTGAGTTTTCTGAATCGAAGATTTCTGCATGCTCGTTTTCGTAACGATCGTATTCAAGACCAAAAAGTGCGTTCAGTCCTGGCTCGAGTTCCTTAACTAGTTGTGCTCTATTTATTGCCATTTATATCACCTTTTATGAATTACCGAAAACAGACGCTGGGAATGAAACATACATTCTTGCATACTGTCCGATAGAGTTGTCAGGTCTATCCACGAAACCGTGGACCAAAGCAATTCCGCTACTTGTAGTAGCTGTTACTGCTTCTTTAGATCTGCCTGTTGAAGTATCACCTGCGGTAGTTGTGATAGTATTTGTTGTACCGATAGATGCTTGTGTAGGAGTTGCACTTCCTTGTGCCTCATATACAATATCTGGATCGGCATAAACAAACGCTTTCGCATTCGCAGAACCTAGAGTAGCTGTGCTTCCCTCCCAATTTTTCGAGAAGACAACTGAGCCATCAGTGGCTCGATATTCTACTCCGTAGAACACGCCAAGGGGAGTACCTGTTGCAGTACCCTGAATTACTAGACCACTAGCAAGATTAACAACATCACCAGAGAAGATTGCTCCTGTGGTTCCTGATGCTATTGCAAATTCAGAAGGTCTAATAGTTCCACCTGACATATGATACGCTGGAGTAAAACCATTTGGGTCATTTACATTCGCCATTTATTTCACCTTTATATAAAATATGTGTTACAGAGAATAATTCTATTCTCCACCTGTTCCAAACGTAACCTTACTTGTTCTACTAGGACTACTAATAGGCATAATAGGGTTACTCTCTCGCATAAGATTGTTATCAACAGCTTCCATTTGTTCATTGGCTAGACGAGAATAATAGTTGCGTCTTTCCATAACTGTTTCCTTAGGCATCTTTGCGAGTACTAAGCCACCAACTCCTATAACTCCAGCGTGTCTTCCTTCATCAATTGTAGGAGATTCAAAATCAGGGTGTTCTTCTGCTCTCACAGGTTCCCAACCTTCTCGAATACGTTTTGACATATTCGCTTTATCATCTTGCCCTACCATCGACTCACGAAGCCATCGATAGATATAGCCCTCTGGTGGAGTGGGTGCGTCTAATAAAGACGGTGGACTCCATGGTTTTCTTCGAGCTTGAGATTCTCGACCTTCTGCAGATCTGGAGGTTCGATCTGTGTTAGTAGTTGTGTTTTTTTCTTCTACCATTTTTTACTCCTATTTGATATGCTTAGCATATTCTTCTAGTGGCACACCTAATCTTTTTGCTATTGCTACTTGACTCGGTGTGAGTTGTACTTTTCTACGTGAACGTGACCTAGTTGTAGTAGAACCTCTACTAGAACCTGCGACTACTTCGTTCACAGTATTCGTTGATACTTTTCCTAATTTATGAGGAAACGCATCAGCCATTCTTTTGTCCACTTCTGAATAATAATCATCAGAAGTTGGATCATAACCTTCTTGCTCAACTAGTTGCCTATGAAAAGCAAAGGCACTTGTTGTCATTGCTACATCCGAACCAAACCATTCATTATTTGAAGCCCACGCTCTCGCTTTTGGGTCTTCCTGTATTTGAGGGGCTTGTTGTGTTTGAGGTTGAATTTGTTCAACCTTTTGTACAACCTGCTCTTCACTTACAGATTCAACTTCGGTTTTTGGTGCTACTCGTTTTAGACTTTCTTCTTCGACCGCCAACTTGGCTAAATCTTGTTGAGCTTGTATGAGGGAGTCTGTATCTCCGCTCTCATATGCTTTTCTATACCTGTCTTGAGCACCTTGAAGTTCTGAACTTACTCGGTTCTTATATTCATCATATAGGTTTTGATCAGTTTTTGAAAGTTTATTTTTTGTTTTATTTAAATCTTCCTGAACGCTTTTAGCATATTCAATTGCTGCTTGCTCTCTACGTTCAGCTTCACGGATCTTAAAAGTGAGTTTACCTATACGTTTTTTTACAGACTCGCTATAGTCTTCAATTTCACTTTCAGTTTCTTCATCGCTTTCACCTTTAGCTTCAGATTTCTCTTCTACCTCAGGTTTTTCTTCAACAACAGATTCTTCCTCTGTTTCAGATTCACTTTCAGGAAGTTCTACTTCTGTCAGTTCTTCTGTTTCGTTTTGCATAGCTTCTGCCATGTTTTACTCCTTTGTTGCGTGATTCTATTAAGCTGAGGTAACGTCTTCTGGGTTGTTAACTACAGCTAAAATATCATCATCGTTTAATAAACGCAGATCGCCACCTTCAATTTTGATTCGTGCACCTGCATACCTGCCAAATATCACCCAATCTTTAGGCTTACACCAAGCTCCCTCAGGGAACTTGTTTTTATCTCTATAAGCATCTGGACCAAGTGAAACTACATACCCAACATTAGTACCAATACGTTCTTTTTCTAATGTGGAGTCTGCTAAATATATTCCGCCTTTCGTTTTTTGTTTACGACTAAACGGTAATATCATAATTCGATAACCTGTGGGGGTTGGTAATTTTTCTTGAAGAGAACTATCTTCCTCCATTTTTTCTGGAGTAAACGCTTCTTCTTTTTCTGATTCGGTTTCTATAAACCTTTCGACTGTGTTTGGTATTGGCTCGCCACCTTTACCAAAACTTTTTACTTCTTTCATTCTTCATCCTTTCCTTTTAGCAGGTCACTTATTAAAGTTTCCGTAAACGACAGACCTGATATTTCGCCTACGATTTTTTGATAACTTTCAAAATCTTGCACTCCGCCAGCAGCGAGTGTTTCTGTTAATTGTTGTTGTCTTTCTGCAATTAACTTTCTTAATTTTTCTAACATCTAAATTATTTTCTTCTCGATTTAGCTCCAGAACACTTCCATCTTTTTCTCGATAGATTGTTAGGTGTGTTCGGATCGTTTCGTTTTTTCTTCGATAACCTTTTCTTTATACCTAAACTTCTTGCACAATAAGAGTCGCCTTTAGATGTTCCTGGTTTAACTCTAGGACCACCACCTTTGGCTCTTCCTGCTTGTCCGTAACTAACTCTTTTACCAGATTTAGTTACTTTAACTTTTGCTTTACCTCTTCTTGGTTTAGCCATGGTTTTGTGATCTTCTACGATTAGCATTTCCTGCTATTACGTCGCCACCTTTATTCATCATTTTAAAATCTTGACCGTCAATTCTACCATTCTTGTTTTTATCAAGTTTCTTTTGACCACCATGAAGTCCGCCACCGTGAGACATTTTAACACAGTTGTCTACAGTTCTACCACCTTTCTTTTTGGTGCCCATAAGTTTGTAGCCTTTCCAACATGCTTTACCGTCTAATCCTTTTTTCTTAGCCATTATTTATTGTACCCCTTGCCTTTAGTTGCTGCTCCGCAACCTCTAGCCATACCTCGTTTCTTTTTAGCTCCGCCACCACGATTCATTTTCATGGGGTCGCCTCCACGATTCATTCTGGCTTTTCCTTTAGCTGGAGTTTTTTTCTTTTTTGGTTTTTGGATTTCCAAAAACTTTTTCATGTCTTTATTAGACACTGCTCTTCCTCTGTTCTTACCTGGCATTATGGTCTCCTTAAATGTTTTTTGGCGTTAGTCATTGACCCACCATTAGTTTTCTTTACCATGTCAGAATCTTTCATTATAGACCCATCTGGCATTTTATGATAGCCCTCAGGCACTTCACCACCGTTATTCATTCTTCTACGGTTTGCGTTACCACCCATCATCTCTTCAAATTGTGCTTTATTTAACATCATTGACCTCTTGAGTCTGTATCTGATTTTCTAACATCATTTAGTATATCACGATAATCTTTTCTCATATCACTTTTTTCTTTCACCATAGCTTCTTCTCTTTCTTGAGCTATTCTCATTTCTGCTATAGCTTCGTTTGATTGAATCTTAGTCATATCTATTTGAGCTTTTACCATATCGCTTTGAGCTTTTTGTGCTATCTCTTGTTCTTTTAGCTGAACTATAGGATCTATTTTAGCTTCCGCCATAGCTTCTGCCATAGCCTGAGCTTGACCTGTAACTACTTGTGTAGCTTGAGCTGCCATTCCTGCTATTTGGTTCATAACTTCTGGTGGCATTTGACCTTCACCTAGTTCTGGAAGTTGTTGACCCATAGCTTGTTCTATTTGCTGTTTATATAACATAGCTTGATGTTCTTGTATGTTGGCAGAAATTGCTGTTAATGCATTTTTGTTTTGTGCTACCATAGGGTTTTGTACAAAAGATGAATGCGATGTTATATAAGCATCATGATTTTGAAACGGATACGCTTTAATAGGTTGACCTGTCATTGCTGCTTGTTGTTCTGTTATAGGATCACGTGGTGGTATTTCCGCTTGAGGAGGTAATATTAAATCTATGTTCTTAACTTCTAGAGCTTCGTACATACGTTTATAGGCTTCTCGTAAATCGTGTATTTGTGGTGCTGCCTGTGCCATTTGTAATTCTTGTTGAGCTAACATTACCCTTTGTGCCATACTAAAGATATTAGGGTCACTTACAGGAATAACATCTACTCTGTCATCAAAGTCTGTTGCTTTTATTTCGTTACTAGCTCCTGGTACACTATATGGGTAAACAGGCGGTAAACTCTTAGAAAATATATCTGCTAACAGTTTAAATTCTTTTCTTTGTGCGTAATGAAGCCTTTTATGTATAGCTGACATTACTTTAGTGCCACGTTCTAACATAGCAACTGTTGTTCCTACAGGTAGTTGTTGAGAGCCAATATCACCTACATTCATGTCTGCAATACTAGCAAATCGTCTTCCAGAGTCAATAATTACAGCTAATAACTGACTTAACACGCTACTAGGCTCTTTATAAGGTAAAGGCATCAATGCATCACGAATTACACCACCTGGAACATCAACATCTCTAAATTCTCCTGGTCTAATCGGTTCATCTTCACCTTGTACACGCATTCCACGTGCTTTAAAGCCTGCAGGTAGATTACTTAGTGTACCAGCGTCGATTAATTGACGTAAAACTGATGTAGCCGACTTAGTTAAGCCTCCAATCATGTGAATTAACCCAAAACCGTAAAAACCAAGACCTGGAAGGAATTTATAGTGTACAAAATACTCCTTTTTACGAAATAAATCGTCATTTTCGTTCCAATTACGTCGTATAGAGAGTATTTCACTCTTATCTTCTAGTATAGTTACCACATAAGGTACAGCAAAACCGTAATTATCGTCATCTTCAAGCTCTAAATCAACATGAAGCTCTAAAACGGTGTATTCATCGTAGTCTGTGATAGGTTTAGTTATGCCTTGTAGCTCATCTATCTTCTCTTTTGCTTCGTTATAGTCTAAATCAGCAGTTTCACCTATTTCGGTTTGCCTATATGAACCAGCTAATTGTAATTTTTTAAGATCGTTACCAGTCATACTCATTACATGAGTAAATCTTGGGCTTGTTTCTAGGTCTGTAGTTTCGTAGGCTACTACTAAGTCTTCAGCTTTTACTAATCTACTTGTAGCTCTACCTAATAAATTGTCGTAATAAACTTTTTTGAATGCACTACCAGCTAAAGGTAAATAAAACAGTAAGCTATCCATCTCAGGATCATACTCTTTCATCACATCTGTGATTTGATAATTCATAAATTCTTTTACACGTTGACTCTGTGCCATAACTTCAGGGCTTTCGTTGCCCATCACTCTAGTTTTGACTGGTCCGCCTGCTGGTAAAAGTTCTTTGTATGCTTGTGCTTGAAACTGTGTAACAGCTTCTGCTAAAAGTGGATGATTTACGCCTGTAGCTCCAGGAAAAGGTTGTTCCCTTTCTTCTATTTTGATTCCTAAAAGATCTAGTCCTTTAGTAAATACGTCAAGCCAATCTCTACGAGATTCTTTGTCCTGTTCATATGCATCTAGTAGTTCGTTCGCTAGTGTGTTAAGCGATGAGGAATCTAATACCTCGGCAAGATTGACCTGATGTTCAGGTACCATACTCTCTTCTTCATCAAAAAGAGGTATCATTTGACCATCCGCTCCTAATTCAAACGCAGGTGCCATTTGACCACCAATATCCATTTCTTCTGGAAGCTCGACTTCCATAGGTTGTTGCATTTGTTCTGGTGCAACTTCCATTAAAATATCTTGTAGGGGGTTTTGTTTTTCGATTGCCATGGTTAATAATAACTTACTTTCTGTCTAGGATATAGTTCTTCTTCCTCATAATCGCTAGGTAGTTTGACGAACCCACCTTGCCTAAATCTTAACAACGCTTGAGTAGTTGAATCTACTAAATCGTCGTGATCTCCAGCAGGGAAAGCAGCACACTCTTCTCTAACTTCGTTAGCCCACTTAGTATCTGGTGCCCATACCATTCCTGATTCAAATAATGGTGCAGCAGCATTCACTCTAGCTACCTTATCATTTCCCTTTGATGGAGTAAAGTTTTGTACTGGTATTCCTATGTTGCGTAATTCTTGTGTAAGTGGTAGTCCACTGGCTTTAGCTTCTATAATTACACAATCAGGTGTCCACTCATTGTATTGATCTAAAGCTACACCTTTAAGTTCAGGGAAACTATATCTACCTTTTACACAATCTAACAAAATAATATGTGGACTTGTACCGCTATAAAACTCATCACCTATTTTTCCTTCAGGGTAAAACACACCCCATGTAGTAATAGCTGAATAGTCTGCCATTTGACTTTTTAAAAATGCTGTGTCGTAACTTTGTATTAAGTAATCACATCTTGGTGGTTTTTCTTTTTCCCACTCATTCCACCATTCACGTTTTATAAGTGCCCCTTCTTCTGACGTAGGGTTCTGCATGTATTGAGCGTGCCACTTTGGTCCGCCACGTAAACTAGCTTTTACACTTTCTATTTCTTCTAGTGACCAAAACTCTGGCCATAAAGGTTTACCACTAGGCAATATAGCTGGTAGTTCTATAACTTCCCATTGATCTGCTTTTGGGTCTCGTGCTGCATCTTTTAATAATTTACCTGTTAGGTCATTGATGTTCCAGCGAGTCATCACTATAACAATGGCACCTCCTGGCTGTAACCTCTGCCTTGGACCAGAAGTGTACCACTCGTAAGTATCTTCCATGGACTTTGGGTTCATAGCATCTTGTTCACTATGAGGGTCATCAATAATAAATAGGTCGGCTCCCCTTCCTGCTAACGCACCTCCGACACCAGCAGCATAGTACTCGCCCTTTAGTTTTGGATTACTCTTCATTTGAGTTTCCCATTTACCTGCTGCTTTTGAGTCTGGGTTTATTAATACATCAGGAAAAACTTTTTGAAAATCTTCCGTTAGCATTAAGTCACGAATCTTTCTACCAAACTTAACTGCTAAATCTGCGGTGTGAGTTGCTTGTAGTATTTTTAAATTAGGGTTACGACCTACTAAATACGCAGGAAAGTAATGAGAAGCAAACTCACTTTTAGTGTGCCGAGGTGGCATGTTAATAATAAGCCTTTTGATTTTACCGTTAGCGATACGGTCAAACGCGTCTGCCATCTTTTTATGATGAGCACCACCTATGAACGATGGCCATTGGCTTTTGACAAAGTTTAAAAAACTATCTTGAGAAGTTTCAATCTCCTCAATCTCTTTTAACCTTTCAGTAAGTTCTAAGTGTTCCTTGAGGACATCCTCAGGTAGCTGTTCTAATAGTTCTTTTTTCAAGAGTATTTAAGATTCATTAAAGGTTGTTTAATTTCTCCACCTGTATTTTTACGGAGAACAGTAAAAGCCTCTCGTATTTCTGGTGTCATTTTTATTCTTAAAAATTCTTGACCTGCGTTATCAAGATACTCTTCAAACGGAAGTTTAATATTGTAGTCTTGCTCTGCTTGTTTTATTGCTTTGAGTCTGAGGTCTTTGTATTGTTTACCTCGATTGATTTGTTTTGTTTGATACGCATCTTTATAATCTTCAAAAAATAAACCAAACGCACGATCTTCGCCAGGAGTGGAATCTACGAAATCTCTAGCGTTATCTGGTAAAAGATCTGAAGCTGTGCCTGCCTGTCTTGTTACTGCTTTACCATTACTGGGAAAAAGAATGTCTGTTGCGTTATTTTGTACAGCATCTTGTATAGAAATTTTTGTGCTAGTATTAAACCACTGACTTACCATAGGTAAGTCATCTATTACAGGTTCAGAGTCTGGAATTGCTTTTCTAAGTTCTTTCCTTAATGACCTTTCTAAATTGTTTGCGTTTTCAACTCTTTTAAGATCATAGTCTTCAAACTTTCGTAAAATTCTTTTTCGTGTAGTTTCTAACTTTATATTTTGTGCTACGTTATCTGTAGTATCAAACGGTCCATTTATACCGATTTCATCATACAAGGTTCCAGTGTTTCTGTACGTGTCGTCATAATATTTTTGCCACAGCTGAGCAAATTTTGGTTTAGGTATTCTACTAAATCTGTCTTCATACATGTTTGTTAAATACGGAGTTCCGTAGGGTTGAACATTGTCTAAAAAATCTGCTGCTGCTTCTGGGCTCATGTCTATAAACTTATTTACATTGCTTTTAGGTTCAAAAATAGGATTAAGATTTTCTATAAATCTATCAAAATCACGTTGTGCGTTAGCCTCCATACCTTGAACTACAAAACTTTCGTAATCTTTTAATACTCCTTTAAGTTGTGTCGTTTCTTGCCCCATTGTCCCAGGAATTTTTAAAATATTGTCGGTAGAAGTTAAAACTCCTGCTGTGTCACTTATCTCATACGCAAGCATGTTTTCATCATCTGGAAAATTTAGTCTAGCCGACGCTCTAATTTTTTCTGGATCTTTTGTAAAAGTGTAGGGAGATTGAGTTTCACTAGCAATCAATACTCTAGAACCGTCTCCTTCTCCAAAAAAGTCATCATATATGTGAGACCTATTGTGGAATATATTATTGTCAAGTTCTCCGAGTGTAATTTCTTTAGGTATTTCGTCAGGAGATTTACCAAAATATTGAAAACCTGCACCTACTTCAGTATGACCGCCACTCTGTTCAAAAGTTTTGTTTGCTATGCCTTCTATTTCAGGGTCACCAGCTAAACGAGAGTTAATAGCAAATTGAGAATTAATTGTTAAGTTTGGCATTTTTCTTTCTGCTGCTTCTTGTAAAGAACGTGGTGCGTCATATTTAGGAACAAATGGGCTGTGATATGTGTAAGATAATTCGTCAGGCATGTTTCTTGAAAAAAAGTCATCCATAAATTGTCCAGAATACGTGCTGCGTGTTTCTGAAAATCTAGGATTATTTTGATTTATTAAATCTAATAACTCTTGCTTCGTCATTTTTTCACTTAGGTTAGCTACTTTATTAGGGGACGTTTCTGCTAACGTTTTAGTAAACTCTTCTATTTGACTTACAACATTTTGATTGTATGTATTTTTACCACCACCTTTTATGCCTTGTTTTCTGGCTAAGTTTAACATTTCCTGCATAGAATATTTTTTGTTTGGATTATCAAACCCTGGAAGTTCTTCTATGGCTTTTTCTAATGTGGTTACAGCAGGTCGTTCTCTTTTTAAATTTTTGTACATCTGCTCTTGATTGAATACATACTCTTCTGAAAAACTGTCGAGAGTATCAGCAACAGGACTTTGATCATTCAAGCCTCTTTTGTACTGTTCGTTGTACATCTCTTCGCCTCTTTCTTCTACATCAAACCGCATTCCCCTAGCTACAGGTCTGCCTGGAATAAGAGGCAAAGCTGCCATGGTGTGGTAACCAAGAGCAGGTAACGTTTCCCCTTGCTCCATTAAATAGTTACCTTGTTTATAGTCGAGTATTTCTGCTGCTCCAGGAGTCATAGATATAACATCTGTCAATCCACGTGCTGTTTGATGAGCACGGTACGGATCTTGAAAGGTTGACGGTCCATATTTTTGTAATGCATTAAATAAATTTTTTTCTACTTTACCGTATGGACTTTCGTCTTCTTTTACAGGTACAATTCTATCGATTGGTGGAGAAGTAGGAATAGCTTTAGCATTCTTTTTATTTTCTAAATTCATTCTTTGCAACTTACGAAGAATATCTTCTGGAGATTGTGAGTCTCCGTATTTGTATCTTAGTAGTTCTTCAAGAGTGGCCATCTTTGTGTAGGTTAATAAAGTATTCTGCGTCAACTAAAGCTAACGGTTTACTTTTGTTTCTTTTTATTATAACTAGACTTTCCACATTTTTACTAGTATTACTTGAACATTGTTCATAGGCTTTCCAGACGTTTACTGCTTCTTGGTTTTTACACTCAATAGAATAAGGGAATATCTTTTTAGTTTGTACGCCCATAATAAGGTCTTCACCGCTACTGCCCATAGGTCTAGATTCTATATCTTCTGGGTCCACGGACAATAGTTCTATGAGTTTGTCTCTCACCCACTGTTGTAGTCTGCGTCCTTTGGCTTTTGCTGAGCTAGTTTTTATTTGCCTTGTCCTCTGTATTTAGTACGCTTTTTATTTTTATTCGTACCTGCACCATGGCTGAGTCTTGAGTCGCCTATAGAAGTTTTCTTCTTGACGTGCGTAATTTTTTCTTTAATCCACTGTTTCGGCATTACGCATAAGTTTAAACTGTTTACGAGCAAGAACCAAATTTTTTCTATTTTGCATTATGAGAGCAGGGACCACGGTCGACTTATAACCGTCTATGGGATGTGACCAAAACCACTCTGCATCAGGGTGGCTGATTTGTAGTTCTTGTGCCATGGACTCTAGTGCGTCGCGATCTGTCGAGGTATGACATTTGAACAGAACAGCGTCGTAGTGTTTTAATTGTAAGTAGAGTATGTCAATTAATTCTGTTGAGTATTTCAGTACAGGTATTTTACCAGCGTCAAAACTTTTTAGGCTAAAAGGACAGACGTCTATTATGGATTCAAAGTATTCTCTCATTCGTAAAAAAATTTTTGCAAAATATTTGCAACTAGGTCAATGATAGGCGAAAAGCCGAAAAAGTAAAGTTTATATGTTATGAGCGTCCGAATCTTACTTGCATGCTGCCGTCGACAGTTGTGTGTCATAAAGGGGGGTGGGGGGTCTTCTCTGTGTCGCTCTGCGGCACTCTTGTCTGTTGTTCTGTCTTGTCTGTCTTGTCTGCGTTGTGGTCCAGCTCTGCTGGTCCGTGCGAGCGAAGCGAGCCAGTCATGCGTGCGTCAGCACGCCACCGTGCCTGGACCATCATCCAGGGGGGGGGGGGGGGGGGGGCGACTCCTAATGGATTCAGTAGTGGTGTGTGTGCGAGCGAAGCGAGCACCGAGCACGGACGTGACGACACACCGACAAAAAAGTAAGTACTTACTAACTAAAAGTAAGTACTTACTAACCTAAAAAATAATAGTAAATAAAGTAAAAAAAGTCTAGGCGTATTAGTATATAAGTAGTATAATTTTTATATTAGCTACTAAAGGGCGGTACTAATAACTACTTAACTAGCCCTAAATAAAAGGTAAAAATATGGCTACTAATAAAGCTAAAAACCTAAACCCTAGCGTAAAACCTAGCGTTACCCCTACTACTACTATTACGCCTAGTAATATAGCTAGTACTAACCCTAAACTTACTTTTATTAGCGGTAAAGCTAGGGCTACTCATAATAATACTAGGGCTAAAAGCGTAAACGGTTATACGTACGCTAACGCCCTAAGTCACTACGCTACGCTAGGTTTTAAAAAGGTAGATTTAAACTACGATATTTTTAAAATTAAAAGCCTTAGTACTAGCTAACTAGGTAGGGGGGCGTAAGCCCCCTTTTTTTATAAACTAAATAATGATCATGATCTATGTTCCATGGTTGGGGGATGATGGTTCTTTGGTTCTTTGGTTTCTTCATGTTCTTCAGATCGTGATCTGTGTCTTCTGTCTGTCTTGTCTTCGTTTGTGGTCCGCCGAAGGCGGACGATTCTTCGCGGACGCGAACAAAAAGTAAGTACTTACTAACCTAAAAAGATTTTAAATTAATTACCGATCATGCTTTACTTTACTTTAGATCGTTAGTATACTACTAGTATAAAGTAAGTAAGGGCTCCGTCCTTTTAAAATTAGCTCACTTAATATAGGTAATATCTATGGCTACTAATAAAGCTAAAAAAACTCAGTCTATCGCTCCTAGCGTTAGTACTGGTAAATTAACCTTCGTCCCTGGTAAAGCTAGGGCGGATCATAATAACGCTCGTGCTAAAAGCGTTAATGGTTTAACCTACGATCAAGCGTTAGCTCATTATGCTACGCTCGGTTTTAAAAAGGTTGACCTTAACTACGATTTAAATAAAATTAAATCGCTCAAGTTAGCGTAAGCTCAAAGGGGGGTCAATAGCCCCCCTCTTTTTTTAATTTTAATTAGACCTGCATGGTCCATGCACCACGATCGGTGGATTGGGATTCTTTGGTTCTTTGGTTCTTGGACCACGATCGGTGGATCATGGTTCTTTGTCCATATGTTTTGTGCCTTGTGTCTCTGTCCGTGGTTTCTATATAGGGAACTCTGGAGAGGTCTATGTCCTCATTAAAATCCAACACATGTTTTATCTCGACTACACCACGAACCACCCACCACGTACCCTATTACCTCTTCTTAGCCAATAGGTCGCTAATAGCCTAGCCAATAACCATAATAGAAGGAGTAGTGGAGAGTCTTCAGTCCTTATGCCCTATTGGCATATTGGCTAAAGTGCTTGAAAATTGAAAAAAGATTTATAGTTTTTCCAGATTACTATAATAGAAATGGGTTATTGAGCTTTAATATACCACGCTGGTAAGTCGTCAGTAGATATTTGAAGGACTTTTTCTTCATCAATAGTGTTAATAACTATCACCGAGGCAACGTCCACTTCTAAAGGTTCTTCTTGCTCGTTATCATTTAAAAGGTCAAATTCCCATTCGTTATATTCACCCCAAAACCTATCCTCAGCCACTATGGCTTGTTCCATGAGTTCGTGGCTACCTGTATATAATAGTTCTTTAGTGCCTAGTAGCTCTGTGACTTTTGCGGTAATAAGTTCACTGTCGTTCACCTCATTACCATTTATTACTTCTAGTTTAAACCAAATCATGACATGTTCTGGTGTCTGAATACATACGCTTGGTGTTCATCAGCATAGGTATAGTGGCAGATAAATATATACTCGTCAGTCATAAAGGTATATAAATGAATACCGTTTACGTCGCCATGGTCTTTGAAGTTATGTTGTTTCATCTTAGCTTCATCAGACAGTATAGCGTTCACAACTACCGCAATATCTGCAGAGTCATCCATGGCTTCATCAACATAGTCGTCGTGAGATTCCCACGTAAACCAGTCACCAAATTTAATTTTATTGTTCATAACTTTTACTCCTTTATAATTAGTTATATAACTATTATAAAAAACATCAAAAGGATGGTATAGGTTAGTCATATATTAAGGAAGCAAGAGTTTTATTATTGTAGTGACTATCAATAACATGAATATCAAAATCAAGTATAGGTAGCCACACATCATTAATAATATGAAAAGACTCGGCGAAATCATTAAACGCATTTTCTTTAGAACCGTGGTCGTCAACAATTCCCATAACAGGCTCATCAGGGTAGCCACGATGCCACCTAAAATCTTCAGGGTTACCATGTTTACGCTTACTCTTTATAAAGTACCTCATAGAACAGTTTGGTCCCAGCCGTCACGCAGTTCTTGTTGCCACATACTAAGCTCGTACACAGCGTTTATCTTGTACATATTATTAGCGAACTCATCAAAGGTCTCGGCACCTTCTAGAGCAAGCTCAGCGTCTGATTCAAATTGTATTACTAAGTCTTTTAATCTACTCATCTTTTTCCTCGGTTACTGATTCTACTTCTACTGAAGTTGATATAGGACTATCGGCACACCAACCATAAACTTCGCCATGTTGTTCAGCGTGTTCTTCATTCTCAGCCTCTACAGTTATGTAGTGCGTATTAGTGACTATTACTTTTACTTCATACTTTTTCACATTAGCCCCTCTAATAAATCACCATAACCCACGGAGTCAGCACCCCACATATCGGCAGCTAATTCTTTATAGATTTTTTGGTGTTCTTTATTACCTGCGAGGCTGGTTACTACCTCCTCGCTACCGTCTTCACGTTCTATAATTAAGAACCTAGTGCCACGGTCAATAGAAAATACTTCATACTTAGTTATACTCATGGCGTTACCCTCAATATAATAGGTTTAGCACCTAAGTCTACTTTAATATAGGTCATAGGTAGTTCGCCGATACCGTCAACTTCTTCAAAGCGTTCACACTCGTAAACCTTAGAAAATGACGTAGTACCCGAACCCATAATTCTCCAAGGCATATCCTCTAGAGCGTCAACGTTCTTACATATTTGAACGTCGCTACCTTTACCGAATATATCCTTGAAGTTAGTTTTTGAATACGTAATTGTATTACTCATAATTTACTCCTTTTAAGTTATATATAAATAATAGGTATGATCATTTTCCGTGTAAAGGATAGTCATTAAAATATTTTAAAACGGTCAGACCGTTTGATGTAAAGGGGTAAAGGGTAGGTAGGGCTAGTTTAATCAACGCCTTAAAAACGCTCACATTAAGCCCTATATAACCGATCATAACTTACCTTTATAGGAAGCCTTACGCCTTTTAGCAAGAACTGAGTCGTAACCTTGATCATAATCATGACCATAAGGTCCGTAAAAGTCTGAACCGTTTTTACGTTCGCGACCGTTAGTCGCATCTCTTACTCCGTAAGCAAAAGCGTTTTCTGCCTGTTGCTCTGGAGTGGGTTTATCATACATCATAGCTACCTCCCGATAGTTTTAGTATCTTCTAAAGTTATATATTGGTACGCTCCCTTATTATAAATGGGGGCGACCTGTTTCTTACGCACTTCTGCTAGGCGTTGAGCCACCTCATCACCACAAGCGAGACACGTGCGATACCCCAACTTATAACGGTTGGGGTGTATAGGTTCTTCACACTTTTTACAATAATGATGGGTCACTATAATTATGTACTCCTACGCCCATAAAGAACATTTTTGCGGTTTCTCGTTTAATAAGCTCACCATTGTGCATAACGTTTATCGCCTCGTGTTTATTAGCACTTTCTAAACAGTCAGCACAAAACACTGATTCTTTATTAATACCTGGGAACTCACTGTTAGTCATAGTTACTAACCATGTATCTAAGGGTAGTGAGCGGTGGCGTTTAACACCGCTAAATTGATTTTGACCTAGTGCTTGACAACCGTCACAATAGTCAACATACCGACCAGCAGTAGTAATAGTTACTACTGCGTTATTTACTACGTCGTCACTCATGACCTTTTACCTAGTTTATATTCAAGCACGGTAGGGGCATTATTAAACTCATCCCATAGTTCTTGACCTATATCGTCATAGTTTACAACAGCTTTACTATTACAGCGAGTAACGTACTCACCCCCTACTTGATTACGCCCTAACCTAGAATGGTTTAACGCCTTACGAGTATGGACATAGAGTCCGTCAGTTTTTAAAGTTAGAAAAAGATTATTTTCTAACTGCCTAGTACCAATAGTTTTAATTAATTGATCCATAATACATCTCCAATAAAAGTTATTAACAATTTAATAACTACTTAAATAATATTAATGATGCTTATGAGTGTAAAGGATAATCATAAATGACTTTTATAAGCCATGTTCGTCGTAATATTCAGCAGGACCAGTAACTCCGTTTTCTGATTCTTCAGAGTCAGCATTAAAATAAATATGATCTTCATCAGCAGAGTCGACTTGGTCAGGATATTCATTATTACTTACTACTTTTTCTGACCTGAATATATCCGCCATGTGGGTAAACTCAGACTTAGCAGTATCACCATAATAATAATGAACTATATAAGCATATTCTTCATCTTCAGCCACCATAATACCTATACCATTTATACCACCTAACTCCTTGAAGCGTTCTATATTGTTGTTAACTATAGTAGCTATAGATACACCATCGTCCATTGATTGGTAAATATCGTTAGGTATTTCCTCCCAACAGATAAATAATTTATTTAACGATTTCATATTGAATCTGGAAACGGCTTCCAGTAATCGGTGAGTATTGATTTTTTAGTTACGCCATTAGACATAACGCAAGGTTCACAAGGGTCACCATTCATTAAGGGTTTATTACTAACAGTGACACAATAACATTCTTTACAACGTTTTTTAAATTTATAATCAGGCACGTTACGGTCTTGAACATATTTTAATTTACGCATTTTATTCCTCCTTAGTTATTTATTTACTATATAAATAATAAGGTTGATGTTAGTGAGTGTAAAGGATAGTCACATAGGGTGATTATCGTCAGACATAAACCAAGCAATGAATAGTAGCACAGCTATAATCAAGATGATGGTGTTAATAAGTTGTCCCATTTATTTTTTCCTATCGGTAGTGTGTGGTTTAGAAACTACTCGGTCACGCAAACCACTGGTGCTGAAACTATGATTTCTAGAGGTGAAGTAAATTTCTCCAGACTCCCTACTTATCTCCATACCTGTAAACCCACGGTCTCTGTAGTCATCCCCTACGAATCTTATATCTATATGGGTGGACTCTAATAAATCACAGAGACTCAGTTCGGTATCATAAGGCAGTATTTCATCTACATACTTTATGGCTTGTAATTGTACATACCGTTCATACATGGATTGTACAGGTTGGTTCTTTTTCTTTCGATCTATAGTCGGGTCAGTCTGTAGACCCACAATAAGGTGGTCACAGTTTTCTTTAGCTTCTTTAAGCATAACAATATGACCAGCGTGTAGTAAATCAAACGCACCACAGGTAAATCCTATCTTAGCTATCTTTTTTGAATAATCCATTTTCTAGTGTACCTGTACGGTCTTTGATTTCTTCATATGCTGCTAATAGACACTCGTCAAGAGTTAAATCTTTTTGTTTAGCTAATACAATCAGGCACACGAGACAATCACCAATACCGTCTTTTAGTGACCACATATCATCATATGCTAAAGCCTTAGCAGTTTCACCTACTTCTTCAACTAGCTTGAGCATCTGCATTTCTGGTCTAACGTCGGCGGTCAATAAACCACGCATTCTAGCCCACTCTTCAATTTGAAAAACTAACGTACCCATTAATAATTGATTATTTTCTAAGCTCATTTGAGTTTACTCCTGTTACTTTTATTCATTTCATTAAAACGATTTAATATCTCGGCTTGTTTACCGCATTGTTCATAGTCTAGAGGGTCTTTAAAAGCTATACAAATACCATTACCTTCTACTGCTGTCCAGCTTTCAGTGTCATCATTGTATATCCAGTTAAGCCTACGATTTCTAGCGTAAATACTATCTGCTGTATGTGTCATAGACTCTCCAGTATTTCTGTATGAGGTTTTTTGCGTTTATCGCTATACTCATACTCAACTCTATTCTTGTAGCCTTTGTGCCTAATAACATTTGGCTTACCTATTTCTTCCCTTTGCCAACCTATGCTCGTAAGAGTATTATCTTCTTTCTCTTGTTTTAGCTTTTGGTTTTGCTCTTCAACTTTATCTTTATACTGTGTCATGAATGTAACCCCTCTAATATATCTACAACAAGTTTAGGTTCTTGCCTTGTACCTTCTGGTATAAATCTAACTAACTCGTCTTCTACCCTTTTTATATCTAGGGTAGTACCTGTAGTATCACCTTCTTGGTCATACCCAGCTATAACGGACTTACCCACGTAAAACTGGTGTTTACCAGCGTAATAACGGTCGTCAATACTTACCCAATGAAATAATCTTTGGGGGTCACGAAACAAACCGTCGTCATCTAGTATTAACATATTCTCGTCATCTAGATTTACAATAGTTATAATAGAACAATCCATAAACTTTTTACACTCGTCTATAAAGTTCTCGCTATCATACTCATCTCCCCTGATTTTTTCTTTATAAGGGTCAATAGTAATTACTCTTAATTTACTCATACTTGCCTCCTACGGCTTTTATTATTAAAAATTAATAGTAGGTTTGATGTTTTATAATGTAAAGCATACTCAGGGGCGTCATTACCCCCGAGTCTGCAAAGGTAGTCAAACAATCTCAAGAGTCTTGACACGTTCAATGTCATATTTGAGATCTGTCATGGTATACAACCCAGTAGCTATCGCTTCTTTGATTGTTTTACCACTCACTGCTTTAACACGCTCATTGTTGCTTTCAGCAGTTACTTTTTTCCCAGTCGCTTTGACTACAGCTTCTGGGTCGTATTTGCCAAACTTCACTTTTGGTGTTACTTTGGCAACCGCACTTTGTTTCTTAGCAGAAACAAGTGAAGGTTTTTTAAGGGCTGTTGTTTTAGCCATAATATACTCCCGTGTATACTAACTAGTTTACGAAATTATAAACTATATATAGGGTATATACGCTCAGTATAAATGTAAAGGATAATCAGAAATTATTTTTTGTTGTTTAAATCTCTAGCATGCCACATTTGCATCAAGCCATCACGGACTTTTTTGTTTTCATGTTCTCTGCATTTTTGTGCGTTGACTTCTTCAAAGATTTCGGCTTTAGCTATAATGTCTTGCGGTATGCCATAATCTTCTATACGTAAAACATCTCTAAGACCTTCTACCATACCTCTAGGACCAGCAGAAACATCACCTTCCGCATAGGGTGAGTGATACATTTCTTCTTTACAGTCGTCACAAAATTTATAGCGATTAGTTTCTGCACCGCAGATAGCACAGGTAGGATATTTTTTAGCAGGCATCCTTAACTCTAAGACCACAGTCCTCGCACTCTAGCACAGAGTCAAGCGTGCCATCTTTATTAATAGTATAAGAATTAGAAAATTTATGACAATTAAATTCATCTTCTTTAGCATGGGCATACCCACAATGAGTACAAGTACTTCCTAATTCTGTAGTCATGATTCTTCCTCAGAACAATCAGGGCAAGGTTGTTTGTTAGACCAAAGCCACGTTTCTTGTTCTTCATCTCTACGCAGATCAACTGTAAAACCTGAGCCATAACATTTAGTACACTCGCTCATGACTCTAGTAGTTTATCTACAGCTTCTTTATACATATCGCCTATACTAAGTGCGAATTTAATATTGCTTAACGCACCAGATATCATGCCACCACGCATAAGGTCAGTTTCTTTTTCTAGTAGTTCTTGTACAGCTTTTTCTATTACTCTCATAGACTCTTCAACGTCTTGAGATATTTTTTTATTACCTGTTTCTAACATAAGTTACTCCTTTTTAGTTATAAATTAATTATAAACCTGATGGGTTAGAATCGCTAATATCGTCGTAGTTACAGGTTTTAACGTCATAGACGTCTACATGGCGTGTAACAAGATCGTTAGGGTCAATATCTGTAGTGGTGTAGACTACGTTGCTTTGAATTTCTTCAAGGGTAACTCGTTTCTCCACACGTTCAAACTGACCAGCGTTGGCTTTACGCAAAGCCTGCTCAGGTGAGTTAGCACGGACAGGATACAAGTCTACTTGAATCAAAGTAAGAGGTACATAGTATGTCTTCAAGTTAGTGTTTTCGCTTACGAGTGTGAGTTTTGGTTTCTTCATGTTTATTCCTTATGTAAAATTAAGTGCCTAGTGTGATAGTGAAGTTACTGGAGGACAATAGTCGGACCTTCACTACCTCTTGCCAGTATCACTAGGCAAATACTGTTTAACTTGCCGACTTTGCCAAACAAAATAGGTAGGTAGTCAAGCTAATAAACGGAAAAACTTTCTAGGGGGGAAGTTTAACCCTTAACTACCTATTTATATTAAGCCTTAAATCTTAAAAGAAATAAAGGACAGTGGGGTAAATAAAATAAAAGTCGTGGCGAGGATTTGGTGGCATTTATTTAGTCCTCATTAAGCAGTCGTGTCGACATTACCATACTGCACCACTAAGTTAAACTGCGTTTTATGGCGACTTGAGTTTCACACTTAGCCACTTATGGATTCTTCACCTCTTACAAAGTAGCGTTTTCCTTCTCGGCGACTTTCGGCTTACGCTTAACCTAGTAGTATTAAGCCTACCATCGTAAATATTGTAAAGCATGGTGTTTACTCAAAGTTACCCATGAGCCAAAATACAAGCAAGTATCTATCCCCTTCTTCAACAGGTAGTCCACGATGCATGTGGCTAAAACTAGGAAACATTAAAGCTGTACCGCTGGGTAAGGGGTCTACAATCCCTTTACGGTGAAACTCAGTTCCTCCACCTTTATACCCACTAGTATTCAGAGGCACCACAACACTAAGATCTGCAGACGTATCATGATGCCAAGCACCCTGTTGTTTTTTGGCTATGTTATAGTTAGCCAACTGTATACTCCCAGGACGCACGGAGTATCTTTGCCACAACGCCATAAATGCAGGGTTGAGGTAGTTAAGAGCTACTGACCACAGATTATCAAATAAGGGTGGGCAGTTATCGTGAAGAGTGATTTCTGGTATTTGACGTAAAAAATCTTCGTCAGAGTTAGGTTCAAAACCAAGATAATGTTCCATGTGTTCTATTTCATCTAACATCATAGTGCAAAACTCTTGAGTAAATAAAGGCATCGTAAAAACATCTGGTAATACTTCTGTTACATATTCTTGTATAGGTGTAATGAGATCTTTTTGTCCTTCGTGTATTTCGTATTGTTCAATATCATTCTCGGAGTCTTGTACAAGGGCGAGGGTAGTTTTATCCACGAGCCACTCTCCCTGAACGCCTAGAAGCGAGTTTTTTAACCGATAAGGCATTATTTGTTTGATGTTTGACATTATTTTTTCTTCCGTTTAGCTAGTCTTTCTTGTTTCTTTTTACTGGGTCTGTTAACAGCGAACCCCATAATTTTGCCAGAATGTAGTGCTTTACTGGCAGCTGATCTTATTTCTGGGTATTCAGCTTCTACTGCGTTATCCATATAAAAAATCATCTCAACTACGTCTTTTGTCATATCCCTGACCTAAAAGTGAGGTTGACTCTTTCTTGAGCTAACTCTAAATCACTTACAGCGTGAGTAGAATACATTTGATTATGACCGTCAAACATAATAACGTCGCCATGTTCTAAAATATAGTGTTTTTCATCTATTATAAAATTCTCTGTTATGGCGTCTATCTCACTGGTATTCGGTTGTTTTTTGATTGGGTTTTGATAAGTACGTTGTACAAAAACTCGAGGACCACCAAAAGATATAGAAACTACGACATCTTCTAAAGTAGGAACTGTGTCAGAATGATGCGGAATGCCTTTACCGTCTAGACCATAAAAACCACAGAGACAAAAATTAAATACGATGTCTCTTTTAAAATAACGTGAGGCTACATTCTCCGCAGCATACTTGATAAGCTCCATAGGATGTGTCCAAAGCTCAGGTTCATACAACTTACCAGCATAGTTAAAACTAGCATCTCCAAAACCACGTGTTGGTCTACCTTTTACCATAGCACCGTCAAATAGTCTTTCTCTAGGAGCATCCCATTTATCTATTTTGTGGTCAAAGCCACCGAACAAACTTTTTCTATAGAATATCATCGTCTTTTTCGTCAAAATCTTCACCTTCGATAATAGTGCCCATAGGTAATATGCCACCTGTATCGTGATAAATTTCTTTCATACGTTCTAGTATTTGATCTTTGTTCATAGTCTCAACTTTATTGACTACAAGCTCACTACGATTAATATATAGACCTGCTGCCTTACCCCTAGCAACTTCTGCACCAACCGCAGCAGACCACGCACCATTACGCATAGCCCCTTCTCTTATATCTTTTAAATCTGTGAGGTGAGTAGCTAAATCTAGACTCGCTTTTTTACTGGCTCTATTTTGTAAGGCTTGTATTTTTTCTTGTACTAATGGGTTCTCATCACTCGTTAACACGTAACCAGCTTTAGTTGCGTTCTTTTCACTGTAGCCTGCATCAATAGCAGCATCTTTTTTAGACATGCCTTTAGCTACATTCTGTGCGAATTTTTCTTGTTTAGGAGTAAGTTTTTGTTTCTTTGTCATTTACGTTTTTGAATGTAAGAAGTAATTTAACATATTTTTCTCTTCTGTCTTCCCACTCTTCTGTAGATTCTTCTAAATTAAACATAAACAAAAGTTCAATAGGGATAGCATATACATGTGTAAGCCATTTTTCTAGATCATTTTGTGACATACCCCATAGTATAACCTAGTTGATTGATTTAACTTCACTAGCATTATAATCATATACAGATAATTTTTTGTACACTTCCATAGGACAATCTAATATTGCTTTCATAACCATGCCTTGATCATCGTATGGACCGATAACTTCTACTCGCATATGAGGCTCAGTTATTTTACCTTCAGCACGCTCATGTATTATAAGGGGAAACACAGGGTATTTAACATCTCTAGGGTCATAACCAAACTTACGAACACTTTCATAAAACTTGCCTAAATTAAGAGTTCTGTTATAGTTATTCGCTATGGCTTCTGAGTTAGCTTGTTCTAACTGAGTAGCATTCATAATCTTTATTTCATGTTTCATGCAGTTCTCCATACTCTCAACATTTTTATATCACCTGCTTCACCGTTACCATCTTCGTAAGTAGTTCTACTTACATAGACTCTATCATTTCTTTTGCCATACGCACTGGCAGCAACTCTAAACCGAGTAACTTCTCGTTCGTTATTATCAAAAGGAATAGCTTTGCTATCTCCTATTTCAAAATCTGCGAAGTGCCATTTAATTTTAAAGGGTGGGCGAGGAATCTCAATGCCTTGTTGGAGTGTGCTCATAATTGCCTCCTTCATCTTTATAAAACCAGCTTGTAACTTCTACTTCTGATACCTGAATAAAATCAGGGTTGTATTTTTCATCTATTAAAACACACTCAGCGTTGATATCTTTTTCTTTCATAACTGTGCGAGCTTCGATATCACCACCAAAACTTCCGTAAGAAATAGTGTACATTGTGTTTATTTTCTGGGCTTCCATATATCTCCTATTTATATAATAAAGGTATATATTAATACTGATCTTATACGAAGTATATAAAAATCTAAAAATATTTAAGGCGTTTTAAGGCGTTGATGTATTAAGTAGGGGTAAAGGGTAGGGTATTTAAATCAAAGGCTTAAAAACGGTCACAAGGGCTTTAATTTACAGAGTCGGTATAAAAAGGTATTTTAAAAACTCTAGTAAATTGATACTTACTAGACCCTGTTTTACTCTTTAACGCTTTTACAACCGACCTAGCTATTTGATCTTTATGAATAATTAGCCAGTCATTTAAGTCATCTCCATGTATAGCTTCGGGATGTTTTTTATCTAGCCTGAGTAAGAGTCGAGCAGGTGTTCCATCAACCACGTTCGGGTTATAGTAAACCATTTCCCAAATCGTTTCATACTGTGGGTTCATACTTTTTTGATATAGCCTAGTTTTATATCATATTTTATATCATTAAGGGTAAGTACGCCCTTGTTTAACACATCTTTTATGGTTTTAATTTTATTGTATTGTTTCATACGTTCTTTATTTTTAGCCGACATAGGCATTTTATCAGTTCGTATTAATTTTTGACTAGTGTCGTAGGGATCACGAGCACTAACCTCTTTACAATAATTATTCGGTTTAGGTATATCTGTTTGAGTTTTATAACTGCGTTTCATATCAATGTCCTCTGGTTTGATAGCCAGTTTATAAAAAAGATTCCAAAGTTTTATTTGACAATCTTTAGGGTTTTTAAAAGTTTTAATTTTGCGTTTAGCAAATGTATTATATGCTTCAATTGCTTTACTCTCTGGTGAAATACAATTTTTAGCTGACATAAATGCAGGGTCACCTATACGTGGATGACCCTCAACAATTTTATGTAGCTCTGTCATATCGACTTTCACCACCCTTGAATAATCAGGGGTGGTGAAACATAGAAACTCTATAGAGTTATGCTGCTTCTGCATACTCTATAGCTTTAGTCATAGCTTTAGTTTTTAAACTAGCTCTACCGCCAAACCAAGCGTTGTGCATTGCTGCGTCACGGTCATGACCCCACTTATGGTCTACGACAAAGGTAACAGCATTCATAGCACCCCACCAAGTACCTTTACTTGATTTAAGGTTAGCTCCTGGTTGCTGCTCTAACGCCTCATACACTTTACTAGGGGCACTTTGAAACTCGTCAAGCATACTCGCACGTGCAGCGTAGGCTTTCTCGTTTTTAGTGTTCTCTAGTATTTTCTGCTGCATAGCTAACTTAGGTTGCATTAAGTCGGCTATATAACTAATAACGCTATTTTCATTGTACTGTCGACTACAGAGATATTCTGCTGCTTCTTTGTACTCTTTCATACGGTCACTAGCTAGTCCTAACGCTTGTTCTGCACTCAGGATAAGGTCAGCGTCAAACACTTTAGTATGTGGCATTCTAAAATGTGGCTGACTTTTATCAGCTAACGCCATACTCAACGTGTTATTACATACTACCCTAATAGGCGTAAACCTAATCTCGTTAGCTTTACCCCACTCGTGACTCACAGACACAAGCAAGTTACCTAACACCCTATCATCTCCAGGAAGCGTAAAACTGTCATCAATTTCCGCTAGTCCCCAGATTTGTCTACCGTCTTTTAATGAGCCTGCGGTTGACATACTCATATTACCAGCGTCAGTAAACTTCTTAAAGAAGGTAAACGCATCACGGTTTTGGGTTGGTATAAACTTTGGTCCGCAAGGTCCAAAGACTTGATTATCACTATCTCTTACGAGTAGTGAGTGGTTAGGTGCCATGATAAGGTCTTTCGACTTATCAGAGTCTGCGTGGTCATAAGTAAATATGTCACGTTTACTAACTGACCAATCAAGACCAGCTTGCACTAACATTTCCTCAGGCGTTAAGTTGCCATCAACTTTTACGCCTAGCCCATGCCAAGGTACTTCCCCTGCATAAGCCATTGTTTCTACGGCTGCTGCCATAATATTCTCCCGTTATATTAACCGACATTGGTTAATAACTTACCCTTATATAAGTAAGTAAATTAATATTAGGGTAGATCAACTAATGATAAAAGGATAATCACTAAGTTTTTTAAGACGCTGTTTGAAAAAAATATGTGCAAAAATTTTGGTCAGGATTTAATCTTGTACACACCTGCTTGTATCAAGAGATCTCTATTTTGTAAATGTGCGTCAGCGATTTCTTTCTTACTCTGACCTGTGTATGTGACAGCGTAATGGTTAAGAGTTAGTTGGTTATTTAAGTTAATACCATCAGCTATAACTGAACCTAAAACTCTACCAAATTTACCTCGTGAGTCTTTTAGTTTAGTTTGAATAACAATATTTTCTGCGTTCTTTATTTTAGTAGAAAGATATTCTTTGGCGAGTAAGCCACGAGCTTTTTCTTCAAGATCACGAGTCCTGCTTTCAGGTGTGTCAATACCGTAGAGACGGACGCGAGTACGATAAAGAATATCAAAGCCGAGATCCAAAACAACGTCAATAGTGTCGCCATCAACAATTCTTTCGACTTTGCAATTATAGTCATACATTATTTTTTCTTACGAGGTTTACGTTTTTTCTTCGGCACAGTTTTATAGGCTTCATTTACGTTTGGTGTGCTAGGGTCATCAGCAATATACCTGCCTTTTTTATTTCTAGCTCTAACAGTTTCTGTTTCATGTAGAGGATTTGGTAACTCTACAGAAGACAGGGGTGTGAAAAATTTTAATACTTTTTTAAACCAACTCATTTTTTCTCCTATTATGCTCTTCTTGAGCTTCTCTTTTTTGTCTAGGAAGGTAATCTTCCCAACACCTTAAAACAATTAACTTTTTTTCACAATCTGTAAAAGTATTCCAGTCTCTTATTTCTGAAGCAGTTCTACCACAACCTTTACAAGTTCTGGTCATGCCATAAGTGACTGTGCACACACCGATACATGGAGAGTTAGCTAACCCTGTAGTTTCATGTAGCCTTGTTTGTGACATCATTTTTACCTTTTATAAGCCGAACGTTTTTATTCCTAAGCCATTCTCGTAAAAGTTTGTTCCTTTCTATTGTACTAAGGTTTGTGTCTTGAAGTAAAGTTTTATGTTTTTGAGTATACATGTTATATCCTGCGTAATAATCACCGTTGCCTAACTCATTAAACCTTACAATCTGCCAAGCCCTCTGTTTAGTCATGTTATAGCGTACACCTATTTCTTCAAGCGTGCACTCACTATTGAGTGAAAGCATAAATATTTCAAAATATTTTTTTCGTCTATCTGTTCTTTTACCTACCATTATAAAACTCCTTGTAGTTTTCTACAGCTGTGCCCCAACTATGACCTATCTCTGCGTCCACTTTGTTAGGTACAACTAAAGGAACACAATCTGCCATAATCTGTATAATCTTTTCACAATCTTCTATGCTACTCACTGAGATATCTAGCTCATCATGTATCTGTGTATGAGGTAGAATGCCTTCTTTGTACAATTCAACCATAGCTTTTTTAGTCATATCTGCAGCTGAACCTTGTATTAATCTATTCATAGCTTTGTATGTAAAAGCACGTTTAATATCTTCACCGTATTTTTCTAAAGCATCTGAATGGGGTAAAGGAGTTTCTCTATCAAATCTAGGTTCAAATAAATTAAACCTACACTTACGCCCTAAAACAGTAGTGATAAATCCACGGTTATTACCTAGCCTAGCACACTGATCTCTTAAACCTTTTATAAAAGGTACACGCCTATGAAACGTATCAAATAATATCTCCGCTTCTTGAGGAGAAATATCTAATTGAGATATAAGTTTATCTTTTCCCATGCCATAACTAAGACCAAGATTAATAATCTTAGCTTCTTTACGGCTTATATTAGCCATGTCTGCTACTACTTGATGAAAGTCTGCGTCCTTGTTTTTATAAGCGTCCACTGCGTCTGCTGCACCTTCCTGCTCGGTAATTGAAGCGTAGTGTACAGTAAGTCTAGGCTCTTGTTGAGAGTAGTCAAAAGCTCCCCAATGCATATCTTTTTCAGGCACAAATATACTTCGTATGAGTGGACCGATTTCATCATGTCTTGCTGGTACTTGTTGTAAGTTAGGGTTGCTACTACTAAATCTACCTGTCACAGTGCCACCACGGTCGGAGCGTAGCGGATGAAGTTCTCCATGTATTCTGCCCTTGACGTTGTGTTCTAAAACCATCTTATCTATAAATGTTGTTCTAGCTTTATTTAGTTTACGTGCTCTTGCTATGTCATTAGCTAGTTTATGGTCGTGAGATTCTAACCAGTCTCCACTAAAAGAAGGGGCATTAGTTTTAGGAGTTCTTGGGTAACTAAGACCTGCCCTGTCAAATACTGTAGCTACTGATTTTGCTGCCCATAAATCTGGAGTGACACCATATTCTTTGTGTATACGTTGCAGTATAGAACGTTCTTCACTCATTAACTTTTTACTTACTACTTCAGCTCTATCCATATCAACAGGAACACCTTTCCATCTCATGTCTAGTAGAATAGGAATTAAACTGGTTTCAAGTTCATAAATTTTCTCTACGTTTTCACTCTTCAACCCTTCTTTTAAAATACCCCAAAGTTTTAAAGTGAGTGCTGCATCTTGTTCTGCATACTTACCTACATACTTAGCTGGTAGCTTATACATTTCAGACTTAGGATTTATCTTATAGGCTTTTGCTGCTTCTTCAAGTAGTGTCTCATCTTTTACCTCTCCCACATATCTTTGCCCTAATTTATTTAGTGAATACCCATATTGATTTTCATCAACTAAAGGTGCAGCAAACATAGTGTCGTGTATTTTACCGCCAACATGAACACCCATTCTTCTAAGCCACCCCATGTCATATAAAGAATTATGAAAAATCTTATCGTTTTCGTGTATAAGTTCTTTCTTTAACCACTCAGTCACTACTCTTTTATCTAAGTTACCTCCACCCACATGTTGTATAGGTAAGTAGATAGCAAACTTTTCTGTAGCTATAGCTATACCAGTTACATAACCTTGCCCTTCAAACGCCCAAGACGGTCCATGAGACATGAGTAAAGGGTCGTAAGTTTCTAAGTCTATAGCTACTTCTTTAAACTGACTAAGCTCAGGTAAACTAGTAGGGGGTAGCCAATCAGTTTCAGGTGTAAATAAAGAAGGTTGCATCAATATCCTCTAACTTTGATGTAGATCAAGACAGCCATAATAATGTTAAATAATAAAAATAATCCCACAACTATACCTATAGCCTCAAGTATCATTTTGTTGTTTATTTGCTTCTTCTAGTACTTGTGCTGTAAAAGACTCAACTAATAATAGATACCTTCTAAGGTCACGTATGTCATCTAGTAAACCAGTATCTGTAGTGTCAGCAAAAATAGCAGCAAACATATCATAACCTTGTTTATTAGTTTGGTTTTCTATCCTATCCCACTTACGTGCTAACATCATAAAAGCACCTATGCCACCACGTTTACGCCAACTGTCACCGTAAGATACTTCAGCGTTTTTTAAACACTCTATATCCTGCTCGGTTAGGTTTTTAATTCTATCAAAATCTGCTGCCATACTTATTACTCCTTTATTCGTGTCTACTAGGGCAAATATTTTGTTTACCAAAGTAACACCATTTACATTTAAACTGGGAAGGTCTAGCAGGGAACTCCTCAGTCGTCGTCATTTCTACAGCCCTAGCGTTTAGTCTTTCACGCTTGGCGTTTACTGTTTCTTTATCGTATTGATACCTATCTAACTTACCATGGTCTAAATACCACAGCTCAGTAGTTATAGTTTCTAACTCTGGTAGCCTTTTAAAAACTATAGAAGCATACAGCTCACACTGTTCTCTATGACCTTCTTGATTACCATCATACCTACCTGTTTTAAAATCAATTACCCTAGCGTTTTTATCACCTTCAACATGAACAAAAGCATCTACTTTAGCTCTACCCCATGTATCGTGATCAAACCAACCTGTGGGTTCCCATTCAGTAGTAAAAGCCCAGTCACCTTCACAAAGTACATGCCCTTTTAAATGCATATCTTTTAATAGGTCAAAGGCTTCTTCAAAATCCTGTAGGGCTTTAGGTATCTCATCATACCTACCCCTTATATATTCTTCACATTCTTTATGAATATCTTTACCTCTGTCCATGGCTTTATTGCCAGGTTCTTTTATTCTTTCTATGTACGCATACTCTGCTTTCTTTGGGCACCCTTCAAATGTTTTGAGTCTACTATAAGACCACTGTGGTATATTAGCCATTACTTTTCCTTGTTTTTGATCGCTTTATTTAGCCAGTCAAACCCAGCAGTGCACCAATCAGTAGCCTCACACCTTTGAACTTCAACCAACGCCTCTTCGTACTCTTCTTTCTTATAACAGTACCAAGCATCCTGCAGTGAACAGGCTACGTCGGTAAAAAAATCATCCGTAAATTCCATTTCTTGAAAAGGTTTACGGTCCAAAAAATTAACTAAATCTGTATCCCATGTAAAAGAATCTACTGACATCATAGGATAAGGATTAATAGATTTATTTTCGTATGGGTTAATACTTTCTTTCATATTGTAGTAATCAAAAGCATCCTCTGCTTCTAATTTAGCATGCATGTCCTCAAATACATCAGTGTATGCATGGAAACTATCACTTATTTGAGTATACTTACCCACATGCAACATTAAAGCACTAGCCACATACTCATGTAACATAGACATATGAACTGCATTAGCACCAAACGTTCCCCAAATTATATCATTTGACCTATTACTTACTGTCATTAACAACTCATCATCTCGTACTTTAAAATAGATAACAGTATTACAAGGAACATCAACACCTGCTCTATTTAAATCAACTAACGGATCCCACATTTGAACAACGCAACGTCTATCGTTAGGATCTGCTTGTAATCTTTGAATAACTACTTCTATTTGATCACCGCCAAAGTGTTCACGCCACCTATAACCATAGGCACCGTGTAAAACAACACCATCATCACTATATTCTTTCATGCGTTTATTGTATTTAACCACATAATCTAAATCGTTACGACCGCCAAGCATCCATAAACTTTCCATAAAATGGAAGAAAGGATTAGCTTTACGAATAGGTTCGAATAAAACTCTTTCAGTAGGATTATGATATACAGTAGCCACAGGACACGGAGCTTCTATAACTTGACCTACACGACTACCTTTGACATCATCTCTAAACTCATTGAGTACGTCTAGACCTCTTATAAAACCATCATTTACATTTCTACAATTAATAACTAACATTCATATCTCCTAAAATAGTTCACCGTTTTCAGCACCTTGTTTTAATGCTTTTTTCCACATAACTTTTACGTCCTTACGAATCGCACCACCCCAAGCAGTTTTAGTTTCTTTTTCTACTACTGTTACTACCTCGGGGTGTAACTTAGCTAATAACTCTGCACCTTCGGACTGCACATCTAAAGTACGCCACTCACTACAGCCACCAGCAGCATTAGAACTACCTTGACCTTGAGCATAGTAATAACTTATCTTACTAGGATATCCTTTTTTAAGAAGTTGTAAATTAATATCAAAATCTTCCATGACTCTAGTTCTTGCTAACTCTACACCGTCAAACTTATCTAAGTTGTAGGCTAGTAACCTCATGTACCTTGTAGTTTCTACTGATAGAGCCTCAACTCTATTGTTGCCTTCCCTAGCACTTACGCCACAGTGAGCATAGTCATCAAGCCATACATCTAATAGCCCAAATAACGCAGGGTATTCCTCAGGTTCAAGGTATCTTAAATGCCAGTCGTTAGTAGCTTTACGAATATAGAAACGTAAGTCATCATCTAACATAACTATTTTATTGTCGTCAGTGTTGTCATGAATAAACTTACGCTTAGTAGCTATATCATGAACGGTGTCATCACATACCATAATTTTACAATCATAAGCTGAGTATAAATCTTTCTCATGCTCGTCTACTACTAGTGTTACCTCTTTGCGTAATTCTTCTGGAAAGAAAGACAAGGTTACTTGGCTGTCTGCCCTACCTCTTGTAGGAATAAAAATTCTCATTTATTTACCTTATATTTTGCACGTGGTCTGCCTTCACCCAAACGTGTACGTTCATATTTATCGAACTCGCAAAGGCAGTGTTCAATATCTCTCATTTCTAGTGGTAGCATATGCCCTTGTAAATATTCAGGGGAGCAATCTAGTAACACTTTCATCTCAAAATTTAATTGTGGCTTCTTAATCGTTTTATTAAGTTCTCTATGGTGTATTCTATTTAAGCCACGCTGAGCTCCAGGTCCAGGGTTAGCCCAAGTCATAATATCTTTAGCGTTTCTTAACCACTTAGTGTGACGTAAATCAGTCACTACCTCGTAAGCCATGAACCCGCTAAACCCAGCGTGTTTTTGATACCCTTTCCATGTTTCTTCTAACGAATCTTTTATCATAGGTGGGTGGTGTTCATATAAAGGTGTGAGTATTTTATCTATAGTTTGTTCTATTTTAGTACCACCTAACGTGCCTGTCAACATGTACGCACCAGTATATACTTTTTCTTTTCTATCCATTCTACCTTGCATTATAGCTTTTAAACGTTTAGGATTCCAATGCTCAGGAAAACCTAACTCTTCTAAAGTGTCTGGCCAATTAATTTGCCTAGCCATAGACATAGCAAAAGGTAGGTTAGGGTGGTCGGCATAAGGTTCTCGCCAGTTGACTCGTATCCATTCTGTAACTCTATCTAGTTCACGATATACATTACAAAAACTATACTCAGTTAGTATGGCATCACTAGTCCACGGATAAGACACGCCATTTTGGCGACGTAGATATACAATATGACGTTCGTTTAAATAATTAAAAAACTTTTGTATTTCTTCTTGATTCATACTGCTTCCTTTACCCACCAGTTAGGTTTAGGTGTACATTTATTCCACTGGGCGTAATGCTTTTCGTTAATTAAATAATTACGATAGGCTTTTACTGGGTCAGAGTCTTTGTACTGGTCGGGCATAGCTTGGGGCATGGGAGTAAGACCAATATCAGGCATACCTACAGGTGCTTGACATAACTTATCATTAAGTTTAACAAAACTAAGGTGTTGCCTATCGTACCTAGTTTCGTATTCTTTACATAAAGCATAAAAATGATAGTAAAGCCACGTATAGTTTTGTACTGATTCCCTAGCCCATATAGTACAAGGGTGATTAAGATAGGCTTTTTTATAAATACCGTTAAGGTCACACCACTCCTCACCGTTATGTACACGGTGGGCAGTTGAAAGCATTTGAGCACTTTCTAAAGGCATTTTGACTACTAGTTTATCTGGTAGACAGATGGCAGCTTTAGCTGGGTCTGTATTTACATAAAATATATTCATAGTTATCTCCTATAACATTAAAATTTTACTTTACTTGTTTAGTAAAAGTAAAGTTAAATCATAACCTTAAATTCTTTTCTCGTCTTACCTTGTATAATGTGTAAGTTTTGTTTTGTTCTTGTTACACCGACATAGAAGGCTCGACACTCGTTATCAGGGCTTTTGTACAACTCGTCAAAAGTTCTAGTAGCCATGTCTGTTATTAATACTACATTCTCACACTCGCCACCTTTTGTAGCATGTATAGTGTTCAATTTAATTCGTGAAGAATTTACTTTTTGGTGCTTACGCAAACAAGATATAATGTACTCCCTTTGAGCGTCTCCAATTAACTCAAATGCTTGATGCCATATAACATCTATCATGAGTCCATAGTTTTTCTTTAACTGTTCGATACTTAATAATGTATCTGGGTCAGCTTGTTTTAAAGTTTTAAACCCAGTTCTTACACCCTTACCAGTTTTCATGTAGCCATATACTTTCTTAATTCTAGAGGCTTCTATACTTTCCCCTTTGCGTAATAATTCCCAGTCTAAGATAGCTTTGATTAAGTTTTCTGTTACTGAAGGCTTATTGTTTTTAGTGTAGAAATATCCAGCAGTTCTAAGGTGTTGCTCAACGTTATTTAACAGATAATTATTACGTGCTAAGAAAAGCCACTCACCCTCACTGTAGTCTATATGTTCATAGCTGTTGTGGTAAGTAACACTTCCTTCATCTTCTCTAGGAATCCAAGTTTTATGTCTTCTCTTTTTAATACGCTTAACTATGTTAAGAGCTACATCATGCACTTTCTTAGGTACTCTGTAACTTTGCTCTAGGTATATTTCTTTACCAGCTAAATTAATAAAGTGATCCGTGTCAGCTCCTGCCCATTTATATATTGCTTGATCATCATCACCTGCTATATAAACATGTTCTAAATCTTGTGCAAGTTTATGAACACATTTCCATTGTAGAGCTGATAAGTCTTGAGCCTCATCTACAATCAACGCTTTTAACGGTGGACGTGTATCAAAATCAACAAAGCCAGAAAGCATATCTGTGTAGTCCATTAAGAAATTAGTTTGTTTAAAATTATTGTAGCTACTACAGAACCAATCAAAATGAATCCAACTTAAATCACCTTGAGCCACGTTCCACGCATCTCTATAACTTTTACAGGTATTACGTGCCATGTTTTCTAGGAATAACATATTGTCCCCTAGACTATTTAACGCCATTAAATTTTCACCGTCCCAAGCTGAGTTAATACGTTCACCTACTAACTTACTAAACGCTCTTAAATCTTTACGGTCTAGTATGTCCGACTTACTTAGTCCTTGCCAAAAATAACATAGAGAGTGTATAGTTCTAAAATATATAAGTTGGTCTTGTTCATAATCAAACTTATCTACAGCTCTGGTTAGAGCTTCAGTTGCAGCTTTTTTAGTAAACGCAAGATATGCTAATTCGTAAGGTTGTATGTCTTCTTTAAATAGTTCTTCTACCTTATTAAGTAAGAACGTTGTCTTACCAGTTCCAGGTGGTCCAAGAACTATGTTCCAACTCACAACATATCCTCTGTAAAATCATGAGCGTCTAGAGTTTCATCTCTATACTCAAACTCAGGTATGTACCAGACGTTAGTACCCCTACCTTTTAAATTCCAGAACACATGTTTAGCGTTAAGGTCTCTTAGTTTACTGGCAATCTTATTTGTTTCTAGTTCCGTAAACCTGTGTTTAATAAGAAACTCTTTTAAGTCTTTTATTCTAAAATAGGTTTTACCTTCTTCAGTGAATGGTTTACCTAATAATACTTCTTCCCTTGTACTAGCTTGAGCTAGGTCACTACAGAAAGATTCTAGTAGCTCAATAAACTGACCGTCTAATGAAACATCTGTACTAACTTCTATTATTTCCATACCATTGTCCATAAGAGTTTGTATTTGTGCTTGCCATGCACGTTCATTAGTTCTAGGTGGCATAATATTTAAAGTTTCCATACAACTACGTTGAAACTTAGTTTGATTTTGTAGTTGTTCAGTAGTAAGTTCAAGCCTTTTATCATCAATAGATAAAAACCAAAGGGGTGGCTTAGAATCTAATTTAGCTAGACTAGAAAAAGTAGGTGCAGTGTTGCCTTTACCTACGCCAAACTTACACGTTCTACATTTTTGTACGTCGCAGTAAGAACGGATAGGTTCATCATTACATTTATAGTTATATTCTTTTTTATCTAATGTGCTAATTAAAGTTAGTACTTCTTTAGCTGGTAAAGGTGGGCTTACAAATTTACGATTATATTCTTCTATGTCAGTTTGCCATACGTCAGGAGAAGCTTGTTTTAAATATACCCCCACGTTAAACAAACCATTATTACGAGTACCCTCAGGAAAACCCTGTTTGAGTAATGTTTTTAAACAAGGTGGTCCACCTTCCATTTCCTCTAGTTCTGGTACGCAAAGTTCTAGTAACTCTTCGCCAGTTACCTTACGACTATTAGCAAAAGCAATAAACTGCTCAGGAGTAAGCGACTCACCCTTAACATTAAACGCATATCTTATAGAAGTTTCACCACCAAAATATGGCATGTTCAACCAGCTACCTATATCACCACGGTCAACTAATACTTCCCTTTGTTTAGGAAATATTTCTACACCGCCATAACCAAGACCTGCTGCTAACTCTCTAAGTTTATCTTGCATATCTCCTGCACTTACCCAATCAGTAGTAAAACAGAAAATATGAGCACCACCACTTTTACTTCTACAAACTACTAAAGGTACTTTAAAAGATTCTACTTTCTTTACTAACTCTGGTAAGTCTAAGGGATAAGTATCTACATCAACTACTCCCCACTTAACTAGGTTATCTTCATTGATAGGAATTATACCTAGCCCAAGTTTACCTTCAAGATGTGACTTCCAATTATCTAAATTGGCTCCGATAGTTTTAATTGTTTTGGCTACGCCTTGTTGTTTTTGACCTGTGTTTTCACTATTGATAGTGAAAGTACCGTGAGCTCTTTTTGACCCTGCAAATAACTCACTAAATTGTTCTACTAAATCCAACAGTTTCTCCTTTAAAAAAGCTAGTGTGGTGAGAGCCCTAACTGGAGGACAGGAGCTTGGAGGCTCTACACCTTACAGCATCACTAGCAAGACTGAAATAAATCCCAAGCCCTGTCTAACAGATTATTAGAATGGTGCTTCTGACGTACTTTCGTTATCATTTGACTGGGATAAATTTACTTCACCCACAGTACTAGCAAAGTCTTTTGCTGCTTGATAGAAGAACATTTCATCTTCTCCTAACGGTCCATCTAATGTTATATTCCAACCAAACCAAGTACCACGGTCGTTAGACTCAGCTTTGGTTTTCATAACATACTTATGGCTAAAACTTGCAGGGGTAAACACTTTATCTCCCGAACGCATTTTTATACTCGCCATAACAGAGTTCCAAGTACGAGACTTTTTAAGCTGAGTACCAGCCATAGCAATCATCGCACTGTCATAACTACCGTCTTCACTCAAAGACAACACAAAGTGTGTCGCTGAAGTTTGTATATAGTTACCATTCTCTAACATATCTCTACCCATGTTATCTTTAGTAGTTTTAGACAAGATACTAGCGTCATCGTGTTGAGCTACTAGCCCACCCCCAGACTCTCTTGGTCCCCACTCTAAAAATAAACGCTTATAAGCCACAGGTAATGCTACCAATGGATTATCGTTTGTATAGAGTTTACCAGTGACAGTATTTATAATGTCACCAGCACTTGCACCTTCGACATACTTACCGTCGCTCTTCATTACCTCTGGGCTCATAGCCTGAAGTACTTTTAAGCGAGGTATAGTAATATCCTCGGCAGTCAACGTTTCTAGCCCACTGTTAGCATCTTCTATAAAAGCAGATGGTACAGCTACACTAGTATTTTCTTTTTCGCTTATAGCGTTTTCACTTTTTTCTTTACTCATTTTTTTATTACCTTAGTTTTTTGACCTATGTAAACATTAAAAGTTTCTAAAGGCAGGTCGGAACCTTTTTCCACTTGTTCCCTTACAAACGCTTTCAACGTCATAGGTTCGACATGCTTTTTTTGAGCCGTCTTATACCCATCTGTATCTAGAGTTTCTAAGAGCTTCTTAGCAGAGTCGTCTTCTTCCCTGCCAAAACTTACTGAAACTGTGTTTTTAATAATATCACTAAAGCCATTTTCATCTAGCCAAGCGAATGCTTCTTCACGGTTTTCATCTGTTATACGTGCTGAATAATAAGTTGAGGTAGTGATTTTATTACCGTCTTTAAGGGTAATTTCACTTAAACCTAATTCACTCAGCATATTAGGTATAATTATTTCGCTTAACTCTCTGGTCTTAGCTTTTAATTTACCCATTTGTTCTTCTAAATCAGCAAACCTAGACAATAGTTCGCCTAGCTCTTCTGATCTGTTAGTTAGTTCTTTTAAACTAATGTCGTTTATATTTTTTTCTTCTGGTTCAAACATTTGTAGTTACCTCCACGCAGTAATATTGATGTTCTCGGTTATCCCACTTTAATAATTTAGCCCTACCTCTATTATTTTGTAAAGCAAAATGTACGCATACACCAATCGCAGCAGGATCACCTATTAAAAGTAAATAGTCATCATCGGAAAAGTCTTTAAGTTTTTTACGAACCATACCAACAGTTGGTCCAGGGCTGAACATTAAATCAGGGTTGTCACCAAGTATAAAATCAAACTCACCATACTTTGAAGCAGAGAGAATGTTTTTATTTGCACTTGGCTTTTGAACTACATGTACTGTCATCTTGTTTCTTTTATCTTAAAGTTGGGCTACTTTTTACAGTAGCCCCATATTCACGGGAGATAACTATGAATAATTAATTACCTATATATAAATAATTAAGTAAATAAACTATACGCCTGATGTTATAAAAAATAAAGCCCTATGTTTATTTATAACCTATCACTATATAGGGAGATAGAAATTAAATATTTTTTAAAACGCAAAAGTAAGACTAATAGCCAATAGCGGTAATAGGGTTCGTGTAACGTTATATATTTAAAGACGTCAAAGGGTATTAGCAAAACCTATTGACTACCTATTGGCATAAAACACGTAATAGTATTTTAGAATTAAGTAGAAGTAGTTTATAGTTATATATAAGTAAGGGTAGTAAGTCCTGGACAAATAGATCAGGCTACAACGGTTAAGTTACGGCTTAACACCCTTACTTACTAAGAAACGAGACAAATGACAGAATTTATATTTAAGACAGATCCTTATGATCATCAACGCCAAGCCTTAACTGAGTCTTGTGATAAAGAAGAGTATGCTCTTTTTATGGAGATGGGTTGTGGTAAATCTAAAGTAGCTATAGATAACTTTGTACATCTGTATGGTCAAGCTAAAGTATATAATGTTTTAATTGTAGCCCCTAAAGGTGTTTATAATAATTGGATAGCTAAAGAAATACCATCACACATGCCAGACCATGTTACACACGACATAGTAAAGTGGCAAAGTAATCATACTAAGAAATTTGAAAGAGAAATGTCTAAACTTTTTGAGTTTGACCATAAACTAAAAATCCTTGTTATGAATATAGATGCCTTTAGTACTAAAAAAGGTTGTCAATATGCTAGTAGGTTTATACAACATAATAAAACTATGTTTATAATCGACGAAAGCACAACTATAAAAAACCCTGAAGCAAAACGCACAGCTAATTGTGTAAGGTTAGGTAAGTATGCACATTACAAAAGAATCTTAACAGGTTCACCTATCACTAAAAGTCCACTAGATTTATATAGTCAGTGTATGTTTTTAGATCCAGCAATATTAGGCTTTAGTAGTTTTTATTCTTTCCGTGCAAGATATGCAGACTTAGTAGAAAAACGTGGACACGGTAGAACTTTTAAGTTTGTTGCAGGATATAAAAATTTAGAAGAACTTAATGAAACTTTAGAAAAGTTTAGCCATAGAGTTTTAAAGAAAGACTGTTTAGATCTACCTGAAAAAGTTTATATGCGTAGAGAAATACAAATGACACCTGATCAAGCTAAAGCATATAAAGAATTACAAAACTTTTCAGTGACACTTTTAAAAAATTCTAAAACTGTAACCATAAACCATGTAATAACGCAAATCATACGTTTGCATCAGATTTCATGTGGATTCACAGTAACCGATGACGGAGTTACTACCGAAATATCTTCTCAGAGGCTTCCAGAATTGCTCTCTATTATAGAAGAAACTGATGGAAAGATGATTATTTGGGCAAACTACAGATATGACATACAACGTATAGAAAAAACCTTAAAAGAACTTTATGGTAATAATTCAGTAGGAACTTACTACGGTGGAGTTGAACAAGAAGAACGTGAAAGGGTAATTGAAGAGTTTCAAAACCCAGACAGTCCTCTTAGATTTTTTGTAGGTAATACTCAGACTGGTGGTTACGGTATAACATTGACTGCTGCTAGTACGGTGGTGTATTACAGTAACAACTATGATTTAGAAAAACGTCTACAATCAGAAGACCGTGCTCATCGTATAGGTCAAACTAATAAAGTTACTTACATAGATATTGTTTGTGAAAAAACAGTAGATGAAAAAATAGTAAAAGCATTAAGGAAGAAACAATCTATTGCTAGTTTAGTTCTAGGTGAAGATCGTATTACTGACTGGTTAGTCTAGCGTTTAAATAACTCATTAACAGCTTGTTGTGGGACAAGAGAAGTTACTCCCGAACCAAAGACAGGGAATAATAAATCTCCGTACAACTGGCTATTTCTTATAGAAGGATCTAAATTTTGAATTGATCGATTCCTTAAATAATCTCTGTTTCTGTTGTCTGCAAAAACATTATCCATTTGAAACTGAACGTTAGCTGGCATAGTGTAATTATTAGATGCCCCATAACCGTAGTCTATTGGTTGTTGAATATTAGGTTGAGCAAAACGACTTATGTATTCACCTGCTTGTAAACCAGACTGTGTTCCTTGTGGGCTTGTAGCACTATACACAGGTTCATTGGCTTGTGCTGTAGCTTGTGCGTCAGCTGGGTCTTGAGCCAAAAATCTTAAAAATGTGTCATTGTATTGTTGATTTAATCTAGCTAAGTCTGCACCTGTTGTGGGTGTCAACGTTGGATTAGCAACTGAACTTATCTCTTCGTCAGTAAGACCTGCATCAGTACCTGTAATTAAATTCATATCTTCAGCTGGTGTTGGTGGAAGGACAACTTGAGGTAAACTACCTATACCAGATGTATCTACTACTGGAGGAGCTGGTGCTGGTGCTGGTGCTGGTGCTGGTGTTGGCGATGGAACTACTTCCTCAGCAACTTCCTCACTTACTACTTCTACAACTGGGTCTTTAACAGGAGCAACAGGCATAACTGGGGCTGTAGTTTTTATTTCATCTTCTATTTCCTCTTCTACTGGATCTGTAAACACGGTTGGTATACCAAACATTTGGTCTTTTAACCCAGCTAATATGTCGTTATAGTTTAAAGTAACTCCAGGAATAGCTCCTAGACCACCACCTAAATCTATACTAGGCGTAGTAAAAGATCCGTCACCAGAAAACATAGGAATGCCTTCTTTAGACATATTAAGTATTTCTGCAGCTTGTTCTCTAGTTAGTGGTGAACCACCGTCTGCATATCCACGCAAATTTTTAAGTGTATCTGCCATGCTTTGGTTTGCTTCATTCATTCTTCTTGTATTTCCACCCATGCCTTGTGTCATTTGCAATTCTTTATCAATCATCTTAAGTTCATTAAGCAATGCCTTAAAAGTTTTTGGATTATCATCTAGAAACTCTCCTCTGTAATAACCCTTTTTAATACTCTCATTTATGTCTCTTCTTCTATCGTGCAAGTTTTCAACCGCTTCACTTGGATGTCCGTATGGATATTTAGGAATGCCAACAACTTCAACATCAACAGTCTCTGTGTTTTCAGCATCTGTTGGTGTTCCACCGTCTTGCATACGCATTAGGGGTTGGTTTTTAAATCTATCGTAAATACTCATATTAATAATTATACTTTAATTCTATTAGTGGGCTACCGCCTTTGTTCAGTTCTAATCCTTCTAAATTTATGCTCATGTCAGGAGTAGATATAGGTAACGCACTTGGTTGGTCTGGTTCTGCTTTACTAGTACCGCCTTCTTCTTGTCCATAGTATCTGCCTAATGCTCTAGCATTAGTCATAAAGGCTTGATTTTCTAAAAACTCTCCACGTTTTATTCTTTTATATAGTTTTTCTGGATTAAGAATCATTTCCTCAAAACTACCTTTTCTAACTTTACGCCTTACTTGATTTACAGCAGTGATTACCCTACCAGGACGAGTAAAAATTCCGACGTATGCCCTTGCTAAATTAGTAGTCATCGTCATTAGTTCATCATCACCTATTTTACCACCAACAGACTCTACATTAACACTTTTAATTATTTTATTGTAAGTGTTTAAACCGCTAACAAACTCGTCTCCAAACACAACTCTGAGACCTTCTCCATGTTGTTGTAAGTATTTACTAATAGCTTCAGGGCTATTGCTTCCTTTTTCTATAAAGTCTCTATAGATTAATTTTTGAAAATCAGCAATAGATTCTTCTGGTAAAACTTTTAATAATGTTTGTGTATTACTTATTCTACCGTCTTTCCATATTTCATCAAACAATGCTTCTGGTTCATTTCGATTCATAGCACTTTTTAATTTAAAAGCTAGAGCTTTTTCATCTGTGGGCAAGTTTTTTATATCTTCTAAATCTACATCATTTATAATTCTATTGCCGAAACTTTGTTTTAATACAACAGGATCACCTAAATCCAGTATAACAGGATTCACCCCTGTCTCTTCAAAAATTTCATCGTAACCTTGTTTAATAACATTTTGTTGCCCAATAACGCTACGTTCAATGTCTACAGCAGTTTCAGCTGAAAGATCAACTTCTCTTTGAAGTATGCCTCTTTGTACTCTCGTTCCTACATCACTTACGCCCATTACTTGTGGAGTTGTAAGTGTATCAATCACAGCTGCTCCAGCACTAGTGCCAGTTTTTTGTAAATCTTGAGTTGTTTCCCATGCATTTACGAAAGTCTCTTTGTCTATACCTATGCTAACAGGGTTAGCCCCCATAAATTTAGCAAAAGTTGCGAAAGCTGCATTACCACCTAATGACCATGCAGCAACAACTTTAGAATCATCTATAGCTGTTTGCATTATTTTTTCTGGTGTATAAGTTTCGTCTAATATGCCACGTTCTTTCATACCTTTAAGGTTTTGATAGCGCCACATAAAGTGAGCCATGGTCTCTCCACCAACTGTAAAAGTTAATGGTGCACCATAAAAACCAGCTGTAGCACCTGCTGCTGTGCCTGCTAATTGAAAAAATCCATTGTCTGTTATCGCAGTTGTGCCAGCTAATCCAAGACCACCCCCAACAACACTGCCTTGTACTGGACCAACCGTAGTACCATAAGCAAACCCTGCTAATCCTGCAGCAATTTCTAAAGCTAACGGTTCCATAACTGCTGTAACATCTGGCCAATCAATACCTGGAGGAGAAACAAATTGTTTGTTTCCAGTTTCTGGGTCTGTGTAAAGTACTCTATTAGTACGTGGCTCTATTTGTAAATTTAATTGTTCTAAAGTTGATCCAGGGTATGCTTCTAATAACAAGGCTTTTAATCCTCTGTCTCGTTGGTCAGCTGGTAAATACGCTGCATCTTTTTGTACTTGATACGGTGCACCTTTATCAACATTTATACCAGAACGTTCTACAGCTTGTATCTCAGCTGTGCGAGGAGAATACAGTTCTTTTAAATTTAAACCGAATGATTGTTGGTCTTCCCTAAGTGGTTGATCGCCAGGAATACCAAGACGTATAAGATCTCTTACAGCGTCGATTGGGTTTAAATTAAAATATCTATCTTTTACACTATTCGGTTTACCTAATATTGTGTCGAACACATCTGGACTGAGATTAGGAAATTTATCCATTAAATAATTTTTTACGTCAGGAGAAATAAGTTCTCTTTTTTGTGTTTTAGGACCATACCATCCAGGTTCGATTGTTTGTTCTGGTGGTGGTAAGACCATACCAGGAGGTCTACTATTATCTAGTATTAGCTTTTCGTCTATAACCTCATCAATATCTATAATATCATTTTGTGCCATTATTAATTACCTGTCTGCGGAGCTTTTTGTAAGAATATTTTAAACGCTATCATTTCTTCTTCTGATAAATTCATTACTAGGTTATCAAAATAAGCGTTTAATTCTGGTGGTCGGCTTCTTAATGCAGTGTATTTATTAAGTATTTCTCTAAAAGTGCCTTCTAGTTCAGTGTTCGTTTGTAAATCATAGTCTTTAGTAAATCCAAACTGTTGTCCTGTTTGACTGTCCATGGTAATTCTAGGATTGTAAGCTATGACATTATCATTGTCTTCGTCTACACTTTTGTCAACTACAAAAGTATTAGGTGTAATTAATTCACCAGGATTACCCAAACCATATGTGTAAGAAGTTTGATATTTTGTTTCATACTCATCAAGTTCTGATAATGTTTTAGCTACATTACCTTTAAGAGCTTCTATTCTAGTTTCATCAGGTTGATCATTTTCGTCAGTGATTCTGATTAAGTTAGTTGGTTTTATTAATTGCTTTAAGGCGTTTCTGTTTCTATTAATTAAGTTACGTCTGAATCTATTTGAAATATCAATAAAAGCGTTAAGTGATCTAGCTTGACCACCTTGTAGTTTGATAAACGATATCATATCTCTATCAGAAATAGCTCTTAAATCTAAACCACCTTTGTTAGGAGAATAAGTTGATGCTCCTACTAAAGCTAAATCAAATAAAGCTGCATCTAATGCATCTCCTACTACACCATTGTCTTCAAAAAACTTAGCTAAAGGACTTTCTCTAAATTCTGCATAACCTTCTGAGTTAGTAAAATTAGTAAACAAAGCATCTTTAGTTACTTTTTCGTCTCCAATATAAAAAGTAGCACCACCGTTTTTAGCGTCACCACCTAACACATTACTAAAAGCCTCAAAATTAATTCTTAGAGAATCTACAAATCTAGTTGCAGTACCTGCAAGATTATTGAAAGGTAAATCTTTTGCACCAGGATTAGCTTCTAAAAACTCTTTTAATATTCTATCTTGCTCTCCTGCTGAGCTAAAATAATTGAATACTGCTTGTTGAGTAGCGTCTGCTACACCTACTAACTCGTCATAGGCTTTTATGCCTTTGCCTTTTAATAAACGTTGCATGCCAGCTGAACCACTAGTAAAAGCAACTTCACCGTCTGCTCCCATAACGAAATTAAAACCACCGTCGTCTCTATATGCGTCAGGGTTAGCTATAAGTTGTTCCATGGTTACTAATTCTTGCTCGCCTGTAGATTTGTTTATAACAAATTTAGGTGCACCTCCAGGAATTCTTGTAAGGTCAAAACCTAATTCTTGTTGTGCTGTGTATTGATCAGGTGTTAACCATTTATTATCTTGTTGAACACCATCTTTATTTTTTATGCTGTATAATGTTAAATTTGTTGGGTCTTTGTGCCCTTCTCTCAATGTCGCTCCACCTTGTCTAGCAGGATCCCAAGCGTTGATTGCATCTTGATCCATCATTGTATGTAAAATGCCACCATCTTGAGTGTACACACTCATAGCTTGAACATCTGCATTTTTAGCAGGTCTTATATTTTCTGGGAAGTTTTTAGCGTACAGACTAAAAGCTGAATCAGATAAGGGTATAGTTAATTTATCTGTAAATTCACTATTATTACTTACGTCGTACATTTTAGGAGCTTTTAAACTTTGATCTCTTAACGCTTTATTAAGTGCTGCTTTATTTTTAAAGTCTAACATACCAAACTGCATTACTAAGTTATTGTAATCACTATACTTTTGTCTGTCTTCTGCTCGTAATTCTTTTTTGTAATTTAACTCACCTGATTTTTTAGCTGTAAAATAAGCTAAAGCACTTTCACTTAAAGCTGTGCTCCAATCATCTCCTTCAGCACCAGATTTAATTAGCTTAGAAGCTAACATTAACCACGGCAGACCTTCACTTGGTTTTGGTATATCCTCATTGTATTTTAATTTACCTTGTAATAATTCTGCTGCTGCGTAAATTTGATCCATATCAAAGTCTGTAGGATCTGACGCCAGTATTTCGCCTTTGGTTTTTATAATGTTTTTTACATCTTTTTCATTACCAGAAGCTAACATTTGAATAGAATCAATTTGACCTGTCTCTTGTCTTTTATCTAATACAGGTAATACTTCACCTGGGTTAGCTGGATCTGCACCTATATCTTCAACTAGATAGTCGGCTACATCTTGACCTACTAACGCCCCCATCTCTTCATTCATAGGGACACTCGGTATACCACTGGGCATCGTTTGAGACAGTTGTCTTCCTGCATTTATAGTAGCAGGCACATTACTTTGTTGAAAACTTGAATCTAGACCTTGGCTTTGTAACATAGCAGTAACACGCTCTCTAGGTATGCCAGTCTCTTTTATAATAGTTTCCATAGGAATATTACGATCGAGCATGTCCGATGCTTTTTGTTCGTTTAGAAATCTTAACGGATCAATTGCCATGTTTTATCCTATGTTGGTCTAGTAGCACCGTAAATTGCTGCTGCTGTACCTATGCCTTGCATTAATGAATTACTAGGGCTACTAGTACTAGATTGAGTTAAGTTAGTTCCGCCTAACGCTGGGGCGAACCCTGCAGCAGTTTGACCAAATTGACTAAAGAGCTGAGTAGGTAAGTTATATTGACCTACAAAGTTTTGATAGTTCATATCTAAGTTAGCTTGATCTAATCCACGTTGCATTCCGCCTATGCCTAATAAAGTTTGAGTATCTTGGTTTTGTAACCCAGCTAAACCTTGACCGAAACCAGCTAACTGACCGCCTACGTTAGAGCCAAACTGACCTAACCCTAGCCCTGTGGTAGCTATATCTCGCCCTACTCCACCATATATATTACTTAACCCTGTTCCTAACGCTCCAAGTCCTCCAGCGACGTTACCTTGTTGACCAGCAAAATTACCGTATAACTGTGCATTTTGAAGCTGTCTACGTTGTTGCTGTTCGAATGCTTGTTGTGCTTGATTTTGAGCTTGACTAAATCCACCAGCACGTATTCCGCCAACTGCTTCTGTTGCACCACGACCAAACTGTCGTGCTATCTCTTCTTGATTTAATCTACCTCTACTCCCACCAAACGCACCACTAGCCACTTGATTTGCTCTATCTTGTACAGAAGCTATACCAAACTGCCTATCTATATCTTGTAGAGTTTGATCTACTACTTGGTCTTCAAAAGGATTAAAATACCCTTGAGCCATTCCTGGATTAAAAGTGTTTGTACCTTGTGAACCTAAATTTTGAGCTGTTCTAAATTGTCCAGGTAACCCCCTTAACATTCCTGCTGCTTCTCTTACCGCACCTGCCCCTTCCTGACCAGCTTGTTGCATGTATTGAGTACCTATGTCACTGGCTCTTCTTACGTCTGACACACCTTGCTCGGCTAGTTGTTCACCTCTTCTAAAAAACGGTTGATAACTACCTATGCCTTCTGCTGCATTTTGAAACCCTTGTCGTTCTGCCCCGCTAAACCCAGCTATACGTGGGTCTGTGTAATTAAACGGAGAACCTCCCTCTTGACCCATGCTCTGTAATTTATTAACAAGGTCTTGATTCATCAACGGCATTATTCCAGGGACATTGGCTCCTGGCACACCAGCAAAAAACTGTTGTAAATATGCTGGTGGTAAACTTTCCTGTCTTGTGTAAGCTGTCTCTGTAGCCATTATGCTCTTCCTATGCCCATACTTTGAGCTTTGTTTTCATTTCTATCCATCATAGCGTATAGATTAGCTATGCCTGTGTCGTGGTTTCCGTTACCTATACCTGTTACTGCTTGTTTAGTCATCACGAACTCACCGTCCGCTAGTAGTGCAGGTACAGTATCTTCATCACCAGAACCTTCTGGGTCATTTATATCACCACCGTTTTCTCTTAAATCCATTTGAGGTATAGAACCACCGTCCATTAACTTAGCTATTCCGCCCCCAAACTTAGCTCCTATAGGCTGTTGTTGAAACTCAGGAAAAGCAATATCACCGTAACCTTGATCTAATAAACCAGCGTAGGTTTGGTTAATAGGGTCATACCCAGCAAAGCTAGAAGCTAATGCATTACCACCTCCAGGTAGTCCTACAGGTATGCCTGCTGTACTATATGCGTTACTTAATGTAGCTGGTGTTAAACCTCTGGTAAGATAAGGATTTGTTGCTGCTGGCATTTGTGCGTTACCTTCTTCTGCCCCTAACCCACTTAACATTGATCCTCCAACAGCTGTAACTCCTGCTTTTTGTAAAGGAGTTAAAGAACTAAAACTTAACCCTAAAGGTGTTGTACCATAAGATGTTCCAGTAGCTAAATTTGAGCCTAAAGAACCTAAATTTTGAAAAAATCCGCCTATACCTTGTTTAGTAGCTGTTGGTGCAGTTCTAGATAAAAAACTTCCACTGCCAGGAGTTATGGTGTCTGGTGTAATACCAGCCCCTACTGCCATATGAGCACCACCGTAAACTTTAGCTGCACTCGTTAATGAATCTTTAAAACTTCTGCCTTCTGCTGTTGAACCTATACCTTGTCCTATAGCAGCACCTGCTGGTCCACCGACTACAAACCCTACAACCGTGGCGATATCTCGTAAGTTTTTCTTAAAGAACTTTCCTACTTTTTTTAATCCACCCATTTACTTTTCCCTGGCTTTCTTTTTAATTTCACGTTCGTTCATCAAAAGTCTGAGGTCATGCCACCTGTAAAACTGTTTATTAACATCATCCCAAAACCATCCTTTAAAATCTTGTTGTTTTGTCATTGGATCAGTCATTGTTACTATTATTGTATATCAAACTTACCCAATTAAGAAAGGTTTTTTGATCTTTATTGTGTTTCATATAGTTTACCCTTTTACAAACGAGTTGTATATTGCTTATAACGTATTGACCTTCTGGGTCTATACGGTCTATTGATATGTTTGTCTCTCCTATTTCAGCGTGTGTTCTTACATGCGTCATTTCTACTCCTGAAAGAGCACATTTACCTTCTTGATTGAGATACAGTTGATATATTTCTTTTTTTCCTATGTCCCACTTATGTCCTTGTTTTTTACGACTGTATCGTAGTTGTACTACTAAGTTACGAATATAACTTTTAGGACTGCGATTCACTCGATGTACCGCTTGAGCTGTTTTACATTTTAAACATTGACGACGTTTGTGTTTTTGATCAAAAAATATAAAAAGTTTGACTTTTTTACAATCAACACAACGGTGATTAATTTTGTTGAGTTGTAACACTTACCGTGCCCAAACTAGCTGTAGTAGAGTAGCCAGAGTTTGTAGCGTAAAATTGAGACGTAAATAAATCTCTCCATAAAGTACCATCCCAACATTGTAATGTATTAGTATTTGTATTAAATACTAAAGAGCCGATATTAAAGAACCCTTCATTTCTTTCTACCGTATTCATTTGACGTGTATTATCAGGGTCGAACTGCCCTAAGTTGAGTTCTAGTACACGTACTAAACGGTTATACGTATCAGATTCTACCTGAGGAGACAAACTGATGGGTAAACGTGTAGGCAGTAGTTTGCTCATCTACGTCCATCAGGTTGTACATTAAGTCTTGTAGCTCCTAAACGCCACCCAACATTATCATTACCAGAACTACCAGCGTCGTCATCAGATTCAAGTCTAAATGTTATTTGTCTAGCTCTAGCTCGTATATCTGCTTTTGAAGTATCTGCAGCAATTTGACTTGTACTAGCTGTAGTTAATGTATCTCCTGGATAATCTCTAGTTTTTAATACCAGATTAACTTTACCTGAACTGCTGTTGCTCAAGAATTTAATATCTGGAATAATTCTGTTAATAAAAGCAAAATTTTCACCATCATCTATATCAACATCACTACTTTCTATAAACACATTTGTCATAGGACTGCCGTCATTATCATAACCAAACTCTTGTTCATACAAGTAACTACCTGTCGTAGCTCTAGGATAATTTTCTACACCAGAATCTAACCATGCTGTTCTATTTAACTGACCTATAGTCCAGACTTTTTCTGCGTAATTGTAAATAACATAACGATCAATATCATCAGAACTAGCGGAAGGGTAAAACCAACCTACTTCATTAAATTCACTATTATTGAAAGCAAACACTTTAAAAGCCTGACCTGGATTAAAGTCATCAAATACATAACTCAAGACACTACAAGGTATTTTTTGCACTGATCCGTTATATACATAAAAACTATCGTAACCCATCCAGTAAACTCCACTAGAACTGCTAATAGCTCCCTTAGGACTTACAAGACCACTACTGTCATTAATTAAATTTAAACCGAATGTAAACGGTGGTCCAATAAACTGCATAGAGTATAAAGCTGTATCAGTCCAGATCAATACTTCTTGTCTAGCTTTTACACCTCCGATAATTTGACTACCTTCAGAAAGTCTTAAACTACCTGCTGTGTTTGTATTACTGGGATTAAAGTCAAGTGGATTTTCTTGATCACTAAAAGCTATGAGCATAGGATCAATAACTCCTGTTCTAGAACTACCTGATATAGCATCAGCTCCTAAAACTATAACATGTCTATCGGTTTCGCTAACAAGAACTTGTAGCCCTAGTGTAGGAACTAAATCTGCTCCGCTTTGTGTGGCTAAGTTATAAGCTCTTGTTGTCACACCGTTAGTCGCGTCCCAATAATATACTCCTCCGCCACGTGGATTTATAAGTAAGTCCTCACCGAAATTATCGTGTGACCAAAGTCTTAACTGATTACCTAAAGTTAAAGCAGTTGTGCTGCCCCATGTACTGTCTCCCCAAAGCCCTACACCCCAACCTGTAGAAGTAACAAAAATATCTAATCCTATGGTAACTTGATAAGCCCCTACTGTAGATCCACCACCGTTTCCGCTGTCACCTGCTGCTGCTAAAACTGTAGCTCCACTTGTATCTTTAGCTTCTATCGTATAGGAGTTAGCATTTACAATCGTGGCTATTTCATATTCTTGATTTAACACAGCAGCAACAATATTTCCACCTAGACTAACTGCTCCACTATAGGTAACAAAGTCACCAACTACTGCTCCGTGTGCTGTATCACTAACTGTAATTGTAGCATCTCCGTTGCCTACTTTAGCAAAAGTAACATCCCCAGCACTAGTGGTAGATCTTAAAGGAGTTATATCGTTAAAAGTTGAACCTTCTTCTATGTAGTATTTTTTGTTTGTGCCTAACCCTAAAAGTTTTGTGCCTGCTAAAGTAAGCCAACCGTGTAAAGCTCTACATGTACCTAAAAACGTAGTGAGGTTATCTTTACGCCAACCACCTATTTTTTGTGGTCTGCCTGCTTTGAACCTAACTAAGTTAGCATCAAACCAACCGCCCTCATTATCGTAATCGGTACCTTCTCTAGATACTCCTGGACGAAAAACAAATTTGTTAAGTGGCATTTTGACCCTCAAACATATCTGATTCTGCTTCTCTTCTTCTTACTAAACCTTCTAAAATTTTTCCACCTGCTTTGTTCCAACGTTTCATTTGAGCTGGAACTTCATCATATTTTCCTTCATTTAAAATTCGTAGCATACTAGATTTTTTTAAATTGTTTGGTCCTAAATTGTAAACCCAAGAAACTAAAGCATCAAATTGACATTGATTTATAGGTACAGTTACTAAAGAGTTGATATAATGTTCGTATTCCTCTTCAAGTTCTCGCCATAACATAAATTCTGCTTTTTCTTCTGACCACTTGTCACCTTCTTGTACGTCCTTAGTATGACCATAACCTATAGTCCATACACCTGCGGCACATTGATATGCTTCAAGTTCACAACCTTCGAAAGATTTTATGAGTTCATACCCAGCGTCTGAAATATGCATTAAATTGCTACTATTCCTGTCAAAGATGCCAGCAAGAGTGTCGCCATAAAACCCAAAGTTCCAAACATTGCCATCTTTAATGTTCCGTTTAGATCGTTCATTTCTTTTTTTATATCTGCTGTTTCTGCAAAAATAGTTTTCCATCTTTCCTCGCATTTTGCTTCATGTGCTCGTAAATCTGACGCTACATCATGTGCTGTTTTTCTATTCGCCATCTTTATCAGGAGTATTAGAAGCACCAAAATAGAAAGAAATTACAGCACTTGCTAGACCTCCTAAATAACCTAGCACTAAGTTAATTAATGCTTCGCTGTTTTGCTCTGGTGGTTGTAGTGTCACTAAAAATATGTAGCCCATAAACCCACCTACAACAACTGTACCCATAATTCTAGCTGTCCAGTCTTTACTAAACTTGCCTCTAGCGTCAGCTTTATCTTGAACTTCTAGTTTAAATACATCTACTTCTAATTCTTTCATGTGTAACTCAAAACTTTGTTCTGCTTTTTTAAGCTCAAGCATTTGTTCAGGAGTAGCTGATTGAATAGCTTTATTAATAGATTTAGGATCTGATTGACAACCTAACACACCTGCGATAACCGATGCTGCTTGACCACCTAACGGACCACCTAAAGCTGAACCGAGTGTTGGGGCTAAAGCTCCAACCATATTTTTTATTAAATCAAACTTCATATTACCCCGCTAGTGGATTACCACTTTCTAGTTTAGATATCTCTTTATCAAGACTAATTAAATCGGCTTTAATTGTAGCGATATCTGTTTTAATTTCTGTAACATCTGGTATGTTTAAATTGTCAATTTCTTTTTCTAAAAATTGAACAGCTGTTTCAATCTTACCAAACCTTTCTTCTATAACTTTTTGTGCTTGTTCAGTATCGCCTATACCACCAATCTTAGCTTCAAGGTTATCTATTCTATTAACATAAGTAGCACCAGTATAGCCAAAACCAGCGAGGGTTGTTACAATACCAGCTAAAGCGATTACTTGTGTTGTTTTATTTTCAAACCAATTCATACATTCTCCTATAAATTAGGTTGCATTTTTTTCAATTTAGATAAAGTATCTATACTTTGACTTGCTAAACCGTAGAATGCTTGAGTATTATCATTTAATATTTTAGTATATATTACACGTTCTGAATACCATTTTTCTTGATCTGGTAGAGAAACTGTTTGGTATTGATTAAAGTCAGGAACATAGCCTATTAAAGCTATTAGTTTAGATTCATCTCCGTACTCTCCTGTATCTTGTTGTTTTTGTTCTATTTCTTCTTGCTGTGCTTCTATATTTGCAGCAATAATTTTATCTGCTATTTGATCTGCTTCCGAAGTTGTTGATACATCTGCTACAGCAGTAACGATTTCATTTTGAACATTTTGTACTTGTATATCAGCAACAAGTACTTCTGCTGTTGTTTCTACATCGGTGTCTATATTTGAAATACTTGTAGATGAGGATACTGTATCAGTTACACTCATAGTTAATGTTTGATTTGTTTGAGCTGAGGAAGAAGCAAATTGATCTGACATACTTGGCGAACTACTCGTACTTATTCCTGTGTTAGAAGAAGAACTTACTGAGTTACCTGCAGCAACACTATTGCCTGTAGCGTGAACAGAATTACCAGAGTTAGTACCACTAACACTTTGATTTGCGGTTATTATTGTAGAAGCAACCACACGTAAAGCAGTTGCTTTACTAATAGAGCTTTCTCCTTTTATATTTTCTCTTTCAGTTATTTGAAATTCTTCTTGAAACTTTTCTTCTGTTACTTCTTCTCTTTCTATACGTTCTTCTTCTACTTCAGCCTCAGCCATGCGTTCTTCTATGGCTTCAAAGACTTCCTCAACAGCTTCCTCTTCAAATATTTCTTCTATAAACTCTTCTTCTGGATCATCAAGATCTGCAAGTTCATCTTCCATCCTTGTCTCTTCCTCAAACCATTCTTCCAGTTCTTCAATAGTTTCTAATTCTATAAACGTGTTTGGTTCTGCGTAATCTTCTACTAAAAATGTTTCTTGAAAGACAAACTCATCAATCAATAACTCTTCTATCGGCATAAAAATTTCTTCTTCATGCATAGGTAAGTCATGCGTCGGTTCAAAAGGCTCGTAATATTCTTCTTGAGAAAATACCTGTTCAAAAATTATTTCTTCTTCAAAAATAAACTCTGGCTCTTCAAACCTTTGCTCTTCAAATTCAAATACAAATTCTTCAAACATTGGTTCTTCTTCGTACCCAAATTGTTCTTCTTCCTCGTAACCATAATCAAACTGTTCTTCTTCTTGAAAATAACCTATATCTTGTTCTTGTCTGTACCCTTGACAAAATGGTCCGTATTGTGGATCTAAGTCACATTGTTGATCATCATATGCTTCCCAGTACAAAGGACAGGACTCACTATAAAGAGAGCTTATATTACATTGTTGTGTTAATAAAGCACTTGAATAACCACTACAACTTGAATTATTTAAAGGGTTGCTACAGTCAATACCATTACCGCTCCCAGTACCATACAAAGAACCACCATTTTCTAAGTTTTGATTTTTGTCAGTACTGTTCCAGTTTGTATTTACACAGCTACTAGAGTTAGTTGTGCCTGTGTTACATTCATCGTGATATAAGTATGTATAAACTTCAGAGCTATCATTACCTATTTCACCAATAAAAACATCGTGATTAATAATATTTAATGCACCGTATCTATACTCAAAGGTATCGTTAGTCCACAGTATGACTTCAAAACTATTGTCAGACGCACGATTGTATTCCCGCATATTGTACCAACCAAACACAGTTTTGTCACTAAAACTCTTAGCTAACATACTTGAACCATTATCTCTTATAAGGTCAGTCCAAAAAGGTAGTAAGGTGTAAGTGTATTGATTAGCTAAAGGATCAGGTGTATAATCATTACAAAATGCTCCAGAAGTTTTAAAATGAAGACAACCGTTCGTGGCTATTCTGCCTTGTGTAAAAGCCTGACCATAAAAATCAAAAGTGAAACCTAAGTTAAAAGCTGCAGATACTTGATCGTCTCCTGCGTTAAGGTTAGTAGTGTTTGATTGATTAGTTAAATCTATTAAAGATTGATTACTTTCGTATATGTACTGACTAAAAACATTTACACTAAGCAAACAAGCTACTGCGTAGCATAAAATTCTTTTTTGCATTGTTTGTCAGTTTTAGTTTTTCTTGTGTAAGTTTTTTTAACTAATCCTACAACATCTTTATTTATTTTAGATCTATTTGGATTAGCTTCGTGTGTACATTTAGTAATGAACTCTTTTTCAGCATCTTCTACATCAGGTCTTTTAGATTGGTTTTTAGCCCACTCTGCTGAAGCTTCTTTACCTATCTTACCTTCGTATGGACAAGGTGTGCCTGCCATTTTCATAGCTTTGAAAACTCTTTCATCCTGACATAACAAACTAACTGAGGCTACTTTCATACCCATATCATATAAATATTTAGAAAGTTTGAGCCTTTCACAGTTTTTATCTGTTACTGTTTTACCACCAGAAAAACCAAATACTTGACCTTGAAAAGCTCCACTTACACCAGTAGTACATAAGTCTTGTGAATAACTCATTATAGAAGGAGCAATAGCAGAGGCTGGTGGTGCCTCACTTTTTATATTTTGATTTATGGTTTGAGTAGAGTTGGACTCGTTAATGTTTCTATTAGTGTTATTAGACTGTGTGTTGTTATTATTGGTATTAGTATTATCAGTAGTAACATTAGAATCCGAAGTAGATTGATTGACATTAGTGTTGTTGTTAGTATTTGTATTGTTACTAGTAGAATTACTATTGTTATTAACGTTTTGATTTACCGTTGAGTTTACAGTAGAGTTTGATGTAGAGGTTGAAGTGTTATTATTGTTGTTTGTATTAACACTTACAGAATTATTAGTATTGGTATTATTACTGGTATTAACATTTGTAGAAATGTTATTATTCGTGTTCGTGTTCGTGGAGTTATTCGTATTCGTGCTATTATTTGTGTTGGTGTTTGTGTTAACATTAGTATTGCTGTTGGTGTTGTTGTTTGTGTTGTTGTTTGTGTTGGTATTTGTAGTCACCGTAGTATTAATAGTAGTCAAACCATTGTCTTCACAATACTGAGTACCCGAAGTACAGGTGCCTGTTTGATCACTAACAGCGTGTAGCGAAAAAAATAAAGGAGCTACTAATAAAAACTTTTTTAAATCTATATTCACATATGAATTATATCATGTGAGAATATAGAAAGTTATTATTTTTTAAATTTAGCTGTAATTTTATTCCAAAGCTCAGGTTTGAATTTTTTTACAGACCAAGCTATAATCACTACTGCTATTGCTAATGGTATTAATATATCCATATTTTACTCCTATGAAGTTGGTGGGGTTGGCCACTCACCCAGAGGTCTTACTGGTGGTGTGGCATCGTTATACACATATAGTGCTGCCAAAGCATCTACATTTGCAACTGCATTAATTTTTGTTTTCATGCTTGATGCTGCTGTTCTGACTGCTACCCTGTAGTCTAGCCAATCTGAAGGTATAGCTTTAGAACTTTCTGCATTTCTAACCACCATCCAATCATTAGGTTTTAGTAAGCTATAAGCTTGATTATCTATTGTTTCACAATGACTTGTTTTTAAGGTGTCTAAATCTCTTGCTGTGGCTGTTCCATAACTTGCAGTTACCTTATTACTAGCAAATGTAAACGATTGATTTGTGTTGTTATAATACCCCCCATTTTTAAGGTTGGTATTATCTACTACGACTTCATAAACACCTATGGCTTTGAGTTCTGCCTCTGACCAAAGGCTATGAATATTGCTAGGATATTGAATGTCTCCTATGGTTAATTGTGAAGGTTTACTATAAACCTTACTTATATTTCCTGATTCTACTAATGCCCACATAATTTATTCCTCATTTTTTTATTAACTTGCACAAGCAGGCACTCCGCCACTTGTAACCATTGGATGAATAGCTATAGCAAGATAGGCATATGTACCACCTGATGCGTTTTCAGCAGCACCACCTAAAAGAACCTTGAATCCATTGGATAACATATCTATTTCTCCATATGCTCCTGCTTGATCATTTGTGTTTGCTTTTAAAGTGCAGTCATTTAGATTAAATAAGTTGCCAATATTATTACCACTACCTGCATTGGTTCCTAATTTGTAACTATGTATTACCCAATTATCAGTTGTATCAGTCCTTTTTATCATTACAAATGATGGGGTAAAGCCGAGATATACAAATGGACCATTATCATTAGTTCCATTACCAACATACTTACCACTTTTAGAAAAACCCTGCACATTAGCCATCGCCCAAAAAACAAGATTACCGCTATTTTGGTTTACTTCCAAAGCATTCCCAAGTGTAAACACACTGGTTGTTGGTTGTGAATACATAAGAGCATTTGAATTGTTAGGCACTGTATTTTCATTTAGTGTCTGCATACCGCCATTAGCAGTTTCAGCACCTTTCATATAAACTTTGCCATCTTCAGTTCTTGAAAAAGATCGTATAAATATCCAATCAGGTTTTAATCCTAATCCATGCCCAAAAGAAGTATCGGAAGTACCATTGCCTACATAAGTTCCGCTTGAAATTTTTGCATCACTATTAATCTGTATAGATGTATTGACATCTCCATCACTGTTTGTGCTTAAAGTTCCTTCATTCATTTTGAATTGCCAGGCTATATACTTATCTCCATTAGTATTTGTTCCACTGTTTGTCCCAAGCGTGAAGCCATCTGTATCAAAACTTTTGACTGTGGTTGTATCGTAAAGTCTTGCACCATTAGCATCTGTTTCGTAATACAAAGCTGCACTTATAGCACCGCCACCTGTTCTCCATGAACTGGTTCCCCAGTAATAACCTGCCGCAGCATCTTGTTTTTTAATCCACAAAATATCTGGCTTTAAATTATTTTCATTGCCATTAGTTAATGCTCTATCATCTGTTCCATTTCCTGTATAAGTCATTGTAGTAAAATGATCTTCAGGTCTGTCTATTGTTGTATAAGCCATTTATCCATGCTCCGCTAAATTTTTTGAACACAAAGCATAAAAACCAGACGGCACAGCATATTCAAAGTTGCCATATCCGTTGGCATCGCTGTTGCCACTTGATATAGAAATTAAAGTATAACCACCAAAATTACATTTCCAAGTAATATTACTATAGCCAGTTACACCCATTGTTATAACATCAGTCCAAGCATCGCCAAGACTAGAACTTGTGTTCCATGTAGCACCATTCGCAGGCGTGCCACTATTATCTGATGACATCCAAGTGCCGTTTACAGAAAAATTTATTTTTCTATCGTCCATGTTCAAACCAATACCAATAATGTCATTGGCACTATATGAAGCACCCCAAAAATCACCAGTCCTATTTAGCAAAGCTCCATCTGAGCCTCTTAAACCAACTGACCTATTTTGATTACCACCTGCATAACCTAAATAATAACCAGTATGGTTTTGCGGTATATATCCATCCTCAACATCAACTATACCAATAAAAGATGTGGTTGAATTGCAGCTGAACTCTGCATACCACTTGCCTGTTGTAACTGCTATAGATGAAACTGCTGTTTGATAATTGCTATTTATATAAAATTGTACTGCACCATTAGCTACATTTGTGCTTGCAGCTTTGGGATGTAATTGGTTAAAGGTTGCAAAGTTATTGGTTGGTGTGTCAGTCGCTTGATCTGCGGATGAGATGTTGGTTTCAGTAAAGTCTGTACCACCATTAGCATCATTACCCATGTTAGAGGAATCTTTAAAATCTAAATATGCTCCATTAGTACCAAAAGTTAAACCACTTACATCTATAGGAATCCAAATACCTGTGTCACTATCAAACTCTCCTAAGTCTGTATGTGCAGCTTTAGTGTCATCTAAATAAACAAACTCAGATAAATAACCACTCATGTCTGCATCTGCCGCAGCTCCTCCTTTACCTACATAAATATTAGTAGTCCAATCAAATAATGAATTTTGTCCAGGCACTACAGAAACAGAAAATGATGTTTCCAAAACACCATTAACATAAATTTGTGTTCTTTCACTTGCTGTTGAAAGTCTTGTATCTACAAGAAAAGCAAAATGATACCAAGCATTCGTATCACGAAAAACTCTATTGGTTTTATAGCGCATAGCATATGCACCTTCCCATGAGTAAAACTCTAATTCATCAGAACTTGTAAATTGAATAATAACTTCGTTGTCGCCACTTGCACCTGCTCCTACAAGTCTTTGTGCACCTAAGGCTGTTCTTTTTAACCAAAAACTAATTGTAAAACAATCTCTGCTTTGACTTGATAGAGATTTATGTAAACCTTCTGAAAGACCATCTTCAAATGCACAAGAGTTATCTACATCATACCCAGTAGATACGCTACCTCGATTAGCTGTTCTCTGTAGGGTTTCCATGTTAGGTTTGAGCCATATTTTGACTTCTGCCTATTTCTTGCCATACAGAGCCATTGTATCTAAATGCAAATATATCTGTTTTAGAAGCTGTAGCAGTAACAGTAGGAGCTGTACTTGCTGCAAACTCGAATACTGTATTCCAAGCAACTGTCCTAGCTGTCCCACCTTGAGCTATCTCAATACTAATAATAGCTCCCTCTACTGCATTACTTGGTGCAGAGAATGTTGTGTTTTCAACTGTTACATAATATGCATTCGCTGCTGCTCGTGCATCCCAAGCTGTTGCATTAGAGCTTGAAGTAATAGCTACTTGGCTAATATTAGCTGAAGTAGAAGCTGTAACTTTTTTAGGCATTGTTACAAACTGATCCTCATCTACTGATATAGCTGGTGTTGTACCAACTGTTGAGCCTAGTCCTATAACTAAATCATCAGCACTATCATCTAATCCCACATAAAAATCTTGGGCATTGCCATCAAAAACTATTTTAGTATCTTCTGCTGTAGCATCACCAATAGTTAAAGTAGTTCCGTTAATTGATAAGCTATCTGTAACTGCTAAATCAGTGAATACATCTAATACTGCTGCTCCACTTCCTGCTCCGTCTAATTGAACTACTGCTACTTTTCCAGCAGCAATAGTCACATTGGCTCCAGAGCCTTGCGATATAATTATATTTTGCGATCCACTAGTAGCGTTTTCAATAATTTGCACACGCTTCATAGTGTTTGGACCAATCGTAATGGTACAAGCTGAATCTAGAGTACCTGTGTATTTAAGATAAAAGGCTCTTCCTGCGTCTGCTGTTCCATCTGCTACTGTCGTAGCGTGAGTGTCTGCATTAGTGGTAATAGCTTCAGTACCTATGCCTAGAGCTTCACCAATTAATTCCAGATTAGTATTAGTAGAAGTACCCCAAGTTCCGCTTTCGTCACCTGTGCTGATTTCCTTGAGTCTTAAATTGTTAACGTAGGTTGCCATAATTTGTTCCTATATTGTATATAATAAATCAAAAAGAGAAAAGTTTATAGTTTTATTATGCTGCAATTTCTCTCCAGTTTGCTGTTTGGTCATCCTTAACAGGCGACCAAATATTAAGTGTACTTACTACTCCTGTAGCTGATACACCTGTTAATGTAACATTAGCTGTAATAATAAAAGTTGGATCTCCAACCAATCCAACAGTATTACCAAATACATTTATCACAAATCTATTATCAGTTTGAGTAGTTGCAGTACCTAAAGCTGATGTTCCAGCTTGTCCTGTTGGAGTTTGAATAGCTTTTCCTGTAACAGTTAAAGAACCTACTCCACCAGTAGCTCCTAAACCTGAAGGACTTACATTGGCTTCTGCATCAGTTGTAGCTGTTCCTAAAGCAGAAGTTCCTGCTAAACCTGAAACATTTAAAGTGTTGTTTGAAACTGTGGTTGCTGTTCCTAAAGCAGAAGTTCCTGCTAAACCATTGACTCCAATTTTACCACCTGCCTCTACTGCTACGCCACCATTAGTAGCAGTTACGCTTAAACCTGTAAGAGTAATTGTTGCTGCTGCTTTTGGTGTTACAGTTCCGAGAGCAGATATTGCTGCTGAAGGTGCAGTAAGTGTAAGTGGTATAGGTTCTCCCCATGTGAGTTGACCCCACGTGCCTCTACCCCAACCGTTAACAATAGCCATTTAAGGCTAGGCGATTCTTATAATCGCTGTGCTGGCTGCTGCAGCAGGAAATACAATAGTAAAGTCTCCAGCGGTAGATGTTTTATCGCCACCAAAGTCAATTGTTGCTACTGATCTATCAGCATTTGTGTCGTTATAAATTAAACAACCTCTAGCAGTAACAGTCGCTGTACCAAATGTTAAATCAGCAAAGTCAGTAAAACCTGTAGTTCCTGAACTTGTTGGATTAATATTTGTTAAAGCTGAACCACCTGCAGTATAATTTGTCCCTGATGATTCTTGACTTGTACTGTACGCTGTAGTAGTAGCACCCATTGTTGCTGAACTAGTGTATAAAGCTAATTTAAATGAATTACCACCAGACGCTAAAAAATTATGTTTAGCTTCTAATAGTTCTTTCTTAAAACTAGTCGTAAGTGTTGATGATATTGCCATGTTAAAGTTCCTTTAATATTTTAGCTAGGTCTTCGTGACCTTGTGTGCCTAATAGGTTAGCCATTGTACATCGCTCACTGTTCATTGCACATTTAATATGATAAAGTATTGTATTGTAAATAGCTAGTCTATATTCTTCTGCTTGTTGACGAATATGATCTTGTGCATTTGCAGAAATACCACATATTCTATTCGTACATTGCTCTGCCCAAAACTCAGGGCTATGACCTTTATTAGTTTCTGTTTTTACTGTGATTTGACCAAACCCAGAAACACCGTCTGTAGGAAACAAATTAATACCTTTTAGCTTCTGGTGCGTGAAGTACTGATGGTACTTCTATTTCGCCTTGAGTTAATTTTCTTACATTTTCATCTCTGAGTTTTTTATTATATTGACTCAAAGTTGTTTGTTTAAAAGCACCATTTTCTACTGCCATTATAACAGGGTCAGGTAGTCTATGATAACCATATATTCTTTCATCTATTGGAACGTTAGTGTCTAACAAACCAGATCTTGAACCTACACCTACAGTCATTCCTCGCTCAATACATTTAGCTAACCAAAATTCACAACATGCTTTTCCTGCTTCTGCAAAATGCAAATTACCTCTATAACTAAAATCTATTCCATAAATACTAATTGAGTCTACTTCTTGATACAGAGCAAAAGCGAAAGCAAAAGGTACTGTGTTATTTAAATAAGCACAATCTGCGTATGAAACTACTTCTTGTAAAGGAAACACTTCTGCGTTAGGTACTCTGTCATCTAGTTCACAAGTGTAGATTGGTCCTTTATAGTTTTTAAACATAGTTGCCATAATTTCAGTTTGACTACCAGCGTCATCTGTATCGAGAAAACGACTTACTGGATCCATCATAAATACTCTATCACACTTAGTTATTTCACCCATGCAGTTTATTCCCCACACTTCATCATACTTGTTACTGTGAACACGAGATAAGTGAAAATCTATTTGACTTTCGCCCATGGCTACTATTGCTACATGTTTGCCTTTAAGTTCTGGTATTTTCATGCTTGTGGTTCTCTCCTTATTTCATCGTACCTGTATTGGTCTCTAGTTGATTTAGCTTCACCAAGATTTTTTAATCCTAATAAAGCCTCTTGAAACTTAGATTCGTATGCTGGTATTGCTTCATAATTTTTGAGATACGTGCATGCTTCGACTAAACTGCCATATAAAATAGCATTAGGAGCATTTTTAGACAGCCATGTTGTTTCACTGCCTGTAGTAGTAGTGAGTGATGCTGGTCTATAGTAGTAATGCAGTTCAACCTCGTAGGTTGAATCTGGGGTAGGTGCGACTATAAAAGTATTGTCGTCAAATTCTGCGTAATATTTTGGTAGTCCTGTTGTGGATGCATTAGGAGTAAAATCCCTAATGAAAGAAACTTGTTTTAATAGTAGGTAGTTATAGTTACTGCTGCTATCTATAACAGCTAAACTAAAAGGTGCTAGGTAATCAGTAGGTGTTTCTAAATAAGTTCCTGAAGATGTAAGGTTTCCAACTTGATTTTTTCTAAAATCATCTAACTGTACATTTTTAAATATACGTTCTTCTGCTGTTGTAATAAACGTAGGTAGGTTAGTTACAAAACTAGACTCTGAACTTTCTAAGTAATCTTGTATAGCTGTTTTTAAAGTTGTGTATGTAAAACTCATGATGTATATATTATACCTCCCATTCCACTATGATTAGTACAATAATAGTATAGAGTTGGTGCTCCAGATGCTACTTCAATTTGTGTGTAGGCTCCTGAACTTCCTGGAGTTCCACTAGTTGTAACACCTGTTGTATATTCGGTTCCACCCCCATGTGTACCGTTTGAAGTGGTGGAAAATCTTAAAGGATGACTACTGTTAGTACTGTCTGACTGATCAAACTTATATGTTTGACCTTCGGTTACTGTTAAAGCTGCAGCTCTAGAACCATCTATGTAAAAATAATTAGCTCCTAAATAACTAGCTACTGTTACTGTGTATGTTGTTACACTAGGGCTAGGGCTAGGACTAGGTGTTGCTGCTACTCCTGATATAGTTACTTCTCCTACACTACCGCTTAATGCAGACATATTATACATCGAGCCTATTGTGTCACTATTTTCTGCCCACATAATAGGAGAACTTACACCCAGTGAATTTTTCGGGTTAGAAATTATAACATGACCTTGTCCTGTAGTAGGTGCTGAGATTGTAGGTCTTGGTTGATGAAGAGACTCTGGATCAGTAACTTGATGAGATGGTTCTAACTGAGGTGATTTAGGTTCATAACATTCACTACAAACTTTAAATCCAGTCCATTCTTTTTTAAGCTCTAAATAAGCTACATCAAAACCACATCGATCACATATCGCTCGTGCGTATTTACCCTGAGCGTAAGCCATTAATAGAATCTCCTAGAAGGCGTCAACATTAATGAAGCCCTATTTCTATCCTCGTCTGCTGCTAATTTAAAATCTTGTTCGTATTGTTGTTTTAATATCCCTGCTTTTTGAGGATTCTTTTTTAATGCGATATAATAAGCCAGCCCACTTACCATACAAGGTATAAATCTTGAAGGTACTTCAGGATTTTCAGCCGACGTATTAACATCATCAATACGTTGTATTCTGTAAGAAACTAATTTGTAGTTAGAACTGTCTGGTGTTGGCCATATATTTATAACTGGTGTAATTTGTCTATCTACGAAATATTGAGTAGGTCTAGCTT
>Ga0222715_10000169_pt1 | contig 66564 bp, 61 predicted proteins | sample C33_9DmetaG_FD_165056 | JGI IMG/M metagenome (GOLD analysis project Ga0222715, IMG submission 165056) | Estuarine water microbial communities from San Francisco Bay, California, United States - C33_9D | ecosystem: Environmental > Aquatic > Marine > Unclassified | place: USA: California...
CTATCCCAAACCCGTTGTTCGTTTGGCACATATAGCCCACGAACACGCTCGGTGCTAACGGTTCTCGTGACACGATAGGGCCGACTCACATATCCCAACGAGCCTACGAAGGGGTCTGTGCTTGTGGTGATTGTCGTGTTTTCGGATTTTAACCCGTTTTTGACAACAGCCTTCGCTTTATCTGTGGTGCTTTGTCGCATATTGCCGAGTGTCGCATAATCACTCTCGGTGGCGTTTGTCATTGAACCATATTTGCTCGCAATTTCGTAGCCATTCTCCAATGCCACCGACCAATCCCCTGTCTTTTTGATTTTGTAAAGGGGCTGAGAATCCACCAAATCAATGGTGGTGGTGGAGGATAGGGTAATGGTGGGGCAAGCCCTGTAAAGCAGTGTGTTGGTGCTTATGTCCTTGTCCAAATTGAGCAAATACATTCGTGAAAAGGTGTATGAACCAAGTGTTGAAGTGACATAAGCACCTCGCCACAAACGACCAAAAATTTCCGATTGACTGTTGATGACTACATTGGGGTTAGGGGCGTAGGTGTAGTCAGCAATTGTGCTACTGACCGCACCTAATGCTTCAGGGGAAGCGGTTGTCACGCCATCGGCATTTGCATCATAGACCTCAAGGTTGATGCCCGCATCAAGGTCACTGCTCGTGTAATCCACACCCGTTGGTTTGCCATTGTAGCGAATATCGCCGCCACCCGCAGGTGGTTGGTCTATTACGATTATGTCACCCGCCACATAGCCCGAACCCGGTGCGTTCACACTTACCTTGACAATTGCACCGTTTAGGGTCACAATGTCCACTGTCATCCCAATTCCTAAGCCTGATGGCAAAGTCGCCACACCTGTGGCATCAACATAACCCGTTCCTCCATTGTTCACCTCAATGACTTCATAATTCACTTTGCGGATGTAAATGATATTCCCCGCATAAAGAGCAATCGTTTGATTGTCCACCAATTCAATGGATGACCCACTTACAGCACCAACCGTTCCGATTTCAACATTGGTTGAGGTGACAACCACATCACCCACAGAAAATTCTCCACTCAATGCTGAGAACACCAAGTGATTGTGAGTCGTAGTCGTTCCAAGCGAAATCCTGTGCAATTCATCACCTGCGGTGAGTGTCACCAATGGTGCTTCCTGCAATTTGATAGTGGTTGCATTTGAAACATTGTCAATTAGGCCAACAAATTCGCCACTTGGACTCCATACCTCTTGCCCTGCTGAAAATTTGGTGGTAGCATCTGTTCCATAAACACTCAAGGTTCTCGTTGATACGCTTGCGAATAAAACACCCGTATTTTGAATAGCACCCAATAACTCCAACCCTGTGCTTCGGTGGGTTGGCCCTAATGCACGCAACCCCATAGAGTGAACACCGCTAACACCATCAACCACGCCAACGCTTTGGCCGTCTTTCGTGTAAATCGTATCACCGATTTCAAAGTGGTCTGCAAAGACTGTATTTGGAGTCATGGCATTGAATTGTGATACGCCCGCGCTCAATGTGGCATTGGTGCTGACATAGCACTCGGTTTCCTTCAAGGCAAATTCATCCAATTCTGTGCCAAATTCAACATCATCAAGCAACAATTCACCATCGGCTAAAGCGGTTCTTTGATCGTTTAACCCTGTCCATTGAAATGGGTCGGAGGCGACTTCGCCCATGATAACCGGGCCGTCAAACGGCATATCAGGCGGAGGCAAATCGGGCAACACACATGAATTCAATCCCTCAATGGAGAATCGGCTATACCCGTGTCCACTCAAAGCGGAGGGCTGTGCGCCCCGTGATTCGTGCGTAATGTCAGGCAAACCCATGTTCCCGCCATCCATCGGTTTGGCGGTAAGATACCACACAGGGAGTGGCGCACCAAGACCTTGAACAATAGGGCCACCATTTGCCGTTCCCCAATAGCCACCGCCTGTCGGTGTGTCACTTTCCCATGACACCACGACTGTGTGTTGTTGTTCTGTTTCATTGTGAATTGTCCATGTTGGTTCGGATCCTAACACACCATCAAAATCATAGGCAGTGTTGTAGTCATAGACATTGAAAGCAATTTGACCGTTTTGATTTAGTGAACCAAAATTTGTGTCGGCAATCACTTCCCACGAATCGTAATAGAGAATGTATTCAGTGGATGAAATGGTCGTTGTCAATTTGCCCTTTTGCGGTATGTCGGTTGGCAAACGCACCGTTGGTGCATTGTTGAGGGCTTCCCCAATATACAATTCATCAAATGACATCAACACCTTTCCAAGCCGAATTGGGTCGCTGTCACTCAAATCAGTCGCCAAATCCTCTTTCAAATAGACCTTTGTGCCTCTCACTTCAAGGACTGTTCCAATAAAACGACTGTTTGCACCTGCGGTGTATAATCTGTCACCGGGATGAATAGTGCTGAGAACCAAGTCGTTGCCTGACGATTCTTTCAAAGTGATGTAATTCGCTGAACCCTTCGCTTGATTGCCATTGGCTTCCCACTGCAAAGAACCCCCTTCGCCACCTGTCAAAAACCCAATTGGGTTAAAATTCACACCCTCGTAATTTGCCCGCCCCGACATTGACTGATATTTGGCTCGCAAATATCGCCCTCGTGAATGCGACCCCGTTTGATTCACACGAGATGAATTGATAGCGGATGCGATCATCATCGCCGCCTCCTTTGAACCCAAATCATAGGTTAGTGACGATGAGGCAGCACTCGCTGCCTCGCTCGCACGCTTCAAATCAATGACATAGAAATTGTCACTGTTGCTATATGTGCCAACAGAATCGTTTGCCAAATTGGTTCGCACCAAAAAGTGCATACCGAGAGCGTTGCCACCACCCGCCCAAGTGAAAGTGGTCGCATCTGTGTATTCGGTGTCAGGATAGGTGAAATGGAGGCTGAAATAGCCACTTGGGGGTCGTGCATCATCACTCCCCATAGTGCGTGTGTCGGCAGGGTAATCCTGTCGCTTGAACGCGCTCACCTCAGCCATGTCAATCCCACACCGTTAGAGCATTATACAATTCCGTCACTTCGTCAGCGGTAAAAGCCTTTTTCCATAGAGCAATATCGGCAAGACCGCCCTTGAAATAAATTGGGTCTGTGTTGTTTGAAGCCCCACTGTGGTGTCGCCCGTAAAAATATGTCCCCGATACGCTGTAAGTGTGCAAAGCAGTGCCAATAGTGAGCATATTGGTATTCCTTCCATAGAACCCGCTTGAAAGGGCAACGCCCTTCTGCAAATCGTCATTATTGCTCAAAGCAACGATGTTTTTTGTCGTGAATGTGATAGCGGTTGCCGTCAAAGAGGCAACAACCCCAACCACATTCCCACTTGGGTCAAACACTGTATCACCGATGCTAAATTGTGTTGTGGCATCAACCGTATCAACAGCAATTGTGACATTTTCGCCCGCTGTATAACCACCCGTTTTGTTCACAAGAACCCCTGATGCTGTCACATGGGGAACACCAATGGCGGTGGGCAAATGTGGACTGTTTGCCGCTGTTCCGTTGCGGTATGAAGATGAATCAATGTTCCCTAATTGTGTCACGCTTGATGATGAAGCACTCAATTCTTGAACGCCATTTACAAACACAGAAGCGGATGGGTATGTTCCTGTTCTCGCCACTACAACATGATGCCATGCGTCTTTGGGCAAGGGTGCGAGAAGGGTGATTCTGTAATCGGATTGTGTCCCCAAAGACTGTGCCGTTCTCACCAAAATGATGACATCCATCATGTTTGGCATCATCGCATTTTCTTTGGTTTCAATGCCCACGCCAAATGTCCCGTTGTTTGTGTCAATACCCTGAATGACAGGGCCATTCCCATAGGCTTCGCTTGTCCATGAGCCTGTGTTGGGTTTAGCCGAGAACAAAAATGACACCGACCAATCGTCATTGACGGCATCAATGATGGGAACACGCAATTGTGGGTCTTGACCCATCCCTGCGGATTGTTTGTGAAGGGATATGGCGGCGTTGTTTGCTGTTGCTAAATCAAGTCCCTTTGATTCAGGATCAACGGTGATAGGTGCATCCGAAGCATCAATAGCCGATGCTGAAAAATTGCCGTAGGCGAGCAATTTGCGACCAAAGAGGGTTTCAAGAACCAATTCTTTCCCATCTGTTCCGTGATTCGTGCTAAATAGCCCACTTTCATTCAAGCGTGCATAGAACAAGCAATCGTTGTCCATCGTGTGTGCTAAATTGTCAGCAACGCCCGATGAAACGAGGGTGTATTTACCATGCAATCCACGATATGTGTTTTCTTTGACGGTATCGCTATTCTTCAATTTAGTGAAATCCAACACCGCAGCGGATGTTTGAACCTCTTGGAGATTTTGAAAGCCACTATACCCCGTTGGGCCTTGCGAATAGTGGTGAGTGTAAAAATCGGAATAGTCGTTGTCCGTTCCATCGCTGATGTCAAAGACCGTTCCCGTGTGTCCACCACCAAAGAAGAGAATACCGTGTGCATCAGGCAAAGGATAAACGATTTTGATGACCGCCTCTTTGCTATTGCCATCACGATCCACAAACAATTCAGTCCACTTCTTTGTCAAGTCGTCATCAAGAGGTTTTACCGTTCCCAAGAAACAACACGCACCGACTCCATTTACACGACACTGTGTTGCCCCAATGTTCGCCACGATATTTTCAAAAGTCCCTATCAAAGCATCATCAACAACAATATAACCCGGATTTGAAGATGAGGTGTTTTGTGATAAACGGTTGATAGCATCCAATGCCTTTCTTTCAACGGCAATATGCGGGAATGAATTTGTGTCATAAACAGGCCAAAAGTCACCATTCTTTTGACGAGCATTTTTGACCGATTTGATGATGAATTCGCTTCCGATTCCGTTGTAGGTTCGCAAATTACCGCCACCATCCTCCACCCGCCCGTGAACACCGCCCTGAAATGTGGTGATCGGAATGTGTGTTTCACCATCCATGCCCAACGGCAAAGGGGCAGCAAAGGATGAAGCCTGATATGACCGACTGTTTGTAGCCAACAGTCCACCGTGTCCTATTGCTTGAATAGGGCGATATGGATAAGGGCTATTGTTGTGAAGCCATAGGGCGAAATTGCGACCTGTTGCGCCCGGAACAGTGCTGTGTATAACAATAGATATGCCCGCTTCTCCATCACGGCTCTCCACTTCTTGTCCGATAAATGCACGCACATACCCCATGTGTGTTCCTGTGTCAAGACTTGACACTGTTTCTGTCCCATTGGTTTCGGTGAATAATTGTGGTGGATTAAAGCCACTTCCACCGTTGGTGTTCTTTGCATTGGGATGACCTGCTTGATTGATGAGTCGGATGATTTCATTGACACCTTCTTTGAAATTGCTGACATTTTTTGAATTGGCAACCGTTCCAAGGTTTATATGGAGTGGGCGAACATGGTCTAAAACATCATCATTACGCTTGCCTTTTAGTGCAAAATGACCTGTTCGGCATTCAACGGGCGGTTGAAGCGGGAAGTCGTCATCACCAAACAAATGGTTGCTCGGATCAAAAGAGAAGCCTTCCATCGTTGGCCCTTTGTTGATGAACAATCGTGAATCGTCTGTTGGGTCAATGCAAATTGCTGTTTTTGATAGTGTAGGATTGGCTGATGTTGAACGCCCCAAACACAACGCATAGCGCATTGGGTCAATGAACGCTTGAGCCATCGTGCTATTGCTTGTTCCAACCGTAGCGGAGAAGCCCGTGAGTGCCTTGACTGTGCCGTTGTAATGAAAATCATCATCCGATAGCCAACAGCCCATGACAACGGGCAAACCAATAATAAATTGGTCTTGCACTTCACTCAATGTTGCATTTTTGTCAGCCCAATCGTGCCACGAATCAAAATATAAGCGGTGATTCAATCCTTCAATTGACACTTTATACACACGAACACGAATTCCGCCTGTGTCGTTTATCACGCCTTCTCCAACCGTGACAGCGAATCCGTTGTTATCGTTTGGTGTTGCACCCGCTGACCCAAACGACCAATACGGTGAACCCAACGGTGTATTATTCACCAATGCTTCGGGTATGCCTGTTTTGAGCGTAATGTTTGTTGTTGCCACGCTCGCCACAACGCCAAGAAGTGAACCTGTGTTGTGGTTATACACTTCGTCACCGGGTTTGAATTTGATGGTGGCATCAACCGTATCAACCGTAAGGCTCGTTTGACCGATGGGATAGCCAACGAGAGCATTGATTAACACACCTGTGCTTGTGGTGTTAAAAGACGGAACAACAATACCGCTTTCTTGGATAAACGGTTGAACATCATCAACCTCAATGTAGGCATCCGTGTAGGCAGAACCTCCTGTGGCGGTGGTTTCTCCGCCTGAATATGTTCCCAATTTCAAATACGATGCTGCGTTTTCCCGCATGAAACGGATGATTGTTCGCCCCGCAACCATGTTGTAATTGTGGACTTTGAAGGATGAAACCTCCCCTCGCAACCCCCAATCAATTGCCCACCGATTCTCATAATTTTGCATCTGTGGGCGATTGACAGCCGACATGGTGCAATCAACAACGATTTCCATTGACTTGTCACTTGGTAATGGACTCCTTCGGTATTCGCTCTCAGGCAAAATTTGCTCAATGTCATAGAACATTGAGGGAAACAACGGCAATTCAACCAATGCCCTCGTTGATGCGTAATAGGTGGAGGTTTGCCTGTCGTTTCGCACTGATGGATTGTTTGTCCCAATCACCTTATCCTTCCACACAGGCAATTTGCTGTGTTCTGTTCGCACAGGGGCGACATCAATACCGCCTTGACCCAAACCACCAAGCGTGATGCTCACGGTTGGCGATCCCAAATCACCGATTTCTTTGATTGGGAAACCTTCATTCAGATCAAAATCCCTTTCGCTGATTTTGTCGGTTATGTCAATCAATTGTGAACGACCACGAAGGGCTACACCCCCACTTGACATATCGCCACTCACAGGATTGATTTCCTCAACACGCCCTCGCATTAAGGTCATTTCAATTGTGCAATTGTGATATGAATTGACTCCGTTTTGCTGAGTGTAAATGGTGTTGAGGGTCTTTGTTCTGTTCCTGTTTGACGGATGGATTAACAACAAATGACGGTCAGCCTCAAGGATGTTATCAATGATGTCAAATTGTTCATAATTGACAGGTTGCATGAATGGGTTGTCATTGTCGGTGATTATGTCTTTGTTTTTGTTTGATGATTGAATGGTGACGGTGTGATAAATGCTGTCGTTTTTGTCAGTGATTGAGCGTGTATTGCTGATAGCAATTGGAGAACCATAACCATCGTCACGGATGCGGTTGCCCGCAATCGTTTCTTGGATAATAGTGTGAGCGCAATTTTCAACATTGACAAATGGCGAAATTGCCAAATCTCCTGTGGGATTTGCTCGCAACGAGTGGTTGGTTAAACCCGATTGAAAATCCTTTGAGGGTATAGTGATGAGTCCACCCGGTGCGTGCAGGGTGAGAGCATCCCATGTGGGTGGTGAACCGAATTGGTTGGCTGTGTAGGGTCGCCTAATCCAATCCAAAATAGACCGATACACAGGATAGCCATTGGAGTTATCAACAAACACCGTGTTGGTGTCGGGCATGGTTTTTTCAACAACCAACCAACCTTTCTTTGACATGGTGTTAATGCCGTCAATGTCGTTTCGGTATGTTTGAGCATGGGATGCGGGGGTGAACCACGAATTGTTGCCTTTCCAACCTGCAACCAATTCACCCGTTGGATCAATGGCGTTGTAATAGATGAGGATTTGCGGTGGCCCTCCTGCATCACGCAGGGCTTGAGGGGTTTCCAATACAGCGATTCGGCTCTCCTTCTCAGGAGTGACATGGCGAACATAATTTTCGTTGGTTGGCTTGGTTGGGTCAATCATGTCAAACAAAGCATCCTCATCGGTGTCCAAGCCTTTCAATGAGAACGGGCGAATGTCCTCCACAGCGATAGCCACCATCGTGTCCTGTGACGATGACACTACATTCCCATAGGTCGTGTCAATGAAAGAATTGCCACCTTGAGCGACAATAGCGTGCTTAACGATGCTCGTGCTGACTGTTGTATATGTGCTGACTCGTGATGAGGTTTGCACATTCAGTGCTTCGCCAACAAACACACGCTCGGTCACTTTGATTTTTTCATTTTGAGTCACCAATGTTTTCGCATACGGATCTTCATATTGGCTTTCAAATTGGTCGGCTAACCCTTGAACAGTGCGCTTGACGGACTCAATTTTCGGTTGAGGCAATTGCTTCAAGAAGAAGTGACCCTCCACACGATTGTAGGTTGTCAAACCACACATACCCGCAATATCCGCCGTTGGCTCAATCACATTACCCGATACCGATGCAAATTCATCACCCGTTGCAGGTGGGTTGCCACTTCCGAGAATTGTGATGGATGGCACACCGTTGAACGCATCGGTAATATCGCCCGATGAAAGAATGGTTGAGCCACCATTTGCATTGAGAATGAAATAATCATCCAAATCGCTGACTGTGTGCGATGGTGGTTGGGGTGGGGCGAGAATGTTAGAACCGAAATTCGCCAACATAGAGGCTTGTAATGCTGCACCTGTCGCTAACCCCTTTGTCACAAGCCAACGGATTGTGTGATAAGCCGAAATCGCTGCATCATTTTGAAAAATTTCAATTGGTGGGCCTGAATAGCCGGGAAGAATCGGCACGAGCGTAATCGGCCCACCCTGAGCCAAATTGTTCACGGCATTCGTCAATTCCGTAGTCGCTGTTGCCGAATCGGTGGCGATGGCTGTGAGGATGAGTGGTTCTGTCAATTCAGTCATTCATCACACCCCATACCTGTCCTCAAACCACTGCACAACATCGTCATGCTCGGAGGTGCTTAGGTGCTTTGGATAAATAAGCACTTCATGGACAATGAAGCCGTTTTGAGCCATGTTGTTGATGGCGTTTGTCCCCGCACCGCTTGAAGTCATTTCACCAAACAATTCAACCCCACCCGTTTGGGCGGCGGTGTCATCAAAAATGATAGCGGGTGTCGGATTCCAATACGCATTGGATGTGTCACTTGAAGCACCACGATCTGACCGCACAAGCATATCAATTGTCAATGATGCCGATTGCTTTGTCCTAACGGCAACCAAAACAGGCGTTCCTGCGGTTGGTGACGAACCGTGAGTGACGAGTGATGCGGTGTCACTGTCAGCGGTCATTTGTGATGAACCATTGTTCAAACGGATAACGAGTCCGTCATTTGACTCGGAGTGAATCAAGCCCAATGGGTCACTCCCGTATGCTGATGGTGTCACCACGAAATAGAATGAGTGGTCGCCATTAGTCATGCTTGGCCCTCCCGAATAGAGAACACTTGGATGATCAGCACCAATTGCCTTTGAAGTGATTGATGCGTGATGGTTGATTCTTGAAGTCCCTGTGTTTCCAAAGCCGTTCACCCACGACGACCCCTTGTAATATGTCACGCCTGTTGGATAGTCGGGGATAATGACACCCGATTGAATGGTTGGCGTGCCACCCGGCCACATATACGGGCCACTTGGGTTTTGAACGACTTCGCTGATGCTCACAGCAACCAAGCCTGAACGGTTATTCGCACTCCCGCAATTCTCTTTCCAACGCCACCCGTTGCCCCACGAATAAAAGTGATAATTCGTTCCTGCACTCGTGGTTGGGCCACCTCGTGCTTTGTTTTTCCACCAAAATACAAATTCATCGTTGGTGACAACAGCCGTTGCGTCATCACGCAACAATTGGCTTTTGTCATTGGCATCAAGCCAAACCAACAAATCGTTGCCGTGAGGCGGTTCAATGTCAGCCTGTGTCCCCGAAACCGTGTGCAATTTGTTTTTCATTTCATCAGTCAAACGAGCCTTGCGTGAAATCCAATAGGCATCGTTGCCCAAACCTGTGCGGTCTGTGAAGCGTTGATTTTGACTGAATCGCGCACGAGTCATTTGTCCTTTTGGTCGGCTTCCCTGTTTGCCGGGGTCAATCACCAAATCACCGTTGCCGAGTGTGAACCAAACAGGCGTATTGTCCGAATGCTCAAACAAAAATCCCTGTGTGGTTGGTTCAGCCGTATCACCCGACAGCATGGTGGATTGCACTACAACACAAGGGGGTCGGCCCAACGAATTGTTGCCCTGAAAGTCAATAGCAACAATACGCATACGCTCAATTGGGTTTGCCATTGGGTCAAGGTTAATTCCGCCTTCGGGTGAATAGGGGGCGGTATCGCTCTCACGATAATACGAGAATGGCGAAACACTCCCACCCGTCACAGGATTAGTGCCTGACGCATTGACGATGGCGTTGAGGTTTGATACGGGGATGCCATCGGAGTGATAGGTGGCGTTGGTGATGGTTGATGAAATGTCCAACAGCCCACTATCCCACCATGATTGAAACGGCAATTCATTGATTGGGACAGAAAGAATGTGCGATGCGAGCATTTCCAAAGCCGTAGCCCTGTCCTCAACGCCCGCAATAACGCTGTCAGGGAAGTCACGGATGCGAAAATATCCGTATTTGTAGCCACTCGCCAAGTTAAGCGGATGTCCACTCGCTGTGGTGACAGCACCACCCGGATCAATGTTTGTAAAATCGTAGCCAATGCACACCATCGGTATGGGCATCAAGCCGTCTGTGTGTTTGCCCACACCGTCTTTACCTTGATGCGGATGGGCGGGGTTCTTGTTGTTGAAGAAATACAATTGTGGTATGTCATCCTCATCCTCAAAATCCCAAAGCCCCACCGTGTCGGGCGTTGCTGTCAAGGGCTTCACGATTGGGTCAATTGCACCCCTGCTTATTCGCACGCTTTCAATAACCCCCCGATATTCCCCTCCTTCACCACCAATGAACAAGTCGGATGAACCTGCTTTGATGAGCCGTTCATCACCACCAAAGTCCTGTTCGGCGGCGAGGTTGCCGTTGATGAAAATTGACATTTTCTTGGAGGTGAATTGAGCATTGACATAAACCAATTCACGAGAGGACAGTGCTAAATCGTGAGGCTTTGATTGTCCATCGGTATATGTCCCCCACGATACCTGTTCCGTTGGGACATTGAAATCGGTGCTAAGTCTTTCACTCGTTGTCCGTGTTTCAACATCAAACACCACAGGTGCGGGTTGAAATGGCTCGCCCACTTTGAGTGTGAATGCGTTTGGTTTGCGAACAATAACGCCACCGTGATCGGGAATGACAAACGCCTCAATGGTGAATGCACCGATGAGGTTGTTGAGTCCGTTGTTTTCCATTGGGAAATGCCGTCTGCCTATTTTCGGCTCATCGCTCTCATAGACCGACACTTTGTTGGTTGCCCCTGTCTTTTCACTGTGGCTGTTTGGGAATAAATCAACACCGCTTTCACGGAACGCACCCGTAGGCACAACCATCCCATCGGTATAGCCATTTAGCCTCACGGCTTTTGAATAGACCTTGCGGAGAGGCATATCAAATCCCCAACAATTGTTCCGCTGCCGCAAATTCCAAGTCGTAATTCCAAACAGAATCGCCCGCTTCGTAGGTTGCCGTGAATTTTTGAACGACACCGCTGATGGCGACACCTTGACGAAGATACGGGTTGGGGCGAACAATTTCCCCTGAAATGTTATCAACGGGGTCAAATGCACCCGTGTTTTTGACAGCCGAGAAGTCTGTTCCCGGCCCTGTCGGAATGACGAATTGACGCAATTCTCGCATATCCACATTGGATGAAATCAGCGATTCGTATGGGATTCGCAACCCAACGATATATTTCTTCACGGACTCCGCTTGATCAATGCGAAGCAATTTGCCCACATCAAACGAAGCGAGCGAATCAGGCATTTCAATCAAATCGCCTGTGAATGACTGTGGGTTGATAAGACCACCACCCGCTGATGCGTTCACGGTCATGTTGAGCAAATCCTGCACCTTGTCACCCCGTGTCATGCGAACACCCGACACCCCATTAACAAACGAGGCGGATGAGAAGAAAGAATGCGACCAATCAGCGTTCCCACTAACGACCAAATCACCCTGTTTCGTCAATGGTGTATTGCCGTCAGCACTCTTGATAATGTTGGTGAGTGTCACCCTTTCCCCTGTCAAAGTGCCGACCCCTTGATGTGAACCACTGTTCACCTTATCGCCCGCACTTTGTGATATGGTGAAAATATCCGTGATGGCGGTTGTGGCCGCATTGACTTTGACTGATGCACCGTTTAGTGCTGTGACAATTGCATCAGCGATTTCTTCTGTGTTGGCGAGGCTCGCAGGAACATAAACCGGGATGATGCTTTTCGTGGCAACCGTAGCCGAAGGCACACCCGTTTGATAAAACCGCAGGGTAATGTTCTCTCCCAAATCAGCCGTCACTTGACCTGACGATTTAAAAACGAATTCTTTGCCATGCAACGCATCTGTGATGGCGTTCATTGTGTTTCTTCCTTGAGCCTGTTGTTGCTTGAACCAAGAGTCGTAAAGCCCTGTGGCTCGTGATAAATCAAGGACAGCCGTAGCACCAACCGCACTTGATGCCACATTATCATCGGTGAGAATGCCTTTGATGCCAATGCTGAATCGGTTGTCATTCATGTCAAACGCTGCACGCACACCTGCAATCGGAATGGGCCACACTTGAACACCACGAAGCACATCAAAGGCAACGGAGGTTGCTTCCAATTCAATGATTTTACCGTCACGCCTAATCAATTGAATCATTGGCATAATCAAACACCCCTGCTAAATCCACCACTACGGCTTCGGCTTCTAAACGCCTTTGACACCTCATCACTTATGGCTCTCGCCAATTTTTGAGGATCGCCACTCGCACCATTGAGGGTGATATTGACATTATTCGTGCCTCCACCACCACTCATGCCTTCAATGGTGACAGGGATTGAACGCCCGTCAGGGAGAGGCACAACGGCTTCTGTTCCGTGTAGGGCTACGGGATAGCCTGAAGTCGGCCCTTTGGCAACACCGCCATCGGAGAAGCCAAGCAAACCGCCAACAGCACCACCGATACCACCCGCAACACTGCTGATGCCACCGACCACCATATCAATGGCATCAATGATTGGTTGAAGATAGTCCATAATGGCATCAACAATTTTTGCGAAATGACCTTTGATTCCTTCCCAAACGCCTTTCCATGTGTCACCTATGGACTTGAAAATTTTCGCTGCGCCATCCAAATCCCCTCGCAAAAGAGCCAATGCAGCACGAATAACCTTGATGACGGTGTTCACCACACCCATAACAACAGCAAGAATGATACCCCACCATGAAACCACCATTTTTGCATACGGTGCGATGAAGGGCCATAGCACTTGGATAATTTTCATCACTACGGCAATAATCACGCCCGTCACAACAATGATGGTTGAAACAATTTCAAACACAAGTGCGATGATGTTTCCTATGAATTCAAAAATCCCCGAATTCTGCAACCAATCCACCAAGAATTGCCACAAATCACGGATGCTTTGAAAGAAATCGCTGATTGCCGAATCCCCAAATAGTGCGGTGATAAAACCCCATAGCGTTCCAAGTGCCGTGAAAATAGATGAAATGCCATCAATGACCGTTTGAATTGCCCCTGATTCAGCCAAAGCCGTGTAAAGTGAAGTCACGAGCGTCACGCTTGTCAATACACCTTCGGATATGATTGTGAACAGGATGCCCAATGTTGTCATTATCCCGCCAAAAATTTCCTCAGCATTGAAGGGCATAGAAACGCTCGTAGTCAGCGTTTCCCATAGAGCCAACAATTCGTCAATGATTTTTTGTCCGTTTTCAAACACGGGTGCAAACAAGCCACCGCCACCTTCACCACTTAACACGCCTTTCAAGACATCAACAGCGGTTTGGACAGCACCAAATACGGTGCTGATGATCGGCATTTCCTCCAACCAAGCGCGAAGTGAACCGCCTCCTTGATCCAACGCAGCGGTAAAGAGCATCATCACCCCAAGAATCGCCATCACCATGCCGACGATGGGAAAAATCGCCATCGTCAAGCCCTTGAACAAACCAAGAACCAATGTCAGCGGAATAGCCAAACCCTTGAGGGCTTTAGTGAGAACGCCCCCCGTTTTCGTTTGTCGCTTAAACGAACCTGTCACGCTATCCGTCGCCATTTGGACTTTGGTGTAGGTTTTGTAAATCGGCCCTAAAGTCTTGAGAAGCATTTGGTGTTGATTGGGCAAACGGATGATTTGGTCTTGGTATTTGTTGAGGGTTTGAATGACATCAAGAAGGGCGGCATCCATGCCCATGATTTGCTTGTTTCCCCCCGCCATCACTTCATCCCCGCATTCATCCGTTCAAAGAAGTCTATGTCGCTTGTGGTCTTGACAGACCTCCCCTTCGTTTGACCCACAGCGTTCTCACGCTTCAATTTGTCCATTTCTTTTGCCTCTATTTCCTTGAATGCGACCATCGTGTAATAGTCCAAAATCACACGCTCAGGAGGCAACCCATCCCATTGATGAGGCGAGCAATTGAAGAAGCGACCCAAAAAGAAAACGGGCATTTGGTTAATCAACACAGGCAATTTGTGCTGAGATACAGGGATTTCACCCTCTCCGTTCCATGTTGTAAAGGCACGAACATCGTCAAGGGTTATTCCAAAGGGCCTGATGGGTTGCTCATGCTTTCGGTGAGCGAATCAAACGAGGGCAGGATTTTCGCCAATTCTTGACCGACTTCAGGTCGGATGTTGAGCAATTGGCTCTTTGACAATTCGGGTTCAGTCCTCTCAATGCAATTCACGAGCAAGAATTTCCAAAAGCCACCGAAATCAATGCTTGGCTGAGGTGTGCCATCCTCACCCTGCTTCAATGAAACGAATTTAGTGAGGGCGTTTTGCCTGTCAATCCACGACAGATCCTTAACCCATACGGTCATTTCACCGAATGGGGTGTCAATCGTGTGTTCTGTTGCGTCTGTTGATGCGACCAAATCATTGGGGTTGGCTTTCTTCATCTGTTTCACCTTCACTGACGGCTTCGGCTTCACCGCTATCGTCAGCCTCAAGGCGAGCGATTAACTCAGCCTTCGTGCCTGTGGTTGAAAGCCCACGCTGACTACAAAGTGTCATCAATTCAGTCTTGTTCATTGACTCATAGTCGGTGGGTGTTTCTTCAACAGGTGCGGGCGTGGATAGTGGTTCAGGGACAGGTGGTGCGGGAGGGGTGATATTCACCGTTGCCTCCACATTTAACGGGGACAAATTCCCTGCGCTGACAATCACACCATCAGGCATGACAGTCCAATCAAGAGAAGTCTTTCGCCCGTCAATAATCACATACCCTGTTAGCCTTACCATCTGTATCAACCCTCACATTTGTCGCATATAATCCTTTTCACAGAATTGGATATGGATTTGTTTCTTCCACTTTAAGATGTCGCACCGCCAACTCCACATTTGCTGTGACCGGGCCTTTGTCATCAGGGATGGGCATTTCAGCCTTCAATACCGTGTAGTCCTCAATCGTAATGGTCGCTTTTTGACGGTTGCTTGCCGAACCCGGTTTGCTCAACACAATCGTAATGTCGTTGGTGTTCAAGAAGTGCTTTCGCTGTCGCAATTGCTCAAAGAAGCGGTTGTCCTCCACCAATGCGTTGAATTTGAAGGTGTATTCTCGCTGTGCTTCGGTGATTTCAGTGGCGTAATTGACCGCCGCCTCCGACACTTGATCGGTGGATGCGTATGTGCCGTCTGTTCCACGAATGTAATAGCGAGCCGTGTTGGTGTTGTTCACGCTGAATTCCAATTGCGTAGCACGAACCACAGGTGCGCCAAAGGCACTGAAAATGATGTGTTGAAACAAATAGGGTTTTTCACCGTTCACGGCAATACCCGACACCCTTCGCTTGATATTGGTGTTGGCGGTGTTCTCAAACAGTCGGTGAGGCGTGACAAAGCGTGACTCCGTGTCGGTGAACATACGGGTGGCTTCGTATTCGCCATTCAATTTGACTTCACCTTCGGTGTCAGCCGAACAGGTCACGCTGTTCACCTTGCACCCTGAGAACACACGCAATAGGTGTTCCGAGCCGGGTGTAGCATCGCTCTTTCGGAATGATTGTTCAATAGCGAAGGTTGGGACACTGCTGTTTCCATAGAAGGTGTGAGTGATGCCATATCGCAATTCGTTGGTGGTGGCGAGGATAGCGGGGCTTCCTCTTCGTGTTGCGCCTTGTGTTGAATCGTAGGTGAAAATGATGCGGTCAATGCCGCAGGATGTAGCGGTGTGAGTGAGGCAAAATGGTTCTTCAACATACACATACGCACCGTCAATAGCGATGACCCTGCGGATTTCATGTTTGTTGATGGTAGGCAATTCATCATCAGCACCGGGAATTTGGATGGTGTCTTTGTCCACGATTTGAATGTATTCGCCCACGCTAAAACGCCCTGCAATCGTTGATCCGACATCCACACGAATGTCACCGTGTGCGATGTCGGCTTCCAATTTAGCGAGAATATAAACCACAGCATTGGTTTGGTTTGCTCTCGTCACAGCGTCAGCGGTGCTAATCGTAGCACAGCCCGACAGGGTGGTTGTTGATGCACTCGTATAAGACCCGTAAAGCATTGAAAGACCATCCGATGAAAGCGTTTTGAAAACACCTCCCGTTGCCCCTGCATTTTCGTGAGTTTGAGCATATGTTGAAGATGTTAGGTTAATTGTTGAACCCGTTCCTGTTCCCGCACTTCTTGCACCAAGCAAAGCATCAGCATTTAGATCAATGTTTGAACCTATGCCCACCGCCCCTGTGCCTGAGTCCACACCTGTCACAGCATCGGTGTTCGCACTTCCGTATTGCTGTGCTTGAAACGAAGCCGAAGCACCGTAATTGATGTTTAAGGGCAATTCGGTCAAAACGGTATCAGCCGCCGTGACATTTGACAATTCACCCCAACCAAGAGCCGTGTGTCCACCAAGCCCGTAGCGTAGCCAACGCAGACTGTGGGCGTTTGTGTCAAACGACCCACCTTGAAGCATTTCACGACCACTCGTGAGAATGTTCACATCACGACCCATGCCGACAATGTGTTGCTTTCGCACATCCACTTCGGGTTCAGGGAGAGCGAATGAATTGAGCAAACCCAAGAATTGATCTGCTTTGATTCTGTCATCAGGCGTAGCGTAGGTCATTTCAGCATCCATTGTCGGAATGCGTGCCGAATCAATGATGAAATAATCACCCGTGTTTGCCGTGATAGCACCCGTAGTGGCGAGGCGTGGTGAAATGGTGATGGTGGTGTCGGTGTTTGCTGTGATGTAATACGACCTGCGGGTTGAAGCAAAATCATCAGCAGTTAAGGCGTTTGAACCACCCGATGAATAAATGCGAAGGGTTGCACCCACAAGCATATTCTTGGGGACTTCTTGATACCAATAGACATTTGACCCAATCGTAATGACACTTGAATTGTCGGTTGAGCCGTTTGCGGTAGCCCATCCCGTTGAAGCATTGTCGCCTTGTCCAAAGAAACCCGTTTCCTTAGCCATTGACACCTCAACCAAATCACCCTTATACACTTGATTTACTGCCATTTTTCATCACGCTACTGTCGGTAAGGCTTGGGCGAAGGTGACGACCTCCGCTTGCATTGTGTAGCGAAACATTCGTTTGCTACGATCTGACAAGTCTGTTCTTGTCTTGAAAATGAGTCGGTCAAAATTAACCCCATCGCCTTTGCGATTTGAGTGAAGAATCCTCCGCACTTCGTCACGAAGGGCTGACAAACGCTCACGGCTTTTCACGGTGCGAATGTCAATGGTGAGGTTAATGTGTTCATTGACAAAATCAAAGAACAATTCAGGTTGGGCTTCGTTGTGAGCCGTTTCAAAAATACGGATAATGTCGTGGTCTTGAAGGCGTGTCCTTTTGCCTTCGCCAACATCCACATTGGCAATATCCAAAATGGATGGCTTAGGCGACACATTCCAATTGCGGTCAAGCAACGAAACCACCGTAGCAATTGCGTCACTCACCCCTCATCGCCTCCGTGAATCGTGCTAAAGCACTCGCCCTATTTGAAGCGAATGGGTTGGACTCCTTATGCGTTTGCATGATTTTAGCCAAATCCTCATCGGATAACTCAATCCCATCCTCTTGGTATGTTCTTTTTTCATATTCAGCCATGCGTTCAAGGTGTGCTTCGCCATTCTCCGCTTCATCCATCAATGCACGCTGCAATTCCTTGCTTGCTTCGTGCATTCGCTGAAACATTTTGATGACTCCTTCCAAGCACCTCACTCCTTCATCGCATCCATTCCTGCATCCGTTGCCTTCGCTTTGACATTACAAGTGCCACACAGGTCACGGCCCGATGTGTTGCTTTCAATCCTGCCGTATTTGCCGCAATCAGCACAATGATCAATGATTCTTCCTTTTGGTGTCACTTGTCGTTGTGGTGCTTTTTCAATCATGTTATCAGCCTCCCATTCCCGCTACAATGATGCTTTCTTGAAACGGCACGAGCAATTTGGACACTTCCGCTTCTAATTTTTGATGCTTCTGTGAAATATCAATGTTTTGCGTGCCTTCGGGGAACATAACGCTGTAATCATCACTCATCAAAATATCCATGACGACCAATTTGGTGCAAGCCTCTTGAATGGATTTATCCACATACCTGTTGCCGTAAATGTAGGCACAGCGTAGGGAATGGTTCTCAAAGAACGGGTATTCGTTGTTGAAGGCAACCATACCGTTTTCCTCAACAGACCACCATGATTTTTGGCGTTCTTCGTCTGTAATGTCACATTTGAATGACACTTGATGGATAACATCATCCTCAGCGATATTGCCGTCAAAGTCGTTTTGTTGGTCGCTGACAATGGTGAAAGTCGTGCCTGAAAGGGTGCAAAGAGCGATACGGTTGGTTGTTCCGCTTTTGATGAACACCAACGCATGACTCTTGACGAAACCGCCCGCACTATCCACCGTGAACGAAGTGGCAGGTGAACCCGTCACGCTCGTCACCGTAGCGGTATGCTCGTTGTATTTGTTGCTGTCATAGGTGAGGGCTGTGTTGTGAGTCACGGCAATTGTAGCGTTTGCACCACCTTCGGTGCTACGCATGGATGAAATTTCCACTACACCGTCACCGTTGTCGCTATTGGCAATAGCCAAGAATTCGTCATGGACATTCAACGCCGCGCTCGCACTCTCCCTATTCTCAGCCGTTAGTGAGCCAATTTGAATTGCCGATTTCTTGAATTCGGGGTCTTTGTTCACAAGCGCACCAATGTTCTCGGCAGCGGATTTGTGATCAAAATCCCCCCTCCATTTCGTCTGTGCATCCGAACCTTCGGTTAGCGTAGCCACACCGTTAGCACCGGGACACAGGACGATGGATTCGCCTGACACGAGGGTGTGGTCGCTGACCTGCAACCCAATTCGTGCCGCCGCCATTTCACGATAATAGTCGCCCTGCCACGCACCCATTTTGAGAATGCGTTGAATGTTGCCGTTTTGTAGGAAAATAGCACCCACATAATCCGTGTAATATCGCCTTCGGTATGGCTTGAATGTAGTGAAATTTTGATATTCCTCAGCCACCAAGCGTGGTCGCCATGCGTTTCGTGTCACTTTGTCAATGTAGTCTTGACGGGTGCGAATCAATTCTTCAACATGGCTCTTTTTGATGCCTCGCTCTTTACTGTTTGTGATAGCCGACTGATGTTGAATGTAGGCGTTGTTGGCTGTGGTGAATGACTCAGCCCCCTCAGCCGTAGCGATGACATACACTTTGCCACCACTCCCCACCGAAGCGATTGAAGTCACGGTGTAGGTTTTGCCGAGAGCGTCAGCATCATCATAGACCAACACCGTGTCATTAGCGGAATAACCCCACCTGCGATAATCCACACCGCTGATAGGGAATTTGATGTTTGCACCGTCAATTACCGAATCATCGCTAAGTGCGGTTGGATCGGGCAACGGCAATTGAAGAAAGTCAGCGACATGGGCTACATCGGTATAGACCAAATCATCAGGATAAAGAGGGGCATCGGGGCGATGGCCGGGTGAAAATGTGCGTGGCATTGACTCTCACCTAACCCATGATGTGACTACCCATGTTAAAGTGCATCGCATCCCCGCACACACCGCATTTGGGTGTCCAACAGAAATAAAGTGTTCCGCACCCACGACACCGTGTGCCTGAACCTATGTTTTGAATGTTTTTACGCTCGTTGCGTTTAATTTCCACCTTTTTGTTGGTGGAGAATTTCTCCATGTTTTTCTTGGAGAATAGGGATTCGCTTTCATCAAATGACGAACCCGAAGCATTGGCGATTTCAGCCATACGCAATTTGCGCCTTCGCTGAATATCAATTGAAGTGTCAAGGTCAATTTCTTGGACTTTCATTCGTGCCATTTTGGTTCACCCCCGTTGGGCGAACCTCATGCACGAGTGCCTGTCACCGTGATATAGACTGTTTGAGCCGACAGGTTTGTTAAGTCAGGGATTGCCGACAAAGCACCCACTGCTACATTTGGGTCGGCAGGGTTGCCGTATGCGAGCAATTTTTTGTTTGCTCGGTCATATTTCCACACAAAGCCACCACTATCGGAGTCAATGGTGACGGTTTCAATGACAGGAACATATTGAGTTAGGTCAAGCGATTCGCCCGCAGCGAGCCACGAATCATCAGGAGTGATTTTGAGGGAAGCAGAAATCCTGCTTCCTGATACTTGATTGCGTCCTAATTGCACCACTGTCAAAGCCATGTCGCTCACCCTTCCGTATTACTATGTCATATTTAACGATATTCTCAATTATACACGATGACAACAAAAATTGAACCCGTGTCCGAAGCCCACGCTGTTCCTGTCGTCAATTTGATTTGCACTTTACCACAAACCATGCCTGTCCAAGGTGCGACTTCATCAATCAATGTAGCCGTTCCTGCACTACTGAGAGTCTTGGGTGCTTCGGGGGTGGATGAATGCCCACTCACACCTGCACGCACAACGAGAGCATTCGCTTGTTGCGCGGGTGCTGCCTGAATTGCCGCACCCTCAGCCGTTTGAAATTTGTAGGGGCGTGGGGAGGCGGTGGTGTAGTCAAGGTTGCTAATTTGCTCGTGATAGGATAGGGGCAAAGCCGATCCTGCACCGTCATCCAAATCAGCATAAAGCAATTGAAATGTTCCACCATGCACTTGAGTGTTGGTGTTGGTTGTCAATTTGCTACGGGTTGCGTCAAGGATAATGTTGTTCACTTGACCGTTGAGCGAAACATCAGCCGTCACCGTAGTGTTGCCTGACAAATCGTCTTGAGTGAATTCATAGACGAGGCGATTGACACGAGTGCGACCTGCGTATCGTGCTTCACCGTCATAGAGCGTGGCTTTGTGTTCAGCCATCACTCGTCACCCCCGCTTGATGCGGAGGCTCTAACGGTTTCAATGATGGTGGATTTGTTTGCACGAGCGTCAATTTCAACGCCGTTTGCTTCACACCATTCAACCATTTTTGCCTTTGTCCATGTTTCATCAAAGGACTCCGATTCTTCCGTGATTTGTGGTGCTTCTTCCACAACAGGCTCAGGGGTTGGCTCAATAGCCTCAACCATTCGCTTTGTCTTTTCAGCAACGACTTCTTCATCAATACCTTTTACAGACCATTGAGGGAAATTGTCGCCCTTGAATCGTTCAGCCAAGTGGCGAGGGATGTCCTCACGAGTGCTTTGACGGCTGAATCCGTATGTCACTCCACCTTCGGTGAATTCCACATAGGGTCTATCGCCCACATATTGAACGGTAATCGTCAAAAGACGACCCCCAATCAAGCGTAATACAAAAGGGTCACTCGGTGGGTGTCGCCCGCTGTTCCTGATGCGGTGGTGAAAGCAACAGTGCTTCCCGATGCACGCACAAGCGTAGGCAATTCGTTGCCACCGCTTCGGTTGGTGACACTCAGCACTTCAAGCACCGTTCCACCGTTTCCAAGACCCGTGATTGCCACAGGCGAGCCTTCATCGGAGTCAGCGTCAGCCAAATCCACAACGGTTGGTGTGGATGCTGCCGTCACAACAACATCAACCACCATCAAGTGCAAAGCACCTGCGGCGGCGTTAGAACCGATTGGGGATTGAAGCCATGCGGTTGAGGTGTTGTCCGACCCCGACCACATTCGCTGATCCATTACTACTGCGCTGCCCGTTCCTGTCAAATTCGTGTTTGCCATGTGTATTCCTCCTTGTTTCTCCTATTTAACCTCAACTCAAGTCACGGATTTTACCGCTTGCCTTGAAGAAAGCACAAATCAATTCGCCCATCGTGTGAAACATTCCCATTTGCCCCAAGCGGTTGATACCGAATGGGTCGCCCGTTTCAATACCGCTTTCGTGGTAAAGGGTAGGCTTGGCGGTGGTGAACCACAGGTAGTCGGTGTCAAGGAAATAGAGGCGAGAAGAACCGCCCGTTTCCTTGTGAACATCTTTGGAGGGGATGATTGGGACACCGTTGTAGGTAGCGACCATGAAGCCACCCTGAATGCCCGGAACACCCTTCACACCATTGACACCCGGCACGACACGCTTCATTTCAACGAAGCGTTGTTGAGGTTGTAGCAATTGCTGAATGGTTTCAAGAGTGTCGTAGCCCGTAAGGATGACCTTTGGCTGACCGCCCGCTTCCCACACTTGTCGGAACATTCCGTCAAGGATGTTCAGGGACAATGCACGCTCGGCACTTGATGCACCTGCATCCACTTGAGCGTCATACCACTGAGCCGACCCTGCGGTTTGACCTGCACGAGAGAGCGAATAGATGTTGTGATCCGATTCAGCACTCACATCGGTGAAGGTGTTGAAGTCCTCCACATAGGAATTGGAGGTGATACGGTCAAGGGACTCAAAGTCGTTTCCTGCGGTGGTATCAATGTCACTCAACAGCATTTGGTTGATGTGTTCAGTGTGGTGCTTTGCCATTTCCATTTTGATGACAGCACGAGCATCACCAAGACCGTCATCCTTGTCAGCAAGGAACATGGCGGTTTCGGTGAGGTCAAAGGTGTGAGCCACAGTCTTTGGCTTCGTGCTAACCTCAGCGAAGGTTGGCTTGGTGGTTTCAGGGAGGGTTGCGTTCTCAGGAACACCGCCACCCTTCGTGAAGTCGGGCTTGGCGGTGGTGACACGCCATCCACTCTTCTCCCAAGGCTTCTTGGGGAGAATGCTGAAAGCGTTGAATTCTTGGTTCAATTGCGACCAAACCTTGCGACCAAAAATCGCTTGGTAAGTGCCACTCGTTGAAGAGGCGAGAGGTGAATCGGCTTTCAAGAGGTCAGTGCCACTGTAAGCCCATGCGTTCTGTCCTGCACCTGCACCGTAATACAGGCGTTCCATGTCCTCAATTGTTCGGATATATCCTTGACTTCCACTCATTTTCAATCACCTCAAAGGTTTCCTCCAACCATTGAACGATGGCCCAATTCTTCCAAAGCACGCCATGCGTCAAGTCCATTTCCAAGTGCTGCGTATTCGTCATGCGTCGGCACTCGCACAGCGTTCTCGGAAGGCACAGGAACGGCTGACTTTTGGATTTCAGCGTTCTCAGTGCGGAGGGAGTCAATTTCAGCCTTCAGGAAGGCGATTTGGGAAGTGAAGTCTTTGGACTTGTGGATTTCCAATGCTCGTTGCGTTTCGGCTTCGTAGCGTTCATTCCACTCCTTCTCCACAAGGGACTTCACAGCCTCTTCGTCACGGATTGAGGCGTAGGTTCGGTAGCCACGCTCAAGGGACTCAGGGGAGAGGTCAGCACCCTTGATGACATTTCCACCCTTTGATTGTGGGTGTTGCATCTGTGGTGCGTTCTTGATGACATACTTGTTGGCACGAGCGTTGCCGAGAGCAGGTCGTGGGGCGAGGGTTGCATCCTCACCACTGCCGTAAAGGTCGCCTTGTCCTCGGTGGTTGAAACCATGTTCACCATCAACGCCCACCATGTAGGCTTTGCCGAGTCCAAAGTGACCTCGTAGGCCATCCAAATCAACACCTTGCTCGTGTGCGAATTTTTCAAGGGTGTCAATGTAGGCGACAGCCGATTGCTCGGCTTTGCCCAAGTCATCCTTTTCGCACTCGCACTCGGCCATGTTGCATGAACCGCACACCTTTGCGCTCTTTTCCATTTCTAAACCCTTGCTGATTCGGGCAAGGGCATCTCTTACTTCGGTCAAAACATTCGTTTCTTCTGTCATTTCGTTCACATCCATTTTCAATAGGGTGTAGCGGGATTCAGGATTGATTCCCTTTTTGCACAGGGTAATTTCGTGCAATTCCATGTCCGTAATTTCCCTGTGGCTTCCATGTTCGGGAGTCGTCTTGTTCACTCGGAACAAGGCTTGTCCACCAATGGAGAATGCTCGCAATTCGCCGTTGCGAATTTGCTTTTGGACTTCACGGGCTTTTTCAATGTCGTTTCGGATTTGGCAAACCACGAATAGCCCGTGATCATCCACTTCGGATTTCCAAACCCGCCCTTCACTATCAGTGTAGGAAGGAAGCACTTGACCCACTTGAATACCGCTGTGGGCCAATTGAACATTACGATAGGATGGGTTGTCCATAAAGCCCCCAAATGCCTTCTTCAATGCACTAACGGGGATTCTGTCACCCTGCTTGTCCACCATATCAACGGAGGCATACCCGGCAATAACCAAGTCCCCATTGGAGTCGGACTTCAGGATGAAGTCTTGTCCAACAGCCGACCATGTTGCCGTGTTCATTGAACAAGGAAAATCGGGTTATCCTATATGAAGCGATTGGTTGCTCACATAATAGGCATTTGCTCGCCATCGCCTTCCTGTTCAACGATTACTTCTTTTTCTTCGGCCTGTTCCACATTCGTTTTGCGTGGCACTCTAAACACGGCACGACCACCTTCAATATCCAATTCGCCTTCCATTTCGTTGCCGACCTTATCCGTTCTCTTGACGGATATGTGCTTCGGCATATTCAACGGTGTTTCATCAGCCATTCCGTTGGGGTCAAACATGGGTATGCCCTCGTCATCAACCAAAGAAGTCGGCCCTCGTGGTGAAGTCATCATATCCATTTCACCACCCCATCCCCCACCTGATAGTGAACCGCTGATTCTCGCAAGCGTTGTTCCCTGTTTGGTTTCAATGGTGTCATCATCAATTGCTTCATTGACCGACCATTCGCCTTCTTCCGTTCTTTCAAGGCCATATTCAGCACCATATCGCTCAAGCATATTCTCAGTCAAGCCCTTGATTTTGTCAATAAGGCTCTCCGCTGAGAACGCTTTGTCAGCACTGATGATGTGTGATCGTGCATGGCTCAATATGCTCGCCACCTTATCCTCTTCACCATTTGGCTCAACCAAAGTGGCTCGTGTGAATGTAAAGGTGTCCTTTGTCACGAATGGTGGTGGATAGAGGGATAACTCCCGCTGACCCATTTTTAGGAGGTGAACACCAACAGAACCCCAAACCCCAATCTGTTTTTCTGCGTGTCGTGCCAAAGGACTGTTTGGTTCAATGCTCATCACATTGAATGCGTTGCCATCCCACTCGCCTTTCACCACCAACGGTGAACGATGACCGGGATATTCCAACAGAATGTTTTCTCCATCGTTTGACACAAACGGCAGGGTTGTGCCTTTTGTCAAACCGTCTTGACTTGGAGTGTATAGCACCCACAAATGATGAGCCTCTTTGCCCTTAGCAAAGGTGGACTGTGCGTCACGAATCCACAGGTCGCCACCAATCGCCTCACTATTTTTCAACAAACCCTCTTTGTCGGTAAATTTCGTATCAAGAGGCATAGGGAATGATATGTTGTCATTCGTGTGATACATGGTGCGAAGGATTTGGAGTCTGTCCTCCAATGGATCCATGTGAATATCCTCGCCACGATGCACCAACAAATCCATAGCACGCAGGTGCTTGCCCTTCAAGAAAGCATCAAACACAAAGTCGCCCATCTGTTCACGGACACCTTCTTTCACAATGTCAGGCAATTTGGTTTCTTTGCCCTTCTTATCCTTAGCAGTGATTTTGCTGCCCTTCTTTTCAACAAACAGACGCTTCCCTTCGGGCTTCTTTTGAACAACCCAATCCCCTGAAAAGCCACGCAATTCCTCAATGTCATCCAATTTATACACTGTGTGGGCAGGAACGAGTGGCGTTTCAAAAACACCTGTTGGTTCATAGTCATCGGCTTTGAACAAGTCACCACTAATGGCGGGAATGTGACCCATGTTGTTTGTGACATAGAGTGCAGGTGCATCCTTTTGCTTTGGTGCGATTGGGCGGTCAGCGTGAGTGGGGTCAATCATCTGCAAATGGCCTTCGTGGACTGTTTTTTGCAGGGAATCAAACGGCTTATCCTTGACATCAAAGCGGATGCCGTTTGCGTCTTTATCCCAATTCCATGCCAATGTTGCGGGCATTTTGTGACCCCAAGCATCCATGTCACCACTCAAATATACAGGCGGAGTGGTGGCTTCACTTGTTGGGTGAACAGGCCCAACATTGACTTCTTTTGGTGCTAACCCATCTCCAAGCACCATAGGGGCGAGCGTGCGGGTGTTCGGATTTGACCCACGCATCATGTAATAATTCGCTGCCTGAGCCAATTGCTGAACATTCCCACGACTGATGGTATTCGCCAACACATTCTCATTTGGTGCATTGGTGCTGAATACATCCGAGCCATAGCGTTGCATGACTTCTTTTGCCATTTCTTGCATGACTTGACCCAAATTGGCATCCATTTTTTCATAGTGGTCGTTGTGATAAGTGTGATATTGTTCGTCACCGGGATGACGCTCTCGTGTTGGGCCGATGCGTGGCATACCCATGTCGCTATGGGATGAAATGATTCGCCCAAGTGGTTGTTGAGTGAGAGCCAACGAGGGAATAATCATCCGCTTGCCACTCCCTGCCACTTCGCTTGGGTGCAGGTGTTGTTGATTGGCAACGGTATTCCAAAGACCCCTTCGCCTGTTGAATGAACGCACACGGGGGTTTTCCGATCCTGCTTCCCAACCACTCCCAATTGCTGATTTATGTGGATGGTTTTGCATAACAGGGTGATTGATGGTCTGTGGGAAAAATGACGAACCACTTCCGTGAAACGAATCGTCTTGGTCGTTTAGGGGATGGGTTCGGTCTGTCAAATATCCCATTAGTGCTTCACCAAGCCAACCCTCAAACGCTGCGGGATAGGATTGAGTGAGAGCCGACACCAACGAATTGGCATCACGACCAACACCGCCCCAAAATTGATACGGACTCCAATGATGATGGGTATGTGATGGCTCAATCCCACCTTCGTCATTCAACACAAACGGTGACTTGAAGTGATTCAAACCTTGAGGAACAGGCTCAGGACTCACAGGCCCATGATGATGTGAAGCCCGTTCCCACCATTTTGAAAGCGGAGTCATGCGCTCAAACCAATTACGCTTTGCACGATCCCATGATAGCCCCGCATCGGCTTTGAAATTGTTAGCAATACGCCTTGCTTCAGGGCTTTCTTCACCTTCTGTTTGCCCCATTTTCTTGAGCAATTCCATGAAAGCGTGCCGTTGCTCAGGGGTTTGCCATTCAGTCCCAAACAGGTATGAAAGCAAACCAAGACGGCTTGTGTTTTTCGCCATCATCCCCCCTTTCTGTTGAACATTTGCACCCCATTGGCGTGCCTTCATTTCACGATATTCTTCATCGCTCAAAAACGAATTGCGGTCATTACGGTCTTGTTGATACAAGTCCATCATGCTCTCGCTTGGGCGACCAAGCAAATCCTCGTATTCAAAGGGAACAATGTCACGCCTCTCCATTTCCTGCATGGCGTGAAGCATATTGTGTCCATCCTCATCCTCTTTGATCATTTCAAACAAATGCTCAATGAAATGAGGGTTGCCCCATTGTGAACCATGTAGCAAAGGCATTACACAGTTATCCCAAGACAACGGGTGGCGTTTGCCAAATGGATTTTCCTCATGCGCTTTCGGCCAATCCTCAGCGTAATTTGTGCTAAATCGCCGTTGTCCTGCAACATAATCGTCATACCCATCGGGCAAATTGAGGTTTGAAAGGATGCTTGGTTTATCCAAATCCTGCATTCGGTATGGCGGTTGTTCCGTAGCCATTGGCATCATAGCCATGAGTGCGGAATCCTCCTTCTCAATGGCTTTACCGTCAGCATAGAATTCCTCACACGCTTTGAGGTAAAGCGTGGAGTCAAAATTAGGGTTGGTGTGAAAAGAAACCAAAGCATCGGTTCGGATGCGAATGAATTCTTCACGGTTCACGGTATCACCTCATTGGTGATTACCGATTTTCTCAATGAGGAATGCGATTTCATTGAGCAATCCTGAGTCACCACCCATCTTGTGTAGTGTGGCTAAGGAATCCTCAATGGGTGCGAGGTTTGGCTCGCCTTTCCTGTCGCCACCATCAACCAAATTCATGTGCAGGGTGCTTCCGTTTTCGTCATATCCCGTCTTAGCAAAAGCAAAAATTTTCGCTGTTTCACTGATTGGTGACGAAGCGGGGGCTTTTTCTGTGTAAAACGGAATAGTGCCGTTTGTTTGATATGGTTTTGCTTCAACAGGCGTTCCACCCGAATAGTCAATGAATTGCGGTGAAATGTTTTCAACGCCACTTTCTTGTTGATATTTGGCGATGATTTCCGAAGTCAAATCCTCTTTCTTGACCTTCTTTGAATCGGCTTCTTCCTTATCCTTGATTTTATCCGAAATGAACGGGTTTGGTGCTGATGCACCGCCCACATTCATTTGGGTTTTCATGCTGTGGCGAGGCTTGTTCGTTCCTCCCGTTGATGACGAAACAGGGGCATCGCCTTTCTTGACTTCTTTGAATGGGATTTTCTTATCGCCACGATCAGACTTGTAGTCGCCTGTTTCTTTGCCTTTCTTGGAGGCTTCAATTTTCTTGCCAACAGCCTTTTCCCAACCCGACAATTTGCCGTCTTTGTCACGGTCAGCCAAATGGGGTTTTTCCAAAGTCGCCTTTTCCAATTCCTTAACCAAAGCGAACAATTCTCCGTGTGGAGTCTTTGCGGGTTCGTGCCATCGTGGTTGCATTTTCATCACCTGTAATTTCTGCTTGAAGGGCTAACTTTTGGAGGCATCGCTGCCTCCATTGATTGCCACATTCGCAATTCCTCATCGGCACTACGCTTCTCAATCATAGCACCGTCACCTGAATTAAAGGCGGAGGTGAAAGAACCTCCATCGCCCAATTCCCTGTTAAGTGGGTCATAGACTTCATCAGCCATAGGGGTGATGGCCCGTAGCCAACCTGCCTTTCGCATCATTGTAGCGGGGTCATCCATAGCCTTCGTGAGCATGGCGTTTTCGGATTTTAGTGAGGTGACTTCGGCACGAAGGCTTCTCACCTCAGCAACCAATTCCTTAAGCAAATCAGCGGTTGCTTCTCCAACGGACAATTCCTCGCTCATCACATACCACCCATCATTGGTCCGGGCATCGGCATACCGCCCGGTGGCATTCCCGCAGGGCCGGGTGAAGGCATATTCATCAACGAGGATAAGTCGGGCATACCCCCGCCCATTTCAGCACCCGGTGTGTGTTGAACCATAGCGGAGTCCTTCAAACGAATAACTTCGCACATATTGCGAATGTCCTCAACACGGCTTCGCAAAGCCATCATAGAGTTAGCGTGTCCAAGAACGGTATCACCGTCAAGGTTTTCGGAATATCGGGATTGGCCGATTGTTCCAATGTGTGCTGTAATGTCGGTGGCAAGATCGGTGAGGCGTTGCTCAAAATCGGACAGGGCTTCTTTGCTTGAGGAATACACTTTGCCCGATTGAGTGAGGGCATCCATTTCCTTTGGCGTTGGCGCACCCATTGACTCAGGTGGAGTCGGTGCGGGTGCGGGAGGTGAAACCTGTGCGGGCATCTGTGCCTGTTGTCCTGTTGGGTCGCCATCCTGTTTTCGCAACATCATGCTCTCACGCAAAGCGACCACTCTCATGCGGTCAGCAATTGATGGTGAAGCACGATACATTTGAATCAGTCCTGTTGTGGTCGCCAAAAGGTTGAGGAACGGCCATATCGGGACACTCCGAGAACGGTTGCCCCCTCAGTGCCGTCATAGTCGCTGACAGTGTTGCGGTGTTGCGACACATTACCAAGAACACGCCCATCGCCTTGAACACCACTCTCATCGCTTTTGGCAATCTGTGCCGTAGCCATGAAAGACTTGTGCAAATCCAAATCACGCTCAAGAATAGCGAGAGCATTCTTTGCCTCACTGATGTGCTTGGCAACATCATCGGTATTGTTGTGTGCGATTGCCTGTTGCATGGCTTCCATGCTCGCTAAAGCACGCCTTGCCATAGGATCCATTTTCGTAATCAGTCCAAAATCAAGAAAGCCTTCCGTCATCTCAATCAACCCTCCCCACACGCTTCACACAAATGAATGTTTTCATAAACCTAACCTCCGATTGAGGTTATTTAATTTTTCATCAACATTGGATTCGGCAGGGCTTCTTTCGCTTCGCCTGTCTTGAACGGTTTGGCTCATGTGATGCTCTCCGTCAAAGCGATTCACACGGTCAGGGCTTTTGCCACCACTTCTCCGTGAATGCAAATTCAATTGTGATTTGCCTCGTGTTCTCAATGGTCGCAAATCCGTTCCATGAGTGGTTGTCATAGCCGAAGGTATGGGGCGAGAGCCGTGAATGTCATCCTCAACATTCCGTTTCCAAATTTCATCCATCGTTGGTGGTAAAATGTGGGATTTAGCCATCGCACCCCCACCTTGTTGCGGTGGCGCACCTTCGGGCGGTGGCCCTGCTTGTGGTGGTGGCGGTGGTGCTTCTTTGTAATCAAAGTGAAGGTAGCCATTGTCATCACGCAATTGAGCATCATAGCCCGCTTGCTTCATTTGCATCATGTTGCGGATAGCCATTTCATCCCTTCGCATAGCCATGATTTCATCCTCTTCCTCATGTGGATTGAGAGTGATTTCCCACTCGCTAATTTGAAGGGCTTCAAGCAATAGAGGGAATAGACGATTGTTATACAGGTTTTGACTTGAAGCCAAAGCCCGATTGGTGACGACAATTTGCATTCCTTCGTTGTTCAAGCCACCGCCCGACACATCATTCATAAACACATTTGACACACCGTAAAACGATGAAATGCGTTGGCGAATGTCGTCTTTGATCGGGATATATTGTAATTCTTCAAGGGTGTCCATCATACGCACATATTCAAGACCCCCACGACCCGTTTCTGTTTCAACACCAACCGTAGGAATGTATTGTGGGTCACGCTCAAGGTGTTCCTGAATGTTGCGTGCGGTTCGCTCAACGGTTTCAAGGTTGGATGATTTAATCACCATCACACCTCTCGGCATCCGCCTCTTTTGGTAAGCCGAATACACATAATTGTCCATCGCAATCAGCGTGTTCACTTGTCGCCATAGTGTAGCGACGGGCGAGCGACCATACAATTTTGAGGGCGACCATTTGCTCAAATGAATGACTTCGCCTTCGGTATAGACCTGTCCTGCACCAACACCTGCGAGGTTCATGTAATGAATGGGAACAACGGGCAATCCTGTTTTCGGACATTTCTCATCCTTGTCGCTTGTGCGGAATGACCTGTCCAACAGGCTCGTGTATTGCTTGCCCCCACGCACACCACGCTTATCGGCAACGATACGCATGAAAATGGGGTCAGCACGAGTGATTTCTTTGATGCGGTAAAATTGTGGTTGTCCTGTGTTGGGATCCACGAAATACTCCTTCGTGAGAATCAGGTATGCGTCATCAACAATGTTCAAGTCCATTTCCACTTCACGAAGGACTTCAAGGAATGATTGTGTCATTCGGTTGTCCTCGTGGAGAAGGGCGTTTGCATATTCCAATTGTCCCTTATCCGCCTCACGAACCTCGCCTCCGCACATACGGCACGAGTCCACTGCCTTGTTGTATTCTTCATCGCACTCTCGGCACTTCTTCACAAATTTTGGTTTCCATGTCCAACCTTTGCGGAATGTTTCAGTCGCCAAGTGATTGAGAATTGAACGCAACACCAAACACTCGTATGAGGCAGCGTATAGTGCGGGGATGGTAATACCCTGCAACAATGGAGGCTCTTGGACACCTGTGGTGAACAATGGCATCTGTGGCGTGGGTGTTTCATGGCGTTCCATGTCCATGCCAAGAGCCGAAAACAAACGGTCAATGCGTTTCTTTTCACTCATGGGCAATCACCTCAAACGCTCGCTTCAATTTGTCCTCCGACATTCCCCACGCCTTGAGCAATTCAACCTGCTCTTTCTTTGAAGCGTAGGTGTAGGTCAAAAGACGCATAGCCGTTTCATCGCCTTCATAGGATTTGAGCAAAACCGCAGCATTCCTTTTGTTTTCATTCAAATGTGGATAGGCTTTACGGATTGCCTTTTGCACTGAAAGGTCGCCTTCAATGACGAATTGGCGATCTTCCCACATAATGTTGCCCACGCCAAGACTCTCCTTTAACACAACGGTAAATTCATCACCTCTTTTGCTCGTGAACGGCAAAAACAAACGAGGCGAACCTGATGGCGTAATTTCCAAGTGTCCACCAACATCCCAAAGGTTAGCGATGAAATTGTCAGCATTTTTGAGCATAATTTTGGGGGACTGTTTGCCGTAAAGCAGTGCCTTTGAGTCATTATTCCTCGCTTTGCCAACCACTTCAATATCAAATAAAAAGCCGTGTGATTTGATGAGCATGGCAATTTCAGCCGAAGTCGCTGTGCTATGTGATGCGAGCATTTGTGAAGTCATCCCACCATAATCGTCTATGTTTTGTGATGCTTTGCTCAATATGTCATATTCTCGTCGGCTCAAACGACTTTCAGCGTTGAGTCGGTTAGACCATTTTTTCCATATTGCTTCTCGTGTTTCTTCGTCAGCGTTTCGTGACGAAACAACCGCTTTACGAAACAGGAATTCCAAGCGTTCACCATGCGTAGCGAGCATATTGAAATCGTTATCACGGACATCAATGTGTCCCCAATCGCTGTCACGCCACCATGAAAATTCTTTGAGCAAAGCATCCTGTTCCTGCTTTAACAAATTGATTAGGCGAGGGATAATGGCTTCTTCACCATTTTCCTGCATGATTTTAATTATTTGATCGCCACTCGCGCCAAAATTGTCCATGAAATAACTGCGTGTTATTCCCACCATTGGCGTTGCCGTTGTTCCCGGTTGGTCGGTTGGCATCCCTTCATTTTCGTTGCCCGAAAATCCTTGAATCTGTGAACCCGCTGTTGCTTGAGGTGGCATTTCCTGCTGTTGCTCTTGTTGAGTGCTTTTGGCTTCCTCTTGTTTTGCTTCTTCCAATTCTTTGGTTTTTTCAGCAACCTTCTCCGAAGCCATTTGCTGATTGTTTGGCAACAATTTGAGGATGGCACTATCCATCGTATTCAGCATGGGATTCCATTCAATTTTCATGCGTCAGCCCACCCTATTCTCTTTGTCCAAGCCTCGCTGTCAAGAATCACGATGCTGTCTTTATACTCTTTCGTAGCCTGAACCGCAAGGGCGAGGGCAATAACTGTATCGTCGTGTTTTCCAAGCGACTCCATTTTACCATTCGGCAACATGGTGAACATGGACAATTCGTTTATCAAAATGTCCATCAATCTTCGTGTAGCCCCATCCTCTTTGTAGGGCAAAATCAAATGCCGTTGTTCAAAGTGCAATTGAAGAGTGTGAATGACCGCTTCTTTTTTCATACGGCTCATGGTGAATGGTTTGATGGGCAAATCGCTGATTTCTTTCAACACTTGATGAAATGCCTGTGCGAAATTGTTGGTTTCCAATTCCACAATGACGGGATTGTAGCGAGTGTTCAATTCTATGATTTTGTCAATTTGGTCGTTGAATGACATTCCTTTTTCACGGTGCATCCAAACCACACGCTTGTGTCGGTTTTCATCCACCGCAATCACGACCATGCAGGTGTAGTCGGCTGAACGATCAGGGCTGATTGCAGGATCCCAACCAATGTAATAATTCACATCCTCTCGGTTGGGGTCGGCATACGGGTCAAATTCAAACGCATATTCCAAGTCCTTACATGGCTCAACCATATCTTCGGGAAATAGACTCGCATCGCTCGCAATTGGGCGACACAGGTATTCACGGGTAAATGCAATTGAAGTCATTTCGCTTCTTCGCCCTTGTAGTGCCTCAAGACTCCAACGCTCAGGCCACAGCGGTTCACCCGTCTGCTCACTAATGGCGGGGTATTCACGGACTTGATACCCACTCAAACCCTTCAATTCTTGGTAAAGGTCGGTGTAGGAGAACGGAGTGCCGACAATGCACAATTGTGCTGAGTGGTGAAGCACAGGCAACAAAGCGGTGTAAAACCACGAAGCGATGTGTGCTAATTGTGTTGATGCTTCACTTGACAGAATATCGTCAAGCACCACGATGTCAGGGTGCGCGCCACGCACAGCCTTACCGACTGACATAGCCGATATGGATGATTTGTTTGTCATTTTGAATTTCTGTTTCGCCCATCCTCGTGCGGGTTTCAAGTGCGAAAGCACAGGATTTGACTCAATCAATTCATTCATTTTCCCCATGTGTTCAATTGACTGATGCTGACTGTGTGAAAAGAATAGCACTTCTGTGCCGGGATTGTAGGCCATTTTCCATAGCAAATAGACTCGGTAAAACACCGATTTGCCGTGATCACGAGAAGCGATTACACAGGTTTTGTTGTGTTCCTCCGACATGGCAAACCATTCTTCGTGAAAGTCGGCTAATTGATAGCCTTCTTCTTTGCCACAAATGTCCTCAAAAAAGAATTTGAAATCCCTTCGGCCCATTTCCCAATCCACTTTATTGGCGAGGTCAAGGACACCTGCTGACACGAGGCATCACCTAAACCCAACCATTCGGCAAAAGTGAATAATTGACATCCGCATTGTTGTCTTTCAACAGACTGTTCCGCATACCGCTTGGCAAAAGGGATAGGTTGGTATCATGGGTCATTTTTTCGGTTGGGCCAAAAAATTCTTCCATGTCATCCAAGAATTGAGGATGCACTCTTTCAATTTCATCACCGTAATTTTTGAGGTGGCTAAGGGCTTTTTTGTTGCCCTCTCGCGCTGATGTCATCAATTCCCCAACCTCTTCGGATGACATATTGCGGATTGCTTTCATCGGCGTGGATTCTTCCTTCGCACCACCCTTTTCGCCACCCACTTTTGTGGTCGCTTCTGTGTTTCCACGAGTCCTTTTCCTTCGCTCGCTGCGTGCTGTGGCTTCGGTTTCAGTGGCTTTGTTGTCCTCAACAGGTGCGGATTCTTCGCTGCCTCCAAACAGTGTCGTTTGTTTTGCCGTTGGCAATTTAGTGGCTTCTTCCTCAACCTGTGGTTCAAGTTGCTTTACACGCTCAGTCTGTTCCTCAACCTGTGGTGGTTCAGGCTCTTTTTTCTTTGGCGTTCTCTTTCGCTTAGGGCGTTTGAAATTATCAATTATGTTTGTATTTGGGCGTTCCAATTTTCGCCCCGCTTTTGCTTGAGAAGTCCTTTGTGTTCCATCGCCTTCGGTCAATTGCGGCGGTGGAGAACGACCTTCCCCTAATTGCGGGGGATTCCGAATCGGCCCTGATCCTAACTGTCTTACCGAACCATCCTGCATTGGTATTTCATCCAAAGGTTCAATTTTTTCTTCTCCCCTCGTTGAAAGTGCGGTGTTGCTTGGTTTTGGTATAGGCACAGGCAAATGATTTTGGTTAATTGGGCGTTTGTATTCCCGCGTGGTTGTTTTTTCTCGTGTCGGTTCAACCGCTTCACGCTTTTGATTTGGTTTCAATTCACCACCGACCAATTTTTGAGTGGCATCATCAAGACTCATTGGTTCTTCTTTAGGAAATTCCAAAGAAGCAAGGTCAGGCACACGGACTTCGGGAGTGCGCTCTTGAATGTCCATCCACACTTCCATCGCTTCATCTTCGGTCATTTGGCCCGATTCAACCTGAGCCGCAATTGCATCAACATATTGCTGTCTGCGATTTACGGCTGTGTTGTATTCGTCGTATGCACCCCAACCTTCATCGCTTCCTTTCCGATCACCAATGTTGCCTTTTGTTCTTTCACTCAATTCTTCTTGGGGCTTTGTCTTGGGGACATCAGCCGATGAAAGTGGTCGCACCTGTTCGTTTGGCTTGTTCCGACTTTTTTCCCGTTGGTTGCCCATTCGTGCCATGATTTCAGCGGGCGATTGGCGTTCAGGGTTGAGGGTGTTAAGGGCATTATACATTCGTTGGTCGGAAGGTGCGCCCGTAATTTTTGCTCTTTGACTTGGGCTTATGCCTTCGGGTCGCATGGTTGGTGGGAGGCTTCGTGTGCGTTCTGTTTGAACAGGCGCAGGAGGTTGCTCAGTGTTGAAGTCCTCTCGCATCGGCACTTGGTTTGGTTCAAGCGGCCTTTCAGCACCGCCCTCTTGACCGAATCCACCCGGCCCTAAGTCAGCCATCATCGTTGGTGGCGAGCCACTTGCTCTTTGTGTTGCAGTGGCATTAACATTACCTGTTGCTTGTCCGAATGGGTCTTGAAATTCTCCTTGATTTCTTGGGGGCAAAGGAATGCTTTGCGCTTCTTGCTGCCCACCCATTTGTTGTGGGTTATTTGACACGCTTTGCTGAGGTGGGTTTCTGTTTGTTGTGAATGAATTTTTCATTCGTTGCATAAAGCCGGGTCGTTGTTGGCGTGCTTGCATGGCTCGCATTTGATCTTCAAAGCCCTTCGTCAAATCCCAAGCCATTGAAAATGCTGTGTCCTTTGTGATGACTTGACGGGGCTGACTCTTCCCCAACATTTCGGCACGAGCCTTAATGAGCAAATCGTCAAACCTATCCATGTCAATCACTTCCTGTATCGCAGGTAATCCATTCCTTTGTAAATGCGGTCAGCGGAGTCAAGCATACCGATGTTCCAAAATGGTCGGCTTGCTGTCACAATTGTTGGGTCGGGATTTTGAGGCACAGGGGGTTTTTCGTTTGCGGCTTCACCTGCTGCGGGCAAAGGCACACTTGGATTTGGTGCTTGACCGGGCAAAGGCACACTTGAGTTTTCAGGTGGTGCAGGTGGTGCAGGTGGTGCGCCCGCAGGTGCAGGGGCTTGTGGCTGTTGCCCTCCGCCTTGTTGTCCCATTTGTGCTAACTGACCCATAGCCTGTTGCTGTTGCTGTTGATTTTTGCGATTTGTCCATAAATTCTTTCCCGCTTGAGCGAGTGCCGATAAACCACCTGTGGCAACCATAGTCATTGGGTTATAGCCCATGCCACCCTGTGCTTTGGGCTGACCTTGAGCCTGTTGAGCGAGCAATTGAGCGTGCTGTTGAGCGTAGGCGTTATCGCCTCCACCCTGTTGCCCTGCCGCCTGTTGCGACTGTTGTTGCCCCTGCATCAAACCACCAACCATTTGATTGGCTTGGTTTTGACTACGCAAACCCTTTCGTTGAGCCATTACTGCGTTTTGATAGCCTTGTTTTCCTCCCGCAGCACCGGGCGACATTTGTTGGACTTGAGCATTCACCTGTCCTTGTTCAGTCGGATCCAATTTTCCATATTGACGACCCGCTTTGAATTTAGCATATTGGTCGCCAATCATTTGTCCAAGACCCTTTTCCAAATCCTCACGCTCACGAATCATTCTCGCTCGTGCAATTCTGTCAATACCGATGCTTCTGTTATTCATTCAAATGCCACCTTTACCAATTGAAACAATTCATAGTCCACGCCCATTGATTTGGATATTTCCTCCCAATGACCCCGACTGTTGAGAATCGTGATAACATCGGTTGGAGGGATGTTATAGCGTGATGCCATCTCTCCTATATCATTTGTGCTATGCGATGAAAATGTGTGAGTGGGCATGGATTTGACAATCACATCGTTATTGAGTGCGATTTCCCGTTGGACTTGTTCAAGAGCGTGAGCAATTTCCTCTTTGCCGATGAGGTTCATAAAGCCCGCAGCACCTCTTCCGAGTGCATCAGCAAGTCTTTCGCTCATTCCTCTCCAACCCGGCAGATACTTTGGGTTCATCTCCGCTTGTTGTTCGGGAGTCTGTGTTAGCGTATCAACATTGAGGTCAGCGGGTGGCATTTGCGGAGGAACAGCGGGCTGACGCTGTGGTGGCGGATGCTGTGGCTGTGGCGGTGGTTGGTGAATAGGGGGTGCGGGCGGTTGTTGCACAGGCACAGGTGGTGCGGGTGCTTCAACACGAACAGGAGGTGCTTGTGGTTGCACCTGCCTTTCCACCGCAGGTTGTTCGGGTGGTGCTTGTGGCACTTGTGCGCCACGCATATCAGGGCGAATCAATTGCGAAGGGTCATTGATGTGTTCAGGCACAATACCGGGATTCTGTTGGTTAATGTAGCGGATAATCCCATCAATCAACCTATCCTCACGCCTTTTCCCTTGACCCATTTGCATGGCATCGTCAAGAGTGAAGTCATCGGGCAATTGATAATGCTCTTTGAATTTGCCGAAAATTTGCTGACCGTAATAGCCGAAATTGTTCTTCGCTTGATCAAGGAGGCTGACACCTCGTTTGCTTTGCCAATGGTCGTCAGGGAGGTAATTGACATATTGTCCTGCATTCGCCATTTGGTTCTGTTGTTCAACCGCCGCCTGTGCTGCATCCGCTTCTTGAGGTTGATGAGGCGAGGTGTTGCGAATGTTGTAAGAGCGTGATAGTGGACTCATTTGGTGGGGCATATATTGAGCCAAAACAGGATGAGAAGCCCAAAATTGCTTCACCATTTGAGGCGTGAGGTTATCACGATTATAGCCCTGCTTTGCCAAATTGTCCATCATGTCGTAAATGTGTTTGCTCGCCTCGTGGGTGATGAACACGCTGTTCGGCTTAACACGGTGGGATTCAATGTATTCTCGTGTTTTGCGACCACCACGCATTTGTTGAAGCCCCTCGTGATACGGGCGATTCCACGATTCAGCGAATTTGTTTTCTTGATCGCGATTGCCAATCCGCAATTTGCGTTGTCCAAATTGGTCGTATTCCCAAGGCGAGTCTTTGTTTTGTGCGCCCCAAACACCACCACTCCATTCAGCGTTTAGCACAGTCCTCCCCATATCACTCTCAAACGGTGCGGGTAATGGTTCGGGAATTTTGCTTGGGTCTTTTCCTGTTGCGAGCAATTCAGCACGCTTTGCCTCCCAAATACGATTTTGAGAATTGACGGCAGCGTTGATTGTTCCCGACCCTGCACTGATGGCTTTTTGCACAGCCTGTTGGTAAAGTCCCTCTTGGCCCGCCTGTGGCCCGGCATGAATGATTGCTGCGGTTGTTGCATCCACAGCACCTTGATAAATCGCCTCCCAAACAGCATCCGCTTCAACGCCTGATAGTGAGCCACCGCCAATGTCATCCATTGGTCGTGGGAATGCTTCAAGCCCGTTTTGTCCTGTCATCCCAACCAATTGGTCTATGAGGGCATTGAAATCGTAATGGCCCTCGCCCTTGATAATCAAACAGGTATCAAGAATAGCCCAAGGGTTGCTTGACAGAATCATCGCTTCCCCACCACACCCGTCACCAAAGGAATAGAAGTGTCCTCAAAGCGATATGCCGATTTGTCCTCTTCACGCTCAAGACTCTCATCACCCGGTGCGGAGGCTCGCTCAGGACTCGCTTGACCGCCACGCTTTGCGTTTTCATCAAATACGGGAGGGGATTTCTTCAAGCCCTCAATGATTTTCACCAATTTGTCCAATTGTCGCTTCAAGTCGCTGATTTCCAAACGAGTCAATGATTTGGACTTCATCAATGGTTCAGCGGATAGTGGGTCGTGCATCAATGACCCTGTTGCCATAGCACCTTTAGACGGCTTGAATTGACTCATGCTCGTTCCCTTTGGGGCTGAAACACCCATTTTCGTGCCACTTGGATTCATACCGATGGTTTGGATTTTGCCCTGCAAACCCGAAGTGTCACGGTGAACGGTAATGTCACGGGGCAACGCACCCTGTTGCCTTCGCATTTTTTCGTTAGCCAATTTTCGTTGATAGGCAATTGGATCGCGAAGGCGTAGCGGAATACCTGCTGCGCGAGGATTACCCGAAAACATCCTTCGCTCACCAAACGCCTGACGCTTGGTTTGACGGTCAATGTTCTGTTCAGCGGATGCTGCCCTTCGTGCCGTTTTACCTTTGATGTCACGGCTCGCTTCTTTTTTGCCCCGCTTCATTTGACGCTTTCGTTCACGCTTCTTTTTGCTTTTGGATTTGCGCTCATCCTCATCGGATTCTTCATCCTCATCGTATTTGCGACCCTTTTTTTTTCTTCGGGCCTTGATGATGTCGGAAGTCAATGATGGTGTGTCAGCGGATGCGTTTTTCATTTGCCACGCTGTTTGAAGCGTAGGATTGAGTGAAAATGATTCTTCTTCACTCGGTTGCTCGGTTGGCGTTGGGAAAAAATGACGAACATCGGCATCATCAAATCCATATTCGTTTTTGAAATCTTCAATGATTTGATTGCCGACCATCGGCCCTTGTTCCAAAAAGTCCTCCGCTTGTTGAAGTGTTTGCACTTCATCGGGGGATTCAAGTCCCGCTACAAACCGCCCTGATTTGAAATGTCCCGTTGGGAATTTCTTGACACCAATTAGGCTAACGAAGGGCTTTTGGTTATGTTCAGCCAATTGTTCAGCATCCATTTGAGTGTCAAGGGCTTCCGAATCAAAAATTTCTTCGGCTACTTCATTGGGGTTTCGTTTGATAATACTCCCCCAAACGCTTTCAAAAATATCGTTGCTACGACCAAAAAGCAAACCCGGCCCTTCACGCATGACAGGACTGATTTGCGCCCCTGTGCTTGCTGACAAACCACCGGGCAAACCCATGTCCACGCCTGTGCGTGCCTCAGCGAGCATATCCTCGTCTTTGCTTTGAGGTGTTGATGCGAGCGTATCAGCAATTTCTTCAGGCTTGATTGAAACATGGGGCAATTCACCCTCCATTTCCTTGAGTGCCTTTTCCCTTCGCTTCATCGGACTTAACTGATCACGAAACGACTGTGATTCTCCACCTTCACGGCTATGATGGGACAACCCATCAGCATCGTTATTTGGGTTCACATCATAGTCACCCATCATTTCGCGCCCATTGAACCCGCCTGTGAATTCTTGAACCCGTATGGATTCTTCATTCACATTTCTTCGGGGGTTGGCTACGGGCATGAAAAATCACCTCCAATGTGGGTGGACTGTGTTGCGTGTTCCGCACTTAGGACAGCGTTTTTGTTCCCACTCTTGAGGGGTTTGAATGTAGCCACAACCTCGGCATTGGAGGTCGTTATCAGTCCAACCTTCATCCTCGCCTTCTTCAAGGTCATCCCAAGACTTTTTGTTAATGGTTTTACTACAAAACGGGCAATCTCCCCTGCCTTCTGTCAATTTGTCATAATCAAGAGGCTCAATTTCAAAGTCACGCTCTTGGTAGGATTCGTCTGTGTTTGGCCCATAGCGATCAAAATCCGTATAGGTTTCCATCATTACATCGCCAATGTCTTGACCGCAAACGGGACAATCGCCACCCGAAGTGTGCAAATTTTCCATCCCTTCAATGTCCAAGTCTTTGATGCGTTCCATGTAGCCACATTCACCGCAAGCAAAATTGAGTCGCCCATTTTCTTCTTGCATAATCAAACCTTCTCCACGACACTCAGGGCATTGGTGCGAGGATATTGCTCTTGGTTCATTCTTGACAATTCCCCAACCCACAACAAACGCCTTTGCCATCCCTTGATGGCTCGCGCAATACTGCCCCTCGCTATCAACACGAGCCATGCACATTGAATTAGCACAGGTTGGATAGGTCAAGAAGCGTTTCTTTTCAAAGGATTTCTTCAAATCCTTGTCTTTGTAGCATGGGCATTTTGGGTCACTCTTTGAGCAATTCATTACGCCTTTTTTCATGCACGCACATGGGCTTGATTTTGTAGCCCCACAACAACATGAATCACGCTTCAACAATTCCACCTCTTCAATGCAGCACCCTTTGGTGTCAATTTGCCACCTTTGCTCGTTGGCCCTTTTACCCCGCCCATCCGAGCGCAAAACGACTTTCGCCTCTTGGCTTTCTTTGAACCGGGTTTGAGTGTTGATGGTTTTTCAGTGACGGGGGGTTTGAGGTTTGCACCCTCTTCACGCTTGAATTTTGCACGCCCTTTTGCATTCAACCCACCTTCACGACTGTGGCGATTTGGGTTGTAGCCATGAAACGGTTTGTCGGACTTTTTGCTCAACAACGCTTTCGCCAATGTGTCACAGGTTTCGCAATTACACGCTGACTTTTTTGTGTCACTTGGCACACAATTTGGGACTTTTTTGCCCCGCTTGGTTTTCATGCCCACTTGTTCGTAGCCATCCCAACACGGATCTTCTTTGACAACCCCTCTTGGGCCTGTCCAATATCCACTTGCGATTCTTGCGAATTCGCATTGATTACAATAGCCGGGTATTACCACCTTTCCCCGATAGCGAGGCCGTGTAGGATCTATGGGGTTTCCACAATTGTCGCATGGTTCATCCATTTTGACAATTTGCCACACCTTATTGAAAGTGGATGACATCATCGTTGCCCCCTAAATTTGTTGTAGGTTGCCGCCACTTTCAACGGCAACGAGGAATACCACTTGGCTAATTTTGGCGTAGCCGAATAGGAACGCACCATAGGCTTGAAGGCTTCATCAATTGCTTTAAGCAATTCATCGGCTTCTTTTCGTGAAACCATCGGCAAAGGTTGTGCTAAATCGCTGAAAGCCATACGAATAACAACAATTGCCCCGTATGCTTCCTCCGCATATTTCGTGTGCGTTTCCATCCCAAAAGCATCCAAACCCTTCGCCCACAGTCGCACCGTTTCCTCCAATGCGTCACAAAGCGTGGAGGTTTGTTCTATGGACAAGATGTTGCTTGGGGTTTCCAAAAGCGACCCATATTCCGTGTTTTTCAACATGAGTGCGGGAATGGTTTGGTAGTCTTTGTCACTCATCACCAAGCACCCCCGCATCAGCCAAAGCCTTTCGCATCATTCGCCATTCGTCAGGCGACTTCTCGCTAAAGTGAGCCTGTATAACGGTCAGCACATTAACCTGTTGTGAATTTTCAATGTTCTCGGCTGTGCTTAGGTGTTTTGCTAAGTCGCCAAGTGTGTCACGGACTTCACGGTGCAATTTCACCGCAGCATCCAATCCTTTGTAGTCAAGCATTCCCGTTTCTTCCCGTTCCGCTTGCATCAAATTGAGGTGATCGTTGAACAACCCATTCAAGCGTTGAAGGTTGCTATCGGTTTGACGAATGGCATCGGCTACACTCGTGATAGCCGTTGGCAACGCTTCAATTGCCGCCTGTCGCTGAATAACAGGCTGAGTGTGATTTTCCATGTGGTGTGATAAAGCACTTGAAGAAACCTCCAAATCCTCAGCCATTTGGTCTATGTCAATCAAACGCTCAAGAATGGCGACTTCAATGTTGGCTCGCTCAGGGTGTGTGCAAAGCGGGCAATCGCTATTGCTGTTGTTGTGATATTCACCCGAATGTCGCCTCATGTGCCTGTGAGCCGTTCCTTCCGCCCAATCCTGATTACGATCCATGTCTTGAACATCAATCAGCCCAATGCGGATATTCTGTTCCATCGTGTCACGACTTGGGTGCAAACAGAAGGGGCAATTCCGCCTTGTCTGCCGACCCACCATGTTTTATGCGAAGGCATTCTCATTTATTTGGTTGCCGATGATGATAGCAATATCCATTATGGATGGCCTCTTTGCGACACGGCTCACCCGCCCTTGTCACACCTTTACAGCGACCACTATCAAGGAATTCCTTTTTGACAACGACCTTTTCTTGTAGTGGTTGGGGTTTTAGAGGCTGTTCCACTTTTGGAGGTTGCCATTGACTCCTGTTCGCCTCAATACCGAAAGGAAGAATACTGACGCACAGCCACCGTGAAAGTGAATAACATTCCAAAGAAAAAGCCCATGATTTGACTCGTGGACATTTCCGGGCCTTTCCACATCATAATTAAAAATCCCATAAGGATAAATGAAATGATGAAGATCATGGTTGCACTTTCAACGAGCATTTTTTGCGGGCTTAACAGATTGACACCTGCACTTGCCCAATTGATTTCAGCCTCTTTGTTTCGTTCTTCCGCCATTTGTCACACCTCACAGAACCGCAGCACCGCCTAATGCAGCACCCGTTTTCATCATATTGCCCATTCCGCCTTGTTGTTGCACTTGATTACCAAGCATACCACCGAGAAGGCTTCCAAAGAAGCCGGGTTGATTTTGTTGCATCATACCCCCACCTTGCTGATGAGCCATGAGGAACATTTGCATTTGCTGTTGGTTTTGGTTGAGAATTTGTTGTGCTTGGGATTGAACCCTTTGGAGTGTCAAGGCCAAATTTTCACTTGAAAGGGTCTGCAATTGAGAAGGCATCGTGGCTGTGTCCAATTTGATAGCATCGCCTTCTTGTTTGAAATTAACACCTGAAAAGAAGTCTTTCATGCACATGAGCATGATTTCACCCATCAATTCCATAATCATCGGCAAATTTTGCGACACAATGAACATGGACATTGGGTCATACATTTGAAGCATTTTGGAGGTTGCCACCACAGGGTCGTTTGCCGCCTGTTGCATCATTGGATTTTGGGATTGCATCATCATCATAGTTGGATCCATGCCATAGCCACCCATGCCCATGCCCATACCCATGTTGCCCATGCCCATGTTGCCCATGCCCATCATGTTGGGTTGTCCCATTTGCCCACCACCAAAAGTGGTTGTGCTGTCCGTTTTATTTCCTCCAAACAATCCCATGTTATCACCTATTGCGCGGCCATTTGTTCCTGCATCATCGTGGTATTCACTTGTTGTGGTGCGATGCCCACCATTTGCTGTTGTTGAGCCATTTGTTCCATTTGTAAGGCTCGCAAATCAAAAGTCACCGTCACCAAATCCGCTACACCTGAAACGGGGTTAGGGTGTTGGGTTAAAGTCACTCCCTTTGAATGCTGTGCGTCCTGTTGAATCATGTTGAAAAATTCAGCGTATTTCAACAACGACTCAGGGGTTGAACGGTTTTGTGCCTTAGACGAACCCGAAAAACCCGGCACACGCATGAAGCGTGTTCCCTTTGATACCTTTGAGAATCCTTCTTGTTCAAGGGTGTGTTCTTCAATCATGCACCGAAGGGTGTGATAAATGTGCAAATGTGCAGGGCAAAGTGTGCTTGACATTTCATCCCCGTGATCGCCATGCGTGCGTGCGTGAGGCTTTCGTGCCTGTTGAGTTTCCTCATCAAACCAATAAATGTCAGCCAACGATAATCCTGTTCGCTCATCGCTAATGTGGTGATAGGCGTTATCGCCCTCAAGGAAACGCCTTACATCCACACCACAACAGGCACACTCGTGTGCTGCATTGTAGCGATACACCTTGAACAAACCCAAATTGTAATTTGGTGGTCGGAGAGCCTTGCGAAGCATTTTGATGTTTTTCTTTCGTGCCTTTACGGGGTTCTTGGGGTTGGTAATCAATTTGATTTCAACCGTAGGGATGACAATTTCTTGATCCATACCTGCGCCCTGTGACCCTGACGAAGCCATTTCAGCCCGTTGCTGTGCCTTGAGGAATTCAAAAGCGATACCCGTTTGGGATGAAAGGGTTCTCAAATCGGCATCCGATAACCCGTTAAGCGACATTCCGCCACGAGCGAATGGGTTCATACGCATAGACTCCCTCCGAACCATGTGAGTCCTAACATATTCAAAATGGTTTCCCCCCCTCACAACATTTGAACCGTGTCATAAATGGCACGCTCAACATTCAATCCATATTGGGCTGACATAGCCTCAACATTCGTGGCAATTCCCGCTTTACGCAAACGCCTCATTTCCTCTTGAAAAGGCAACACCAAAGGGTGTTGTCGCTTCATGCCTTCATCCCACATCCTTTGAGAATCAACATCCCACCACAAATCCATTTTGTTCACCAACAAACACACGACCTTTGGTTTGAAAATTTTCGCCTTTTTCTTCAAATAACGATTGAAAGACTTTGGGTATTTCGTGTTCGTCATAATGTCCACGAGGTATTTCAATCCTCCAACGGCTTCGCCCAACAGGTATTGGGATTGCAGGATTCGGTGATCAACAACATAGAAAACAATGCTGATATTTCGCCCAACCATGTCCTCAGCCCACATATTCCAATAACGAGCCTGTCCTCCGAAGTCAGCGGTGGATATGGGGATTTTTTCACCATTCCATCGCACCTGTTTCTTTGTTGTGTGAGGCATGGTGAATTGTCCATGCTTCATGGCATGTGTTGTGCGGAGTGCTAACGGTATTGGCTCAATGTCACCCGGCACAGTCAGGTATTGGTCTAAGGTTGTTTTACCCGACATAGACGGGCCATAAACACCGAATTTGTGCGGTTTGAGGATTCTGTAAATGTATGACCCCAATTGTGCTGAACCAAGCAACAAATGCCCAACAAACATCCATGACGACATTTAAATCACGCACCAAACATCCATTCCCATACGGATGTTGGTGTGATTTGCCAAAACGCATCAAGTCCGACCATTACAAGAAACGAAAGCGAAGCACCAACCAAGAAGGCGAGAATTGCTTTGATTGTCCAAGTCATGCGCTCAAGCCTTCGCTCATAGGCGTTTTCAGCGAGAATACTCGCCATCGCTTCCGCCTGTCTTTCTTGTTGTGTGTTGAACGGCCAAGCCATGATAATGCCTCAGTTATTGCTGTTCAGGTTCTTTTTTGGACTCTTCGGTTTGAACGGGAACGGTAAATGTGGTTGATTGTTGTTGTTGTCCGTAATTGCCGTTGTAAAATTCTTGGTTGCTTGAATACTTTCGCATTCTTCGTGCTTGAAGGCGAGCCTGTTGCGTTTGCCACTTGTCATAACGGGATTCTTGAGCGAATTCCGCACGCATAGCGAGGCTATCACGAAGCCCACCCACATGAAACAGCACCATTGACAAACATAGGAAACCGAAAGAAATCAAACCGAATTGAAGGCCCAATTCACCCGCACTCGCATCAGGCAAATACCACCCCAAGTGTGATACTCCAACAGCAGTGCCGACCAACAATGATTGCCACAGCAACATGGCGATCAAGTTAATGTCAATTCGGTTTTCATCCATCGCCCAAGGCGGAACAGGCGGTTTCATTTCTTGCATCGTTAATCATCCTCCTTCTTTTGTTTGTTGAAATACTCGCTAATGATGTGATTGATGAACGAGGATTTTGACTCACGCCCCCTCGCAGCCTCCATTTTAGCAAATAAATCATCGCTCATCACGACTGACACATGACGGCTCATGTGTGCTTGTCAAGAATGTCAAGCATATCAAGGTTGTGATTATTGTCAGCATTTTAGCACAGCCCACCCATGCTCAAAAGGTGTTTCTGTTTCCTGCGATAAAGTGAAGTCAAATATGTCCGTTTGTTTTTTGTTGTTAGGCACAAAGCGCGAGTGTCCAAATCGTGATAATGTTTCCAATGGGTCAAAGCCCTCAATGTTGGTGGCAACCATTTCGGGCATATCACCACGACTTTCAGCCTTTGCGCCCGATTTGTCGGGGCGAATCATTATTTGAGTGTTTAAGCCCAAGTCAGCATATTTTGACGCAGCATCAGCGGAGTCAAAGGCAACAATTGGCTGACCCTCATTGATGCGTTCATTCAAGGCTGAAAGGTATCGTTGTATATCGTAATTTTCGGAATATGAAGAAGGTTGATTTTCATAGGGCGGGTCAGAAGCGAGCAAATTGCTTAGGTTAATGTCCCATTCGTTGAGTGCATCCGCAGCATCACCTTGACGCAATTCCACATTTTCAAAAATAGGTTGATATTCAAGAAAATTGACATCCTCGCCTCTTTTGAAAGGTGTCAAAGTCCCCGAAGGTATGTTGTTGTAGCCCGTTGGCATCCGCACCATTCCTTGAAACCCTGTTTTTTTGTTCATGTAATACATTTGAGCCATTTCATATTCTTCTATGGGTGTCAAAGGAATTCCTTGTTTGATTTTATGCAGGTAATAATTCAAAGAACCCTTTTTGGGCAAATTGCCTTGTTGAATGGCACGCAGGGTTGCACCACGAACATCCTCACGCCATTTGGCAGGTGTCATGTCACTATCGTATTGGCTAAAAGGAATTGTCAAACCACCTTCGGTATTTTTCAAATGGCGCAGCATATTGACGAGTCCTGCGTCATATTCGTTCATTCGCACTTGACCCGTTGGCATCAAACCCTGAACAAATCCACCGGGGCCACTCGCAGGATCGTCTAACCCTGTTGTTCCTGCCCTTTGTTCAGCCACACGCATGAGAGTGTTGTAGTGTGGTTGGTTTTTATTGCCGGGATGTTTGATGAATGAGGATATGCCTTTTCCTCGCAACCAATTCGGATCTCTCCGAAATGCGTTGATGTCCACCATCAGTCCTCACCCCTCGCTTCCCGTTCACGCCTTATGCGCTCATCGTTTTCTTTGCGCTTTCGGTCTTTGATTTCATTGAGTCGGTCTTGAGCCACTTTGCCCAACAACCAATTCAACGGGACTCGCTCTTGTCCCCTATTGAGCCATTCTTCAAAGGTGTTTGGATTTCGGTCTGTAGTGTTAATGTAGTCTTGTCCTAATTTGTAAAAACCCTTTTTTCCATATTCACTGCCGACTTCTCCGCTGAACAAATCCCCGCCCCACTTTTTGCCTTTTGGTGCAGGGTCTTGCTTGGGGGTTGTTTGTAATCCCGGCTTCCGCCCTTGCGGTGAAAAATTTGATCTTCCTTGAACATTCAATTCTTGTTGCATGAAGGCATCAGCAATTGCTCTTGTCACAGGGTCATAGAACGCTTTGTTTTTGGGGACTCTTTTATTCGGAACGGTTTGTTTAGCCGTTTTTTGCTTGACATAATTCTCGCCCTCGTTGTAATGAAGGCCAATGCCATTTCTTTCAGCCCATCGTTGATATGCGGAGTGTAATTCGGCGGGTATTTCAATTGCACTCTCCACAGGATATTCACTGTAAGCGTATTTGTTTTCCTTGAATGGCCCTGTGGTTGTGAATGGCGCAAATTCGCCCGTAGCCATCAATTCTTCAATTTTTTCATCATACAAAGCCTCTTTTTTTGCTTCAAAATTTTCAAATGCTTCAATATCTTCTGCATCGTAATACGCGCCACCCCTTGCATATCTTGGTTGTTCACCACCAAAATCCCGATCAACCATTTCGTGAATTTTGGGGGTCATTTCGCTCTCAAGTCTTTCCCTATCCCACATCCTTTTGGGGGTCAAAAAGTCCTCATCCCGAACCAAGTCGTTTTGTTGAGCGACCATGTTTGCCAAGTGTTGCCTTAATTGCATCCGACCCAATTCCATTCGCACATCTTCGGGCAAATCCATTAGGCGTTTGCCTTTTTTGGAGGTTTGAGGCAGTGTGCCGTCATTTGTTTTGAAATGACGCTTAATCGCATCAATTAGGGGTTTGGCGAATTGCGTAGCCATTTTTACCCTCTCGCCGTGTTGTTCTTCGCGAGCCGTTATTGGATTTAGGTTGAAATCACCCGCTTGCGCCAAAATGTTGTAGGCTTGGCCGATTGCAGCGTTTATCATGTTCTGTTGAATGCGTGCTTTTGGAGGCATCAAGAGGCGTTTGCTTTCGGGTGCTTCATCGTTTTGTGGTGGCTCACCCATCAATTCACGCAACGCCTTCGTTCTTCGCCCCCAACCCAATTTGGGCGACAATTGATTGGCTATTTGCTTACCGCTAATCGGTTCAGGAACACCCGCCTTTTTCTGTTCTCGCTCAACCATTTGTAGGTATTTGCGTTTAGCCGATTGGGGAACATCAGGGTGATGTAGCCATCTGCCCGCTACATAGCCGGGATGAAAGGGGTATTCTGTCGTATATGCCGCCATTTCATGCCCGGCACTCCTAATGTCACGACTTCGGCTTGGATTTTGAAAAGCCATCAAATTTGGCAGTGAACCTTCTTTCAACCATGAACGGAGTGCATTAGGGTTGTCCAAAAGGAAACCTGCTTGTGATTCATACGGAAAATTTACCTGCATCCACCTTTCATCTTCGGGAAGGTTTTCTCTTACACGCCTTTCTTGTCGGCTTTGTAGCCGAGAGGGATAAAGTGGGTCATTCGTAGTGTCGTGTCCCCATTCGTATGTGTTTGTAAATTGGTTGTGCGACAAATCCGAAAGGTCATATAAACCCTCTATTTCACTGTGTGTGGCTTCATGTCCTGATTCGTGTTTATCGGTGTCAATGATGTCTTGAGCCATGACATCATCCCGCTTCGCATCAAGTGCGGGTATGCGCCGTCCTTTTGCATCCAAAACAGGAAAACCAAATTTCGCCTCTGTGCCTTCTCGTGGTGGTTCTCTCTCCCACTTTGAACCACTTACGGGTTTGGGTAAAGTGCGCCATCCTTGCCCCCTTCCAAATGGTGCAAGGAATGTTGTTGCGGTGTTTTTGGAGGGGTGATATAAACCCAAATAATCCCCTTCGCGATCTTCACTGTTGGGGTGCATTTGAAAATCACTCTCTTTGATAACAGCATCCCACCCCGCTTCAAGAGCGTCAATGTCTGCCATCACAAGCCCTCCAATTCAAAGTCCTCATCAAAAATGCGTGGTTGAATGAAGGGTTGTCCTCTCAAATTAGGGGGCATAATCCTGTCCCGAATTTGACGGGCATTGATTGCACCCTTTGCCCGTTCCACCAATTCACGCATTTGACCCATGTTGAATTGTTCTATTCCATCGTCAGCCATTTCTTGCGTCATGGTGACAGGTCTTGCTCGGTTTGGCATCACGGGATTGATTTGTGTTCCTTTGGGAACGGACATTGACATTTGACCCCTCACAGGATAACGAGCATCATGTGAATGATGCCACTGTTGCGCCCTTTGTTGCTCATTTGGCATGAAATTGTCCACAGCGATATTGGTCTTGGGGTCAATTCCCATTTCACGCAGCCCACGATCCAACGCACGCATAGAAGCCAATCCCGCAGGTGAGGCGAGTGCTTCTTCTATTCGCCCGGTGTTTTCCAAAAGCGAACCCATTGTGTTCAAACCAAGCCCCATGCCCCTGAAAAGTGGGTTCACATCAACCATTGGGGCTTGGCCCAATGCACTTATTTTGCCCGAAGTCACGGGCATAGTGTTTTGCCCCTTTTCTCGCAATTCGTCAGCATATTCCAAATAATTAGGAACACCGCCGCCGTATTGAACCATTTGCGGGTAATAGAACGAATAATTCTCTAATCGGTTTCGCAATTCATTGGGTAAAGGCATACGCCCCGCATGTTGTTTGGCGTTATTGAGCAACCTTTGCACTGCATAAAGAGGAATTTCGTTGTGTTCAAGAAATTCTTCGGGTGAAGAGGATATGCCTTGTTCCGCCAACGCCTCCCACCATTCATCGTCATCGTCATAATCATCTCTTCGCAACCCCACACTCTCAGGTGTTTCATACCCCAAGCGTGTAGCGAATTCTGTTGGGTCTTGTTCCAATTGCTCTAAATGTTGTATTGCGGATGTAATAGGGATTCTCCCCAATGTTTCAATGCCCAATTCGGGTGGTATTTCACGCTGAAATGGCCCTGCATCAGCCATGAGGTGCGGTTGATACCACATATTGTAAGTGAAATCATCCCGCCCTATTTGCTTTTGAATGGCGTTCCACCCTGCCTCAAAAGCATCCTCCGATGCGGTGAACATACCACCAAACGATTCGGATGAACAGGCATCCCATTCATTTTGAAGTCGTTTCAAATCTTCAACCAAAGTGAATCCGTCTGCTGACCTTGTTCTATCCGCAACCCAAGGTTGAGCGATCCACTCTTCCAATTCTTTTTGTAATTCCTCGCATGGTTGTTCAATGATGATTTCAATATCATCCCATGAGGCTTTTCCAAAATGCTTCCTCAACACCTCACGAAATTTCATTCGTGCTTCTTCACAACATTTGTCGCCACCCATATCGGCTTGAACGGCATCCTCAGCCTCAACGGTGATTTCAGGGTCATACATTGACGGCTCATTCACATTAGCGGGGTGTGTGAAAATACGGGGTTGCCCCTGTGGTCTTTCAAGCCCAACCATGTTTATTGCCCCCTATTCAACAATTGCCAAATGATTTCCATTTCCTCGTTTGATATGCTTGGGTTGTCGTGATCCAAATAGGTGATGTTTGACCCTCGCCTAAAGCAATTGCGACACTTTAGGCTGTTGGTGAGTGGGTCAATGACCTTATCACATTTGGCGGGGTTGCCGGGCAAAGAAGCAGGGCAAACAGAAGCACCCTCCACCACATTGTCATAATTGGTGAAATCAATTGCGGGGTGTTTGCCCAATTCTCTCAAGGGTCGTGACAAATTGTTGAAGTCCGACTTACCGGGTAATGATACCTTGACCGCCAAATTTTCAGGGAAGGCATCATCCTCCCAACCCCTCGCATCCAAAAATTGCTGAATAAAGGGTATTTGGCGTGTTGAAAGCCACCCATTGACTGATGGGTTTTCTTCCATGACATTGGATATGAGAGCCAATTCACCCGCCCCCATTAAGTCGCCCGCTGCCTTGAAACGCACTACGGGTTGGTCTTTTCTTGAACCTCTTTCAAGCATAGCCGATGGAGTCAAATTGTGAGCAACACCACTTCCAAACGCTTCAGGGTTGTTCAACAATTTGTCCAAATTGTTCCAAATTCGTGCTTGGGGACTGTTCAAAGCATATGTTCCTTGGCACGCATAACAATGTCCACAAGCAGTGTTGGGGTCATTGGGTGTTGAATAAACACAGGCTCTTGGCGGAGTGTCAAAGAATGAAGGGCCGGGCATTTTTCGTGTTTTGCTATACGGGGCGAATTCTCTTGGCTTGAGTCCCGCATCCGCCCCCGTCAAAGAATCCTGCACTTCATCCCATTCGGGTATTGGGACATTGGCTTCAAGTGGGTAATCCACCACTCTTGGTTGCCCGTTGCTACGCAAATAGGCATCAACGATTTGTGGGTTGTTGATTATCCATTCGGTAATGTCCATAGACCTATTCGCTTTTGGGTCAGGCAATTTGCCTCCATAGCGTTTTTCCCACCAAAACATATCGTCGGGATCGCCTAACGCTTTGATGAGCAGATGGCCCAACGACATGGTTAAGGCATCCGCCATGTGTTTTGCACGCCTCTTCAATTGAAAATCCTTTTTGTTAAGGTTGTCAACCATCACAGGGTTAATATGCTTGGTTTGTGTGGCGGTGAACATGATGCCCAACGGTCAAGCACCCGTATTCATTTTGCGTGAAGGAACAGAAAGAAGTCATGGTCGTGTAGCCCAATCCAACAATATCGCTGCGGCACGAGCCGTTGCCGATGCTGTGCGTTCAACGCTTGGGCCGAAGGGCATGGACAAAATGCTCGTTGATGAGGGCGGTGATGTCATCATCACAAACGATGGGGCTACAATCCTTCGTGAAATGGACATTGAACACCCCGCAGCGAAGATGATTATTGAAGTGTCAAAGACTCAAGAGCAGGAGTGTTATGACGGCACTACAACGGCAGTTATCCTCTCAGGTGAATTGTTGAAGAAGTCGGAGGAATTGATTTCACAAAACATCCACCCAACCACCATTTGCGACACATTCCGTAAAGTCGGAACGGAATTGAATGCGATGATTGACGACTTGGCGTTTGACGGTGATGCTGATGCTCTTTTGAGCGTGGCTCAAACCTCGCTCACGGGCAAATCCGCAGGTTCAATCAAGGAATTCTTGGGTCGCATTTGCGTTGATGCTGTCGCACGCCTCTCAGCGAGTGGTCGTGTGGACTTGAATGAAATCATGGTCGTCAAGGCTGTCGGTGGCGAGGCTATTGACAGTCGCTTGGTTTCATCAGTGGTTCTTGACAAAGAACGCTGTCACCCCAATATGCCCATTTCAGTCACCTCACCGAAGGTTTTGCTTTACAACAATTCCCTGATGGTGCAAACCACTGAAATGGATGCCAACATCCAAATCACCGACCCCAATCAAATCACCGCATTCCTTGAGCAAGAAGAGGAATTCCTTCGCAACCTCGTTAATGACATTGTGTCAAGCGGTGCAAAGGTGGTCGTTTGCCAAAAGGAAATTGATGATTTGGCAAAGCATTACCTTGCCAAAGCGGGTGTTCTCGCTGTTGAAAAAGTCCCCAAGTCCGACATTGAGGCTTTGTCACGAACCACAGGGGCTTCAATCCTGAATAACCTTGAGGATGTGCGGGCAGGAGAGGATGTTTTGGGCGAATGTGGCTTGGTTGAGGAAAAGAAAATCGGTGAATTGCCGATGGTTTTCTTTGAAGATCCTGCAAACGCTGTGCCTGTCACTCTCATCCTTCGTGGTGGGACTGTTCCTTTCGTTGAGGAAATTGAGCGTGCCTTTGACGATGCCGTTGGTGTCGTGTCCGTTGCTCACGAGGATGGCAAAGTGCTAACGGGTGGCGGGTCTGTTTTCGCTGCGCTTTCGCACAAATTGCACGACTTGGCTCAAACCCAACATGGTCGTGAGCGTATGGCGACTGAGGCGTTTGCCGAAGCGTTGCTTGTTGTTCCTCGCACGCTCGTGGAGAACGCAGGGCTTGACCCCGTTGATGAAATGATGACACTACGCACCCACCACGCATCAAACGACAACACCGCATACGGTGTTAATGTCTTTGAGGGTGGTTTGGCGGATATGGCTGAGGCAGGAGTCTTTGAGCCAAAGCGTGTGGTTGCTCAAGCAATCAAGTCAGCGGTTGAAACCGCTATTATGATTCTCCGCATTGACGATGTGATTTCATCAAAGAAGGCTTAGAACATCCTTTGGGTGCATTGGTTCAGGCGAAAAGTGCCGTTGCTCAAGCAATTGCGAAAGGTGTTCACGCGCCATAGGTTTGTCACCAAGCGTGTAGGTATCAATTGACCCTGTTCTGTGCATAGGATCGTAGCGTTGAGTCCATTCCATCAATTGTGCTTGTTTTTCAGGTGGGACATTCAAATCCCATTTTTCATAAGCATCCATCATGCCCGGTGTGTTCACGAATTGGTTTGTTTCTTGGACATTCATACCTTGTCGTGTGCTGTCACGATTGACAAACGCCCCAAGGTTCTCCATCAGTCTTTTGTGTGCTGCATCGGCAGCATCACTCCTTGCGTCTTTCAATGACCCCAAAGTGCCATAATGCTCAATTAGGGCAGGAAGAACCCGTTCACTATACAGCCCTTGACCTTGATAGCCGTCATCAATGTTCGCATGAACAATCGGAATGGGTTGGTTGGTGTAAGGTTCGGTGAATAGTGAATAGGCCGTTGTGTGAGGTTCATTTTTTTGATATGGTCTTAACTCCCCATCAGCATCCAATCGTGACTCAATGAATCTGTTAAATTGGGTTGGCAATTGTGGGCGTGGGAGGTCAATAGCGAAACGCCCCACTTCAAATGGCTTAGGGAGGCTTGTGTCAAACAACGCCCATTGGTCTTTGTTTGGGAGTTTTGCACTCAAAGGACTCCCAACGAGCGAATAACCTGACTCATCGTATTTTTCAATGCCGTCATCCTCATCCTGTGATTCCATGTGTTGTTGATTCATTTGTCGTATTTGTTCCATCATTTGAGCATAATTCTCGTCAAACATTGGGTTTTCATAAGTCAAAACACCGGGACTACGCTCGTTTTCCACAGCGTCGGGCCAAATGTCCTGTGGCGGTATGGGTTCGCTTGACACAAATGATGCCTGTTCGCCCACTTGGTTAGGATCGTAGCCTAACATAGCGAGCATCATAGGACTGTGATCAGCACCGGGTGTCATTCGTGGGTCGCCCTCATCACGCCAAAACGGAATGACGGACACATGGGGGCTTTGCCTGTTGGTGAATGAAATCCACCTGCGTGCAATTTCAGGGTCAAGGGAGGCATAAACCTCGCCAAAATTGCTACGAATACCTTCACGCAGGATAGGGTCAAGGTTCTCCGAGGGTGTTGCGTGGTAATACATGGGCATTTTCACAATAGCCCAAGCGGAGTCAAATGCACTCATGCTTCATCCCTCCACAAATCATCACGAATGGGCCAAGAAGGTTCATCCATCCGATTCCACACCGACTGTGGATTTTCACCCAATGCGTTAGTCCAAAGCCCCCTTGACGCATCACTTAGTGAATTGGATGGTGTGAGGGGTCGTTTCATGTATTCGTTGAGAATCGCCGCCGCCATGTCATACATCGCTGTTCCATATCCCCTTCTTCTAACCTGATGTGGGACAAATGAATGATAGGGCCAAAAAGACTGACCTTGTTTTCGTTGTTCACCCGTTGTGAAGATTGACATTGGGAGGTCATTGAGTGCCAATCTCCCCAATACATATTCTTCGGGATTAGGGTGATGGATTTCAACAAGCATTCGGGTTGCATCATCAATCCTATCATCAAAATTTTCACTATTTGGTGTTGCCGTCATTCGGAATGAATCATTCGTTATGGGATCTTCAAAGTCAGCATGAAATTCATCACCTTCTCGCCTAAGCGAATTGGGAACAATGGGCATTTTCACGATAGCCCATGCTGAATCAAACGCCTCGCAAAATGTCATCATACCACCTCCTTAATTGAGAAGCCTTTTCACTAAGTCTGTTCGTGTAGGTGAAAACGGCCTGAATTTCTTCTTTGTTCGCATTGTCCCAATCAATGCTATCCTCTAAACGGTCTATTTCAGCCCGCAATTCGTCTATTTTTCCTAACCTTTCCATTTCGCTTTTGGCATTCATTCTCGCACGATTGCCCATAATTTGTGCTTGTTCGTAGGGGTCTTTGACTCCTTTAATAGCCGTAGCGATTTCTTTGATTTTTTGCATACGGGGTGTTTGAGGATTTTCCACATACCCTTCTTCATTGACACTTGGGTGACTATACAAAGCCCTCAATTTAGCCATGAAATTGGGGTGCTTTGTGTCAGCCTCGTGTTCAGCGGTATATGCGGGGTATTCGTGTCCTTGTGGCTGTTGTCCGTAAAGACGCTGTAATCGTGGTTCAGCCCAATGCACTGCTTGGTGAGTGGCTTCATGGAGTCCGACAGCACCCGTGTGATACATCAAATCCTTCTCCTGTTCTTCTGTTAGTGAATCAACACCGTCAGGAAATTGCCTTCCAAAGTGAACAGCAGGGTTTAGCACCGCATAACTTGATGGGCGGTCAAAAGGCGGTGGCCCTCCAATCGTCGGTTGTCGCAATATAGCACCTCCACTTGCGTTTTGATTGTCCTCATCAAATGTGAAGTCCATTGGGCCAAAACCACCCTCGGCATAAGGAAAACCCCTAATGTATTCTGTGTGTGAAATGCTCGCCTTCAACAGCGACCAAACGGTTTCAAACGGGTTCATTTTCTTCCACCTCGTCAGTAGCGTAAGTCGCCAAGTAATTGGCGCGAAGCCAATTGTTCAATTCTTGAGGCGTGGTTCTCACCTGCCCCATACCGTGTAAAATTTTGTGCTGTCGCAACAATTCCCTTTGTTGCTCATCGGTCATGGTTTGTAAATGGCCGAAATCCCACATCATCCGATCTATCCAATCGTAGCGTTGCATAGAAGCATCACGCCAATTTTTCAAGCGAGTAGCCAATTCATTCAATTCTTCCTCCCCCAACCTTCGCATTGTGTGTGGGGGGACATCTCCTTTAGTGCGCCATTGAATCGTGTGTTCGGGATAGGCATAGTGTGTCAATTCACCTGAGTCGTATTCATCTCGTTGCCATTTGGGTTCTTTAATCCACTCAGGGGCATCGGGATGGTTTTCATCAATTTCAAAAATATCTGAACCGTAGGCACGAGCCTGATTGAAAGCACCGAGCATTCCCGCAGGTGCTTGAAGGGTTTCTCTCTCGGTTGGCCCTGCGGCGTATTTCCAAGTGTCGCCCAACATCATCCGTTCCCAATCCTCTTCGCTGTAATCACGCAAAAATCGTTCTTTGATTTGTTCAATGGGCCAATCATAGTCCTCGTTCCTGCGACTGTCATAGACATATTCCTGTAAATCCGCCGCTTCATCGCCAACATTCAAGCCCTCACGCTCAACATCGTCACCCCAATAAGTGCCGTGATAAAGGGCTTTCATAATAACCCATGCGGAGTCAAAGGCGTTCATCACGCAACCCTCCAATGTAGGTTGTCTTGAAACTCGCTGAACGCCCCCGTTGGGTCGTTTGCTTCTTCCCACCGTCCGTCAAATTGACGCAATTCTGTCATGGGAATGTCCTGTGCGCTCAAACCTTTCGGCAAATCGGGGATAAGACGACCCATGCCGGGAACCAATTCACGCCCAAAGAAAAACGAGGGAGGCACAGCATCACGCCTTCGCCCAAAGGATGCAGGAATACCATACCCACCTGTCGCTTTGCGGTGTTCTTCATTCATGTTGTAATCAAAGGATTCGGGGTATTCCTCCGCTAAATGGGGCAATTGAGCATATCTGTTGGAGGTTAAGCCCATCAAACGCCTCATGTCCTCTCCGTATATCATGTCCTCATCATAATTGAATTGGGGTTTTCGCAATTTGCGATCATAACCACTTGACACCATGTAAGCGGGAATGTAGGGTGCGCCCATCGTCCTTAACGCTTCAACACGGTGGTTGCCCTCTCCAATGCCCCATCCCGATGGGGTGAAGTGCAATTGGGGGATGGCTACATTACCAACAGCATCCAACCCTGCCGCCGCTTTGTCGTAGCGTTTTCTGCCTTCTTCTATTACATCAAGTCCCTTTTCTTCATCAGAACGGCGTTTCCACCATTCCGAATCACGACCTAACATTCCATGTTCCATTATGCTCTCCATCAATTCTTCAATGCGCTGTTTGCCGTAATCTCCCCCGTAAGTGCTTGAAGGCAAAACCTCCTGCCAATGCCTCGTGGGGGGCAACATTTCAGTCGGCACAAAATCCAACGGGGATGAAGAACCCGCATACCTGCGTTTGTTCTTACCTCGTCCACCTAACACTTCATAGAGAGGGGCATAGATTTCCTCCCACATCCCCTCATCAATTTTGATGATTGCCCATGCGGTGTCAAAAGCGGTCATGCAATCACCTCTCCACCAATTTCGCTCATCAGTGTTTCCATATTTGTGTTGGGAAACGCTGCCCCATACGGTGTAATAACGGATAATTCGCCCACGACACGAGAATCATCAGGAATGAGCATACGCACACCATGTGACGGATGGTCGTTTTTATCCTGTTGTTGTGTCAAAACGAAGCCACCAAATTTGTTGGGTATTCGCTTACCGTCTTTGTCGTAATCGTAGGGCCAATAGGAAGCCAACGGTGCGGGCTGTCCTTCTTGATTAAGCACCACAGGATTGCCACGCTTATCGTATTCAATATCGTAATCCATCAAATCCTGTGGATTTGCTTGATTAAAGAGCATTTGATCAATAATCTCACGGCTTGTCATACCCTGCACGAACCCGTGTTTGTTGCGACGACCCTCATTCCAAGCCCTCGCTTGATCGTTTCTTTTGATGTTAAATTCAGCAAAGGCATCCATTGGGATGGTGGATGAAGTGGCGAGAGTGGTGTAGTCACGCATTTTGCCGTCAGGCTTTCGCAATTTCGCTTGAAGGGACATCATGGGGCGTTCTTTCCAATAATTACGCAGGTTTCGGAATGAACGGATAGGTTGCTCGCCCTCAAGCAAGGTGTGTTGCTTTTCACCCAACCACCTCTCCCCTTCAGGAGTCATAGTGGGTGCTTCGTAGCCTTTTACCACCAACCACCCGGTGTCAAACGGGGTCATTTTTCTTTACCCCCGTCACCATGCACTTCTTGGTCTTAGCCTCACGCTCATCCAAACGCTTGCTGTGATAGTCAAACCACTCATCAAGCAATTTACAGCGCGTCATAGCCTCACCACCGACCTGATACGCCCTGTGGCTTCTTGCATTTTACCTTTAATGACGGAGGTAAGAGTGGGGTAGCGAATCTGTTTGGCGAATTCCGCCGCCTCTCGCACCGCTTTATCGTTCAAGGGGCAGCGAATGCCCTTGTCCCTGCACCACTTGAGCAGATCCTCAGTCGCCAAATTCGCACCTGAGTCCTTGACAAAGGGGCAACCCCCCAAACCACCGATGCTTGTGTCAAATTCAAACACACCGTTGAGGTATGCGGTTTCCACATTGGGCATGAGGTTTTTGCCGTGATGCAAATGCACAGCGAGGTTTTCTGTGTAATCGTTGGCTACATCAATACCCAAAGCGATGTCAAAGGGTTTTGCTGTTCCCGAAGTGTCGCATAACACGATTTTTTCACCATAGGTGAGTCCTTTTTGCACGACTTCGGCTAATTGTTCAACGCAACCGCCAAATGCCTTTGAAATATACACACGCACATTTTCACGAGGCACACCCGTCAGCATTTTGTCATAAATTGCTGTGATTGCCTCAAGGTCTTTACCGAAATTTTTCTTGTTGAAATCATCATTAGGGGACAGCACAATGTTGAATTTGGTCGCCCCAACCGCCTTTGCACGCTCTAAACCCCTGTCATTCATCACCAATACCGAATATGAAACACCGTTGTTCCTGCGGAGAACCCCCTGCACCACCTCTTCGCCATCAGCCATGTTCGGAACAAGGCGCGGATTGACAAACGAAGCCACTTCAATGTGCTTCACATTTGTCTTTTCAATGAGGCTGATTAGGTGCAATTTGTCCTCCGTAGCCACGAAATGCGACAGGTTTTGAAGGCCGTCGCGGGGTGCTACCTCAAAAATGGTAATACCCGCCATGTGCGCTGTGAGGGCGTGACGGCTGAAAAAGTTAGCGGGGGTCAGGCGGTGTCAAAGGCGGTCAATATATCCCCTCCCTTAGCACAAACGGTGGATGGCGTTTCATACCTAAAGACATATAGCGTTTGAACCAATCGGAGTCTTTCAATTGATTTTGTAGGCGTTGATCGTAATTTGCGACCATTGAAAGGTGTCGTCGCCTCATCATATCGGGATCTTCATCGCCTGTGTAAAGTGAATCAACATCGGGATATTTTTCGTTCCCTGTGAAAATCACCCTAAGCATTTCGGGCGGTATCGCTTCGGTCACAGAAAAATCGTGATATGTTGGATTGAAATTAAATCCTTCTAAACCTTCTGCTTCATCTGCGATTTCAATTACAACAGGGCTTGAATCGGGTGTCTGTGAGCCAATGTCCATGTGTGGTTCAAGGTTTCCTATGGCGTAGGCTAAGGCTCTCAATGGCTCTTGAGCCATGAATGCTCGGCTTTCGCCTTCATAGGGTGTTTCATCCTCTTCCATGTATTCAAAGTCATCCGCGTAATTGCCCTCATCGTGAGCGTGTGGGTTAAGGCCGTGTTGTAGGATTGAAGAGAGGTTTTTTGACGAAGTGCCGTGATAATACGGCATTTTCAACAAAGCCCAAGCGGTATCAAAGGCGGTCATGGCACGAAATCCCCCTTATCCTCTTCATCGGGCCATTCCATGCCAATAGCACGAGCAAAATCGGCTACACTTGGCGATTGTTGATGAGTCCTACGCATAAATTGGCCTTTTCCGCTTTCCATTGGGACATAACGACCTCCTGCGTTGAAGATTTCTTCTATCATGTCCTCAAGCCATTTTTCATCCGAAGGCTTAACGCTTCTATGCCTTGACAAAGGCGAACCCACAATTGCGTTCACTAAAGAGGCTCTTTCCAATTCTCCGAAAACTTCCTCAATGCCAACATCTGTCCCATCTCCCCGTGAAAACCCCCCTCTTGCGATCCACTCTCCATCTCGCCCATCCCGCATGGCTTCTGCAAAGTCCCCTGTGCGATAATCGGGAAGATATTCACGATGAGGCGCAATTTTTGACCCAACAACCGCTAATTCAGCATTGGGTGAAAACCAAGAAGGGCGTTTTTGAGGCAGGTTGAAATCCACTTTCAACAAATCCCAAGCGGTGTCAAAGGCGGTCATGGACTATCCCTCACTCTTTCAGCCATCCATTCCTTGATTTTGCGCTGACTGTTGCCATACATCGGCAACACATCCTCCGGGTCAATCGCTCTTGGTGTTATCAATTCGTGCATCATTTCGGGAACATCGGCAGGTATTTCAAAGGGTATTTCGGTCATATCAGGTGCGTCAATAGCGAACATTTGGGTATAAGGATCGCGTGTGGGAATGAATTGCTCTCCCCCAATAACCCCCCTGTCCCATTGTGCCAAAGGCATATTGAATGCTTCGTATTTTCTTTGGATGTTTTCCTTCAATTCATCCATAAATTGTTGGTCGTATGGTGTGTCAAAATCAACATTGGCTTCTTCTAAGGCTTGATAAAAATTGCCCATAGCATCCGCTGCAAGCATATTCCCTGCAATCGTTTCATCACGGTAAGGTTGGGTGTCAATGATGTAATGCTCTTTGCCGCCCTGAACCCGATTGCGAAATTGATTTAGCAATTGACTCACTGACAATTTGCTATTGGACTCAGCACCGATTGGGATTGAAAAAACACCGTGTGGCCTGTTTAGGATTTCGTTGTGCGGAAGGGTGCTTATTGCGGCGTGGTTGTGATTGCCACCCATGCTTGGATCTATCGGTTCACCAATTGGCACATGACCCCCGTGATATGCGAAACGAGGGACATTTTTCACAATATCCCATGCGGTGTCAAAGGCGGTCATAGGTCATCCCTCACAAGCCAAGAAGAAGGCCCATATTTCTTCGTTTTGCTTCTCCACAAATTCTTAGCGTCTTGTGTTTGAAAGTCGGAAGGTTCAAGGGTTTCACCACGCCGATCCAAAATAGAAGCCACCATATCATAAATTGCGGTCATATATCCCCTTCTTCGGTAATCCGAGTCTGTTCCAACCATTGTCGGCTCAAAAAAGGATTCATTGGTTGGTTTCCGAAAAGCGGCATCTGCCCGATTGTATTTAAGCGGGCGGTTTTCTTCTAAAATCAAGGCGTTTATCTGTTCATTGTCTTGTCGCCCCCGATCCACAGGTTGAACAATCGCTTCCATAGGCAAACGCTCTCCCGTTTTTGGATCGTCAAAAAGTGCTGAATAATGCGTAAAATCAAATAAATTTTCAAGAGGAATAGCATTATGTTTAGCCCATTGTTTGTAGCGTTGTTGCCATTCATCCCCTTCACTTTCAATAAGAGAATGGGGAACAATGGGCATTTTCACCAAATCCCAAGCGGATTCAAATGCGGTCATGGATTCGGCCTCCCCACCCTGTCGTCACCTGCGTGCTTCTCACGCAACCTCCGCATGAAACCCAAACCCTGTTCACTCATCATATGAGGTGGCGGTTGATACATTCGCCTGTTTTGATTTTCAGCCAAACGCAAAATCAATTGAATCAAGGCTTCTTGATACCCGCGCCCCTCATAGCCGGGTTCGGTTTTGATTGAATAGGGATAAATGCCTCTTGGGTCGTCAATGTTGTCACGGTCAATGGAGAGTGAGGTGGGGTGGATATAATGTTCAGCCCTCCACATACGATGGCCCATATCATTGGGTTCGTTGTCCGAAATGTGAGCCACACCCAAACCATCAGGACTTAAACGAGCAACAGCAGGTAAGCGTTCATTTGTTTCGGGGTCTATGAAATCGCCTTCAAATTGATGAAAGGGGAATTGCCCCTGCATGACTGTCCCGACATCACGAATTGAATCCATGTCAAGAGGTGCTTTCAACAAAGCCCACGCTTGCCCAAACGCCCCCATGCTGTGCGTCAAGGCACATCATGTCAAAAATGTAGCGGATTAGAACAGAACGCTCGCCTTTTGTTTCTTCTCCCATGACTCCCACGCCGTGATGTCCTCGTCATCAATGGGATTTCCCAATTCTTCAAGCCAATGGTTGTTGAAGCATTTTCGGCACGAACCACACGAACCCGAAATGTCACCCGTGTTTGTTCGGTTGAGGTTCAATGGACACAAGAAACGAAGGAAATTTTTCTCGTAAATGGGGTCTGTGAGGTAATAATTATCAAAGAAAAAGAGTGACACTCCGTGATTTTGCGTCAAATCAACAATGTCAGGCTTCTCGCCTTTTTTGCACTGATAGGAAAAGAAAATTGGCCGTTGCACCTGAGCCAACGCTTCATCACGCCTCTCCAACGAATGAGCATCAAGACTGAAATGCAAATGGACATTGGGGTGATCCTCAACGAGTGCGGCCATATCCGCCTTTCGTGTCACGACCCAAAGCACAACATTGGGGTGATTTCGCCCAATGTAATTCACCGCATCAACGGATTCTTCAAATAAATCCCCGCCACCGTTCCAACGAAGGTAGTCAAGGCCTTGTTTGTGATATTCCTTGACAATATCCTCAGCAAATTGGGATGGACTCTCACGGCAATAATTCATCAGCCACAATTGTTTGCGGAGGCTGTTATTCCAAGCCGTTCCGCCCGTAGCATAATAGCAGGTTTCAATGCACACCTTTGATGGTCGGCAGGTGTTCGCAATAGGGAAATTGACAGAAAACCCCGTCACCTTGTTGCCTGATAGCAAAGAGGATGGTCGCTTGTCCGACTCAACCAATTCATTCGTTTTCTTGATGACTTTGGACACCCGCTTCATGTGTTATCCCTGTCAGTCCTAACAGGATGATCCATAAAAGGTTAGCGGGATTTTACAACATCCCATGCCGAAGTGAATGCGTCATCGCTTTTCCATTCGTCACTAAAACCTCGTGGGAAACCGTATTCCTTTCCTTCCCTTTCAGGGGGCGGGACAAGTGATGGTGGTCGCCCCCTTCTTTGAAGTTGCCTATTCAAAGCCCCTTCCATTTGTGCTGTGATATTGGTGCGTTGTTCGGTGTCGCCTCGGAACGACCTGCGAGCCGCCTCTTCCACCAATTGTCCGTGAAGTGGATCGTATTCGCCCGTTCCCATGTTTTGTTGAAATTCACTAATGCGAGCCGCCAATTCTTCATCGCTCATGTCAGCCAATGGATTGGGAGGGCGGGGTGGCATTGGCATCTGTGGTGAAGGGAATGGCTCAAATTCCCCCTCATCCTCTTCCTCAACGATGGGCTTGCCATCGCTATCCAAAGCCCCGTCAATCAACATATCCGACACGCACTGCACGCAATACGCACCGCCATTAAATTCGGGGTGATTCTCAATGGGATGTGGACTGTCAATTTCTCCACGATAGCCGGGAGTGTCATACCCGCCCTGCTCTCCCATGCACGATTCGCACACATCCTGACCGCACTGTTCACAGCCGTATTGTTTGCCATCGGGTATTGGCTCATTACAATACGAGCATTCAGGGTCGTCGTCATATTTGAGGATTTTACCTTTCATGGCACTATCCCAAGCGATGCGAAATGCCGTAGGCATGGTGTGTGGGAGAACATTCTCCTAAAAAAAAATTTGGCGGAAATTTTGCGATGAACGACTGAGAAGTGTTAGGGATGTGAGGACTGACAAAAAAAATCCTCAAATTTTTTCCGTGTAGCATATGTGGTTAGGGAGGCACGCCCAAAAAAAAAAAAAATATGCTCATCGGCAAGCCGATGGCATTGTTTTTTTCTTTTTTTTGGCTCGCAGTGGCCCGCCCACCCGTCAGGGTGGGCGAGGCGGGGGTGGCTCGGCCCGGCTGAGTGGGGTCGGGTGGCTCGCAGTGAGCCGATTGGGTGGGGGTCGGTGGGTGGTTGGTGGTGGCTCGCCCACCCCCTCGCCCGCCCTAATCAACGCACTGCGAGCCTGTCGCCCGCCCATCACCGCACTAAATGGCTCGCCCGCCCCTCCCGGTTGCTCATCGGTGGGCGAATCGGGGCGTTTGGGGGCGGTTTGTGAGCCGTTCTCGCCCCTCGCCCACCCATCACCGCACTAATCGCCCGCCTCGCCCATCCTGCCCCCTCTAACGCATCAAAATCGGTGGGTCGGTCAATCACCGCACTAATGTGGCCTCGCCCGCCCCCTCGTCACCGCACTAAATTCTCAGCAAAATCGCACCGTGAACGAGCCACCGCGCAGGTGTATCGGTGGTGGCATTTTCGGTTGCTGACCCGCCAAAACCCGCAGGGGATCCGAACCGCCCCATGACCCATGCAACATGGGCATGGCCCATGCGTTCATGTCATGTTCATGTGATGAGGTTTCATCACTTTCATCATGTATCACCACCAATCAATCCCCTATTTTCCCCCTTTCCCCCATGTGTATTTAGTGAAGTGATGAGTGATGAAAGTGATGAAAGTGATGAGGGTTCGGAGGGGTGGATTTGGGGGTGTCCGAACCCCCTGAAATCCGCCCAAAAGCACCCCCTCCAAAACGCCCCACAGCCCACCGATTTACCGCATAGGGTTCATATAGACCGCAGGGACTCGGTGAGGCACAGCGGAGATGAAAACCATGC